>SKDY01000380.1_pt1 | contig 37218 bp, 46 predicted proteins | sample 4826591 | NCBI WGS metagenome assembly SKDY01 (sample SAMN11008823, study PRJNA524170) | human gut metagenome | biome: Human fecal sample; material: Feces; isolation source: fecal sample from pouch patient p10, p22 | host: Homo sapiens | place: Israel: Tel-Aviv | collected 2016-06-15 | reverse complement strand
TAATAAGATCCTTTTGCAAGCCAGAGGATATGACAATAAAGAACCAACCATAACTGAAATGGCTTTTATTAATGATTGGTGTCATAAAAGAATAATAGATAACTCTATGCTTACAAATACACTTTAGGAGGTGCATTATGAACTATCAAGAATTTTTAGAATCAAAAAAGAAAGTAAAAGAAACGGATGGAATTGATATTGAATTGGATGATTTAAATCCTGTTTTATTCGACTATCAAAAAGCCATTGTTAAAAAAGCACTCAAAAAGAAAAGATTTGCGTTATTTGAAGCTTGTGGGATGGGAAAGACCTTACAGCAATTAGAATGGGCACATCAAGTAAATAAAGAAACAAATAAACCTGTTCTTATCCTTGCACCTCTAGGTGTTACGGTTCAAACCGCTTATGAAGAAGCTCCATTATTAGGCTATCAAGTAAAAGTATTAAGAGATGACTTTTCTATTGATAACGGGCTTTATATTACTAATTATGAGCAGTTGGATAATATCGATACAAACTTATTTGCTGGAATCGTTTTGGATGAATCAAGCGTTTTAAAAAACTTCACAGGAAAAACAAGAGTACAACTGACAAATGCTTTTAAAAATACGGAATATCGTCTTTGTTGTACTGCAACTCCAGCACCAAATGATTTGATGGAATTATTGAATCACGCGGATTTTTTAGGGATTATGTCAACAGCTCAAGCACTAGCAACTTATTTCATCAATGATATGAAAACAGGTTCGTATCGTTTAAAAGGACACGCTACAAAAGATTTTTATAGATGGTGCTGTAACTGGTCGGTTAACATCGAAAGTCCTAAAGATTTAGGATATGAAGCAGATTATTATAAACTTCCTAAACTGATTGAACAAAATATCATGATTGATATCGATGTAATCGATGATAATTTTGAACATGGTTTATTTAGAGAAATAGGAACATCAGCTACTTCTTTTCACAAAGAAAAGAATAGAACAGCGGATGCAAGAGCTAAAAAATGTGCGGAATTAGCAATGAAAGATGATGAACAGTATTTGATATGGTGTGATACAAATTTAGAAGCTGATCTATTAAAAAAATACATTCCAGAATCAGTTGAAGTCAGAGGTAGTGATAATCCTCAAAGAAAAGAAAGATGTGCTTTGAATTTTAAAAATGGGAAAATAAGAGTATTGATTTCAAAACCGAAGATTTTCGGTTATGGAATGAACTTCCAAAAATGCCATAATGTCATCTTTTGCGGACTAACTTATTCTTATGAAAACTATCATCAGGCATTGAGAAGAATTTATCGATTTGGGCAAAAACAGGATGTCTATTCTTACATTGTATTAGGAACAACTGAAATGCATATTTTGGAAACGGTAAATAAAAAGAAAGAACTGCAACATAATCTTAAAAATCAAATGGATATGTCGGTTCAAGAAATACAATTATTAAATTTTGAAGGAAAAGAGGTGAATGAGGTGTTTCAACCAAAGAAAATTGAAATGCCAAACTTTCTATGAGTTACAAACTATATAACGATGACTGTGTAAATGTATGTCATCAGCTTCCCGATGATTGCATTGATTTGACAGTTACATCAATTCCTTTTGCAAATCTCTATACGTACAGTGATGATCCTAGAGATTTCAGTAATGTCAAAGATCTAGATGAATTTTTTCAACAAATGGAATATTTAATTCCAGAGCTCTATAGAATTACTCGCCCTGGGCGAATTATTGCATTACATGTGATGCAAATTCCAACCTTTAAAGGACGTGATGGAGCGATGGGATTGATTGACTTTAGAGGTATGGTAATCAAAGCTTTTCAAAAACACGGATGGACATATCATGGGGAGATTACAGTATTCAAAGACCCTCAAATTGAAGCTACTCGAACAAAATCAGCATCTATTTTATGGAATTCATATAAGAAATTTGCGGAAATTACGAGAACTGGAATGCCAGATTACGTTATTTTAATGCAAAAACACGAAAGAGAAGATGAATGGGTGCATGTAAAACATGAAAATATAGATAAGGAATTCCATGAATGGACTCGTCTTGCTAGTCCGTGTTGGGGAATCGGAAATGAATCACCTAGAGTATCAAGAACAAATGTATTGAATACAAAAATTGCAAAAGAAGAAAAAGATGAAAAACATATGACACCACTTCAATTAGATTTAATTGAGCATTTAATTAAATGGTATACAAATGAAGGGGAGACAGTATTTGATCCTTTTGGTGGAGTTATGTCAGTTCCTTATTCGGCGGTGAAATTAAATAGAAATGGGATTGGTTGTGAAATCAAAAAAAGCTACTTTGAAACAGGAATGAATTTTATTCAAAATTTAGAGCGATCATTGAATCAACCTACATTGTTCGAATTAATCAATTAGGAGCTACTATATTGAACAAAGTTGAACAACTAAGAATATTGCTGATTGAATGGGCAAATGTAAATTATTTGCCCCTAAAAAAGAAAATAAGGCTTTTAGAAAATGAAAATTCTAGATTAAGGGAACAAAACCAAAGAATTTATAAAAAAAATAAGAAGCTGGCAGGAATTATAGAAAAAGAGAGGAGAAAATAATGGATGTATTTATTGGAATTCTATTTATAGCAATTATTATCTTATTAACGCTTTGTGCTTATTTAAGTGATCTTATTATTAAAAAAAATAAGATAATTGATAGCATTAATGCAGATAACCAGTACCTACAACAAGAAAATTTTAAAATAAATCATAAATATAACAATTTGATTTTAGAAAGAAAACTTAAGAAAATTAATTGTAACACCTTTGAAATAAAGAAAATTGTTAGTGAAAGAACAATTTATGATTGTGAAAAGGTGTCACTTAATGATGCTCGTCCATATGTAATTAATAGCTTGAAGAAAGGAATTTTTGCAGGGTTAAATGATTACATTATTTATGAAAATGAAAAATGTATAGATGCTCCATGTGAAAAGGTTAGAGCAATGCTTTATGTTGCTGTTGAAAAGGATAAACAAGTCATTTATGAAGAATAAAGTACGTAATTTATTATATGGGAGCAATTCTATTTTAAAAAGAGAGGATTAAAGCAATGGATGATTTTTTAAATCAAATTGGCAAAATGTGTCATGCTATAGGATTTGATCCTACTAAGACTAGAAAAAATCAACGAGTGTATGAGTATTATAGAAATTACTTTGTTGCCGGTGGAAAAGATAAAGAGGATTGGGAAAAACTCGTTGATTTGGGATATGCAAACAAAACCTCTAATGCTATTGTGAACAGCTACTATTACGTAACACAAGAAGGCATTGCTCTATTGAGCAGACTTTATCAAATTGATTTCAGACCTCGTAAGTAAAAATGAAAGGAGCTAATTCGGATGATTAAAATAGATGATATAGATGAATATGCAAGCTTAATGGCTATTAAATCATGTTGTTTCAAAAATCAAAATCATTGTAATGAATGTGACATGACAAAGATATGTGATTGTATGCCAACATCACCATGTAATTTAGAAATTAAATTAGAAGTTAAAAATTCAAAAGAAGATATTGAAAATAAAGATGTAGTTAAAAAATGAATTGCAAATAATTTCATCAAACAATCAAAAAAAATAAGGTCAAAAAATTAAAAAACCTTTTTACAAAGAAAATCCTTTGAAACTATTGCTACATATAGAGTTTAGAAGATTAGAATGAATTCGTATAATAATAGGTTATACGAACTAAATATATGACGAATTGAACGCTTTAAATGTTGAAAATTTAATATCTAAAATGATAAAATTAATGACATGGGTAACGGAAACGGAGTCATAAATGCAAGAATCTAAATATCAAGTATTGAACTGGAAGTTTTGGAAAGCAATGAAGCTAACCCTTGAACAAACAAAAAGAGAACTGTTGGATGATAGAAAAGCCATCAGTTACTCATTAGAAATGCCAGGAACAGGACATAATAGTGTCATTCAAAGATACAATAAGCTTTTGGATGATATAAAGGTATATGATGATCATATCCATTATTATGATGTTATTATTAGAAGATTAGAGAGTTGCATTGCTTCTTTGTTAAGTCAAGAACAAAGAAAAGTCATTATTATTTATGCTAACCATCCTAATAAAGGAGATGGTGTCAAGAGAGAACAAGAAGCTTTAGAGAATGGTTTCTCACGTTCTAAATTCTATGAAATAGCAAACGAATCATTCAATATCTTGGATGAAGTATTGGATATTAAGCCGATTGAAAAGAAGTCTGGACTAATTCTGGACTAAATCATTAGAAAAACGTGTTATTATGATATTGTGAAGAAATTGAGATAGCTTCCGCAATGTCGACAAATTGGTAGTAGAAGGGATAGTTCAGCTATTCCTTTTTACTTTATGGAGGAAAATACAATGGCAATCAAGAGATTAGATAGAGATGGAGCACATAGAAAACAGTTTGAACGCAATAAGAAAAGGATATATGCAACACAAACCATTTGTGGTATTTGTGGTAAGCCTGTTGACTTCTCTTATAAATATCCACATCCATTGTCACCATGTATCGACCACATCATACCAGTTGCAAAAGGCGGACATCCAAGTGATTTAGACAACCTACAGCTGGCACACATGACGTGCAATAGACAAAAGAGTGACAAACTCTTTGCTAATAACACCATCAAGACAAAGAAAGCAATATCAAATCGAATATTGCCTTTAACAATTGATTGGTCAAAATATCGAAGTAAAAAATAAGCGAATGCAAAGAGGGGGCATATAACCCCCAAACGTGCGCGCTCCGGACTTCATGGCGTACTGTGAATATTTTCTCACGAATTGTCAAAAACGGCGCGTAGAATTGAAATATAGAAAGGATTAGTTAAGGTATAAAACAATGAAATATAAAGGAATGGGATACTTGAAAAATAAACTGGCACAAAGACGAAGCCGGTGTGAGACAAGATATGATTATTATGAAATGAAAAATAAGATGAGGGATATCTCAACCGTAATACCTGCAGAGTTCAGATGGCTTACTGAATGTCTTGGTTGGTGTTCAAAGGCGGTTGATTCGATTGCTGATAGATTGTCATTTGTAGAGTTTGCAAATGACAATTTTAATATGGGCGAAATCTACAATATGAACAACCCTGATGTACTGTTCGATAGTGCTATCATTTCGGCTTTAATTACTTCATGTTCCTTTATTTACATTTCTCATAAGATTGGCGAAATGCCACGTTTACAAATAATTGATGGAAGACGGGCAACAGGTATCATTGATCCAATTACAAATATGCTGATTGAGGGTTATGCAATATTAGAAGAGGATGTTTTAGGAAATCCAATCATTGAAGCCTATTTTATTAAAGGATTTACATACTTCTATGAAAAGGGAAAAGAGCCAACAATCATAAGAAACAATGCACCTTATCCATTATTGGTGCCAGTCATTTGTAGACCTGATGCAAAACGCCCTTTTGGACATTCAGTAATATCAAGAGCATGTATGTCAATTCAGCAATCGGCAATGAGAACACTAAAAAGAAGTGAAGTATCGGCTGAATTTTATTCTTTCCCTCAAAAATATGTTTTAGGACTTGAAGAAGGAGTCGAGCTTGACAAATGGAAAGCCACAATTTCATCGCTTATTCAAATTACTCAAGGAGAAAACGGTGATAAACCAACAGTAGGGCAGTTTACTCAACAATCAATGGCACCTTATGTAGATCAGTTAAAAATGTTGGCTAGTTTGTTTGCAGGAGAAACAGGCTTGACTTTGGATGATTTAGGCTTTTCTACTGAAAATCCTTCAAGTGTTGAAGCAATCAAAGCGCAGCATGAAAATTTAAGATTGAAAGTTAGAAAGGTACAAAAGACCTTTGCTACTGGATTTATCAATGCAGGTTTTTTAGCTGCTTGTTTAAGAGACAACTATCCTTATTCAAGAAATCAAGTTTATTTAACAAAAATTAAATGGTCGCCAATTTTTGAACCGGATGCTTCGGCTCTTTCAGTAATTGGAGATGGAGCAATCAAAATCAATCAGGCTGTACCAGGATATTTTGACAAGGACAATCTAAAAGAACTTACGGGTATCGATTATAGTACATCTTCATCAAATTCTAGTGTGGATGATATGTTCAAGGATGAAATAGATGAATAATGATATCGTTCCGTCTTTACTGGAAACAATTCAAAAGCAGTTTGATGAAGAAATAAAATCGAATAAAACAATCAAGGCAATATTAAAAAAACAAAAGCAGGGAGCGGTAGATTATACCGACTCTCTTTCTTTTGCGAAAGAATTGGGCGTTTCTTTAAAAAAGGTACTGCAGGAAAATATCAATGAAGATATGCTGCCTGATGGAAGAATGTATTACAACATTGCTCAAAGATTGCTGGAACCAATGATCAAACAAAATTATGACTTGGTATCAAAGCAATGCGAGGTTACACAAAATCTTTTGAACAAAAAGGCAAATCTTAGCTTGAAGGCTATTGTTCCTGAATACGATGAAGAAAAGACAGCAAGTATCATTGATTATATTTCTAATGCTGAAAGATATTCACAACATGAAAAAAGTTTTCTTGATTCATTAGAAACCAATGCAAAGTCAATCGTAGATGATTCAGTTAGAATAAATGCTGATTTTCATTACAATGCGGGGTTAAGACCTAAAATCATCAGGACAACAGTTGGCAAGACATGCAAATGGTGTCGAGCAATGGCAGGTGTGTATGATTATAGCAAAGTAAACAATACGGGAAATGATGTGTTTAGAAGACATGCGAATTGTGACTGTACTGTGGTGTATGATCCTGGTAACGGAAGTAGAACTGTTCAAAATGTATGGGATAAAACGATACAGTACAAACCAAATCAAAATGAAATTAAAAAGAGAATACAGTTAGGTGTTAATCAATCCATTGGGAAGGATGTAACACCTTTTTATTATGGAACATCAACACCAGGTAAGGGAAAAATAGAATATGATGAAGATTACAAAGAAAGCAAGCACAAAGAAGAAATTGAAGTAGCAAATCTATTGTTTAATACATTTGGTGGAAATATAAAACTGTTAAATGAAAGCAATATTGCTGGACAAATGATGCCGGATTATTTATGGAATGGTAAACTGTGGGATTTAAAGACAGTAACTACTGAAAAATCAGCGGATAGTGCAATTAGAAAGGGTTTGAAGCAAATTGTAAGTAATCAAGGTGGAGTAATTTTAGATTATCGCGGTAAAGAAATAAATCAAGATATCTTAATAAAAACAATTGATACGCGAATGAAAAGAGGGCATTATTCAACAGTTGATATTATTATCATGTTAAATGATAAGATTAAAATATTTAGATATAAAAAATAGAAGCGCCACCCCCGCCAATATGGGCGAAGGAGCACTTCTATCTAAATCTATTATAGACAATATTTATAAAATATTCAATGAAAGGAGTCAATGTATGAATAAAATAAAGCTATTTGTACGTGTAGAGTATCGACCACCACCAAAAAGCGAAGAAAAGTAGGAGGGAAGAGGAATGTCTGAAAAAAGACTTGGAAGACAAACTCCTACAACTTCGTTAGTGCTTCCCTATACTGAAACAAAAGGTAGGGAGGCAGTAGAAATTTATAACAAGACCGGTAGAACTGCGAGAGAATGGCAGGAACTATTGATTTATGACATATTAGCAGTCAACAAAGAGAGAATGTGGGTACATTCTCGTTTTTGTTATAGTGTGCCTCGAAGAAATGGAAAAACCGAGGATGTTATTATGCGGATCATGTGGGGTATAAAAAATGGTGAGAAGATACTCTATACCGCACATATGATTTCAACTGCACATAGCGTTTTTGAAACGATTTGTGCCTTGTTGGATGAAGCGGAAATACCTTATGCATCCGTTAAAGCAAAAGGCTCGGAAAATATCCGTTTAATTAAAGAAAATGGAAAGCCTTCAAAACTTGACCACCTTGTGAACTTTAGGACACGTTCCAATACGGGTGGACTTGGAGAAGGTTATGATTTATTGGTTATTGATGAAGCACAAGAATATACGATTGATCAAGAAAGTGCGCTTAAATATGTAATTTCAGCTTCATCAAATCCACAGACGATTATGCTAGGAACACCACCAACGACAATTTCACACGGAACAGTATTTCAAAAAACTAGAGATAGAGTTTTAGAGGGCAACAGTAAAAATACTGGGTGGGCTGAATGGTCGGTTGAGCATATGCAGGATCCATATAACAAAGAAGCATGGTACGAGACAAATCCATCACTCGGTCAAGGACTTACTGAAAGAGTCATTGAAGATGAAATAACAACGGATGATGTTGATTTCAATATTCAACGATTAGGTCATTGGCTATCATATTCACAAGGAAGCGAATTTTCGGAAAAAGAATGGGAAAATCTTAAAATTGATAAAATTCCATACTTTAAAAATAAGCTTTTCGTAGGTATCAAATATGGAGTTGATGGAAAACACGTTGCTATGTCAATTGCTACAAAGATAGACGATAAGATTTTTGTTGAATCAATCGACTGTCAAAGCGTTAGAAATGGAAATATGTGGATCATTTCTTTCTTGAAAGAGGCAGATATAGAAAAGGTAGTTATTGATGGAAGTGGCTCTCAACAAGTTTTGAGCGAGGAAATCAAAGATTATGGAATAAAGTTGAAACCAATGCTTCCAAAAGTAGCGGATGTCGTTGTTGCAAACAACATGTTTGAACAAGCAGTGACATCATCTAAAACAATATGTCATAATGACCAGCCATCACTAAAGCAGATAGTAACAAACTGTAAAAGAAGAGCAATTGGTACAAATGGCGGTTTTGGTTTTAAAGCAATGATAGAAGAACATGAAATAGCATTGCTTGACAGTGTTATCTTGGCTCATTGGCTATGTGCTACTCAAAAAAGTGCCAAGAAAAAACAAAAAGTAAGTTGTTAAAAAATATAAATGGGCGAACGGAGTGTTCGCTTTTTTATTCAAAAAAATCACGTTACTAACGGTAAATAGGAGAAATAAAAAATGAGTGAATTTAAAGAAATTAAGACACAAGAAGAATTTGATGCAGCCATCAAAGATAGATTGGCTAGAGAAAACAAGAAATACGAAGGATTTGTAAGTCCTGATAAATTAGCGGAATTGAAAGCCGATTATGAAAAAGAAATCAGCAAGAAATATGAAAATTACACTTCACCAGATGATCTAGCAAACATGAAAAAGGATTATGAAGGAAAAATTGCAAAATATGAGTCCGACTCAGTAAAAACGAGAATTGCAAATGAAATGGGATTACCTTCATCGATTGCTTCACGTTTAAAAGGTTCAAATGAAGAAGAAATTCGTAAGGATGCTGAATCATTTGCTGGCTTTTTCCAAAAAGAACCGCCTTTAGCAACAGGTGAACAAACAGTTGCTACTAAAGAGCAAGAAAAGAAACTTGCATTAAAAAAATTATTAAAAGGTACGAAAGAAGGAGAATAAAATGGCAGTATTAAGTAAAGATAATTTATTTGCACCAGAATTAGTAAAAGATTTAATTAATAAAGTAAAAGGAAAATCAAGTTTAGCGGTTTTATCAGCTCAAAAACCTGTTCCATTTAATGGTTCTAAAGAGTTCATCTTTTCAATGGATAGTGAAATTGATATTGTAGCTGAAAATGGTAAAAAATCCGAAGGTGGAGTAACAGTAGAACCAGTAACAATCGTTCCAATCAAATTCGAATATGGTGCGCGTGTTTCTGATGAATTTATGTACGCAAGCGAAGAAGAACAATTGGATATTTTAGACAGTTTCAATGAAGGATTTGCGAAGAAAGTGGCAAAAGGTTTAGATATTGCGGCTTTCCATGGCTTAAATCCAAGAACAGGAAAAGCATCTACAGTTGTAGGAACAAATAACTTTGATTCAAAAGTAGATCAAACCGTAACTTATGCAAGTGCAACTCCAGATAATTGTTTAAACGACGCAATCAGTATGGTTGAGGGTAGCGAATGCGATGTTACCGGTATTGCAATTAACTCTGCAGTACGTGGTGATTTACAAAATATGAAAGCTACTGATGGTAACCCATTATATCCTGAATTTAAATTTGGCGGTAAACCAGCTACATTAGGTTCACAAACTTTAGATGTCAATAATACCGTATCATTTGGTGGCGAAACAAAAGACCGCGCCATTGTTGGGGATTTTGCGAATATGTTCAAATGGGGTTATTCAAAAGAAATTCCTTTAGAAATTATTAAATATGGTGATCCAGATAACTCTGGAAAAGATTTAAAAGGATATAATCAAGTTTATATTCGTGCGGAAATCTTCTTAGGATGGGGAATCTTAGATCCTAAATCATTTGCAAGGGTGGTAACTGAATAATGGCAACATATAGAAATACAAAAACAGGAGCAATTATCACTGCTGAGTCTAAACTAAGTGGTGGTGATTGGGTTTTAGAAGAGAAAAAGGAAAAAACAGCAAAAGGAAAAGGTAAAAAAACCGAAACTAATCCACCTGATGAAGGTGGAAGTGATGAATAATGGAACCATTCGTCACAATTGAAGATGTAGAAGCTCTATTTAGAGACTTAACTATAGAAGAAAAGAAAAAAGCTGAAAGACTTTTAAGTATTGTTTCTGACTGTTTAAGGCAGGAAGCGAAAAAAGTTGGGAAAAACCTTGATGAAATGATTGAAAAACAAGAAGTGTATGAAAATGTAGTTAAAAGTGTATGTGTTGATGTCATTGCAAGAAATTTAATGACCTCAACAAATAGTGAACCGATGGAACAAATGTCACAGTCGGCTCTTGGATATTCCGTATCAGGTACTTTTTTAGTACCTGGTGGCGGTTTGTTCATTAAGAAAAGTGAATTAGTTCGACTTGGCTTGAAAAGGCAAAGGATGGGAATGATTGAGATGTATGGCAATGATTAAAGGAATTACTGTCACTTTGATTTCAAAAGAAAAGATGGGATTGGATCCTTTTGGAAATAATATCTATCAGGAAAAAGAAATCGAAGTAGAAAATGTTCTAGTTGCGCCATCATCAACTGACGATATTGTCACAACGACCGATTTAACCGGTAAAAAAGCCATTTATACGCTTGCTATACCTAAAAAAGACAACAATAACTGGGAAGATGGAATTGTTGTCTTTTTTAATAGAAAATGGCACGTAATAGGCATTCCACTTGAAGGAATAGAAGAAAATATTCCTTTAGATTGGAACAAGAAAGTGATGGTTGAATGTTATGAGTAAAGTAAAAGTGGTTTTGAATAAACAAGGTGTCAGAGAATTGTTGAAGTCACAAGAAATGATGAATGCATGTTCTACTATTGCTGAAAAAGCTTATTCAAGACTTGGTGATGGTTATTCAATGAAAAAACACGTAGGAGTTAATCGTGTCAATGTTTCTATTGGTACAAGCTCGACAAAAGCAGTCAAAGAAAACTATGAAAACAACACAATTCTAAAAGCTTTGGGAGGTGCTTCTAAATGATTGAAGCAATTATTATTCAGTTTCTTAATGAAAATGGTTTTGTAGCAAGTGCCGAGGAACCAATAAAAGCACCAGATGAATATATAGTTGTTGAAAAAACAGGTTCAAGTGAACTTAATTACATTAAAAATGCAGTTATTGCCATCCAATCATATTCAACAAGTCTTTATAACGCAGCTTTATTAAATGAAAGAGTCAAAGAAACAACGAAAAGATTAATTGAGAAAAATGAAATCTCAAAAGTGAAATTAAACAGTGATTATAATTTCACAGATACATCAAAAAAGAAATACCGCTATCAGGCGGTTTTTGAAATTACTTATTATTAAGGAGGAAAAGATATGACAGCAAATGTTTCAACAGATAATGTTACTGCTGCAAAGCCTAAAGTAGGAGGCTGCTTATTTAGAGCACCAATTGGTACTGAATTACCAACGGATGCAAAAACTGCAATTGATGAAGCTTTTACTTCATTGGGATACATCAGTGAAGATGCACTTGAAAATGGCAAAACTTTAGGGGATGTAGTCAAAGCATGGGGAGGAGATGTCGTATTAAGAAAATCAGGTGAAGATCCTTTCACTTGTACTTTAATCGAATCAATCAACCCCGAAGTTTTAAAATTAGTACATGGAAGTAATAACGTATCAGGAACAATTGAAAGTGGTATTACAGTTAAAGTTGGTGATCCTGACATTGAAAAATTCTGCTATGTTGTAGAAATGGTTTTGAAAGGAAATATTCTAAAAAGAGTTGTCATTCCACAAGCTGCAATTACCGAGATTGGTGAAGTTAAATATGGTGATGATGAAGTTGTTGGATATCAAGTAACTCTTACTGCTGAAAAGGATACAGATGGATTTAGTCATTATGAATACATTTGTAAGCAAGGAGGATAAGAATGAAAGATAAAAAAGAATATAAAACAACTTCATCAGGTTTTAGATTTTATCTAGATGATGAAGTTTTGGATGATTGGGAAACCTTCGAAATGCTAAACAAAATTGATGAAGGGGATATTTCTACTATCATCAAAGTTGCACCTAAACTATTAGGTACAAAGCAATATGAAAATCTAAAGAAATTCTTAAAGAAAAAAGAAGGAAAAGTAAGAGTTACTTCAATGGTAAGAGAAATTGGAGAAATCTTCACATCTAATCAAGTAAAAAACTAATTATCCTCGCCAACATGATAAAGTTCGACAAAGAAGCATTAGAATGTGACCTTGCCGAAACATATCACATATATGAAATGAAAGAGTTGCCTTTACAAAAGGTAGCTCTTTTTTCCGTTGGTTTGAGGAATAATAGTCGAATAAAAACAAAGATGATGGGCTTAGGTCAATCATTTGAAACAACTCTTTTAGCGAAAATAACAGATGAATTATCTATTTCAAACTGGATAAAAACAGGCGCTAAAAAAGATAACAAGCCTAACTTCATTCTTCCTAAGCTTTTAAACATTAAAGAAGAAAAGAATGACAAAGAAGTAGTTGGATTTAGCACGGTTGAACAGTACGAAAGAGCTAAAAGAGCAATTACAGGAGGTGAAGCCTAATGGAACTAGCCAAAGCGTATGTGCAGATTGTACCTTCCGCAAATGGAATTCAAGGATCAATAAGTGAAGTTCTTGGTGGTGAGGCTGCTAGTGCAGGAAATGAAGCAGGGACTTCAATTGCCTCTAGAATCAAAAATGCAATTGTTGCAGCTGGAATTGGAGCAGCACTTACAAGTGTTATCAAAAGTGCAATTAGTGAGGGCGGAGAACTACAACAATCGATCGGTGGTATTGAAACCTTATTTAAAGATAGTTCTGATAAAATGAAACAGTATGCCAGTCAAGCATATAGAACCGCAGGAATTTCAGCCAATCAGTATATGCAACAATCGACTTCATTTGCTGCTTCGTTGATTTCCTCACTTCACGGAGATACCGCAAAGGCTGCAGAGTATGCAAACAGGGCGATGACTGATATGGCTGATAACTCGAATAAAATGGGTACTGCTATGGAAGATATTCAAAATGCCTATCAGGGATTTTCAAAGCAAAACTATACGATGCTTGATAACTTGAAGCTCGGATATGGTGGTACCAAAGAAGAAATGCAGCGATTGATTACGGATGCCTCTAAAATGAAAGATGCACAGAGTGAATTGAATTTAACAGTTAAAGATGGAGATCTTTCTTTTGGAAATATTGTTAATGCAATCAGCGTCATGCAAAAACATTTAGATATTACAGGTACAACTGCTAAAGAAGCTGCAACCACTCTCGAAGGTTCATTTAATTCAATGAAAGCAGCTGCACAAGATTTACTAGGAAACTGGGCTTTAGGAAATGATATTAAACCACAGCTTGATAATCTAATAGAAACTACGAAGACTTATTTAATTGGAAATTTATTACCAGCAATTGGAAATGTTTTAAAAGCATTACCACAAGTATTAGGAACATTAGGAAATACTGGATTTCAATTAGGATTAGACTTTATTACTAACATTTCTAACGGACTTTCAGGGAATGTTACAACATTGATTAATAATGCTTTACCTATGATTACTCAATTTTCCGCAACTTTAAGAGAAAATGCAGGAAAGCTCGTTGATGCAGGGTTGAATTTACTCGTTCAATTGGCACAGGGTATCGCTGATGGACTGCCAGCATTAATTGAAAATATTCCACAAATTGTTATAAACATTGCGGGAATTATTAATGATAATGCACCTAAAATCTTGGCTACAGGAGTGCAAATACTCATTACTCTAGCAAAAGGTATTATTTCAGCCATTCCAACTCTAATTGACAATTTTGGATTGATTATTGAAGCGATATTTGAAGTGTGGAATGCTATTAACTGGTGGAATTTAGGTAAGAATTTGATTACAGGTATCAAAGATGGAATTGGAAATATTTTTGAGTCTTTAAAAACGGGAGTCACAGAAAAATTTAACAGTATCAAGACGGCGATTGAAAATGTATTTAAAGGAATATTTGATAGTGCCTCTAATATTTGGGGTTCTGTTAAAAATGCCATTGTTCATTTTGTTGAACAAATTTTCACAAATGTAAGTTTAGTTTTCAACAATATGAAATCCGGCGTTTCAGGTATCTTTGAAGGAATCAAAGCTATTGCTACAAGTGTATGGAGTGGAATTAAGAGTATTATTCATTCATTTGCTAGTGGAATTAAATTAAGTGTTGAAGGTATTTTTAATGGCATCAAATCAAGTATTTCATCTGTTTTTAACGGTATTAAATCAATTGCTACTACCGTATGGAACGGAATTAAAACTGCTATAACATCACCATTAACAACCGCTAAAAAGATTGTTAAAGGAATTATTGATGCAATCAAAGGATTCTTCAATTTTAAGATTTCTTGGCCACATATTCCATTACCACACTTTAGTGTAAAACCTAAAGGATGGGGTGTAGGTGATCTTTTAAAAGGTAAAATACCATCTTTAGGAATTAACTGGTATGCCAAAGCAATGGATGAACCAATGATGCTTGATGGTGCTACCATTTTCGGTTCGGCAAATGGAAAACTTCTTGGTGGTGGAGAAGTAGGAAATGAATATATTACAGGAGAGGCTGGACTTTCTAGAGTTGTTGCAGATGTTCTTGATTCTAGATTAGAAAGTGTTATCAACAAACAAATAACATTGTTAGAATTGATTATTGAAATTTTAAAACCTATTCTAGATAAAGATCCAAATATTGTACTTGATGATGGTACTTTAGTTGGAAGAATTATTGATAAGATTGATAAAGAATTGTATAGAAGAAAATTAGCAGGAGCTAGAGGATTATGATACGTGTAACGATTAATGATATTGATTTCTTAGAAGAATACGGTTTGTATTTGATTGATAGAGAAATTGGAGTTGCTACTCCTAATCTCTATCAGACAACTGTTCCAGGAAGAAATGGCAAACTGGACCTTACGGACTTTTATGGTGATGTTACTTTTCAAAATAGATCTATAAAAATGAAGTTTGCAAAAAAAGTCGATAAAGATACGAAAGAACTACAATATTTTTTAGAAAGAAAATATTCAGGTCAGATGGCAAAGGTATCTTTCGGTGATGATGAAGATTATTACTGGAACGGAAGATTGACTATTGAATCTAATGATGATGATACCGAAATCTATCAAATAGAATTTACTTTAGATGCGCACCCTTTTAAATATTTGAATTTATATGACAAGGAGATGAAGTAAATGTACAAGATTATTTTAGATAAAAATAAGATTGTTCAGGATTCAATTGATAATATTGTAATATCGCCTGTTCTAACTGAAAAATTAAATGGTGTTCCTACTCTTAAATATACAATTCCCTATAGTGATAAATTCTATCAAGATTATCAAAGAAGAATTTCAAAAATTGAAGTAAAGTATGATGATGTTTCAAAATTTAAAGGAAGACTGTTAAATGATAGATTGTTATTTAACGGTAATAAAGAGCTGACTTTCGAGGGAGAGTTGGCTTTTTTAAATGATATACAATATCCGCCTTATGAATTTGAAGGCGATTATGGAGATTTGTTCAAGGATGTTTTAAATTATTACAATTCAAAATGCGATAAAGATAAAAGATTTAATGTTGGACAAATAACAATGACCGATTCAAATAATTATATTACACGATCAAGTGAAACATACAGCAGTTGTTGGAATGTAATCAGTGAAAAGATTTTAAGTTATGGTGGTTATATCAAGTTAAGATACGTAGGTGATGAACGCTATCTTGATTTGCTCTATGAAAGTGGTGTAGTAACAAAACAAAAAATTGAATTTGGAGAGAATTTGTTAGACTTAGAAGAATATATTGATTCGAGCGAAATCGCTACAGTTGTTATTCCTTTAGGTGCAAAAAAGAATGATACAAAAGAATTAAATGACAATATACAAAGAACATATACCGCTGAAAGAATAGATATCAGATCAGTTAATAACGGTAAGCTCTGTATTGAAAGCAAACTTGTTAAAAAACTAGGAAGAGTAGAACGTGTTGTTAACTGGGATGATGTAACAATCCCAAGTAATCTTTTAACTAAAGCAAAGAAGAAATGTGATGAACTCATTTTAGAAAATCAATCAATTACAGCAAAAGCAATTGATTTACATTATGCAGGAAACGATACTCCGTACTTTAAAATAGGAGATATCATTCCTATTTTGTCAAAACCGCATAATATTGAAACGACTGCAATATTGACTGAAAGAACTACCTACTTAAATGACCCAACACAAGATACCTTTTCTTTAGGAACTGAAAAAAAGACATTAACATCAAGTGTTAATGCTTCAAGTAATGCTGCAGATGATACTGCTGAAAAAATCACTGGTAATTTTATTAATGAAGTAATCAAAAAACAAACGCAACTTATCACTAATGGAAAAAACGGAAATGTACTTTATGGATATAACGAAAAAGGCAAATTGAGTGAGATTTGCTTCATGGATACGGATGATTTTAACACAGCAATGAATATATTGCGTTTAAATCAAAATGGGATTGGATTTAGTACCAATGGCTATAGTGGTCCTTATCGCTCTGCGTGGACAATCGATGGACGTTTCAATGCTGATTTTATTACTGCAGGAATATTAAGAGGTATTGAAATCATTGGTGGAAGTATCAATGTCAATGATAAATTCAAAGTTGATAGCAAAGGTAATTTAACCGCCATTGATGGAAATTTCAACGGTACAATCACAGGATCTACTATTAAAGGTGGAACAGTTGAGGGAGCAACGATTTTATCTGAAACAACTACTACATCTCTAAGCATTTCAGGTGGAAGAATTGGCTTTAAATATGGAGATATAAACGTTGGATATATTGGTACCAACCAAATGATAAACACGCCAACTGCTAAAGGATTAGTATTTGACTTAGAAACTGATGGCTCTTATATGTGTTGGGCGAATAGAAATGGTACAACATATACTGCTAAATTGATATATTCAGCAAAGGCTTTTGAAGATTATACTGCCGATCGTGTCAATGTAGGATGTGATTTAGATATGAGAGGTAATACACTTAGAAATGTTAAATTTGAAGGAAAAGGAATTACAGGTACTTTAAATTTCGTACAAGTAAAAGAAGTCAATTCTAATGGAACATTACAAAAATGGAGTAATAACTGTAAGCTAGAATTTAAAAATGGAATTTTAGTATCGGGATCCGCTTGGTCGGATAGTTAGGAGAAAATGTATGGAATTTCCAAAACAAAAAGAAATTGAAGAAGTTGAAAATGAACAAATAGATGAAACTGTTGAAAATGACAACAGTACATTAGAAACACTTTTGATTATTGAAAAGAAGATAGATACTGTCATTAATTTGTTTAAAAAATTGGAGGTATTCAGTAATGAAGATAAAAAATAGAAAAGTAGAAAAGATTTTAAATGCGTTATACGCCATCGGTAATAGACAGCCTGTCAAAGAAAGATTTGAAATCACAAAGATTGCTCATAAATTCAAAGATTCGCAAGAAATGATTGAGAAACAAATAGATCAAATTATTCAAAGTCGTTATGAAAAAGATAAAGTAACGACTTCAATTCAAAGAGGAGATAGTGAATATATTGAATTAATGAATTGTGAAACGGATATTGATTTTAAAGGATTTACTATTGATGAATTAGTAATTTACAATCCTACTTCACAAGAATTAGAAGCATTGTTTCCTTTGATTAAAGAGGTATAGAGGAATGATATTAGTAACAATTACACAACAGGCTGACAATCTTAAATTGAGCGGTCATGAAAGAGTTTTTGAATATTCTAGAAACATTGAAATGAAGTTCATAAAAGATGAAAAATTTAGTGATTATAAAGTAAATGTGTATGCGCAAGTTGAAAATGATATTTTTAAATTAGATATTACCGATGAAAACACGTTTAAATTGGATGATCGCTTTTTTCAAGAAAATAAATCATTCTTTTTGTCTTTTTCACTAGCAAAAGATGATGAATTAATTCATTTCCAAATGATTAAATTCAAAGTAGAGCCTTCAATTGGAAATGATTCAACACCATTAGCCGACTCAAAAGAGTTATGGGAAGTTCTGGTTCATGATGAAGTAGATAAACATTTTAAAGAAAACTTTCAAGCAGTTTTAGAGGATTTCAACAAGAAAGTAGTTTTGACAGAGGAACTTTATAAAAAAATAGATCAAGCAATTGAGCAATGCGGAAAATACAAATTTGAGAATGGAAAGCTTTCATTTTTACAAGCAAACGGGAAATATGGAGATGAAATCATATTACCTATCACATCTGTTTATGAAGATGATTTGTTACAAAACAAAATCAGCCTAAAAACCGAAAGAAATGCTGCAGCAAATAAAGTAGCTGTTCAAATGATTGATGCAAGCGGTAATGCAGTAATGATTGAAACATTAGCAAGCCAAGTTTATACAAAAGACGGGATTCCAATGCAAAGCTTGTTGAATGAAGCTATTTTTGTTTTAGAAGAAAATGGCGGGGAAACAATATGCGGTGATTACGAGGCATATATTGATTATCTAGCTAAACAAAGTACGAATGAGGAAAGTGAGGACGAAATATTATGATCAATCTAAATAGCATCCACGCCCGCAAAAATCTTGCGGGGGGGGGTACGAAAAAGTACCACTTACAATCTTCAAAGATTGGAGGACAAATGTAGTCCTTCAATTGAGAAGGGTGGTGTCAAACTAGATAGTTGGCACTGTGATAGATCATGAAGAAGTATCATTTCGTTAATAAGGAGTATGTTAAGGAGTATTTGGATAAAAAAGTCATTACAGTTGATTGTTCAATCTTTCAAGGACAGTCAGTAATTATTCCAGAGCTTATTGGAGCACAAAAGATAGATTGTCAATTTGCAACAGAAGGTTGGAGTGTTGTTTGTTCATGCTTTAACGGATACGCTCTTAATACGTATGGTGAGAATTCGGTTGGTGTTATTTTTGATAATCAAACAGGAAAAGTAACCAACCAATATTCTAAAGGAAATAATTTTGAAATAAATAAAATAGTCGCATACTTTTAATTAAATGATCTATTACAATAACTATCTAGCGGTTATGAAAAAATATCATTTCTTAAATCCAAAAGGAGTAACAGATCATAATTTATTAATTAATGGGGATTTTCAAGTAAATCAACGAGGTCAAAGTAGTTATACATGTGATGGAACGAAAAGAGTTTATGGTGTAGATATGTGGTCGTTTTCAAAGTCGAATACATTTATGAAAGTTACAGAAAACGGAATTGAAACAGAGGCTCCCATAAGTCAAATGTTTAATAAATTAAAATCAGGTGTGAAATATACTGTTGTATGTAGTATTGATAATGTTATTCATACAAAATCAATTACTGGTGGAACTTATGATACTGATACAAGTCAAACAATTATGTATCTAACTTTTAATAATGTTGAACGTATATTAATTACACCAAATGGTACTCAAACAATTAATTATGTTGATTTGTTTGAGGGTGAAGTCGTATATAAACATCAAAAAGAAGATTATGCTATTGCTTTAACAAGATGTCAAAGATGGTTATATGTATTAAGAGGCAACGGCCAACAACTCCCATGTGATATAATTAATACAGGAGAGGGGATATTTACAATACACTTGCCTACTGAAATGATTAATAAACCGACATTTGTAAGTAATAACGAAATTATTAAATTTGTTTCTGATGGAAATAATTCAAAATCATATAATAGTAATATGGGAGTTTTACAAAAATTTGGAAAAAATATGATAAGAATGAGTTATCCATATTTAGCATATGGTATTCCTAATGTTATTGGAATGGTTTATTTAGAAAATGCTACTTTTACATTTAGTTGTGAACCATTATAATTAATAAATTGAATGACACCATATACATTTAAACAATGCATATGAAATATTATCATTTATTAAATAAAGATTTTAAAGATGTTTTAGGACTGCATCAGTTTGCTCCACTTACAACGGATGCTCTTAATATAAATAAAAATACCGGGGAAACAAACGGTAAAATTGAAGCTATTAGAACACCTGATGTTTCTACAATAAAAAACTTTTTTGTAAAAAGCGGAACTGTTGTAGCTTTAAAAAGACAATATGTCATATCACAAGGTCACGCAATTGTAGATATAGACATGGTTTATCCGTTCCCATACACAAAGTGGAGAAATATTTTTAATCAAACTTGGAGTGGTTGGAAACTAATTAGCGGAGAAGTTGATATGAACAGCAAATTATTAGATAAAAGCAAAATTATATAAAGAAGGGATGAAAGAAAATGGATCTAAGTTTTATTACTAGTTATTTTGTTCCAGTCGTTATGGCTGGATGTTTAGCAACAGGATATGTTGTAAAAAAATGGATTAAGGATGTAGATAACAAATACATTCCTACGATCGTATTTATTGAAGGTGCAATTTTAAACTGCATCGTTATGAATAATGTTACTGTAGAAAGTATCGTGGGTGGTGCTATTTGTGGTTTAGCTTCAACAGGACTTCATCAAGCTTTTACGCGTTTGATTGAAAATAAAGAAAATTAGAGGTGTGTGTATGCAAGAAATTTTGATGCAAACATATACTATTGCTTTACCTATTATATTAGGTTATATCGTATGGTTATTACAAAATCAAAAAAAATCACGTGATGCAAATTCACGTGGTACTATGCTTCTTTTAAGAGTACAATTAATTGAATATCATTCCAAATATACCAAAAGAGGAAATATCCCAAGCTATGCATATGAGAATTTTAATGAGATGTATAATGCTTATCATGATTTAGGCGGTAATGGAATGGTAACTCACATGAAAGAAGAAATAGATCAGTTACATTTTAATAAGAATGAAGAGAGCGAGTAGCTCTCTTTTATATTAGGAGGAAAATAAAATGTCATATGAATTAAAACAAAATTTAGCAAATAAAGCTAATTATGGAGGCAAAAGAGATTTATCAAAAATCAAATACTTAGTTATTCATTATACAAGCAATGATGGAGATAGTGATGAAGCGAATGGAAAATACTTCGCTAACAACGTTGTTAAAGCATCAAGTCACTACTTTGTAGATGATAATTCAGTTACTCAATCAGTTCCTGATGATTATGCAGCTTATGCTGTTGGTGGTAAATGTCAATCAAATCATCATCCAATGTATAAAGTAATCACAAATACAAACTCAATTTCGATTGAAATGTGCGACAATCATAAGGATGGAACTGTTCATATTTGTGATGAAACATTAGCAAATACCTATGCATTAGCAAGAGCTTTAATGAGTAAATACAACATTACTATTGATCGTGTTTATCGTCATTATGATGTAAATGGTAAATTATGTCCTAACTGTAATGGGTTATTAGATGATGCCATTTGGCAAAATTTTAAAAACAATATCGTTAATTCAACAGTTGGAAATCTAGGGACTTCAACAGCAACTACTGTTCCAGCACCTGCAGTAAACCCTAATAAAGATTCAATTGTCTCAAGAGGACAACAACATTCAATTAATTTCACAGGTCATTCAATTGCTGTCGATGGTGTAAGAGGTCCAAAAACGCAAGCAAACATTGCTCGTTGTTTTCAACATGCGATTAATTTAGATTACAAAAAATCATTAGCTGTAGATGGTGCTTTTGGTAAAAATAGTAAAGCAGCTTTAGATGAACATTATGTTAAAAAAGGAGAAAAGCAATATCTTGTTACCGCTGTAGAAATTGCTTTAATGTGTAGGGGATATGATCCTAGCGGAGTTGAATGTCCTGGTAAATTTGGTGATGGTTTAGAAAAAGCTGTAAAACAATTCCAAGCAGACAGAGGCTTAAAAGTCGATGGTATTGCAGGTAGAAATACCATTTTGAAATTAATTGGATGTTAATCGTTCAAAATGATGTATAATTAAACCGTAAAATATTTGTATTATAACTATTTATTTTAGTATAATAATTCAACGTCAACACAACTGAATATTTTACATTAAAAAGCCTATCCATTGATTTGGGTAGGCAATTTTTTTGTGGACGACAAATGGACGAAAAAGACCAAAAATCATAAAAAAACGTATGAAAATTATATGGGAATATATAAGGAATAATGGCAATATATAGCCATTTGATATTCTATATAAACTAGATAAAAAACGGTGCTGATTTAGATTAATTTATAATATAATTTTGTAAAAAGGGAAAATAGAAATATTTTCTCTTTTTTGTTATAATGACAAAAACGGAGGTTATTCTATGAGAGTCATCGATTATCACATGCATACACATTTTTCGGGAGACAGCGAAGCGAATCCTAGAGAACATGTTTTACAAGCTATAAAAATGAATTTAGATGAAATTTGTTTTACTGATCATCGTGATTTTAATTATCCCATTGATTCGTTTGAATTAGATGTTGAAAATTATTATCAAACAATTCAAGCTTTAAAAGAAGAATTTAAAGATCAAATCACGATTAAATGGGGAATTGAAATGGGATTAGATTTGGAGCATCAAGAAGAAATTGAAAAGCTTATTCAAAGTTATCCTTTTGATTTTGTTATTGGTTCGATTCATGTTATCCACCATACAGAATTTTATTATGGAGAGTTCTTTAAAGGAAAAACCAAAGAAGAAGCACATCGAGAATTCTTTGAAGAAACATTAAAATGTGTAAAAGCTTTTGATTGTTTTAACGTTTTAGGACATTTGGATTATATTGTTCGTTATGGTCCTTACCAAGATAAAACAGTGGATCATGCAAAATACCAAGATATTATTGATGAAATCTTTAAAACATTAATAAAAAAAGGAAAAGGTATAGAAGTTAATACATCAGGGTATAAAGATTTAAAAATATGTGGTTTTCCAAATTATGAACAAGTTCAACGCTACTATGATTTAGGGGGACGCATTATTACAATTGGAACGGATAGTCATACTAGTGATCGTGTTGGAGAAAACTGTTTAACGGTTGCTAAAAAATATCAAGAAATTGGTTTTGAAGATGTTTCAACATTTACGGGTAGAGTTAAAGATTAAAGGGAATGTGTTCTTTTTTTTAAGATATGGTATAATATAGAAACAAAAGGAGAAAGAATTATGGAGTTATATACAAAAGAAAGTTTAAAAGAAGTTATTGAAAAATCAAAAGATGAATTTTATATGCCAAAAGCATTATTTGATCACTATAAAAATTTACGTTTAGAAACAAAACTTGCTTATGTTTCAATATTAGAAACTATGAAAAATAAAGCAGTTTATACAACAGAAAATCTTGCTTATGTTAAAGTGGATAATCCACAAATCCAAGCAAATCTCGCAGAACTTGCAAATAAAGAAGTAGATCAAGAAAAAGTAAACAAATATCTTAAAGAACTAGAAGAAGTAGAACTTATAAAGGTAGATAAACAAAATATCTTTGTTTATGATGTTTTATCATGATCAATTATCTTGTTAAGAAATTTATAGATGATTATGATGACTATAAAAATCAAAGAGTACGACAAGCTTATGGAACGTTATGTTCCATTTTGTCGATTATATGCAATATTATTTTAGTTATTTTCAAAATAACAATAGGTCTCTTTGTTCATTCTGTAGCAATTCAAGCAGATGCTTTAAACAACCTATCTGATGTTGGAAGCAATCTCGCATCCTTATTTGGTTTCAAACTTGCTAATAAACATCCTGATAACGATCATCCTTATGGACATGGACGTTATGAATATATTGCAGGAATGATTATTGCCTTTTTGATTTTAGTTGTAGGTATTCAATCATTGAAAGAATCAGTTGTTAAAATATTTGTTCCTGAAAAAGTCACTTTTTCAATTGTGGCGGTAATTATTTTAGTCGTTTCTATTTTTATTAAATTATGGATGTATTATTTTAATCATCAAATAGGAAATAAAATAGATTCTTCATCTTTAAAAGCAGCAGGACAAGATAGTCTAAATGATGTTGTCACGACATTTGCGACACTCGTTGCTTTATTACTTACTTTGATTACCGATTTACCAGTAGATGGTATTATTGGGACTATTGTTTCTATCATTGTTATTCTTGCAGGAATCAATGTGTTTAAAGATACAATCAATCCTTTACTAGGACTTGCACCAGATAAAGCCTTAATTGATAGTATTGAACATTTTATTATGTCTTATGAAAAACCTTTAGGGATTCATGATTTAATGATGCACGATTATGGTCCAGGAAGGATGTTTATGACACTTCATGTAGAAGTAGACAGTCGCGAAGATATTATGAAGATTCATGAAGAAATTGATGATATCGAAAGAGCTATCCAAGAAAAATATCATATTCATACAACCATTCATTATGATCCTGTAGATATTCATAATCCACAGTTACTTGCTTTAAAACAACAAGTTTTAGAAATTGTTCAACATATTAATGAAAATTATTCGATTCATGATTTTCGTATGGTCCCAGGGAAAAATCATACAAATTTAATTTTTGATGTATTAATTCCTGCAAATGATCAAATTAGTCATCAAATTTTAAAAAATATGATTAGTGCGCAAGTTAAACAAATAAATGATGAATACCATTGTGTTATTGAAATTGATCATGCTTTTGTCTAAGAGGAGAAATCCTCTTTTTATTTTGTAAACGGATACAATAACGATTGTAAGGGTTGTATATACATGTTATAATACCCCTCATAGGAGGATTTTTTATGGAAAAAGTCATGTTAGGTGTTTCTTTATATCCAGAACAAGAAACTCTTGAAGAACTTGATGCGTATTTAAAAATGGCATCAAGTTATGGATTTAAAAAAGTATTTACGAGTATGTTTACTGTACCAGGAACAAAGGAAGAAGTGATTGCATATTTTAAAGATTTTACAAAAATCGTTCATAAATATGGTATGGTTGTTTCTGGGGATTGTAACAGTGAACTTTTTCATAGATTAGGTGCAACTGAAACAGATCTTTCGGTTTTTAAGAAAATTGGTGTCGATATTTTAAGAATGGATTTTAGTTTTAATGATGAAAGGGATGCAACATTGATCAATAATAAAGAAGGCATCAAAATTGAAATGTCAACAAGCTTTATTGAAATCATTGAAGCTGCTATTAAAAATGGGGCAAAACCTGAAAATATTTCAACATGTCATAATTTCTATCCAGAAAGATACACTGCACCAAGTTTAGAAGCAATCAATGAAATTAATAATTATTGGAAAGCAAAGAATATTCCTGTAGCAATCTTTATTTCAAGTTTAATTAAAGGAAGTCATGGACCATGGCCTGTTAGTGATGGTCTTCCAACAATTGAAGAGCATCGTGATATGCCAATAGAAGAACAATTAAAACATTGTCTAGCTTTAGATAATGTTGATGAAATCATTATTGGAAATGCTTATGCGAGTGAAGATGAATTTAAAGCAATCGATCAAGTCATGAAACAAGTCTATGTCGATGTTCCTAAAAATGAAGCTTTTGGTTTTTTAGCTGATTTTATTCCACATGGAATGATTAAAAGAGTTCCTTTTAAAATTCAATTAGACGAAGGAATCACAGAACTTGAAAAAGAAATCTTATTCAATTATCCAACGCATAGTGATTTAGGAGATTGTATGAATTATATGTTACGTTCTCGTTGGACAAGAATGATTTATAAAGGAAAAGAAATTCCTTGTCGTCCTTGTACCAAGACGCACTATACAAGAGGGGATGTTGTTATTGTTAATGACAACCTTGCCCATTATCGAGGAGAAATTCAAATTGTTTTAAAAGATATGAAAGTAGATGGACAAAGAAATTTACTTGGTCGTATTGATGAAAGTGAAATCTTTATTTTAGAACATATTAAAGCCAAAGATGTTTTTACCTTTGTTGAATAAAGTAGATGTAAATCTACTTTTTCTTATGGCGTAAAAAGGAAAAATATGACATAATGAGTGAGGTGATAATATGGAAAATACAAAAAAAGAAAAGAAAGAATATACTAAAGATTCTTTGGATGATGGAGTTATTACAACAGGTTTTTTAGAAGTTTTACCTGATGGATATGGTTTTATTAGAAATGCGAATTATTTATCAGATCCTCATGATGTTTATGTCTCACAATCACAAATTTATAAATTTAAATTAAAGACAGGAGACTTTATTACAGGTGTTGTTAGAGAACCAAAAGCAACAGAAAAGTTTAGATCTTTATTGCATATCCAAAAAATTAATCATTATGATTTAGAAACAGCAATGAAAAGAAAAGCTTTTGAAAGCTTAACACCTATTTTTCCAAATGAAAAAATTAATCTTGGAAAAAATGGTAAAATAGCGATGCGTATGATTGATTTACTTGCACCTATTGGAAAAGGACAAAGAGGAATCATTGTTTCACCACCAAAGGCAGGAAAAACAACACTTTTAAAAGATATTGCTTTAGCGGTTAAAGAAAATAATAAAGATATACATATATTGATTCTATTAATTGATGAAAGACCAGAAGAAGTTACAGATATTAAAGAAGCTGTTGAAGGAGATAATGTAGAAGTTCTTTATTCAACATTCGATGAAACACCAGACCGACATAAAAAAGTATCTGAAATGGTCATTGAAAGAGCAAAACGTCTTGTTGAACATGGACAAGATGTGATGATTTTACTTGATAGTATTACACGATTAACACGTTCATATAACCTGATTTGTTCTCCTTCAGGAAGAACTCTTTCAGGGGGGTTAGATCCAAACTGTCTTTATATGCCCAAAAGATTCTTTGGGGCAGCTCGAAATATGCGCGAAGGAGGAAGTCTTACCATTCTTGCAACAGCGCTTGTTGATACAGGAAGCCGTATGGATGATGTGATTTATGAAGAATTTAAAGGAACAGGAAATATGGAACTTGTGTTATCACGTGCAATGCAAGAAAAAAGAATCTTTCCAGCCATCGATATCGCAAAATCTGGAACACGACGTGAAGATCTTCTTTTAAGTGAAAAAGAATTACAAGTCAATCATGATATTCATTACTTATTAAATGGTTCACGTGCAAGTCAATCTTTAGATGACGTTATTTTGCTTTTTAGAAATACAAAAGATAATGAAGCTCTTATTGAAACAATGTTAAAAAGAAAGTAGGATAGTTTTTCTATCCTTTTTAAATAGGTGATTTATGATTGAAATAAAACATGAAAAACTAAATATAAAAGGAAAATATCGATGTATTGTTATTTCAGACATACATAGCCATTTAGAACGTTTTCAGCAAATCTTAAAAGAAGTTGATTATACAACAAATGATTATTTAATTATTAATGGAGATTTTGTCGAAAAGGGGACACAAGCTATTGAGACGGTTCATTATCTTCAATATCTCCAACAACAAAGCAAAAGAGTATATGTTTTACTTGGTAATTGTGAGTATGCTTTAGATGCTTTAATCAATGAGGATAGATTATGTCAAGAAATGCTTCACTATTTACGTAAAATTGGTAAAAGTGGTATGATTGATCAAATTGTTTTTCAAAAACATTTGGATTTAAAAAAAGAAAATCCAAAATTTTTACAAAAAATTGTAAGAGATTCTTTAAAAAATGAACTTACTTATCTCCAAAGTTTACCCACTTCTTTAGAAACAAATGATTTTCTATGTATTCATGCGGGAATTGAAAAGAAAAAGGATTGGCAAGATGCACCACTTTCTTCTTTTATAGAAAAAAGAGATTTTCAAAAAGTAGGGCATTGTTTAGATAAATATGTGATTGTAGGACATTTACCTACCTCTAATTTTTATAAAAACCAAATTAATAACGATATTTATTTTGATGAAGACAAAAAAATCATTAGTATTGATGGTGGAACAGGAGTTAAATTTATTAGTCAATTAAATGCTTTAATTATTGAAAAGGATGACCAAGGTCTTCATTTTAAACAACATGAAGTTCAACCTTTACCTGTTTATCAAATCAAGAAAGATTATTTTGTTGAAAAGAAAGAAATTCATAAGGTGGCATGGCCTCATTTTGAAATAGAAATATTAGAAAAAAAAGATGAATTTTCTTTATGTCGAGTGCTTGATAAAAATGATATTTTATGGATTAAAAATGAATTTATCTATGAAAAAAAGAAACACTATTATTGTTTAGATGATTATATAGATGCTTTTTTATCAGTAAAAAAAGGAGAGCTAATAAAAGTTGTAGGCATTTATCATAATTGGGCCTATATAAAATATAAAAATGAAATTGGTTGGATTCCAATAAAAATATTAGATGAATAATCTTAAGAAATATTTAGAAGTATTTTATGTTTTTTTTAAGAAATAAAGGATAAAATAAAAAGGAAGTGAAAGACATGGAACTTAGAATTTTACAGTATTTTTTAATGGTTGCAAGAGAAGAAAATATTACCCGTGCAGCAAAACAATTAAATATGACGCAACCTACCTTATCAAGACAATTAATGCAATTAGAAGATGAATTAGGCAAGCCGTTATTTATTCGTGGTAAAAGAAAAATTGAATTGACAGATGAAGGTGTCTTACTTAGAAGAAGGGCAGAAGAAATTCTTTCTTTAGTTAATAAAACGGAACAAGAAATCACACAAAGCGAAGAAGAAATGGTTGGACAAATTATGATTGGAACCGGTATTTTTTCTTCATCACAAACTTTTCTTTCTAAAGTAATTGAAGAATTTCATGAAGAGTATCCCCTTGTTAAATTTGATATTTATACAGGAAATGCGGATTTAATTAAAGAAAGAATTGATCAAGGACTGGTTGATATTGGAATTTTGTTGGAACCGGTCGATATTTCAAAATACAATCATATACGTATTCCACTTCAAGAAAAATGGGGAGTTATTGCTTCGAAAGAAAATAAGCTTGCTAAAAAGCAAGTTGTTGAAAAAGATGATTTAAAAGATGTTCCTTTATTTCTAACAAATCGAGAAATAATTCAAAGTGAAATTTCTAACTGGCTAAAAGGGGATATTCCTTTAAATAGCGCTTATTCTTATAATTTTGCTTCAGCAATTCTTCCGTTTATTCAAGATAATAAAGGAGTTGCTATTACTATTGAAGGCGCTTATCAAGTTTTAAATCAAAATCAAATATGTTTTATTCCGTTTTCTCCACAACTTTCAACAAATACAGTTCTTGTATGGAAAAAATATACGCGTCTTTCACCAGTGATTAATAAATTTATAAAGAAATCACAAGAATATCTAGAAAAAAATAGGAGTCTATATGAAAAATAAGAAAAATATAATGATAGGAACAATTGTTATTGTTTTACTTGCTTTAGGATTATTTATCTATCAAAAGTTTGTTAAACAACAATTGCATTTTAAAGATGATTTAACAGTAGAAATCAATGGAAAGTTTGATCCACTTTCTTATATTAGTGAAGTAGAACATGGCAACATCAAAGAAGTAACTTGTCAAAGTAAAAATTTAAATATAAAAAAATTAGGTGAATATGAAATTGTCTATACATATAAAAATCGTGATTATGAAGCAATGATACAAGTTGTTGATACAATAAAACCGGTATTTAATGGACTTAATGATCTTGCAGTTTCTATAAATACAACACCTGATTTAAAAGCAGGTGTAGAAGTAAGTGATAATAGTTTAGAAGAAATTAAATACAAAATATATGATAAAAAAATAGATACCTCAAAAGAAGGGACATATGAAGTTACTTATAGTGCAAAAGATAGTTCAGGTAACAAAATAATAGCTAAAAGAAAAATAGAAGTTATTAAAAAAATCGGAAGTGAGCAACAATCAAATGAGAAAGTAGTTTATTTAACATTTGATGATGGGCCATCAGAAAATACCAAAAAAATTATGGATATTCTTGCTAAATATAATGCAAAAGCGACTTTCTTTGTAACTGGTAGAAATCAAAAATATAATTATCTTATTAAAGATGCCTATAATGCAGGACATACGATTGGTCTTCATACCTACAGTCACGATTACCAAACAGTATACTCTTCAGTAGAAGCATATTTTGATGATTTAAATAAAGTAGGTCAAATGGTAAAAAATGAAATAGGGTTTGTTCCACATTATATTCGTTTTCCAGGAGGAAGTTCAAATACGATTTCAAGAAAATACTGTCAAGGAATTATGTCGACACTTACAAAAGAAGTAATTGAAAAAGGGTATCAATATTATGATTGGAATGGAGATTCTACCGATGCTTCAAAAAATCATGTGGCGGTTGATAAATTAATTAGAAATGGAACGCTTTGCCATGATAACAACGTAATGATTTTGTGCCATGATACACAAGCTAAAGATACAACTGTTCAAGCATTGCCTGCTATTATCGAACACTATCGAAATTTAGGTTATACTTTTAAAGGTATTGATGATACAACTTATACACCACATCAAGGTGTTAACAATTAATAAAAGTAATGTTCATTTTTGGACATTACTTTTTATTTTATGAAGCTCTTCTTTTATTTTTTCTACACTTTTTTCTAATAAATCATAATCATCCTGACTATTTATAGAAAAAGAATTTTGATTTTGCATGTAAGAAATATAGGCACTATTTAAAGAAAGCATATCACCTAGTGTTGTTAAAAAGGAACCAATAATGGCTTGCTCATCACTGGAAAAGCATTCATTAAATGATTGTGAAATGATGACAATCATTTGATTAAGTAAAACGGGATGCATACAGGGTAATGACATATAATCACCAATATATTATATGCATTAAAAGAAAAGATGATTTAATAAAATAAATATTTATTGATGAAAAATTTAGTTATTAAAATAAAAAAGTGTTGACAAACAAAAAAAGAGGTATAATATATAGGCATACATATAAATGAGCGATGAACAAGATACGATTTTACATCCGCTTCCTATAGAGAGCATTCGGTTGGTGGAAAGAATGTAGGTAATGATATAAGACCATCACTTGTGAGCTATTATCTTGAAATAAAAGTAGGGAAATCGTAATTTCTGCGTTAAAGAAATAGCATTATAAAAAGATGTGAAGGGGCGATTAAATATCGCAATCTAAGTGGTACCGCGGAACAAGGTTTTCGTCTTAGCGTAAAGTTAAGCGAAAACCTTTTTATATGTGATGATTGAATTAAAAGAGGGGGATTCATTTATGAATGGTTTACTATTACTTGGATTAAGCGCTTTAATTTTAGTAGTGGCTTATTTATTCTATGGTCGTTACTTAGTTAAAACATGGGGAATTGATCCAAAAGCAACAACACCTGCTGTTGCAAAAGAAGATGGGACAGACTTTGTACCTACAAACAAATGGTCAGTCTTTGCTCATCAATTTTCATCAATTGCAGGAGCTGGACCTGTAACTGGACCAGTTATGGCAATGATGTTTGGTTGGCTACCAGCTTTTTTATGGGTTATCGTTGGTGGTGTATTCTTTGGTGCTGTACAAGATTTTGGAGCACTTTATGCTTCTGTTAAAACAGAAGGAAAATCAATGGGACAAATCATTGAAAAATATATTGGACGTAAAGGTAAAAAATTATTTTTCTTATTTTGTTGGATTTTTACATTAATTGTTATTGCAGCTTTCGCTGATATGGTTGCTGGAACATTTAATGGAATTAGTGCTGATGGAGCTAAACTTGCACCAAATGCGAGTGCTGCTTCAATTTCAATTTTATATGTTTTCGTAGCAATGGCCTTTGGTTTATTCTTGAAAAAAGTTAAACTAGAAGGTTTACCAAAAGTGATTCTTGGTATTGCTTTAATTATTGCTATGTTAGCTCTAGGAATTATGTTCCCGGTATATGCTACTAAAACAACTTGGATTTATGTTGTCTTTGTATATATTTTCTTTGCTTCAGTTACACCTATGTGGTTACTTAAAACACCACGTGATTATTTAACAACATTCTTATTTATCGGAATGATCGTAGCTGCTGTAATTGGTGTATTTGTAAGCAATCCAACAATTACAACACCTGCTTTTGTAGGATTTAAATCTGCTTCAGGAAGTTATATCTTCCCAACATTATTTGTTACAATTGCTTGTGGTGCCGTTTCTGGTTTCCATTCACTTGTCTCATCTGAAACAAGTTCAAAATTAGTAGAAAACGAAAAAGATATGTTACAAGTTGGTTATGGTTCTATGTTACTTGAATCATTACTTGCTATCTTAGTTATCGTTATTGTTGGTGCTTTACCAAACTTAAAAGCATCTGGTGTCTTAGATAGTACACTTGCTAATATGGCTTTAGCTGATACAGCAACACCATTTACTAAATTTTCAGCTGGTGTTACTGGTTTAGTTGCTCAACTTGGTTTACCTCAATCATGGGGATTATGCATTATGACAATGTTTGTTTCAGCTCTTGCTTTAACTTCATTAGATGCTGTTGCAAGAATTTCAAGAATGTCTTTCCAAGAATTCTTTGAAGTTGAAGAAGGACAAGAACCAAGTGGTTTAGTTAAAGTTTTAACTAATAAATATGTTTCAACAATTATTTCTTTAGTTTGTGGATATTTATTAAGTTTAGGTGGATATGTTAATATTTGGCCATTATTCGGATCAGCTAACCAATTATTAGCTGCAATGGTTTTAATTTCATTAGCTGTTTTCTTAAAAGTTACTGGAAGAAAAGGATTTATGTTATATATCCCAATGGTATTAATGTTTATCGTTACAATGACAGCATTAGTACAAGCTATCTATGGAATCGTTATGAAATTGTTTGTAACAGGTGGATTTGTTTTAATGGTTGATGGATTACAATTAGTAGTCGCAATCTTACTTGTTGCTTTAGGATTAATGATTGGTTTCAACTCAGGAAGTAAACTTGTTAAAGAAAAATAAAGATAATAAAAAAGCTTCATGATGAAGTGAACTGAATAAGTTGGACCAACAACTTAGGAGGTTCACTTTTATTATACTTTAATTCATATAAGAACCACCATTAATATCAATACCTTGTCCAGCAATATATTTAGAGGCATTACTTGCTAGAAATACGATGACTTCTGCAACATCCTCTGTTTCGCCTAAACGACCAAGAGGAATACCGACAGTACTGTAATTTGTATTAGCTGTCATGTTTGTTTTAATCACACTTGGACAAACAGCATAGACGTTAATGTTATATTCTCCTAAAACTTTTGCGTAACTTTTTGTGGCAGATAAAAGACCACCTTTACTTACTGCGTAACTTACAGAAGACGCGATACCACCAATTCGTGCAGCCACAGAAGAAATGTTTACGATTTTTCCATATTTTTGTTTTTTCATAGTTTTGATGGCTTCTCTCATGCATAAATGAGCACCTCTTAAATTAATATTCATGCACCAATCCCATTTATCAGCATCTAAATCTTCAATAGGAGTTGTTGGGCAAACTCCAGCACCATTAACTAAAATATGAAATGTTGGCATTTTTTCTAAGGCGAATTCAAATAGATGTTCAATATCTTCAGGTTTAGAAACATCAACTTGACATGGATAACAAGAACAACCTGTTTCATCTTCTAGTTTTTTAGCACTTTCTGTTGCTTGTTCGATGTTTAAATCAGCAAGGACAACTCCTGATAAACCTTTTTGAGCAAGAATCTTGGCACTTTCAAAGCTGATTCCTCTCGCACCACTTGTTACAATAGCATATTTTCCTTCAAATTCTTTATTCATAAAAATCATCTCCTTATCATTATTATAAAAATGAATTGTTTATAAATCTAATAGATAATGAAAGCTAAATTAATAGATAACATTTATAAAAGAAAAAATCATTATGTTTTCAAGGATAATTGGTATATAATAAATACCAAAAAGGAAGTGTCAAAATGGAAAAGAAAAGTATATATGCAAAAAGAATAGAAAAGGTTCAAATGTCTTCTATTCGTATTGTTATGGAAAAAGTAGAAAAACTTAGAAATCAAGGAAAAAGCATCGTTTCGTTATGTGCGGGTGAACCTGATTTTAATACACCTGCAGGTATTAAAAAAGCAACAATGGATGCTTTAAATGATAATCAAACACATTATAGTTCTAATCGAGGATATTTAGGTTTAAGACAAAAAGTATCACAACTTTTAAAACAACAAACAACTATTGATTATGATAGCGACCAAGAAATTATTATGACATGTGGTTGTAGTGAAGCCATCAATAATACGTGTCAGGCTTTTATTGATGAAGGGGACGAAGTTATTATTTTTACACCAGCCTTTGTTTCTTATCAAAATACAGTTTTATTATGTAAAGGAATTCCTGTAGAAATTCCTTTAAAGCCAAGTAATGGATTTCAAATAGATCTAGATGAAGTTAAAAATAAAATAACAGACAAAACAAAAATGATTATTATTAATAATCCAAATAATCCAACTGGAGCTGTTTATTCAAAAGAAACATTAGAAAAATTATGTCAAATCGCACGGGAAAATCATATCTATATTTTAGCAGATGAAATCTATAATCAACTTGATTATGAAAATCAATATGTATCTATTGCTTCATTTGAAGATATGAAAGATTATACAATTATTGTTAATGGTTTTTCTAAAGCGTATGCTATGACAGGATGGCGAATGGGATATATTGCTTCTAGTCAAGAAAATATAGAGCCTATTTTAAAAGTACATCAATATACAACAACATCACAAATGACATTTGCGCAAATAGGAATGGCAAAAGCAATTGATCAAGAAGATGTAAAAGAAGAAGTTCAACATATGGTAGATACTTTCCATGAAAGAAGAACATTTATTATGGAACAATTAGATCAATGTGAAAATCTTTCATACATTAAACCTCATGGGGCTTTCTATATTATGGTTGATGTTTCTAAGACGGGATTTAATGGACAAGAATTTGCGGATAAGTTACTTGATTATGGCGTAGCTGTTGTACCAGCAAGTGGTTTTGGTAAGGACTTTATTGATTTTGTTAGAATTTCTTTTGCTTCATCTAAAGAAAATATTGAAGAAGCATTTGTTAGAATTAGAAAACTTTTATCAGATGTAAAAAAAGCTCAAGATTAATTTCTTTGAGCTTTTTTGTCTTTCTTTATCTGATACATTAAAGCATCCGCTTGATTAATAGCTGTTTCAAAATCATCATTTTGATGTGCTAAATAATATCCAATACTTGTTGAAAGTGAAAAAGGGTATTTTTTTGTTTTATTAAAAGAAAATTTGAATACCCACAAACTACAGGTTAGTGAAAATTAAATTCTATAAGCACCGATTGAACGGCGTTCATGAAGCTGAATCGAATGCATGGATTTTCCATCCGTTCTATAATTAGATTAGAAATCAGATGGAGGTATAACCACATGTCAAATAAAGTATTAAAGCCAAAGAAAGCTTCTCTTTATCAGTTCATTCAAAATTATTCAAACAATATTGGTAACTGTATTGAATTCTTCAAATCCATGAAATGGCCTGGGGAATTTTCATGTGACCGTTGCGGATGTCATAAGTATTACCTAGTCAAGCGTGTAGGAAAGACCAAGACTTCATATGTTCTTGAATGTAGCTCATGCCATAAGCAACATTCTCTGCTTTCAGGCACTATTTTTCAGAGCTGCAAACTTGATCTATACAAACTTCTGTTAGGTGTTTTCCTTTTCCTTAATGAAAATAAAGGAATCAGTGCAATAAATTTATGTTCAATACTAGATGTTAACCACAAGACTGCACTTCTTCTAGAGAACAAGTGTAGAATCTTATGTCACTAAGCAATTCAGAGAAGCTGCTCAACAGCCTTTTCTATGAGGCGGATGTCTTTAATATTGGTGCAAAATCCAAGAATAATGCGGGTCGTGCAAGTGAGCAACAGCCTATTCTTGGTATTCTATCTACAGATAAAGGGAATAACTATCCCCGATTTATTAAGTTAAGACGCATCAATGATTATACTGGTCTGTCACTTAAGAAAAATATAGAACAATGTTGTATATTAACACATGCTGCATTGCTTAATACAGATGGCGAGAAAGGCTTTAATACATTAAATGAAGAGATTCAGGTAAAGAACGAGAAGATCAGCTACGAAGAAAAGAATCATAGACTACTCTGGTTAAATATAATAATCGGTAATATTAAAAATAATATTACTGGTATATATCATGGAATAACTAAAAGAGAGATGCCTTTATTCCTGAATGAACAGGAGTATAGATTTAACCACAGAAATATGCGAAAGACTGTTATGGATAAAATCAAGAAATACCTACAGAAATCATTTCCTATCAGTCATAGACAGATAGTATATATCCTGAATATTTCTGCTCCACATTTCTCTTAAATCGTCACCTGTTGATTATGGGGATTCAAAAAACATTATCATTTTATAATTTATAACTGTCAATCCGCCTTACAAAAAATGCGTTTTCGATTTGATACACATCTACATGGTGACTATCCTCTAACCAAACTACATTTTCAACATATATTTTATCACTTCTAAAATCTATACTTACACTATCAATGTTAAATGATGATTTATTAAAGAAAGAGTAAACAAAAATAACCGTAAAAGATAACAGTCCTATACCAATTCCTGATAAAATAATTTGAAAAAATTTTATAATAGAATTTTTTTGTGCTTTTAATATATCAATTGCTATAAAAGTAATAGGTATAAAAAATAAATCTATTAAGAGAACTATATTTATTACTATACTAATGAACGGATGAAAGTAGACAAATTTGTCTAGTCTAGAGTTAATAAGATATTCTATCAAAACAATAC
>SKDY01000365.1_pt1 | contig 38353 bp, 32 predicted proteins | sample 4826591 | NCBI WGS metagenome assembly SKDY01 (sample SAMN11008823, study PRJNA524170) | human gut metagenome | biome: Human fecal sample; material: Feces; isolation source: fecal sample from pouch patient p10, p22 | host: Homo sapiens | place: Israel: Tel-Aviv | collected 2016-06-15 | reverse complement strand
GGTTCCGTCTCCTGGCTTCCAATCGCGGTTTTTTGTTTTGGCGAATGAAAATCGTACACAGGACGCGGGCCATGCCCTCTTACGTCAGGGCCGGAATCCGAAAGTGCGCAAGAATTCGGGCGTTATCCACCCACCAAAAGATTTTTCAGATCTGGCAGCCACTCTAATTAAGAACGGCCTGGGCGGAGTAGATGCCGAGACCCTTGAACGCCACCTCGAACAGGTTGGCTATTTTCGTCTAAAAGGATACTGGTATCCATTCCTTGGCCCATCCTCCTCATGCGGCCACAAACATGTCCTCCCGTTCAGAGAGGGGACACAGTTCCAGCAAATCTGGTGCAGATACATATTCGATCAAGAACTGAGAACTCTCGTGTTCGACGGCATAATCACCTTTGAAATATATCTCAAAAGCTTTCTCGCACACGAGCTTTCCTTGTTTGGCGGCGAATTTGGATATACCAAACCTGAAGGATTGCCTGAGCTCGGCTTTGATGACTATCTGGCATGCATTAACTCGTTAAGAGCATCGTTCACGAAATCCAATCTGCCATACCTTAAACATTTCAAAAAAACATATAAAGACCCATTGCCGCCGTATTGGATGATAGTAGGCTGCCTAAGCTACGGAACGTTGAAAGGGTGTTTTTATCAGGGATCCCCTGATTCTGTTAAAAGAAAGCTAGCAGCGAAGCTTCATATTTTTAACCCAAATACCAATCCCGCAGTACATGGAGACATCAAGATTCTCTCAAATTGGCTGGAAACGATTAGGCAAGTCCGCAACATGGTTGCGCATCATGATCGTTTCTGGAATGAGACCAGTACCCGTATCGTTCCGAAGCTGCCTAAGCATCGGAGCGGTTTACACGCCAATGAATGGTGGGGCAACGATTGGGACGCTTTCAGAACGGACTCTACCGGCCCCGCCGCTTTCCTCACCATGGAAAACTACCTGCTGCAACAAATCGATGGCTCCGCATGGAAGAACAAATTCATCAGTCTCATGGACCGCTATCCGGAAATTCCTGCAACGGAAATGGGATTCCCCGAGGATTGGCGATCACTCGCATTGTGGTCATGACGACAGGCGCGCACCGTCCGTGGTTCCATGCCCCCTTGATTGTGATTTGTAAGCGCCCCCGGAGGTCGGCGACTGCGTGGTCGCCGAGGAGCTCGACGACAGACCCAGAAAGACGTTCGGCTACCGGAAGCCGAACGAGTCGTTGCTGGAGCTCATCAACGACTCAGACCGGTCGGAATCAGTGGATAGGCTGAAGGACGATTGACGACGAAGGTGTTGCAGCCATCACTAGAATCCGCCTCATGGTTGATTATATGATAAGGGGTTGCGGACATTTTCTTGGAGATAATCACGCAGCCAATCCATGACTCAGCCGGTATTGCACCGGGCTCATCCAACCAAGCGATTGCCTGATGCGAGCGTGGTCGTACCGGTGGATGCACCCGTCGATCAACGCGAGCATCTCCCCACGGGTGCGATCCTCCCACCGCTCGGGGTGGACGGACCCGACCCTCATCCCGCCGAAGAAACCCTCCGCGACCGCGTTGTCCGGAGAACGGCCCTTCTCGCCCGTCGATCTCGTCAGCCCGAACCCGCTCCATGAGTTCCAGCCATCCCGGCCGCCTATGGTGACGGCCACGGTCGGAACGCACCCGAGGACGCGCGCCCTCGGGCAACGTGGCGGCCGCCTTCTCCGGCATGGTGTCGGCGGGCTGCGCGTTGGGGCCGTATCCGTCTGTGTAGGCGACTATCTTGCCGTCGTGGCAGTCGATCACCGGCGAGAGTGTCTTTCGTCAAATAAATCTGCGTGTCGTCACCAGTTAATCTGAACACCATCGGCGTTCAAAATGGACACCGTCACCGGCGGTCCGGCTGGTTCCCCTCTTTTCGTTTATCTCATCAGGGAGTGGCTGTTGCGGTACGACTCGCCACGGAACCTGACGATCCTTCCGTGATGCACGATGCGGTCGATGACCGCGGCGGCCATGTCGCCGTCGCCGAACACCTCGCCCCACTGTCCGAACTCCAGGTTCGTGGCGGACACCACGCTCCGCTTCTCGTAGGAATCCGCGACGACCTGGAACAGGAGCCTGGCCCCGTCGATGTCGATCGGCAGGTAGCCCAGCTCGTCGATGACCAGCAGCCTGGCGCGGCCTATCGCGCGCAGTTCCACGTCGAGCCGGTTCTTGTCCCTCGCCCGCCGCAAACGCATCACCAGCGACGACTGGATTGGCTACAATGTATTAGACAGTCCGATGAGGGACGAATGACATGAGATTGGAGGCCGACAGGACCGGGAACGGTCACGATTGACTCGAACCGCTGCCGAACCTGTTGTAAAAACATTGAACATAAACAGGCGACCTCCTCGGCGAGCTCCTGCACGCGCGTCGGCTTGGGTTTCAGACTGGATTTCGCGCCCCTCGGCCTGCCCTTGGGCTTCGGGCGCAGGGCTTCGGGCCCGTCGGTACGGTATTTGCGGCACCAGCGCTCCAGGGGGGGGCGCGACGCTCGCGATTGCGTATTTGGCCATGACCTCCGTCTTGGCCATGTCATTGTCGACGTGGTCGCGGGCGGCCGCGACCTTCGTCTCCCAGTCGTAGCTGCGTTTGCCCTTCGCGCCCATGACCGCGTCCTCTCCGTTGGACCTGTATTTCATGATCCATTTTTCCGCGGTCTGCACGGGCATCGCAAGCCGGCGGGCAAGGGAATGCTTGCCCATGCCGGCCTTGATGAGCCCCAGCGCCTCGTGCCGGAACTCATCATCGTAACGTTTCCTCCGATCCTCACGCATACGAAAGAACCGCACCTCCGATCATCGAATCTGAATTTCCTCAGTCCAACAATCGGGGCGCGGTTCAAAGAAGGCCTCTGGGCTCCTTCGTGATGGTCACTCTAGCGACCGAACAAAATCGGTGGCAGTATCAGCTCTTTTTCAGCTTTTGACGGTATTGCCAACTGGGTTCATTCAAACGAACGGCATGGGCATAAGTTGATTGGAGTGAGTGGCTCAGCCTCGCTTCATCTCGTGATTTCCGAGGATTTTGGCATCGCCTAGGGTGGTCCTTGGTTGTTTGGCCAAAGTTTATCGTCTTGCTCTTGACTTTCCTTGCCTTGTTGGTGGATTTCTTTCGCTGTGCGCGACTTGCGCGGTGAGAAGGATCTGGCATTCGATAGCCTTGGTGCGTGCTGAACGATAGTTGCGAAGTGGGCGGATGTCCAATGTGAGTTTGCGCCCTGCCTGTGGTATCATTTTTCTCACCAAGATTTTGGTTGTAAAAATGAAAGAAGGTAGTGATGATTTCACCAGAACTGAATATGTCGGATTATGGTGACGAGGACCCGGCTGATCGTCTTGAACGGCTGGGGCTTCCTTTGCTGTTGCTTAATCGCGCGTTGATAGAGGCGAGAGGCGCCGTTCTGGAACACACTTCTTTGGATGCGCCGAGTGCTTCGGGAATGGCGGCGTATTCTCGAGTCAGCCGATGTCTTGGTGAATATTTCCGTAGTCAAGAACATCCGACCTACAGTCGAATGGTTGACCATAATCAGATTCTATTCGTTTCGAATCGGTCTGATGATGAGCAGTTTATCTTCTTTAGGGGGAATTCTTCGACTGGTGATAGGAGCTCAATGCCATCTCCGTCATGCTCTAAAGGTCCTATGACTCGCCGCCTGGTCGATACGAACAAAAAAATGCTAGGTGTTAGCACTTACTCATTGTTTCCGGAGACTCTTGATACTGAGATTTTTCCATATGGGCCTACTACGCGTGTGCTTCTTTATGATATTCGTCAGGACAAGTCGATACGAGCGGAATTGAGTATTCCGGTAGAGTATGAGTGCCAAGGTGATCAAATTATAATCACGGATTGGCGAGATCGAATCATTCTTCCTGAGATCGGTCCCGAAGGCGAAGTTTCTCAACAGAATCCGCCAGATCCGGATCAATTCGATTTCAGTATTCAGAGGAAAGCCTGACTTCTATATTGGAAAATAAAAAATGAACAATGCGAAAAGCCCGAATAGTGAGTTCGTCGGGAAAAGACTTGAGAATATGCGTTGGAAGAGAGGTCTGACCAAAAAAGGCCTTGCCGAGATCGCCGACATTGATCAGCATTTGATCTCCGCTTTCGAGTCAGGGGGAAGGGCACCCAGCCGGGAGCAAGTGCATCGACTCGCCAAGGCATTGCATGTGAAAGAATCCTATTTTTATCTGGAATGGCAAAGCGATCTCACCCAAGAGGATCTATCGTTCCGCGCTCCGACCAAGACGACTGTGCGGAACAAGAACGCTGCGATCGCAATCGCCGCCCAAGGAGTCGAGCTTCGTTCCTGGATCGAGAAGCATTATTCCCTCCCGAAAGAGGATCTTCCGGATTATTCGTTTTGCGTCAACGGAGGAGACGGGCCGGAAGCCGCCGCCGAGTTCCTTCGCGCGCATTGGAATCTCGGAAATCAGCCAATCGGCAACATGATTCAACTGCTCGAGCTGCATGGCATCGCTGTTTTCTCCGCCCGGGAAGAGAATGCGGATCTGCGTTTCGATGCATTTTCCTTTTTCACAGACGGGCAGCCATATGTTTTCCTCAGCACGTCGAAAACTCCCGAGCGTGACCGTTTTGACGCCGCACACGAACTCGGCCATTTAGTTATGCATAATTCTCCCGTCCATAAAGAGACCAAAACACGTGAATCCGAGGCCAACCTATTCGCTTCAGCTTTCTTGATGCCCGCGGCCGATGTTAAGGCCGTTTGTCCATTTAATGCATCTATTAATGCTGTGAAAAATTTAAAGATACGATGGGGTGTTGCGGCTACTGCGTTATGCACAAGGTTATTTCAGTTAAATATGTCAACTGATTGGGTTCGTTATTCCGTGATGAAGGGACTCGCGAAAGAAGGATATCGTAGCAGTGAGCCGGGAAGTAATATGCATCATGAGAAATCTAAAATATGCAGTCAAGTATTGCGTGATTTAATAAGGCGACATGAGATATCAAAGCTTCTGTCTGATCTCTGCCAAGAGCCTAATGATATAGCATCTTTAACTTTCAATTGTTTGCCTGTTGTTAAATCTTCACCACAATTCAGTATAAAAAGTGTTAGTTTACTAGACTCGAGTCAAAGGGCACATGATCTTGGTTTGCATGTTGTGAATGGGGGTGCGAGGTAGATATATGATGCTAGACACTTCTTTATTATGGCGGTGCATGAGAATCATGGACGACGCGATGGTACGCACTGTTCGAGGAGTGTATTCGAGGGAGTATATCTTTGGCGGTGTCTGAGCGTGTGTGGTTGCCGTTCGTGCTTTTGTTGCCTTTGTTTTCAAGTCCTCCCTCTGTCTTCGTCAGGGTGAAACAACTACGGTGGAAGCTTTGGTATAGAGGTATGGCTCACCATTGCGGACTATGTTTCAAGTTCTATTGGTTAGATAGTCTACAAGGAGACGTTTGACAGGTATTGCCGTCTATGCGTTGACAAAACTGCAGTTTGCAAAAGCGGATAGAACTAAATTCCTGAATGATTTTCTTGCAATTCTGAAAGAATACAGAGCAGCGCTTCCCCCAGCCGATTTTTAGTAAGCTTGTGAGTTCTCAGGCAATAAGGAAAATAGAGGAGGTGATATGAACTGATTTTTGTTCCGCATTTCCCCTAACTCGATGGGAGATGATGGAACCATGGCAAAAGGAACGAGATACACGCCGGAGTTCAAGGCGAAGGCCGTCAGGCTGTTGACCGAGTCGCGCGGCTCGTATTCGTCGGAGACCAAGGCGATCGAACAGGTCGCCAGGGATCTGGGGGTCGCGCCGGAGACGCTGCGCCGTTGGCGCAACAAGACGGACGCCACGGTCGCGGCGGAGACCAAGCAGTCGGCCGAAGACGCGATGGCGGAGTGAAGAGTTTGCGGGCCGAGGTCGCGCGATTGAGGCGGGCGAACGAGATATTGACGACGGCGTCGGCTTTTTTCGCGGCACGGCTCGACCCGGCACGGCGTTGATGGTCGCTTACATCGACGAATTCAAGGACCGTTTCAGGGTCGGGCCGATCTGCAGGGTGCTGGCCGCTTCGCTGGACTGCGGGCTCGTCACGCCGCGCGGCTACCGCATGTTCAGATCCAGGCCCGTCAGCCGCATGGCCGCCAGGCACGAGGCGCCGGCCCGCGACATCCTCGAGATCCATGCCGATTCCTTCATGGCCGTGTACGGGTACCGCAAGACGCACGCCCAGTTGTTGGCGCGGGGCTGGGATCCGGCCGAGATCGGCCGCGACCAGGTGATGAACGTCATGCGGGAATCGGGAGTCCGCGGCGTGCGCCGCGGCAGGACGCCCGTCACCACCAAACCGGCGAAGGGCACGGGCGGCAGGCCCGACCTCGTGGAACGCGGGTTCGAGGCGGAGGCGCCGAACCGGCTGCACGTGGCCGACATCACCTACGTGCGCATGGCCAACGGCTCGTTCGGCTACACGGCGTTCGCCGCCGACGTGTTCGCCCGCAGGATCGTCGGATGGGCGTGCGCCACCACCATGGACACCAGGGAGCTGCCGCTGCAGGCGCTGGAACAGGCGATATCATGGGCCGCCTCGCATGGCGGCACGGACGGTCTCGTGCACCATTCCGACCATGGCGCGCAGTACATCAGCCTCGTGTACACCACCAGGGTCGGGGAATTCGGCATGCTTCCCTCGGCCGGCACGGTCGGCGACTCGTACGACAACGCCATGGCCGAGAGCGCCGACGGCGCGTACAAGACCGAGCTCGTCTGGCGACGCAAGCCCTTCCAGGATTTGAGGGACCTGGAATTGGCGACGTTCCGGTGGGTCTCGTGGTGGGGGCTCGAAGCGTCTGCACCGGTCCTTGGGCTACAGGACACCGGAACGGACCGAAACCGGGTATTATGCAAACCAAGCGGCGCAAGCCGCCCCACTATAAGGGCGGAACAAAAATCAGGCCATATCAGTGAACCGTCCGTACCGTTGCTTCATGTTGGACTTGTCGGTGTCGATTTACCTCGTGTTATGTGCGATATGGCTGGGAATGGCATTATCCTTTAAAATGACTGCGTGTTATCTTCGGCGGCCAGCTGGATTGAGGGGTAGTGCCCGAAAGGTTGCGCACTTTGGATCATGCCCGTCCATGGCGCGATGATCAGTTCGCTGCTTGTAGGGTGTCATCGAACCGGGACATGTCCAGGTAACGGCGGGTCGACCACTCGTTGGCGGTGATGTACCGTATACGCGCGCAGGCGAACATCAACGCGCTCTCGCCGTCCGGAAAACTGTCCGCGGCGCGCGTGCGGCGCCGACGTCAAGACGTTGCAGGAGCTCATGGGGCACGGGGGCGCCGCCGCTACGCTGAACACGTACGCGGTCGCGTTCGCCGACCGCCGTGCCGAGATCGCCACCGCCATGGCCGCCGCGCTCGCCGACGTGCTGGTCTAGGCGTGCGTTTCCGAGCAAAGTCCCTCTGGGCGTGTCGCGGGCGTCCTGGTAGTTTGCGATGTTACCCGGCGCGTCGTCCTCGATGTCGGCCGGTGCCGTAAACGGCGGAATCAAGCCGTTTTCGAGGAGGTGCAATTCTTATGAAAAGTTACCTCTTGTGACAGTGCGGGATGCGCGCCCACGCACAGCCATGCATGGTTGCGCCATGCATGGCTGCACGTTACCCCAGACACCCCCGAGGTTGTCCCGCGCATGGCGTTTTCATGCATAACCATGCGTATCATATCCGACGGTGGGACAATGCGCCGAGGATGGCGGAAAACCGGGGTGACTTTGAGATAGCATGGCTGGAGATTGGGTGGCAGTAAGGCTCCAGCCTTGTATGTCCGCCAAGGGGCCATGCCGCGGCGATCTCACTGCGATTGGCGGATTTACAGTTGGACACTGCCGGCTGCGAATGTCTGCTGTCATGGCGGCAAAGACCACCATGACAGCAGGCGGACATTCTCACAATAAATGCCAGTCTGCTCGCATTCAAAACATTCTGACGGCAAAAACGGCATTGGTGTATTATCTAGATAAATGTCCTGACTTGACACCTTCTTTGGTCTGTGGCGTGAGCATAGTCGCGTGATAAGTCAGGCTGACAGAAAGGCGACGGATATGGCACTGCGAACGAGGGAGCCACGTGCGACAACAAAAGCCATCCAGAGGGAGACGCGCACCAAAATGACCAAACAGGAATGGGAGGCTTCACAAAGGCGGAATTTACAAATTCTGGAATTACGGATGAAATTCCCTCCCGACAATTATCAAACGATTACAAAAAGCTATTAAGTTTTTGTAATCGTTTTAGCGAAGAGTCCTTCGAAGACGAACGCAAACGACCTTAAAATGGGCAAGAATATGCGAGAGACTTACAGACGTCAGACGAATGATGGAATTGCAGATGTGTTTAGGCATCTACGAGAAGGTAATCTTCATTACGACAACGGCAAACACAATGGCGCAAAATCTTTAAAAGCAGAACGACGTGTGCTTGAATTTCTATGGAGGTTAACTTCCAAGGAAGTAATTTCCGACACGACCGGGATGGAACCGAACCAAAATCAAATGAATTCCATCAGAAAGAAACAATGGTTGACCCAAAACCGACGCAAGGACGACGTTTCCACTTTGGAACGTCAGATGACATCCTACACTTATGAGGTTGATTGGGACCAAATATCGGTCGTAGCTACCTCCTGCGGTATTATAGTCCAAGACGGCGACCTCATCGCTTTGCCTCTTCTTATATTCGACCGATTTGTCCCCGCCGATTTTCGTTGCCATGACGGGACGGAGGCTTTTTTGACGCATCGACGGGCAAATACGGATTACGCCGCATCCATGATTAAATATGGGCTGCTTTCCGTTATGCCGCAGTGCAATGTGGAATATAGCCAACTTGAAAAACTGTTCCTGTATGGAGGCAACTATTCTCCACAGAAAAAGAACAATCTTATGAGGGAACAACTCTTAAAGTACAAAGAAATCGACAATGAGATAAAAGAAGAAGCTGACAACGCAAATCCCGACTGGGATAAGTTAAACATCATCACCAGTTTATTGACCAAATATGTTTCCTTCTATACCGTGCTTATTTTCGTTCCAGCTAAAAAGCACGGAAGAATGACATACTCGTTCGACGTAATCACATATCCCGACAAGCAGTCAAGGAGACAACAACTTTGCAAACTCGGAGCCGGAATCAGGCTCCGAGACATTTTCTCTTGCCAGTTCTTAAAAAAACTCGCATTCACATTATGCGGTTTCAGATGGTTTGATTTCGAGCGCTCTTGGTTAAGAGACTCGTCATTCCAAATAATCGAATTCGCACATGATATACGCCCCTCCTATGTCGAAGATGTGGGCATTCCCAATGGGGAACGTAGTTTGTTGAGCGAGAACGAAATCCTTTCTTCTGTGCATAAGAGTCAGCCGAAAGATGATGGTACAGAAAAGATTTGCGGCTGGTTTATTCCGCGGTTCAGAACCGTATCTCGTACAATCCTGTTCATGGTTACGCAGATTGCGTTTTTGTGCTCATACTATGGCGTTGTGATTATGAACTCGACCCAAGAAGGCATGCACACAGATGTGACGCTACGTACTATTGCAATGGTGCAACTTGGTGTAAGTTTTTTCATCGCCGATCGCGATGAAAGTGCCACAGTAACCCGCATGCTCCAGGTTCCTAGATATATATCCCTAATTGTGGCCGTAGTGGACGCGTCGATGTTCATATGCTCATTTACCGGCCCCAATTGGGGAGCAAAAATAGTGCCTTGGTATTGGAAATCTTTATTCCTAGTGCCATTTGTATTGAACATCATATTTATGTCGATGTTGACTATATGGTTTGTTCTGTACTTCATAGCCCGATTCCATCCATATTTAGAAGGCCGCAGGAGCAGCATAGCCGGGGATAACGTACGGCAGTAGGGTTTCAGGTGGTGTGCACCCGTCAGAAGAACCATGCCGCGGCGACTGTCACCGCGATCAGCAGCACCGACAGCTGACAGCAAGGTCGTGACAGGAAACTGTCGCCCGCGAACAGCTGCCAGATGGTGGCGACGGCCACGACGACGGTGAGCACATTAAGGCCCACGGCCCTGTCACACTGCTCCTTGCTGCACTTCGCCATAAGGGGGTTCTCCTCCCGGTCGGGAAATCCAAGAAAACGTCACCACTTCGCTCTCGCTAAGATTCTTAGTGGTATCTTCTCCACCAGTCAAGTCAAATTTGAGATTGTGCATGGTGATATCATGACCGAAAACAGAGCGAATCCCAGAGAATGTGTCCGTGATTTCGTTCGCCAATCCTTGAATCGTAATGGGTACCGCTGGAAAGATATCATACAGATTATTCAAATTGGTGATACTGATGGTGCTTTTATTCCAGACGAGTATGTGAAGAAATCGGATGGCGACGAGATTCGGTATGGGGAAGACGAGATTTGCGTCGGGGATGTCGGCAGAATACGTAAACGAAATGCTCGGAAAAGGCAAGCGATGAAGAAACTTGCCAGCATTTCTTCAATTACATATAACCGTGTCAGTATTCGATATATTTCTTCTCTCGCAACCTGGAACATGCGTTGCATAATGTGTCTGAAGAACTTTCTGATGCTGAGAAAGTACAACTAGCGCAGAAGTTCCGTCGTTGATATGCTTCGCACCTTGATGAATTTAAGAAGTTTATTAAGAGTCCAGATGCGGCAGTTGACGGTGACTATAACGAAACTCGGTGGTATATCAGTGAAGGAACGGCTTCCTTGCATAAGGGATCAAACCTGCATCTTCTTATCGGCAATGATGACTCTGCGTGATTACAACGATTGAGTCGGTGGAGAGGCTTTCTAATTGCGGAATGTATATCTCCGAAGGGGTTTGCCTGTTATGATTTGCCATATATAAGTGAAATAGGGGGTGTTTTGTTGGAGTTGTCGTTGATTCCAGCAAAACGGCCCCCATCGGCCTGATGCCTTACTGACCTGAGCTGGTTTGTGGTATGTCGTATGTTATCGATCCAAATCATTGCCAATCGTCGACCATAGGTGTAACATTTGAGTGTAAAAAATACCGAACGAGTTGAAAAACGTACGGAGGTTCTATGGTGGATGATATGGATGGCGATGTTTTTGAGACAAAGTTAATCAAGAATGCGGTCGCCCCGTTTAATGATATTCTTCCTGTCGCTCTTCCAAATGTTAAGGACGGGGTCATGCATGCGTTTGAATTGGAGGATTTGGACCGAGGCGTCGATACTACTGCCTATGCATCGAATGTTCTTTGGTCGCTTCGTCGCCATTTCGAGAAGAACCCAGTGGATGGTTGGAAACTGATTGGGCGTCGTGACTGCCTCCATATGAAGCATGAGTCGGACGGTTTGGAGATGCGTTTTACTAAAGCGTTCAAGTTTACCGGAGCCCTTTCCCCAGCTGGTGGTAATGGATCGCGTCGAAGGGCATATATGCAGGGACGGCTTCGCACCGAGGAAGAAATGCTTCAGCTGTTTGACCATCCGTCACTGAAAGACGATATCGTGCAGATAGCGTGGACGGAGGAGCATGACCAGTTTAGTTTTACTGCGTATGTGCCGAAGGAGCCCGGCAAATTTCCTCGCAGTCCCGAGGCATGGCTCGTCTTTCCTGTTGGAGTCGCTGAAAGCGAATATAATAAACTCACATTCCAGTCGAGTGAGGAAGCGCCATTGCTTGTTCCCAAACATAATCTAATTGTGGAAAATGATATGTTGACGCAGAAGAAAATAGAGGAGACTACAGAGAGAAAATGAATGAGTTCGACGCTTCCAAAGTAGGGCTCCTCCAAGAGTTCGAGGGAATGACTGCCAAGGAACTTGCCGCGCGCTCGGGAATTCCGGAAAGGCGGCTAGGGGCCATCAAGAATGGGTCCTCAGAATTCCATGAGGAAGATGTGGAATCAATATGTTGCGCTACTGGATTCCCGAAGACCTTTTTCCTGATCAAGGAAGCCGCGATTCCGGCCACAGCGCTCACCTTCCGCAAGCCATCGAGAATGAGGACAAGGGATATCAAGAAAGTATCCGTTGAATTCTCAATGTTGGAATCGACAGCCACCAGATTGATGGATATGTGCGGCATCTCTGACCGCTCAAGCTGGATTGATGCTGTTGCGCCGTATGACACCCCGGGCGGTGATGATATAGAACGTATTGCCGTGGAGACCCGAGACTGTCTCGGAATCCCGGACTCTGGTCCAGTCGGGAATGTGATGTGGGCCTTCGAAAAAGGCGGATTTGCTATAGCTACGCTCAAAACATCGTGCGAGGAAATGGAAGACTCCGTAGAAGGCATCTCGCATCCATTCGGAATGACCGGGCCAATCGTGGCCTACACGGAAAAAAGGCGTTCTGGAGATGGTGTCAGATTCACCATTGCTCATGAGGCCGGCCATCTTGTACTGCAAAGGAAAAGAATGCCGGTGACGAAAAAAATGCGGGAGGAGGAAGCCCACCGATTCGCGGGGGCCTTTTTATTGCCTCCTAAAGATGCAAAAACAGTTTTGAGTCCGAAGATGGAACTGCGTGACTTCGTGGAGATAAAAGCTGGTTGGGGAATAGCAATCTCAGCATTGATTACTCGAGCGGCGCGTATGGGGATCATCGATAGAGAACGTCAGCGCTCGCTGATGATGCAAATGAGCGCACGACACTGGCGCAAGAATGAGCCAGTTGATGTTCCTGCAGAACGGCCTGTTCTGTTCAAGCAGATGCTTGGTAGCAATTTCGGGAAAGTGATATCGCCTACCGAAGTCTCTGTATCGCCAACCGCTACCTCGGAATTTCTCGGCAGGCCATTCGATCTTATCGATACATGGGCTGGAGGCCTACAAACTCAGGAAGCAACGGACGTCCTTTTCCTCTGAATTGCCGAATCAGGTCCCGATGCTTGTGATAGAGCGGATCAGTACCTGATTCGAGAATTAATTTGCTTCTATTTCATGGAATTGTCCTTGATTCAGAACATGCCAAGACAGTAGCGTTGTGACGATAGGGGGCTGCGGGCTCGGGCTGCGGACGTTTTCTTGCGCACTTTCGGATTCCGGTTCTGACGTAAGAGGGTATGGCCCGCGTCCTGTGTACGATTTTCATTCGCCAAAACAAAAAACCGCGATTGGAAAACAGGAGACGGAACCAAGACCCCCGAACATCATACAGATCGACCAGAACCTGCTCGAGACCAGACTTGAACGGTTCGGCGCCGAGGCCGATGAGATTGCCGAAGCTGTCAGATACGAGTGTTCCGGAAGGTGGGAGGCATTCCACGACGGCCACTACGACCGGAGCCTGATCGCCAAGGTCAGCAGGCTCGGCTTGAAGGTGTCCGAATCTAAGGTGCATTTAGATTGGGGCCGGCATGACCATTATCAGTCAAGTTGGTGTTTCTCTTCCCGGTCAGGGGGTCCAAGAAAACGTCACCACTTCGTAATCGTACTTAGCTGGTTGCCCCGCACTTCTGTGTGTTTTTTGAAATTGGTGCATTGGTCAGTGGGACGAGTAATCGATGCTAAGTATAAAAACAACGTGATGTTTGTCCCTGTCCGGTGACGTTTGATATTCATCGCAATACTGGTAATTGATTCGGGCCATGCTTGAAAGCTCGTAATGAATAGTTTTTGAAAATCCTTTGCCTTTTGGGACCCCAGCCTTTCCTCTCAGAAAGCAGGTATTGGCTATAGGGTCTTTTATGCCTGGTGTATATGCAACATGATCCCAAAATTGTTGAGCTTGTTGCATGCCGACTCGTCCAACAATTTGATTCCAAGCAGCTTCATATTTTCTGTGAACTAATATGCGATATTTAGGCGCATTGTTAGGTTTTCCGCCTGGTCTTTTTGCTGGTACCTCGGGATCATACGCTCCCATTGTTGACTCCTGCTGACGGTTCTTTGGCTTCGATGAAATCCGCTTCCTCAAGTTCGGAAGATAACAGAACGTGTTTCCGCAAAGGGTCTTCAAGCTGACCGGCTGTTGCTCGCCATTCCCGTATCAGGCAATCAAGTCCGGTGTAGTCGTTTTCTGAAGCATTAATGATGAGCTCATTAGCTAAATCTTCGCAGAAAGCGTTCAAATCATTGTTGTCGAAGACTCGTAGCCATGCCAAATCGCTCCATTCCACTGCGCTAGGGCGATTTCCCGAACTTAAGATGCCACGTAGTCTTTCCAAACGCATGGACCAATATTGATATTTTTCTAGATTTGTTAATTTACTTTTTTCTAGCATGACCAGATCTTGGTCTTTATCCCGAATGACGGCGCAGTCTGTTCGGGCCGCTTCTATCACGGCGGTTCTCTTTTTTGCTAGATCAGAAACCTGAAAAGTCCCCATCGCCATGCTCCTACCTTTTAAGAAAAACATACATAAAAAAGTATACATGATAATATATATGATGTTGTCACTGTCAGTGAATGCGGTAAGGAGGTATGTATATGCCTGCTGATTGTGGAGGTCAAAGGCACGAAGGTTTAGGGCGTATATTCTTTATTCTTTATTCCGCTGTCTTACGCCCCATCCCTGATTCCGATGAAGAGGCGCGTGAACGAATTTTTCTTATCGAAAAAACGATTACCATATTGGAAAAGCGAGGTCTTACGGAAGGCGTCCTTCGATATGGATTTGCCGATGATATTGCTATTTTTCTTATTTCTGGTGTAATTCTAGATAAAATCGGTCTTTCTGATTCTATGGTGTCTCGCTGGCGTAGCATCTTCGGAATAGAGAAAGATGGAAAAGATTTTTCTTGGTCCTTTGATGATATTCGTAGATTTGAGATCTGGGCTTCAGTTGCTCCTCTCGATGATTTGATAGGTTTCGTTCCGCCATCGGAGGATGAGTGGAATAATCTTAATCTCATACCTATGGAGGAGGGGGCTGTTGAAGAATCATATGTTTGGCTGAGAGATCGATATTTGTTTAAAGATAACCTAAACGTATGGAAAGAAGTGTCTTTACATAAAGAGTATCGATTTATTCATCAAGGCTACACGGATTCTTTCCCTGATCGCACTATTGAAGAAATAGATTTAGATGAATCGGATCTCAATTCAGAAATTGCCAAACGTGCTGTTTTGCGTTCTGACAGAAGCGGATCGCGTCTGTACATGCAGGTATATGAGTCTGCTAAGCGTCATTTGAAACAACGAGAATATGGGTCTGCAGCCACATTGTTCCAATTTTTTCTAAAACAATATCCTGGTGATACGTGCGCTCAGAATTCACGTGGCTTTTGTCTTATTCCTGACTCTCCTAATGAAGCTGAGGATATCATTCATGATGCGCTAAAACGTGGCCTTACAAATCAATGTCTTGGATATTACAACCTCTGTTGTTGTCAGATTCTGCAGCATGATTATGATTTGGCTCTCCGGACTGCAGAGAAATACTGGTCAGAATTTAGAGACAAAGACGATGTGAGCGGGGCTTTGATTTGGCGAATTCAGAATGGGGAATGTATTCTAGACGATAGCAAGAACGTGCAGTTGGCGCTTACTCATTTATGCGTAATGATAAGCCAAGAAACGAATGACGTTATGCGTCTCCAATCTTGGACTGCTCGCAGGGATATGTTTCGTAGAAACGGCGAATGTGGTATCGAATCCGAGTAGAAGGGGACTTATTCGATGTTCAGGGGGTAGTGATGTTTTGTCGGACTTGTAATATCCCGTCGTTGCTAATCATGTCACAAGGATAACGTCCGGTTTTTGCGTATTCTGGGCTTTTGACTCTAAACCGCATGTGTCTGGACGCGGGCATGCTAAACGTGTGCACGTTGGGGCGTGGCTACGCGTGGTTGGACACGGGCACGATGAATTCCCCGTTCGAGGCGAGGGAGTTTGTGCGTACGGTGTAGCGTGCGCAGGGCCTGCCGATCATGATTGTGGCAGAGATCGCCTATGAGAACGGTTGGATTGTGCGCGACGAGTTGATGGAGTCCGCTACATGTTACGGCAAGAGTCAGTACGGCCAGCATCTCAAGGGCATTGCCGACGGCGAGATTATGCTCGTCCCCAACCAGAAGAACTGACTTGATGCAGCGTCTTCAAGGCGCCTCATCAAGTCAGTTCTTCTTACCAATATGCCCTAGCCCCGTTGTCCCAGATATCCGTTTTCCCATATTCAAGTGCAGTAATGATGTCTTGATTCAACTTGCTACGCAGGTCATCACAGATTTCCGTTTGGAATAGTGGAATGAAGCACACGTCCCATGTGAGCTTATGGCTATCCGGATCGGGGCAAAACAATATTGCTGTGGCCTGAACCGCTTGGAGGAATTGCTTCGTCTGGGGTTTGTACTCCATCAGTAGGGCGTAAACGTCCTTACTGATATCCATTAAAATCTTGGTGAGCAGATTACTTGAGATGGAGTCTCCATCAGAGTATCGTTTTTGGCTTTCCTCATCATCGTTTTCCTGCCGTGATTTGCGTGCTGCGACTGTGTTTTTCCTATGTCTATTTCGCGATGGGCCGAATCCTAGTGAGTTACGTCGTGAGAGAGTGAATGCTGCTTTGCAGGCATTGATAAACGTATCTTCATCCGGAATCGTGTCTGCGGCTTCGCTGAGCGCGAATGCGATAGAAGCTACGATGTCGCAAAGTACGTGTGCTTGGGACAAATATTCGCCGGCTTTAGGGGCTAAATCCTTGAAAGAATCAATGCCGTGTCTTTGTACACAAGCGCAAAGTCTTGACACTTGCTGACTCGTCATGGAATTCTCTTTTGCCCAGTGAGGTATATCAATTACTCGGCAATAATCAATTATGGGATGAGTTATATCCTCGCAAAGAAAGAACACGCGCTCAGGTTGTCTCTGCGCATGGATGATTGCCGTTGCTTTATCGTGTGGAATATCGACAATATGGGCTTGGACAGTTTGGATTTTATCAGCAAGAGCCTTCTTATATTTGTCAGGTAGTTTCTTACTGTTTTCGGGAGTAAGGACCATTCTGAGTAATTGGGCGTGTGCGATACCTGCGCATGAACAGATGCAGTCGAATCCATTTGCGAATGTGCAGCTACCTTGACCTCGTCCAGTGTGAATATCTATGAAGGGGTTTTCGAAATTTACCCGGATGGGTAGAGCCATGCTTCTCCTTTCAGCTCTGTTTATTAGATTTCAGCGTTTCGATTACTTTTGGCATATCGGTCCAAGGGGCGTATTCCTGCTCATGATTAGGCGCGAGTCTGTTACGCTCCTGGCGGTTTTCCGTTGTATTGTGCCGGGCTGCATTGCGTATGGCAGCATCGAGATGTTCTTTGTCAATGAGCTCGGTGTTGATGTATTTGTTACGGTTTCCGCCGACAACTTTAGCTTCTGCTGCAGCCGACTCGACATCAGGTGTCAGTGTATAGCTTGACGGGCAAGCCTTCACATAGTCGAGCAGCCAGACCTCGAAGCAAGGATTGGAAATGATGAGTTCGATTCCATTGTCATTGCAGATTCTCGCTGCTTCGCCGTGGTCGTGAAAATCGTCAACATCGACCACCACCCAGATTCGTTCATAACAATCTGTAGAAGTATCTCGCTTGTCTTCCCTCTTCAACTTAACGGCGAGCTTCGCGAGCTGCTTAGGGCTGTTGTTCTTCTGTTGATAGTCAATGATGACATCGTATAGGGACTCAAGCTGCTTGAAATACTGTTTCTCAGTGACTGCTCCGCCGGCCACGACAAGAAAGCGTCTCTTGCGCGGTCGGCGCGACCGTGCGGCTTTACGTCCATGTGCAGGAACGTTTCGCTTTTTCGACATCAGGCATCAACCACATTCACGATCTGGGCGAAAGCGGTATGAAAATCAGGCCGTGGTATGGCGCCGTACACGCCGTTGAGATAGTTCTTGCCGATGTTTTCCATATTCCGAATACCCAGATTGGTCACCGGGAACAATTCCGAAACGCCTTCCTTGTTCTTTTCCACAAGCCAGATCTGATCTGGTGCCAGTAAACGCTTTGCCGAACCGGACTGATTGATCAGCGACACGTCATGAGTCGTGAAAATAAGCTGGGAACCGTGAGGATTCGTTTCCGCGTCGGCATACAGCGCCACCAGCTCCTTCACCAGAGCCGGATGCAGACTGGTATCGATCTCGTCGATAAGCGTCACCGACTGCTTCGACAGCTGGCGAAGAGCAAGCGAGAAGAATGACAGCGCAGCAACGGTGCCCCTGGACTCATCATCAGGACCGAATCCTGCGGAAGATGATTCGCCGGTATGAGTGAACATCAGCTGGGAAGCGTTCTTGACATTGAATGTCTCATCCACTTTGTTCTCATCCATGCCGAGTTGCTTATGCATCTCTTCCTTGAACTGAGCCCAGAGATCCGGTGGGACGTCCACAGGAACGCTTTTCACGTCACTGATGCCGAAGTCTGCATACCTAATCAATGTGGCCAGATGTTTCGAAAGCGGTGTCTCTTTCTTGAACTCATCCAACAGCGTAGGCTGCTCCTGTTCGAAAGCGCTTGCTTCGTAATAGGCTATGCCACTTTGGAAGAATGAAAATGCCGGCCGAATGGACTCAATACCGGCAGCTGCGGCTGCGGAAAGCAGAAGTGCATTCGGCCTGAGTTCTATGGTCTTGCGTACTTGTGAGCGAGGTCCTTTGAAGGAAGGACCGAATTTCACCCCATCCGTTGAGGAACGGGAAAACAGCAGAGAGGAGTGCGTGGAAAAACGTCCTTGCAGTTTTTTGAAGAAGATGAGATCTTCCTCAAGAATCCGTTCATTGTCATAGCGGAACCAATACTGGTATTTCAGTCCATCGTTCGCGATGAATGCAAGGAAGAACATGGACGAATGCGAGAAAGGATCCTTTCGTAACAGAAAAGGTTCCCTGGGCATAGGACTGCTTGCATCCCCTTGGCTGTAGCTATTTACCACCATGTTGCGCATAGCGCGCAATGCCTTCAGAAAATTGGACTTTCCCGATGCATTGGCGCCGTATATGGCTGCGATTGGAGAATGGAGAGACTCATCAGATTCCATGAACCGTTTTTCGCGAGTCATGGAGAAAGACTGCTCGTCTCGGAAACTCCTGAAGTTCGAAAAACTAAAATCAATCAGCATCGGGTTGCCTCGTAAGTATATTTTGCTCCTTTGATACTGAGATTATATCCAGAAATATACTCGTTTTGCAATTTTCTGCTAAAGGCGGTGGTTTCATTGTGCTTATTGTTGCCGTATTGGAGATATCTAGTTACCGTTATACCCATGCTTGCGCGTATCCAGAGCCTCCTTCCAATAGGATTCCCCGGCGAGCACAACGTCTTTAGGCACGGTGAAGTCGTAATGTTCCAGAAGCGTGTAGCGGAAATGCGTCTGCACGTACTCCAACCCGTGCTGTTTCACAATGGCAATCAGCCCCGTATCGTTTCCGTGACCATTGCTGATGTAGTCTTGCCAACGCTGGTATATGTTCCTTCCGGTGGCGCTTCCCACATACAGTTTCCCGTTATCGGTATTGGTGATTACATACACGCCTTGCTGTCGGACAGCGTATTCTTCCAGCTTTGCCTTGTCGTTCTCCCAAATCGCCTTAAGTTGGGCGTAGGAAAGGCTAACAGCAGGTGTTGGCGGCCTTGTTCACTTGGGCACGGTCGGCCGGTGGTACTTTTTCTTGTCGCCAGAAATAGGCCGCCAAAATCGGCCACAGAATATTGCCAATAAGTCTCGTACGCGCACGATATCGACAGGGAATGTTCCTTATTTCACAGCCCATCTGTTTGAGTTCCCAAAAAATGTGTTCAATGTATGAAGGGATGAGGAATAGTTCGAGGGGGAAGATTATTGTTGGAAAGGATATTGTCAACGTGAGATGGGGAAGTTCAGTGACTTCTGTAGAGAACGCTAATGTGCAGCAGCCTACCGCACCGCAAGGGGTAGTTGAGGAAGCGGATGACGGCATCACTCTGATGGATCTGTTCAAAATCATTCGTAAGCATCTGGTCACCGCGATTATTGCATTCGTGGTGGTGGTGGCAGGCGTGAGCGCTTATACCTTCCTTGCTCCGGCGAAGTATACGGCTACGGCTCAGACCATGGCCACCTATAACGCTTCCGATGGTGGCGAAAGCATCGCCCAGCAGTCCACTGGTGGCAGCTACATTTCCAACCAAATCACCTCATATCCGACGCTTGCCACCACTTCAAAGGTGCTCAAGCCGGTTATTGATGATCTCGGTCTGGACGAAACCGTGACGGATCTCGCCGGCCAGGTCACCGTCACCAATCCGACCAACACCGCATTCGTGAACATTGCCGTGGTGGATGGAGATCCGAAGCAGGCCGCGGACATCGCCAATTCCGTTGCCGAATCGCTGAAGAACGTCATTGAAAGCGACCTGTACTCCGGAGATAAGTCCCCGGTGAAGCTTTCCATCGTGCAGAAGGCACAGGTCCCGACGTCTAAGTCTTCGCCGAAGACTGCCCTGTATTTGGCTGTCGGTGTGGTGCTCGGCATCATCATCGGCGTGTTCGCCGCACTCATCAAGGACCTCCTCAACACCAAGGTTGAAGAGACTTCCGACGTGCGCGGCATCGTCCGAGCATCCTCCCTTGGCTCCGTTCCGATGGACGCTTCGCTTGATGATAAGCGTCCGGTGCTGGTGAGCCAGCCTAACGGCGCTATTGCCGAGGAATTCCGTCGTATCCATACGAATATCGATTTCCTGCAGACCGACCGCACCGAAGGTGTGGGCCAGCTGCTTGTCATCACGTCTGCGCAGCCGTCCGAAGGCAAGACCACCATGGCTATCAATACTGCGGTGGCCCTTGCTGAAGATGGTGCGAAAGTACTGCTTATCGACGCTGATCTTCGCCACCCGTCTGTCGCCCATCATTTGGGTATTGAAGGTGCCGCCGGTCTGGCGCACGTGCTGTCCGGACAGATGGGCCCGAAGGACGTGGTGCAGAGCTACTGGAAGCCGAACCTGCACATTCTGCCTGGCGGCAAGAGACCGGCGAACGCTGGCGTGCTGCTGAGCTCCGAAACCATGAAGCTCATGGTGGAGCAGGCGCTCACCCAATACGATTACGTGATTATTGATACCGCCCCGTTGACGGTGTCCAACGATGGCGCGGTATTCGGCCGTTGGGCCAAGGGCCTTCTGCTGGTGGTCAGCCGCAACGTGTGCGAGAAGAAGTCCCTGCAGGAGGCGTCCGACACGCTCGCCACCGCGCAGGTGCCGGTGCTTGGCTTCATCTTCAACCGTGCAGATCCGAAGAAGGTCAACTCCCACTCCAACTATTACTACTACTATGAAGATGGTGCTCCGCGTAGCAGCCATCGTGCAAACGGCAAGAAGAAGAGGGTCTGACGTTTTCCTTCTTCACGGAATGAGGGGTGTATGGCAACTGAGAACGATGATTCCCAGTCTATGAACGGTATTTTGTCCAATATATCTCGGGATGTGGTGGACACCAGCTGGGATATTCCTCCGCTGACCTTCCCCAAATTGCAGCCTACCGATTCGGAAGAAGCCGATGGTGCGGATGAGACTCCGCTTGCGGAGCCCCGTACCATCGCTTCCTCCGTACCTGCGCAAACGGAACAGCCGGTTTCGGCTGCGCCAACAATCGCGGATATACCCAGTATGCCGCTCGACACCATCGATTTCGATGAAGCGGTTGTACCAGCCGATGCCGAGGAAACCGCCACTCTGCCACCCCTCGTCTCTTCGACAGATGAACAGGACGTCGAAGCGACTCAGGCCTTTGATACATCAGATGGCATAACCGACCTAGAGGAGCTGGCCGCGGAAGATCCGGAACACGATCCGCTGAAAACCATTCCGGTCGCACCGAAAGAGCCATCTGCGGACAAGCGAAAGATTATTGCCATTGTCGCTGCGATTGCGGCAGTGGCGGTTGCTATCGCCGGCGTCATCGTGGTACGCAATCGTATCAATTCGAAAGAACAGCGTGCGGCAGTGGTGGTATGTGAGAAGGCGAAATCCAAATACTCCAAAGCCAACGAAAAACTGCAAAACGCCATCGAACAGGCGACCAGTTTGCAGGGCACTGCGGCAAACCAGGTGGCGGATGCCGCCACAATCGACCAACTCACTCAGGCCGTGACCAAGGCGCAAAACCTCAAGACGGTCGGCGGATGTTCGGTGTTGCTGTCCGAAACCACACTGCGTGCGCACGCCCGTAGCATGAGCAAGCAGATCAGCAATATCAAAGAACAGACCAAGGCCGTTACCGCAGCAGCCACAGCTGTGGCCGCCAGCAAGCGAGCTTTGGAAGTGAATAAGACGACTGCCGCATTGCAGAAGGCCATTGCCGACGCAAAGACGTTGCTTGACGGTTCTGCAGGCCAGGTTGCGGACGAGTCGACACGTGACGCGCTTGCCAAGGCGATTGACGCTGCCCAGAAACTCCTCGATGGCAAAAGCACCGATGTTGCGGCCATGCAGAACGCTTCGAAGGTGATTTCCTCGACTTCTGACGGCGTGAACAAGTCTGTGGCGGAGCAAACTGCTGCTAATGCCCAGTCGAATACCAATGCAAACACTAATTCGAATACCGGTAACGGCACTACGAACCGACGCTACACGTATACGTGGCAATTTGGTCCGGGCTCTGGAAACGGTGTGAACGGTGGCGGTTCGAGCGGCGGTAACGGCGGTTCGAACGGCGGCGGTAACAATGGCGGTTCAACCGGTGGTAATGGCGGTTCGAACGGCGGCGGCAACGGTGGTTCGAACGGCGGCGGTAACGGCGGTTCTAACGACGATAATGGCGGTTCGAACGGCAACGGCAACGGTGGTTCGAACGGCGGCGGTAACGGCGGTTCAGATACAGGTACTGCTGGCGAATAAGCCATATCGGAGAAGGATTTGGATATAGCGAATGGTACCCCATAAGTCCCTCTTATTTTCTGGGGGGGGGGCTTGTGGTAGATTGTTTGCCGTATGCGGCTGAAGGGGAGAGAGATACATGCAAGGCGTGAATACCGGTGAATCCGGCGCACCAAACGGCGAGCAAGGTATGAGGACTCAAGAGATTCATATCGTCTCGTCCAATGCGCATCGACAGGCATACGCGTCCATGCAGAATCAGCGTCTGCAAAAGCAGTTCGAGCCGATGACTTTTTCCAATACCCCGTTTCCTGCGGAAAAGGAAGGACATAGGCGCGGCAAGGCTGAATCGACTCCCCGGTGGCGTTTCGCTTTCGTTGCCAGCCTGATCGCCATCGATTTGGCAGTGATGCTGCTTTCGTTGACCGTCAGCCTTGTAATCAACGGTGCTGCTTTCGATGCCATCGGCGATGTGATGCCGTTTTGGCTTTTCCTCATTCTGTTCAGCCTGATTTGGTTGCTGTGCTTGACATTCGCGGGCACATACCACCGCCATGTTATGGCGGACGGCTATGAGCTGTATGCCAAAATCATCAATGCGTCGTTGCTGACCATCATCTCATACTGCAGCCTTGCATTTATTTTCAAACTTGCATTGCCCCGTACTGCGTTGATTATCGCGCCAGTCATCGCCTTCTTCTTGGATATCATCGCACGTTGGCAGATGCGTCAAGCGTTGCATCGTCACCGCAGCAAAGGCTCTTGCAAGTACAGAACGGTGGTCATCGGATCTTCCGATGGCATCAACAAAGCCTTGCAGACCATGCGCAACTGCATGAATTGGGGGTACGAACCAGTTGCTGTATGCCCAATTGAAGCGGATCCAGCTTCAAAAGACGCTTATGTGGTTACCTCATACACACCGGATGCCAATATCGAAGGCTCCAGCAAACTCAAGGTGATTCCTTTCAACTCGGCATTCCCACGTATTTGCGAAAGCCTCGGTGTACAGGAAGTCTATGTGGCTGACGTGCTTTCGCGTGATTCCGAAATGCTGCATGGTCTTTCTCTTGCGGTGGAGTCGCTGGGTATGGAACTTGCATTGGCGGTCTCCCTGGCGGATGTGAGCGGCCACCGTTTGTATCTGCGAAACACCACGGAACAGCCGGTTCTGTTGGCTTCCCTGCCGCAGTACACGGGAGCTGCGAACGTAATCAAGCGTTTGCTGGACATCATCGGCTCACTGTGCGCGCTGATTATTTCCTCTCCGATTCTTCTCGGCGTCGCCATCGCCATCAAGCTTGATGATGGCGGTCCGGTGTTCTTCTCTCAGACCCGTATCGGACTGCACGGCAAGCCGTTCAAAATGTATAAATTCCGTTCCATGGTCACCAATGCTGAGGAGCTGAAGAAGAAACTCGCTGAGGAAACTGGGCAGGAAGACCGGTTCATCTTCAAAATGAAAGATGATCCGCGTATCACCAAGGTAGGTCACTTCATCCGTAAGACTTCTTTGGATGAGTTCCCGCAGTTCTACAACGTGCTCAAGGGCGATATGTCTCTGGTCGGTCCTCGTCCGGCATTGCCGGAAGAAGTGGCCCGCTATGGTTCCCTGTATTCCGCCCGACTGCTGGTCAAGCCGGGCATCACCGGTCCGTGGCAGGTGTCCGGCCGGTCGGATCTTTCACAGGAGCAAAGCGAATATTTGGACGTCTCCTACATTGAGAATTGGTCCATCGCTGGAGATCTTGCGATTCTTGCCAAAACCGTGATGGTAATCTTCACTGGCCGTGGATCGTACTGAGCCAATAAGTGGGTTTTCTGCGTTTTCCCTTTGTTCTTGTGATGGAACAGAGGGAAATTTCATTTGGCGGCCGAAAAAAGGGGTGCCATGTGGCACAATAATGCGCTGGAATAGTCAAATTGAGTGCTTAATGATTTGAGGAGCAAAGCATGGGGCAACATGCTCAAGCAATACGGGAAAAACATACGGCACGGAATGTGACGCTTATTGTACTTGCGGTGCTGGTTGTGCTACTTGCCATTGCTGCAGTGTTTGGTATGCAACTGTATAAGCAGGCAAAAAGCGTCAAGGCGCACGAATCGCAAGCCATATCCTCACTATTCGCAATCAATGACCCTGCAAAGCTCAAGGATGCCGCCGCGTCGCAGGCGTCCATCGCGCAGGCTCAGCAGCAGACGGCGCAGGCCAAGCAGATTGCGCACGGTTCACTATGGAACGTGGCTGCGAAAATGCCGTTCGTCGGCAGTGACATCGCCACTGTGCAAGGCATGACGGAAGTCGTGGACAATCTTGCACAGCAGACACTGCCATCGTTGACCACTGCGGTGCAGCAGCTTGCCGGCGCCAATCTTTCCGGTGCGGAAGGGCAACTTAATCTGCAGCCAATCACCGATGCGCAAGGCAACTTCGACAAGCTCAACCAGCAGGTGCAGCAGCAGAACAAGCAGTATAACAGTCTTGCCGAGCCGAAAATCGGCATGGTGAAGAAAGCCTATCAGCAGGGCAAGGACCAGCTTGACAATATCGCCGATCTGGTCGGGCAGGTCAGCAACGCCACTCACATGCTGCCTTCCTTCCTCGGCCAGAACGGTGCCCGCACATACTTGCTGGCGGCACAGACCACATCCGAAACACGTTCCGGCGGCGGCTTGGTTGGCTCTCTCGGCACCATGACTGCGGATCATGGCAAAATCGCGGTGGGGGACTTCCACCCGAATGCTGAATTCGTCAATGGCAACAACGGCACCGCTGAGGAACATGCGGTATTCAACAGGCCGCTGGGTTTCTCCTTCGACGTGCGAGACACCTTCGCGGTGCCGGATGTTTCCCGCAACGCGGAAATGCTCAACGCTTCATGGCAGCGTTCGCAATATGCCTGCAACATCGACGGTTTGATTTCCGTGGATCCGGTGTTCATCCAGAAGATGGTGGAGATCAACGGACCCGTCACTTTGTCCAACGGCACTGTGCTTACCGGCGAGAACACCGCCGAATACATGCTCAACACCATCTACAAGGACGTTCCTGTGGCACAGCAGGACGAATACTTCGAGTACATTGCCAAAACGGTGATGGATGGCGCTTTTGGCAACATGACTGTGGACAAGATGATGAAGGTGGCGCAAAGCATCGGTGATTTGGCCGAGAACCGCCACTTCTACGCCTACACGTTCCACGAAGACGAAGCGAAGTACTTCCAAGGTGCTGGACTCGCCAAGAATGCGCCTGAAAGCGAAACCAATCCGGAAACGGGCATTTACATCAGCGAGCAGAATCCTTCGAAGATGGGTTGGTATATCGACCGTACCAGCGAAGTGACCAAGACAGGTGACAAGACCTACCACGTGAAGTACACGCTGACCAACCGTATGACTTCCACGGAAATGGCTGCCTGCACGAGTTACATTCTCGGTGGTGAGCAGAAGGGCGTTGGTGGCGTGCCCGTGGCGCCGAGTGGCACATCCGCGCAGCGTGTGCTGATTTACGCGCCTGCAGGTGGTTCGATTGGATCAATCGCCGTGACCGGTGATGTGCGTGACCGTAGCAATGCCACCATGGACGGCAAGCCATTGAACTCCAGTATGGCGTACATCGCACCTGGCAAGAGCGTGACGTACGAGTTCGACGTGACCGTGTCTGACAAGGCCACGGCTGATATGAAGCTCGATCAGACGCCGTGTGGCAAAATGACCAATGATGTGAAATACAACTATTGAAATATGGCGCGGTAATTCTCGACATTATTGGTGCATGATTTCCTTGAATTCATCTCAATGAAAACTTGTTCAATGAAGTCTATGAATTATTGCTATATTCTTGGAAATACAGGGGTATTTCTGCTGGAAAGCGGAGATACCCCCTATTTTATTAGTGAAAAAAAGGGTGTATTTATGCGAATTGTTGTATTATATTGCATGTAATTAATATCCTATATTTTCAAGGGGTTGGCATGTCTGTTCTTAACGGATTTGAAGCAGTGGGAGAAAAGACCACCACCAATAAGATGACCATGACGGTCATGGAATCATCCGTTCGCTTTTCCAAAGGCGTGACCGAAGCGCTCGGATGCCCGGCATACGTGAAATTGCTGGTGAATGACAAGCAGAAGAAGATCGCAGTCCAGGCATGCGACGCCAAAGACGAGAACGCCATCAAGTTCTGCAAGACCAAGCGAAGCAAGGCCGATGGCGTCGACTCTGACGCTGCAGGAAAGGCTTCTTCCGTGACCGTGCGTACCACCGATGTGCTGGTAGCGGTGCAGAAGTATTTCACCTTCCCGCCGGTCGCAGACGACCAGATCGCCTATTTCGCCATGGATGGCGAGTCCTACCCGGATGAGAAGGTTGTCATTTTTGCTGTGGCCGATGCCTCAAAGGGTGTATCCGGCAAGCGCGGTCCCCGCAAAGGTTCGCATCATACGGCCAAAGATGGCGAGTAAGTGAACAATATTCCGCTCAGCTTGAAAAATCGCATATAGTACAGTTCTCTTGATGTGAGTGCTGTACTATATGCAGTATCTTGATAGGCTGTGCGAATCGTCCATAAACGCTAATAATGAGTACGTATGCATCCAGCCCAAAAATCCTGAAAAAGGGAGCTTGGAATGAATGTGGCAGGTAGCGGGCGTGTAGGATCTTCGTTCAGTATTCGAGTCGCTCAAAATAACGTGCTTGGTTGGCGATGGACGGTGGAAAAAGAGCATGACGGCTTTTTCGAGCCCGTTGCGTCTGGCCGTTCGCTCACGCGTAAGATGGCCAAAAGGGCCGCGATAAAAGCGATGAATGAATTGCGTGCATAAACAACCGTAACGCCATGAATGGCCTGCATCTTTCCATATGAAATATAAAAAGATGTATAAGACAGGAGAGGCTCCGCACAATGTGTGCGGAGCCTCTCCTGTCTGAAAAACTAAACTCAGTAGCAGTGGTTGGCGAGCCAGTAGGTGTAGGCGCCCTGGATGGAGCCGTAGCGCTGTGCGCAGTAGCCCCAGAACCACTTAAGCTGGGTCTGGTAGTTGGTGGCCCAATCGGCACCAGCGCTCACCATCTTCGAACCAGGCAGCGCCTGCGGCAGACCGTACGCGCCGGAGCTTGGGTTCGTGGCTGCGACATTCCAACCGGACTCATGAGAAATGATGTACACGGTGGCGGTGAAATCGGCCTCGGAATAGCCGCTGGACAGCAGATAATCGTGAGCCCACTGCTGCATTTCGCCAGCCGGCACGGTGGTGCCGATCGACGCTGCGGCCGCGGACGGCGTGGACGAGGAGCCGGTGCCGACGAGAATCACCTTGTCGGTCGGAGCCTTCTTCACGAAAGAGCTGATCATATTGGAAGACATGACCTTGCCGCCGGACTTGGTGACGAGGTTCGTGGTCTCCATAACACCGTTCGCGCCTTCGGTCTCGACCTTCTCCTGGCCCTTCGGCAGGCTGGAGGTCTCCTTCTTGACCGTGTTGAATGCGATATCCGTATCAGACACCTCAACGGAAGCGCCGGCACGTTCGATCTTGATGACGGTGTTCTCGTTCACCTTCGTATCCAAAGACGGGGAAACGGTGTCTTCCGTATCAAGGGTGATGTCGCCCGCGTCAAGCACGGACTTCACGTCGGTGAAATGCATGCCGGGAACCACGCGGGTCTTGCCGTTGATCTTCACGGTGACGTACGAAGTATCTCCGGAAAGCGCCTCACGGGCGTTGCCACGGGAGGCTTCGATGCTGTCGGTGACGGAATACGCGGTGACCTGCTTGGCAGGAGACTTCTCCGCGGTGGCGTACAGATTATGCGACACGATGCCGCCAGTGGCCAACAGCCCCACTGCCGCAACCGTTGCGACAATCTTCACCATCTGAGATTTGCCCGGCAAGGCAAACGTAGTTGGTTGGGCATGTTTCTTATGGCTAGCCATTATGCTCCTACATCGGGTACAATTCCTCGGCGGATTCCGTGCCTAGGGCACGGCGCACAACCGCTAGGGTTCCGCCGGAATGCGCGCAACTGCATATAGTCTACCGCACCCCAAGGAACTTGAAGATAACGTATGCAACGCGCAGGCGACGGGCCGAATCATCGTTCCGACTGACTACTTGGCGTTTTCACTTTGGCGTCTCCACTGGAAGCGGTGTCCCCATCGGAAGCGGCCGCATCCATATCCAACGCCTTGGCCTGGCTGATCAGATCATCCAAATCGGAAGCGCGCAACGCGCCGGCCTGCTGGAAGATGATCTGCTGCTTCTTGACGACCATCAGCGTCGGCACTGCCTGAACCTTGGCCGCGGCGGCCAGATCGGGATTCTGATCGATATCCACCTTCGCGAAATAGACGTCCGGATTCGCCTCGCTCGCCTTCTCGAACGTTGGGCCGAATGCACGGCACGGACCGCACCACGTGGCCCAGAAATCCACGAACACCAGATCATTGGATTCGACGACCTGGTTGAAATCCTGCGAAGTGACTGCATGCGTTGCCATATGCGTTCCCCATTTCCCGACTTACGCTATAAGCCGATTTCAAAAAACAATATCGTGCAATGCTGCGCAATATTGCGAAAGCCCGTTTGCGAAAAGTATATAGCCGCACGCCACGCAAACACACTGCCGCACCCGATTGCGCTATGGGAAGAATCGGAAGCACGTGACATTCACATGCCGTGCGTGATAATGGAACCATGCCAGTGATGAATGATGAAGTGCCCGACGAGGGCGATTTCGACGCCAACCGCCATCGCGGGGAATTCGACGACATTACGCCGGAGGATTTCATCCGCGGAATGGGCAACCCTCCAGGATGGCTCCCATCGGACGAAATCAACCGCATGCGCCACGAAATACCGATTCCGTACGTCGTGGTCGTGCCGGTGCGCACCGACGATCTCGGCAGGGTGGCGCAAATCGGCTCGCTGCTGCGCGTCACTGACGACGGCGGTATCGAACGCACATTGATCGCCGGACGTGTGCTCTATCACGAATCGTTGCGTGAAGCGGTGGCGCGCAACGTCGCAAAAGATTTGGGCGATATCGCCCTGCCGCAGCTGCCGATCAGCCTGCAGCCGTTCACCGTGGCCGAATTCTTCCCGACACCCGGCCTATCCGACTATTACGATCCACGCCAACATGCGATCGCGCTGTGCTACGTGGTGCCGATCGCCGGCGATTGCAAGCCGCAGGACGAGACGCTCGATGTGGAATGGGTCGACCCGTCCGGAGACATGCTCGACACCTTCGTCGGGCAAATGGCCAACGGCTACGGCACCATCGTGCGGCAGGCGCTCGCATGGACCGGCAAGTAGGACAAGCCGCGCAAGCGGGGCAAAAGCCAAGCAAACTAGGCGAATAGACGGATAGGGGAGGATTAGAAAAATATGACGATTGAACTGAACAACAACGTATATACGGACGGCGGCAACGATACCGAAACCACGCCGGTGGTGCTCGTGCACGGCTTCCCGGTGGACCACCGCATGTGGAACGAGTGTGCGGCGGCTTTACGCGACCAAGCTGTGAAACAAGGCGTGAAACCGTTTGCGATCTGGGCTCCGGACATGCCCGGCGCCGGCGAAGGACCGATTCCGTCCGACGAAGACAGCGGCGGCAAGGACGCCGACGGCGCGTTCCCGTACGGACTGGACCGCATGGCGGACGCGTACGTGGACCTGCTGCACGCCGCCGGCTACAGCAAAGCCATCTGGGTGGGCCTGTCGATGGGCGGCTACCTGATCCTCGACATCCAACGCCTGCATCCGGAAGCGGTGGCGGCGCTCGCCCTGTGCGACACGAAAGCCGACGCCGACTCCGCCGACATGCGATTGAAGCGCGTCGCAATCGCCATCGACTGCGAAACGACCGGCACACACGAGCCGGTCATGGGATTCGCCGTGCCGTCGGAAGCCGATTCCACCGTGAAGCAGTCGGACGCCTACTGCAGGCAGTTCGAAACGTGGATCAACGAACAGCCCGCCGACGGCATCGCCTGGCGCGAACGCATGGCCGCTGGCCGTCCCGACCTGAACGACGTGCTGCCGAACATCAACGTGCCAGTCGCAGTAATCTGCGGCGACAAGGACCCGTCCAGCCCGCCGGCAGTGATGAAGCCGGTCGCCGACGCGATGACGAAAACCGACGTGACGATGACGGTGATCGACGACTGCGGCCACTTCAGCGCGTACGAACACCCCGACCAGGTGGCCGCCTCGTTGCTGGAACTGGTGAAGCGAGTCGGCTGAGCAGGCTGCGACGATTATCTGTGGCAGACCATCCGGCGTATCGACAAGATATAGAGAAAATATATAAAACGTATATACGAAATATGTACTACGTATGTATAACAAATATATTCCGTATATAACACGCATGAAAGAGGCAACACAACCATGAGCGTGTTCTCACCACTGGCATTGACGCAGACCCTGCCGTTCCTGCCACTCGCCCAAGGAGACATCGACTACGAAGTGGCACGACGCGGCGAACCCGACCTGTTCGCCAAAGTCCTGGCGGAACCGGCAACGAAAGTCATCCTCGTCAAAGACGGCAAAGTGGCCGTGCCGCACGGCCAAGGCGCCATCGCCGACTACGCCAACGTGAAAATGCGCCTCGCCCAACTGCCGGGCGCGTACGTTGCCGCGGAACTCGAATCGCACCCATCGGCGCTCGCGATATTCCTCGGCTCGTACGGCGGACGATTGGGCGAGCACGTCGTCGCCGTGGACGTGACGCACGTCCAGCCGAACGATACGACGATTACGGCTGCGACGGCTCGCAGCGGGGGAGCGGACGACGCGTTCGCCGAAGTGCCGGCGCACGAATCGCAGGAAAACGCGAAATCGCTGCTGGAAAGCGCGGCAACCCGATTCGACTGGGTGGACCTGCGCGGATTCGCACCCCACGCCAGCGCACGCGAAGCCGGACAGGCAACCTCCGCCATCTCGCTCAGCATGTGGCACGCCCGGCAGCGTCACTGCCCGACGTGCGGCGCGCCCGTCGAACCGGCGCTCGGCGGCTGGGCTCAGCACTGCACGAACGATGAGGATGGCAATCGTTTGCTGTTCCCCCGAATCGAGCCAGCGGTGATCACCGCGATCGTCGACCATGATGACCGTCTGCTGCTGCAGCACAACAGCGCATGGCGCAACAACGGCCTGTACTCGGTTTCGGCCGGATTCGTGGAGGCTGGCGAAAACCTGGAGCACGCATGCCGGCGCGAAGCCAAAGAGGAAGTCGGCATCGAAATAGGCGAACTCAAATACCTCGGCTCCCAGCCGTGGCCGTTCCCCTCGTCTCTCATGATGGCGTTCAAAGGCGTGGCGGTCACCACCGACGTGCACGTGGACGGCGAGGAAACGTTGCAGGCGCGTTGGGTCACACGCGACGAATACATGAGCGAACTGGTTTCGGGACGTATGGAGGCTCCGGGCAAAGCCACGATCGCACGCTACATGATTGAGGAATGGCTCGGCCACGACCTGCCGTGACAAGACCTGCCATTAAAAGGTGGTATCGGCTGAGCCTGTCTTCGGGGCGGTTGCCGGGGGAGCTTGTTTAGGTATTCGTTTGGGCACTCGTCTGCGTATCATGCTGCATGGTATGTACCGTTAAGAGAGTGAATGAGGAAACCACATACATGTCTGATAGAAGTGGGCAGAACGATACGGACAACAGCTTCGCCGGCATCTCGTTTGAAGGGGCGAATGCCGTGCCGCCGCAGTCTGGTGAGAACGGCGATACGATCAATCTCGCCGACGTGTCCGATATGTCCGAACAGGACGACGTGTCCAACGCCGCCACCGAGACCATGCCGCCGTTGAATTTCGCATCGGACCAGACCCAGCCGTTCCAGTCATTCCCGACGGCCGGTGCCGCCGAAACCACGCCTGCCGGAACTGTCCCCAACGGAGCTGTTCCCACTGGTGCCATTCCTACCGGTGACATGCCCTCATCCACGCCCGCTCCCGCCATTCCCGTGCTCACCATGCCGGTCGAAGGAGAAGCCGTCGTGGCCAAGAAACGCAAACTGCCGCTGATCATCACCGGAATCGTGCTCGCCGTACTGGTGGTCGCCGCGATCGCCGGCTTCTTCACCGCACGCTGGTACTTCCAAGACAAGGCCGCGCCGGGCGTGACCTTCGGCGGAACCAGTGTGGCCGGACAGACCGCCGACCAGCTGAAAAACACGGTGACGGCCGCCGTGAAGAACACCACCGTGAACATCAAGGACGGCAACGGCAACAACGCTTCCGGCAGCCTGAGCGACCTCGGCGTGAGCTACAACGTCGACAAGACGGTCACGGAACTGCTCGCCGCCAAGCACCAGACCAACGGCGCACTCGAATACATCAACGAAGTCAACCCGTTCGTCAAGAAGAACGTGCCGCTGAACGCCAAGTCCAACAAGCTGGCCCTCAGGACGTTCGTCACCGACAAATTCGTGCAGGACACCGACCGCGCGGTACCGTCCACCGCATCGTACGATGCCAACGCGCGCGCCTTCGTCGCAGTGGAAGGCCGCGGCGGCAGGTCCCCGAAGGTGGACAACGTGATCGACACGGTCGCCAAAGCCATCGCGAACCCGGGACACAGCGGCAGCGTGACGATCACGTACGAAACCATCGACGTGCCGGTCGCACTGCCTGAAGCCCAAAACGTGGCCGACCAGGCAAACGCGCGACTGAATGCGCCGATTGTGCTGGACAACGGACAAGGCAAGACCTTCCAGATTCCAGCCGAAGTCGTGGCCTCATGGCTGAAAACCGACGCCGACCTCGAACACGGCACGCTTTCGCTGTCCTACGATGACAACGCCATCACCAACTACGTGCAGCAGCAGGTCCCAGCCCAACTCAACCAGGACGCGGTCGACCAGGAAGACGCCGTCGACAACAGCGGCAAAGTGCTGGCCACCATCGTCAAAGGCGTGAACGGCGTGAAGGTCAAGAACATGGAGGCGCTCGCACCGAAGATCGGCGAAGCGCTCAAAAACGGCCAAGGCGCCACCATTCCGGTGGACGGCGACGTGCAGAACTTCAAAACCGTGCAGAAGAAGAGCGAATACCGCATCGTGGTGGACCGTACCGCGCAAACTGCCACCGTGTATCACAACGACGAGGCCGTCAAGACCTTCCCGGTGTGCACGGGCACCACCGGCAAGCACGAAACCGACCTGGGCACCTTCTACATCTACCTCAAGTATCAGATCCAGGACATGACCGGCCTGAACGACGACGGCTCGCGCTACCTGTCCAAGGGTGTGAAGTGGGTAAGCTACTTCTACGGCGGCGAAGGCTTCCACACGGCAAGCTGGAACAATTACGGCATCGCCCACGGCGACCCGGCGCACTACGGCTCCCACGGCTGCGTGAACATGTACGAAGCCGATTCCAAGTGGATCTACGACAACTGCCCGGAAGGCACCATCGTGCAGGTAGTCGGCGCCATGCCATCCGGACCGGTACGCTGACCCGTTACGCGTGGCGCGGGTGCGCGGCGTTCGCATACGCCGTACAATGGGCGGCATGAGCGAAGCAAACGATAGCAAAGTGAACCTCGACGTGCCCGAGCACCTCGAATACTCCGACGAGCACGTGTGGGTGGATTCCTCCGTTGAACCTGCCATGGTGGGCGTTACCGAATACGCCACCGAACAGTTCGGCGAACTCGTGTACATCGATTTGCCTGAAGTCGGTACACAGGTCGAAGCTGGCGACGAAGTGGCGGAATTCGAATCCTCCAAGGCGGTCACCGCGCTGGTCTCGCCGGTGGCTGGCACCATCCGCTACGTCAACAACGAGGCTGCGGACGATCCGAGCATTGTGACGGACGATCCGTACGGCGAGGGCTGGATTTTCAAGATCGAGCTTGAGGATGACGAGCCTGACCTGCTTAGCGCTGACGAGTATGCCAAGATTGTGGCTGACTGAATAGCACGGACGTCTAGTTTTAATTACGGCTGCGGCCGGCGGGTGCGATGCGCGACACACTCAAGGCCGTTCGGCCGGGCTTACGGTCGCGCATCGTACCCGCCGGCCGCAGCCTTTTTATGGGAAGTGCCTTGCGGGGCCCTGAAAGTTCCCTGATTTTCTCGGTGGCGTTACTGTTTGTTCGAACGCGACCCCTATAGTGGGCATATGAGTGAAATTCAGCCGTTGCCGCAGTTCCCGCCGCAGCGTGCGCCGCAGCATGACCAGCAGCGCGAACAGCAGCGTATGGGGGAGCGGATGGACGATTCTTGCGATGACATGCCCACCGTGCCGATTCCGGCACGCAAGGTGGTCACCACCTTCGACGCGGCCTCCAGACATGAGCGTCTTGAAGTCAAACCGCCGCTGACCAGGCTGTTCCGCCGCACGATCACCAAAGCATTCAGCGTCTGGCTGAAATTCTCGACCGCATTGGTACGGTCGCTCGACTGGTATCCACGCGTAGAACCCTACGTCGGCTACGGCACCGAACACTACTCCCGACTGATCTGCCGTACCGTATACGGCCCGTTCAAACGGCAGGCCGGCCGCCTGATTCGCGGCATCCGTGGCATGCTGATGGTGCCGTCCCCGCATACCAAAGTGCGGATCGCCATCGATGACGTGCCCATCGAAACAGTGCAGGTGGGTGCGTCGGAAGTATACGACGCGATCGACAGCAATCCTGATATTTCCAGCGAATTCGCGGCATCCGACGATGCCGGCTACCTCGACCTCGTGGCCGAGCATTCGCTCGAACCGGGCATCCACAACGTCTCGTACAAAGTGCGCAGCCGCAAGCCGGTCAACGCCAATCTTTTCACCATTCCCAGCGGCACCAAAGTGGGCGTGATCTCCGACGTGGACGACACCATCATGGTCACGCAGGCGCCGCGTCTGATGAAGGCCGCCTACAATCTGCTGCTGCTTAATCCGCGCAAAAAAGTGCCGGTGGCCAGCATGAACCTGCTGTTCAACCGCATCGCGGACATGTTCCCGGACGCGCCGTTCTTCTACCTGTCCACTTCGCCATGGAATGTGGAAAGCTCGATCCGCCATTTCATTACGAACCACGGTTTTCCGGAAGGGCCGCTGCTGCTGCGCGACCTTGACCCGAGGCCGAAAACCTTCATTCCGTCGGGCGTGCAGCACAAGCTTGAATACGCCGAGCAGCTGATGGCGGATTTTCCCGATATGAAGTTCATTCTGATCGGCGACGACGGGCAGAAGGATCCGACCACATACGCCACGATCGCACGCCGCTACCCGGGGCGTGTGCTGGCGATCGGCATCCGGCAGCTGTCACCGCGCGAAGTGACCGGCAATTTCGGTTCCGTCGCCGGGCGCGTGGCCACGCAGCCGATGCCGGTCACCGACGTGCCGGTATTCACGGGAACGACCGGATCGAACATCATGAAAACCATGCTGCCGTTCCTGAAACAACAGATGGGCGTCTGACTTTTTCGTACGCCCAGAGCAGGGGTTGCGTGCCGCGTGGGATTGGGAATGCAATGCCGGTATAATCGCGTGCATGACTGATTTTCGGGGTGAACAGGGCGCAACGGGCGCGCGAGAAAGCGACGAAAGCGTGCAAGACAAATGCGGGATGCCGATCGCGAAGCGTGTGCCGAAGGAGCGCGTATTCCACGGCGACACCTTCATCGACGAGTACGAATGGCTGCGCGACAAGGAATCGCATGACGTGCAGGATTACGTCGCCGCGCAGAACCGGTATTGCGAGCAGCGCATGGAACCGTTGAAAACCCTACGCTCCACACTGTTCGACGAGCTCAAGTCGCACGTTCAGGAAAACGACATGTCCGTGCCGACACGCATGGATGGCTACTGGTATTTCGTACGCACCCAGGAGGGCCAGCAGTATGCGGTGCAATGCCGTGTGCCTATTCGAGGCGCAGACGATTGGGATCCGCCAACCATTGAAATCGGCGTGCCCATCGACGGCGAACAAGTGGTGTTCGACACCAATGCCGAAGCGCAAGGCCATGATTTCTTCCGTATCGGCGGCATGGATATTTCCAAAGACGGACGTTGGATGCTGTACGGCATCGACACCAGCGGCGACGAACGTTACGATTTCCGCATCCGCAGCTTGGAAACCGGCAAGGAACTGCCGGAAGTGTTCGAGGGCATCGGTGGCGCCTGCTTCACACCGGACGCGCAATGGGTGTTCTATGTGAAGCTCGACGACGCGTGGCGTCCATACGCGGTGATGAGGCACCGCGTCGGCACTCCCATCGTCGACGATGTGGAGGTGTACCGCGAACAGGACGAACGATTCTGGGTTGGCATCGGCCTGTCGTTCGACGAACGCAATCTGGTGATCGGCACCGGGTCGAAGACTACCACCGAAGTGCTGCTGCTTTCCACCGACGATCCGGAAGGCGAATTCCGCGCGTTCATTCCGCGCGAGCAGGACGTGGAATACGACGTGAGTTTCAGCCGTTTCGAAGGTGCCGGCGAACGCGGTGAGGATATTCCGCTCGCCGTGGTCTATCACAATGCGTTGAACCCGAATTTCGAAATCGATGTGATCGACATGCGCTCCCATGAGCCCCCGTACCGTTTGGGTGAGGGCGTGCGTGTGGCCGTCGGTTCGCCGTACGGATGCGAGCACGGCGACGAGGTCGAACCGGGCGCTTCTGAGATGCCGATCGGCACACCGTATTCCAATCCCTGCAATCCAGCCATTTTGCAGGGCGCGCATGGTCTTGGCATTGAGGGGATCTCGATTCACCGGCATTATGTGGCGCTGCAGTACCGGGCGGAAAGCCTGACGCATATTGCGGTGATGACGAAGGATGCCGCTGCGGAGGATTTTCTTGCGGGGCGTCCATGGAAGTTCACCGAGCTGGTTCCCCACGCGTTGGAAGACGATTGGGATGTCGACGAGTCGGTGGACGAGATCAACGAGGAACGTGCCGAAGTGTGGGGCGCGCTCGACCAATTGGCCGCCGCGCAAGGCGAGGGGTCGGCCGTGCATGGGGTTTCCCGCAAGGCGATGACCTCATCGGATGGTGCGACCGCCGATGCGATGCCGGGGGAGACCCGGCGCTTGTATTCGATTGGTGTGGGAGGCAATCCTTCGTATGATGCGCCCCGCATGCGCTACTCGTTCTCCAGTTACACGCGTCCCGGCGAACTGCATGATATCGATCCGGCGACCGGCGAGGATCGCCTGTTGAGGCGTGCCACGGTGCTTGGTGGATTTGAACCGCGCGAATACATGGAGCGCAGGGTGTGGGTTACCGCCCGCGATGGCGAGCGCATTCCTGTTTCCTTGGTGTGGCGCAGGGATGTGCCTGCGTGTGATTCGGCGATGTTCGTTACCGGGTATGGCGCGTATGAGATCAGTTCGGATCCGGGATTCTCGGTGTCTCGCATCAGCATGCTTGATCGTGGTGTGCTTTATGCGGTGCCGCACATTCGCGGCGGCGGTGAGATGGGTCGTGCTTGGTATGAGCAGGGGCATTTGCTCAATAAGAAGCATTCGTTTGAGGATTTCGTTG
>SKDY01000364.1_pt1 | contig 38355 bp, 57 predicted proteins | sample 4826591 | NCBI WGS metagenome assembly SKDY01 (sample SAMN11008823, study PRJNA524170) | human gut metagenome | biome: Human fecal sample; material: Feces; isolation source: fecal sample from pouch patient p10, p22 | host: Homo sapiens | place: Israel: Tel-Aviv | collected 2016-06-15 | reverse complement strand
AAATGTTGCGACGAAATGAATATAACCCAGCACCTGAACTGATGGAATCATTGGCGAAAGTGCAATTGAATATGGTGCAACCAACCAAGACTAAGTCAGGTCACTTTGGTAAGTATGCTGACTTGGCTGACATTGATAGCGCTGTACGACTAGCGATTAAGTCATCTAGTGAGCCACTAGCTTACACACAATCAATCAATACTGACATTGATTCAAATGGTAAGCGGATGGCGCAAATAGTGACAACGATTACTCACTCATCTGGTGAGTATATCGATGTGGAAGGATTGCCTGTTGAGTTTGGTACAACGCCACAACAGATGTTGGCCAATACAACTTATGCACGACGTGGAAGTCTAGCGGCTGCATTTGGAATTGTTGCTGATGATGACGACGATGGTGAAAACATTACGGCATTAAAGCAAGAGCAAATTAAACACGATAATGTCCGCAAGGCGATCATTGCTAAGTTGAAGGAAGTCTTGAAATCAGTTCCTAAAGAGAAGCTGGAGCAAGTGTTCGCTACCGGAGGTATGACAGCTAAGGATAATAACGATACGCAACTTAACAAGTTGTCAGCCGACAAAGCTTCATTGTTAGCAGGTGCTGCCATATTCGCTAAAAACGACGCTGGTATCGAGTAATGGATATTTGGGGGCGTATCACTAACATCAGCGGTAATAGAGTAACGATGTCGGTTGAAGATGCGCAAGAGTTGGCAACGTTGTCACTCTACACTTCTGAAGAACAACCCCAGGCAGTCATTAGTATCGCTGATGAAAGAAGTATCAGTCGCATACAACGCAAAAAAGCATATGCAATTATCGGTGAGATAGCGAAGTGGTCAGGATATACACCAGAAGAAACTAAGTGGTGGATGAAATTCTATTATGAAGCAGAAACAGGTGATCAACATTTTTCGTTTGCTGATACAGATATGACGACAGCACGGAAATTTATTTCATACCTACTTGATTACGCAGTTAAGAACCACATACCAATGTCTAAGAGTGGTTTGGCGTATATGGACGATGTAGAAGCCTATATGTATTCATCGTTGAGCCACCGAAGCTGTGTGGTGTGTGGACGGCCTGCTGATGTTCACCACATTGACACCGTTGGAATGGGTAACGACCGACATCTGGTAGACCACCGACAAAAGCATCTAATTGCATTATGCCGAGTTCACCACAATGAGGCACACAACATTGGGTGGCCAGCATTTGAACAGAAATATCACGTAAAGGGCATCAAGTTAGACCCTGAAACATTACAACGTCTTGGAATCATGACGTTTAAGCGCATGGAGGAAATAGACAATGAATCACGTCTCGCTAATCGGACGGCTCACTAAGGAGCCAGATGTTAAGTACACTACATCAGGTGCAGCAGTTGCATCAGGAACAATCGCAGTTAACCGAGATTTTACGAACGCTAACGGAGAACGTGATAGTGACTTTATCAACTTCGTTATTTGGCGCAAGGCTGCTGAAAACTTTGTCAATATGACAGCAAAAGGGTCGCAAGTTGGCCTAGAAGGTTCATGGCAGACACGAAGCTACGAGAACCAACAGGGACAGCGTGTATACGTTTCTGAACTAGTGGTAAGTAACTTTACTCTAGTTGAAACAAAAGAGCAGACAGAGCAACGCAAGGGGCAATCAGCACAACAGGGTAATGGTGGGCTCAATAGTACGCCACAACAAAACAACTTCAATGGGCAGCAAGCACCTCAACAAGGGGGCTTCTCGCCTAATGATATGTACGGTAACGACTTACCACCATTGAATGATGATGATCTTCCGTTTTAAGAGGTGAAATAAATGGCACAACGAAGAATGTTTAGTAAGAAAGTTACGGACACCGACGTGTTCTTAGACATGCCACTGTCAACGCAAGCATTGTACTTCCACTTAAATATGCATGCTGACGATGACGGGTTTGTTGGGAACATCAACACAATTAAGCGCATGATTGGCGCATCAACTGACGATGAAAAGTTGTTAATTGCAAAGCAATTTCTTATTCCATTCGAAGCGAGTGGAGTGGTTGTTATCAAAGATTGGCGACTACATAACTACATTCGTAAGGACACCTACAACCCAACAATATATGGGGAAGATAAGAAAAAATTGTCTGTATCGGAGAATGGATCATACATCGTTGACGGCCCGTCGACGGATAGTCCCCGCCTCGTCAACTAACCGGCGACACAGGTTAGGTAAGGATAGGTTAGGTAAGGATAGATTAGGCTAGTATGGCCCGCTGGCTAGCCGCTTTCATAGTATACGGAATGATATATAGCAACCAGCCAGCCAATGGAGTAACTATGTTAAATCAAAAACAAATCATTATTGAATGGCAAAAAGCTGGGTTAAAAGAAAACGGCTTTATGTTTCAAGACATCACGAACTTGTATGAACTAGCTGTTCATAATGCTGATTCTGATGAAGAAGCAAATAAGCTAATCATCTTAGCCATTCGAGCAGCTGCAAAAAATGGTGGTAAGACAGCGATGGCTGTTGAGAATAACTTAAATAAGTGGCTGAATGCTGGCGCTACTAATGCAATGGCTGTTGGCGATTACGAGAAGCAGTCACAACAGTTGCAGCAACCGCGCTACGGAAACCAACCACTGAAATTTGAAAGTGGTCCAAGCAAGCCAACCGCTGAACAGATTGATCAACAAAATCAGCGCATGGCCAAAGAGTTAGGCTATGCATCTGTTGAAGATATGGCTAAAGGGATAGCAGACAAGCTGTCAGAACTTAGACAGACACGACCTGAACGATTAGATGATAAGCCTGCAAACGGGCGCACAGCGAACGGTAGGCGTGTTTTACAACGTTTCTAAAATTAGGAGAACAAGATGGGCATCAAGAAGATTGAACAGTATGAGTTATCAGCTCACGCTGAGGAGCAAATGAAAGATCGTTTTAAGACGTTGAAGAACAACTGGAGGAATTGGCTAACGCAATTCAATATGGATGCGGAGCTGGTTAAGACGCAAAGTAGCGGTAAACAAGTTTGGCAAAGTGGTGAGGTGGCCATGGTCATTAACCCGCACAGTAAGGTTATTGTGACCGTGTATCACGTTTTCTCGAATGATTTTCCGGACGCATTGAAACTTGACCTGGCAGAGGCTGCGCAAAATCTTAAATTAGATCACATCAGCGAATTCACAAATGATGTGTATTTGGAGGCGGCAAAGTTTGCTTATCTGGTCTATGGGACGGATGAAGAGGACGCAAGCAACTTCTATCAGATGACTATTGAACGAATTCAAGGTTTGACGCATAAGGCTGATGAATCAATCAAATATATCGAAGGCGTGGACCAATTAATCATGCTCAAGAATGACGTAGCAGAAGAAGCCGAATAACAAACAGCCAAGGGTGAAAAGACTGTAAGCCCGTATGGAGGAAATAAGATGATTATCGTTAAGTGGCAAGAAGTGATCAATGGCAAGAAGAAGGATATTCACCAACACGTTGTGAACATGCAACTAGCCAATCAACTTCGTAACAGTAAGCGTAGCAAAGGAATTAATGCATGGATTGAGTTGGAGGAGTGGTAATGCGCATTACAGGTAAGAAGATGAACGAGTACGCGCAAAAGCGTGGTTACACGAATTGGTACAAGTTCCGTGAACGTGTTGGGTATCAAGTAGCGCAAGACGCGTTGAAGCAAATTGAGTTGGAGGAGGAGTAATGGCACATTTGATTAGCGATGTAATCTTGTGGATTGTAATTGGTATTAATGCATACTGGGCATATAAAGCTAATAAAGCACGACGTGAATATGAGCGTAAGGCACAACGTGCAGTAGAGGCAGTAGAAGGGTGGCGTGATGCATATCTAAAGGTATATCAAATGAACGACTCGAAAGAAGAGGATCATGCGTAAGTATTACTATTTCCGAGATAAGCAAGGCTACTTCAAACTTGCTTATACGCCAGAAGGTAAGCGCCTGATTGTGCGGACGTGGAACAAGCGGGAAGCATATCGAACGAGTAGCAAGTGGCTCATCAAGCACATGGTCAGTAAGTGGTTAGTTGGCTATTACTATTGGGTAGAAGAAGGAGAGGTGGACTAGATGAATGTTTTGCGGAACTTTTTTATAAGTTTTGGAGTTGGTGTCATGGCATATGGATTTTCGGCCGCATGGATTAATTGGGGAGATTATCCACCAACAATGAAAACGCCGGGAATTGCTTGGTGGCTAAACGGGGTGGCCTTGCTGTTTTGGCTTATAACGTTCGTGGTACTTAGTATCTATGAAATCAAAAAGGCGCACTAAAAAAGCGCCAGACCGAAGTCCAGCGCCATGCAAAAGAATTTAAGGTAAGTTCATTTTAACATGGTTCGGAGGACGTAGGAAATGGCACTTTTACCAGAATTGAACAAAAATCAGACGATTGATAATGTGCGAGAGTTTTTTGATCGTGAAGTGCCACGAATTAAGGTCATGGCGGGACGTTCTTACACAGACGTAAAGAGTCCTACCATTTCTGATATGCCGGGTGCGTCCGCTTACGGGAACAGTTCAGATGAAAAAATGAGTAATCACACGCAGGCGACTGTGTATATGAACGAACTTGCGAGAGCCATTGCTAGCATGCCACAGCAAGAACGTGAATTTATGACGTTGAGATATTTGCATGATCTAACGTGGTTGGAAGTTGAACAACGAACGGGATATTCAACGTCCAGGGGAATTCAAATCATACAATCTGCGTTCTTGTATTTCGCTGATGCGTACTCTGACGTCTATGAATTGCGCGACTTTAAAGAGTGCTAGCTTCAAAACGTTATCAATAAGCTGTTAAATCACTATTAACAAATTAGAGTGCTAACGGTTTATTATGTTAGTATCGAATAATTAATAAATGAGTCGGATGCCAACTAGGTAATCCGACTTTTTATTAGGCTTGATGTATCGTAAACTGATTCAAAATTGAGAATCGGGGCTATGGATAAATGGAAAAGTTAAAGTGGAATGAATATGTTGCGTTGGCAATGTCAGGATTATCAATATTCGTTGCCAGTGGTAGTGCATATTACCAGTTTCAACAGAGCGAACGGTACAGTGATAACACACATCAAATCCTTATTAATTCGGCAAAGCTTGCAACGTATGATGTCAATCTGATGACTTATAAAGTTGCGAATTCAGCAGTAGACGAACTTGATTATGGTCAGCTTGATATTCAGTTAGATAGTCTTAATCAAAATCTCGAAACGATTAAGTCTATAGATTCAACAACTCTTCCTAAGGATGATGCAATAAATTATCAAGCCTACAGACAAGATCTGAATGCGATTATTACAATTATGAAGTCATACGCAGCAGATATGCGCAAAGACAAGAGTTTGCCAGTTAATGATTCTGAGAAGCTTGTTCTCGATATGGGGACACGTGAAAATTTTGCTTATGGAGCAACAATTGCTAGAAGTGTTCTTAAGCGCGATAGTAAAGCGTTAAAAGATGACGAGAATTTGTATAAGGTCGCTTATGAACCAGCCATAAAAGAAATGGAGAATAAATAATGATTTTTTCAATTATTGGTTTGCTATTGGGTTTAATCTCATTTGGGCTAAGCATGTATTCTATCGGATACAGGATTGGAAATAACAGTAAATAATGATTTTGCTAACCATATTTGGTTGGCTTTTTATTTTGCACTGAAAAGGAGTGGCAAATATGAATATTAAAGGTAATAACACCACAATCACTGGCGAAACTACTGCATCGATTGAGAATCGTAAATTATCCAAAGAGATTCATGATTACGTTGATAATCGAGTTATATATTTGGAAAATACTGATGAGTATGTTGAACAACAACTTGATAGCCTATCCAGTGATATTGAAATGTTAAATAAGAAAATTAGCGATCTAAATTATGAAAAACTAGAAACACGGACAGAATTAGAAGTTTTGAAAGCGTGTTTTTGGGCATTTGTTATTGTTTTGGTCGCAGTATTTTTGGGACTGTTAATGTATCTATCATAGGAAAGCAGGATATATTATGACGTTAATAAATTTTATATTAGTAGCCGTTATCGTAGTGTTAGTATGCGTACTCATAAATGTATCTCTTAATAAACTAGACATTGAGATAAATCACGTTAGAAAGCCACGTATCAACATTGAATTTAACAGCATGCATGATACACCACATATCTATGTAGATGACCAAATCATGTACGGTGAGGGGAGTAATAAACCACTCATTGATATGATCTACGTCTATAACAGTGACGGTAATCACGAAGGGGAGCGGTCGATGACTGTAACTTATTGGAACGCTGAGCTAAATCAAAAAGAAACAAAGACCATTAGTAATTAATGAGGTGTCGATATGAACAAGAACTTAATTGGTAAGTTGATTAAGAGTAACACTATCAATCGTGGGGAATACACGTACTTTTATGCTGATAATGAATTAGCTGTGATAGTTACCAAAGATGGTAAGCAGTATTCACGTAACGATGCGTTTGATGATTAGTATTAGAGCGCATAGGTGTGCAGATATTTGCTTAAGGAGTTGATAATCATGCATAAGAATTTATTGAACAAGATGTTGATTATTAAAGTGTTACAGTTTAATGCAATGTGGTTGGGCGAAGCAGCGATTATAACCATTACGATGTGGCTGTTGCATGGACCAAAGGTAGCCTTAGCGGTCTGTGCTGCGAGTTTGTTTTGGGTATATCAAATTAATTCTTGGACACGATTTATATTCAAAACAATCGTTGATAAGTTGGATGACGTTTTATGAGAATGCATAGGTGTAAGGGAGAACGATATGCCAAAAATGACAATCTGTAGATTTATAAGTCCAGCGGGTATCAAGTGCCATAAATTAGCGAGTTCACCCAATCATTATTGTAGTGAGCATATAGATCACGAATCAGAATATCTTACAAAGCGTAAGCAGTGGAGTGACAAGCATACGCAACAGTATTATCACAACTACAATAAGACGCAACGTGTACGCAATGAGACCAAGTTGGAACAAGATAAGTTCTACAGGAATAAGCAATGGAAGAATGGACTAAGGCCAGCCGTGCTAGAGCGCGACAACTATCTGTGCCAATACTGTGCAGCTAACGGGCGCATGACACCAGGTAAGATAGTTGACCACATCATTCCGTATGAGTTCGATCCAAGTAAGCGTGATGACGTTAGGAACCTTGCAACGATATGTGCCGCATGCCACACTGGCAAGACACGTTGGGAGCAGGAGTATTACGGTACAGGAGCAGGGAACGAATTAAAGAACGTAGCAGCAGTGCCCGACATTAAATACTTACCAGATTTTATGGATAGCGCTAAAACGCAATGAGAGCCGTTTTAAGCGCTTTTTATTTTGTACGGCATAATTAGTCGATTGTGTTCTGAAAATTAAATGACCCCGCCCCTGGGTGTCTTAAAAGAAAAGCACACACATTACTGTTTTCTTGTAAAAAAGTTGGATTTTGAAAAATTTTTAATAGGGGGGTACCCAGCAATTAAGGAGGTGATGTTAGGTGCCACGAAAAAGCTATGAAAGCGAGTCTGACGCTGTTTTGTCGCTGACCCCGCCACATCACTTAGGCAAGATTGCAAGCGCCATGTGGCGAAAAATGGTGCCCGTACTTAACGCTTCAAACAAGATGGCTCCATTGGATAAGAATTTAGTTGAAATGTACGCAAGCCAATACGAGATTTATCGAAATGCCTATGAAGATATCAAAGAGAATGGTCAAGTTACCAAAGTTTATAAGACGGTGGTTAACCCAGTGACCGGTGATGTGATTGCTAACGATATGACGGGCTATAAGCGCAACCCGAGTACACAGATTTACTCGGATGCCATTAAGCAGTTGAAATCATTAGGTAGTGAGCTTGGCTTATCACCTGCCAGCCGTGCTGAACTTATGCAATTGAGTTTGGACGACGGAAAAGACAAGCCAAGTGCTACGGAACAACTGCAAGCGCTATTGAATGGAGGTGGTGATGATGAGGGTTGATCTAACTCAATCACACGACGTTCTAGGTTGGTACCAGCAACTACATGGCGATTACGCAGACATCAGAACCAAATACAAGGACGCTGGAACAAAGTACACATTCAGTGTCCTAGATGGTGATGTTCTGGCCGGCTACATGATTAAGCTTGCAGCGTTCCGGCATATTCAAGACTTGGTGCGTTCAGAAACAGATGATTCGTTCGATTACCATTACAACGTCAGGGAAGCCAACAAGATACTTCGATTTGCGAGTGTATTTCCTGATGTTGATACCGGTGAACCAATGCCACTTATGCCGTGGGAAAAGTTTGCGCTAACTCAATTGGTTGGGTGGCGTGACCATCTTGGAAACAAGCGATACACAACGGCTATTCTGTCGGTTGCACGTGGTCAAGGTAAAACATATCTAATGGCTATCCTGATGGCGTATGACTTCATGATCGAATCAATTGGATTGTCTAACCAAGACTATCTAGTCGCGTCTATCAACTGGAAGCAAACTGGTAAGCTGTTCGGTTACATTGGTACAGCGCTTAATAAGATGATAACGGTTGACCCATGGAAGACTGTGGCTACTGAATCAGGATTGAAAATCAAAGGTGACCAGATTGTTATGAAGCATTTCAACAATGTAATGCGACCAATTAGTCATGAATCAGGTCAATACGACTCATTCCATTTTAAGACAGCCGTATTTGACGAGATTGGAGAGATTAAGAGTCGTGACAAGATTGCTAAGATCACATCTGGTCAGGTTAAAGTACCTAATAAGCAATTTATTCAGATTTCGACCTCGTACCCTGACCCGACAGTGCCGTTCCATGACGACCAAAAAGCGGGTCAACAAATTATGGAACAAGATTGGAATCGCTCAAATGACGACAATTTGGTACTAGTTTGGGCACAAGATAGCTTGGATGAGACCTTTATGCCAGAAACTTGGGTGAAATCTAATCCACTGCTCGACTTGGCTGGTCAACGGGAAGTTTTGCTCAAAGGTTTGACTAATGAACGTGATACTAAAATGTTGCAAGGTGATTTGCCAGCGTTCCAAACCAAAAACATGAACATGTGGCTGGCACAATCAACTGACAGCTTCTTGAACTTGGCTGATGTTGAAAGCGCTGTTGTTCCAGACTTCGATATACGTGGACGCCAAGTTTACATTGGCTTCGACTACTCAATGATGTCCGATAACACAGCATTTGCGTTTGTTTATCCTTATGTTGATCCAGAAGGTAATGGACGATGGCACATTGAACAACACTCATTCATACCGTGGCATAAATCTGGTTCTATAGAAGCCAAAGAGAAGCAGGACGGTATCAACTACCGTGAAGCTGAACGACTTGGCTATGCCACTATTACTAGCCACGAACAAGGAATGATTAATGACGACGAAGTTTACGCTTGGTTGCTTGATTATGTTGAAGAAAATGACTTGGACGTGCTGTTCTTTGGTTACGATCAATTTGGCGCAACGAACATGGTTAAGATGCTTGAAAATAATTCAGTATTTCCACTACAACCAATTAGGCAGCGTACAGGTGAGCTGAAAGACGCCACCAAGTTCTTACAACGCATCTTTGTTGAGAATTCGGTTGACCGATTAGACGACATCACAATGGAAAAGGCGTTGTTGAATGCCGTGCTACGTGAAGATAGTGTGGGAATTCAAGTTGATAAGACAAAAGCCACGCTAAAAATTGACGTTGTGGACGCTATTATCGACGCCATGACACAAGCGATGTATCACTTTGAAGAATTTGGAATGGTTAACGATGCCACATGGCAAGTTGAACACATGAGTGCACAACAAGTTGCGGACTGGTTCAACAGTGAAGAAAGCGGGTTGCTTGATGATTACTAAGAAAATTAAAGGCTTTGCACGAGCGATTAGAGCTAGGTTGGACGTTATTTTGTTCAGCTTGGCACTAGTCGCTTTTGTTTTGACCATGTTTTTAACAATTAACGCGTTAGCTGGTGGAATTTCACTGACCATCGCACTTGCTGTTGCCGGATATGGCGTCGTGCTTATCGACAATGGCACCAACACTAACAGAAAGGAGTAAAGGAGTATGGCAGTATTCAAGCCACCTAAGATTAGCAACATGTTCGCTGCTACTTCTGACGGTGGCAGTTTAGATGACGGCATTGTCAACTTTCTAACTGGTGGTAATTCAGATTACGTGTCAGTGCGAGATGCAATTCATAACAGTGATTTGTACTCGTTGGTTTCACAAGTCAGTGGCGACCTTGCAAGTTCACGATTAATTGCGGATGCAACACGTGCACAAGGCATTTTGAATAGCCCTGATCCACGAACTAACCCACATGCGTTCTGGCAATCGTTTTTCGCTCAACTGTTGTTCAACGGTGAGGCTTTTGCCTACCGCTGGCGTAATGCTAACGGACAAGACCAACGTTGGGAACAATTACGACCTTCGCAAGTTCAGATTTATGTATCTGATGACGGAGCAAGCACGTTCTACCAAGTGTCATTTGATGAACCGATGCTTGGTACACAGTTTTTTGGTTCTGGTGACATCATCCATCTTAGATTGATGGGTACAAATGGCGGTTTGACTGGTATCAGCCCACTGACGGCATTGAGCAACGAATTAAACGTCAAGAAAGAAAGTGACAAACTCACAATTCAAGCGTTGAAGCAGTCAATTAATGCAAACGGCGTGCTGTCTATCAAGGGTGGCGGTTTGCTTGACTGGAAGACCAAGGCTTCACGTTCCAAGCAGTTCATGAGTCAATACACTGCTTCAAATGGCGGACCGATTGTACTTGATGATTTGGAAGAATTTAAGCCATTGGAAATCAAAAGCAATGTTGCAGCGCTTTTGGGACAAGTCAATTGGACTTCAACTCAAATTGCCAAGGTTTACGGCGTGCCAGACAGCTATTTGAACGGTACTGGCGACCAACAATCATCACTTGACCAAATCAAGGGACTTTATGCAAATGCGCTTAATCGCTTCATGAGTTCAGTTGTGGGTGAATTGAACACTAAGCTGTCAGCCAATATCACGGCAGATTTACGACCTGCAATTGACCCAATGGGTGACTACTACCTTGGCATGCTTGCAAACATCGTTAAGCAAGGTGCGCTTGGTCAAAACCAATTTGAGTATTTGGTACGAAAGCAAGGTTATTTGCCAGACGATATGCCGGTTGCAATTATGCCTAAGCCAACAATGAAGGGAGGTGAAAAGGAAGATGAAGACAATTAACGTCAAGGGCGCTGTCATGGACAACGATAGCGCATGGTTTTACGACTTCTTTGGCATGGACTATACGAGTCCTAAGTCAGTAGCAGACGTATTGAATGATGGTGAAGTTGATGATGTTGTGGTGAATATTTCATCACCTGGTGGTGACGTATTCGCAGCTAGTGAAATCTATTCAGAGTTGAAGGCATATCCAGGTAACGTCACGGTCAATGTGCAAGGACTAGCAGCTAGTGCTGCATCTGTAATTGCAATGGCCGGCGACACGGTGAATATGGCTCCGACTGCTCAACTGATGATTCACAAGGCATCAACTACCCAAGATGGCAACTCTGATGACATGGACAGTGCATCAGCAATGCTAGACAACACTGATAAGTCAATTGCGAATGCCTATCAACTAAAGACAGGTAAGTCACAAGCTGACCTGTTGCAAATGATGTCTAACGAAACATGGTTGAACGCACAAGATGCAGTTAATCAAGGCTTCGCAGACAGCATCATGTTTGTAGATGAAAATGCGCCACTGGTGACTAATTCACTGGAAGCTGCATTGCCACCTAAGTCAGCCATTAACAAGCTGATGAATATTATCGCTAATGATAAGCGACAAGAAATGAATAATAAGACTGATAGCCAGCCTGTGGACGATTTGAAAGCCCGCAAGTTAGCTATTTTGCTAGACAAATAAATTTACGAGGTAAAAACATATGGATATTCAAGCATTGAACAACGCATGGGTTGAAGCTGGACAACGATTGTCTGACTTGCAAAACAAGGCGGCTCTATTGGTAAACGACGACGCAGCAGACGTTGACGCTATTAACTCAATTAAGAACGACATCGACGTTGCAAAGGCTAAGCGTGACTTGGCAAAGGACAACCATGATCGTGCCGTTGAAGACCAAGCTAATGCGGTTTTGGCTGACCCAGAAGCTGGCAAGAAGCCACTGAACGACGAAGAGGTCAATATCAAGGACAAGTTTGTTAAGGACTTTGTTGGAATGATGAAGAATGACCCAAAGGTGGTCAACTTGGTTTCATCATCAACTGACGAAAATGGAAACGCAATTGGTTTGACGATTCCACAAGACATTGAGACGGCTATCAACACGTTGAAGCGTCAATATGATTCATTGGAGCAATACGTCAACGTTGAAAAGGTTGGAACGCCTAATGGTTCACGTGTATTTGAGAAGTGGTCGGACATCACGCCATTGACTAACTTGGATGCAGAAGATGGTGTAATTGCCGACAACGACGACCCTAAGCTATCAACCATCAAATACCTAATTAAGCGTTATGCAGGTATCACGACGGTAACTAACACGTTGTTGAAGGACACGGCAGAAAACATCTTGGCATGGTTGTCATCATGGATTGCAAAGAAGGTTGTTGTTACGCGTAACACTGCCATCATCGCTGCTATGAACGCAGCACCAACTAAGCCAACATTGGCAACGTTCGATGACATCAAGAAGATGGCGTTGACTGCTGTTGACCCAGCTATCCGTGCAACGTCATTCTTCATGACTAACACGTCTGGTATTGCTGTTTTGGCAACGGTTAAGGACGCAGACGGACGTTACTTGTTGCAACGTGATGTTACTCAACCTGAAAACTACATGATTGAGGGTAAGCAAGTAATCGAAATCGCTGACAAGTGGTTGCCTTCAAACAAGGGTGCAATGCCTTTGTACTTTGGTGACTTGAAGCAAGCTGTAACGTTGTTTGACCGTGAAAATATGTCATTGTTGTCAACTAACATCGGTGGCGGTGCCTTTGAAAAGGACTTGACGAAGCTACGTGTTATTGATCGCTTTGATGTTAAGACAACCGATGCCGATGCATTTGTGGCTGGTTCATTCACGGCTATTGCTGACCAACCTGCAAAGACTGTTCAACAAGCCGCTGCAGCCGGAACGCAAGCTTAGTAGGCAGGTGAGTTAAATGACGGTCAATATTGAACAATTCAAGACACTAATGCGCGTTGATATTGCAGACGATGACGCAATTATCAATGGCTACTTGTCTGCAGCTGAAAATTACATCAAGGATGCAATTGGAACGGATGGCAATTTCTATGCTCAACCTGCTGTTGTTGACCGTTACGAAACTGCTGTCTATGCCTATGCCGGCACGTTATACACGTACCGCATCAGTATGACTGAAGTTAAGGCGGTAACAATGGACGCCACTGTCAACTCAATTGTTGGCCAATTGCGTGGTAAGTATGCAGAATGGGAGGAACAACATGAAGGCAGCTGATTTCAATCGTAAGGTCGCGTTTGGTACTGTGGAATCAAAGCAGAATCCAAATAATGGATCAATCAACAAGACCTTCGTGAAACAGTTCAGTCTGTGGTATGCACCCAAGACCCGCACGTTAAATCAACAGTATCAAATTCAAGGTACTCCATTGGATAACACTAAGGTCATTGTGGTACGCCATAACACCGCTGTGGAAGGTATCAAGGTTGCTCAGATTGACGGCATGATGTACGACATTGTGCAATACAGCCCTGATGAGTCTAATTCCATTATTGCGTATGACTTCGTTACATTGAAGCGGAGGGCATAGGTATGGCAGAACAATCACTTGAGGACATTCTGAACGCCTTTATTGAAGACGCTGAAGCAGTATCAACCAACATGACGGTAGAGGATAAGGCCAAGGTTACCAAAGCAGGCGCTGATGTGTTTGCTAAGGAGCTTGAATCAGAATATCAGGCTAACCACTACCGTCATCGCAAAACGGGTAAAGACCCACATTTGGCTGATTCAGTTATTACGCAGAGCACCAACGTAGACGGTATGAAGAATGGTAGCTCAACAGTTGGGTTCTCAAAGGATAAGGCATACATCGCTAATTTCATTGAGAATGGTACGAAGTTTCCAATGTATACCGCAAAAGGTCGTAAGTACAAGAAGGGTGGCCAAGTTGCTATCAACGGTGACCATGCAATCGATAACCTACGTAACGACTCACAGTTGCAGGCTAAGATTGTTGAAGCTCAGGCAGAAGTATACAAGCAGATTGTCGACAGGAGGGATAACCAATGACACCAGTGGAAGAAATCGATAACGTGGTTCATTCAGTATTCCCCGATTGGCAAGTGTACTTCTACGCGATCCCTGAGGAAGTCATCAACAATAAGAATGTCACCCAAGTGCTGATCACTGAGAGTAACTCAGATATTACGACATTTGGTGGTAACACATTCAACGAGATGGCTTTTGGATACCGTTTGCAGGTCTTCTACGGGCTTGACGAAGACAACCTTATTGGCAAAGAGGTAACACTGTACAAGGCCTTAGAGAATGCCTACTGGCGCATTACGGATAGTCAGCCACGGTACTTGGATATAAGCCAAACCGATGGGCAACAGATGATTAAAAACATCGAAGTAAACAAGACACTAACACTTGATGAGCTTAACCAATAACAGTTGGCTCATTTTTTATTGAAAGGAATTAATATATGGCAATTGCAGGATTGAAGCTTATCACGTTGGCATTGCGTGATAAGGAAACTGGAGAACTATTGAAGGGTGATGCAGGATTGTCAGCAGACGGTCTATTCCCCGTAACCACAGCAATGCTTGGTTCAAAGAGCGCTAATATTACGAACATCTCAGTCGCTGGTACGCCAGTTTATGGAAACAACACGAAGGTTGACCAAACGCAAGCTAAGGGAGAACCAACAGTCGCGTTGGATTTTAATGACCTACCATTCAACATCAAGCAAAAGTTGTTGGGTCGTATCTCAGATGGCAAGGGTGGCTTCCAACAAGGTGACCGCCCACGAGTTGCTATGACGCTTGAAACGCAAACCCTAAATCGAAAGAACTCAATTTGGTTTGGATTTGCTAACGGTGAGGTCCAAGAGACTGCGAACAACTTGCAAACTGATACGAACAACGAAGTGCGTGTTGATGACGCTTTGACGTTCACATCATTCGGTGTTGAAGCATGGAACAATGAAGCCATGAAGGTTTACTCAGACATCGATGCTAAGTTCGACAAGGCAGCTATGCAAGCTGATGTATTTGGTACTACGGTTGCTCCGGCACCTGCCACACCAAGCGTATAAGGTTATTCCAATTGTCCTACAGCCACGACAATAAAGATGCTCAAACGGGGTGAGAAGCCCAATATGAACCGGGGCTAACTTGAACAATCAGGTTAGCTCCTTTTTTTGTACCCAAGAAAGGATATAACGATGAAAATTTCATTTAAGGAATTACGTAAGGCACCCTTTGAAGTAAAGGCTTCAGTTAAGAATTTAAAGAAGACATATGCCGTTCAATTGAAGCTCGCTACGTTGGAGGATTCTACGCAAAATGATACACCGGTTGAATCATTACAAGCTGTACTGGCCGCCTTGGATAGTGTAACGGAATACATTGTCGACATGTTGAAGTTGAAACCAGCTGAGATCGAGGCACTTGAAGAGCTATCCCAAGAAGACGTTATGACTATTGCGCAACGTTTGAACATGCGCCTTATGGGAATGTCAGAAGCAGAGATTGAGAAGGCTTTGACAGAATCCGAAGATGACGATGAGGGTTTAGAGTAACCCCAATTGAACGTGTTATGACCTATACGAATCATTTGGCTGATCTAAGAATGTTTGAAAAAGATGCCATGCAGAATCTGCACTGGAGCTTAGACGAAATTGAGGAGTCTGATTATGCTGAGTTGATGGAAATCATGAACGCTTCTGAAGACGACAAAATGCAGAACCCAGACGCCATGATGAACCTGTATCAGTCACTTGGTTAAATAAAGAAAGGAGGTAACACATGGCAAAAGAAAAAGTAGCCGGCTTAATGTCGACAGAGATTGGACTTAACACTACTAAGGCCACGGAATCACTTAGCCAATTGAAGTCTGCCGTAAAGGACTCAACAAACGAGTGGAAGCAAATGGAGTCCCAGCTTAAGTCTTCGGGTGATGTACTTGGCGCCAGTGAAGTTAAGTACAAAGGGCTATCACAATCAGTTGAAGCGCAAAAAGACGTGCTTCAGAAGTTGCGACAAGAACAGGCTGAAGTTAACCGTTCAACGGAAGCCGGTGAGTCTACCTATCAAAAGTATGCTTCACAGATAACACAGGCAGAAACTAAGCTTGCGTCATTGAATGCTCAAACCGAAAAGGCGCAAAAGTATTATGATTACCAAAAAAGTGGATTAGCAGAGCTGAATGATGAAATTAAACGCTCAAATGATCTAACAAACGCGCGTGTTAAAAGGTTGGAAGCTGAAGGAAAGACCGAGGAAGCCAATAAAGCTCAAATTGATGGTCTTTCATCAGTACAATCCAAGTACACTAAGATTTTAGAGATTCAAAAGAACGAGCTTGAAAAGTTAGGTGCTTCAGGAGATAAGAATTCTAAAGCCTATAAGCTACAAGAGTTACGAGTCGAGCAAACTGGGGCTAAGATTGCTGAAGCCACTAACAAAATAAAGGCCTTAAATAATACCGAGATAAAGCCTGATGTTAGTGGTATTACTTCGACTAAGGCACAACTCAAAAATTTGAATGACGTACTATCAAGTACACACAGACGATTTAAAAGTGTCCTTATGGGGAATATTGTAGCCACTGGGATAACTAGTACACTGAGCGACATTAAAAGCAAGTTTACTGGTGCTATGAAGGCTGGCGTTGAATACAACAAAGAAATGCAATCCTTGTCTGTATCAATGGACAATTTCACTAATGGTGATGACAAGTTGAGCAAGGCTTTGATTGGCAACGTTAAGGCATTGAAAGAAGAATCGGGCTATGCTACCGATACCGTTTCGTTGTTGACCAAAAAGACTTATGGACTTACTAAAAGCGCAGATGGTGCAAAGACCCTGTCTGATGCATTCGTTAACTTGGGGCGTGCTACGGGTCAATCTGATGAGTCTCTGCAAGGTATTATTAAAAAGTTTTCACAGGTAAAATCACAACCGGTTCACTTACTAAGATGGAAAAGTCCTTGCCAGGATTTAATGCTGCGTTAGCAACTAGCATGGGTAAAAGCCGAGATGAGATTAACAAATTAGCTACTGATGGAAAGCTATCGATGGATGATCTTTCAAAGGCTATTGAGACGATGTCAGATGCCAAGCCCTATGCGTTAGATAATTACTACACAACTCTCGATGGCTTCAGTAATCACTTGGAAGAGAAGTACAAGAGCTTATCAGGTAAGATAACGAGCGGTTTTTTCAAGTCCAATAACGACTTTTTGAAGAACATGTCTAAGTCACTTGACGGGAAGGAAGTAGAAACGGCCTTTGACCACGTTGGTGACTCAGCTAATAAAGCGGTCAACACCATTTCTAATGCGTTCAGTAAGACTTTTAAGGGTACAAAGAACCCCATTGCCGATATTGCTAATGGCACGGCTGACCAGATTGAGAAGCTTGGTAATTTTGTTAGCACACATTCAAAAGCCATCAAGAACTTTTTTGAGATGGTCAAAAATATTGGTGGTGCAGGTTTCAAACTACTGGGTGACGCCATAAAAACTGCTTTACCATTTCTTGAAAAGGTAGGCGCTTTTGCTTCAAAGCACCCTAAAGACGTTAAGCTTATGGCAGAGATGTACTTGGCACTTAACGTTGCCCTAAAAGGCACTTTTGCTGTAATGAAGGGTGTCGAAAAAGCTAAGGAATTGGGAAGATTCATATCTGATGCAGGTAAAAATGTTGCTTCGTTGACTCGGAAAATAAAAGGCTTTAGCTTGGCCCAGACGGTTGCTTCAGCTAAGTCAAAGTTAATGACCGCTGCGATGAAGGCTCAAACTTTGGCTCAAAAGGCTATGAACTTAGCAATGAAAGCCAATCCAATAGGATTGTTGATCGTGGCGATCACAGCTTTGGTGGCCGGATTCGTACTACTGTATAAGCACAATAAGAAGTTCCGACAATTCGTAGACGGCTTGGTGAAATCTTCTAAGCAATTCTTTGAAGGAATTACGAAGTGGTTTGGTAATGCGTGGAAGTCAGTAACCAAGGGTTACAACTCATTCAGTCGTAGCTTCAGTAAAGGCTGGCATTCATTTACTGATGGCATTGGTAAAGCATGGAACTCAACATGGAGTTACGTTGGGAACGTATTTGATAAGTACGTCAATGTCTATAAGAAGGTTTTGAGACTGTTTACTGATTTCTTTACAGGAAACTGGGGAAATCTTGGTAAAGACGTTCGGGGTATCTGGAATGCACTGTGGGACTATGTAGAGTCAATCTTTGGTAAGAAGGCTGGTTCTATTAAGCACGGCATTGAGAACTTCGGTAGTTCAGTCTGGAATTTATTTGGACGTATTAAGGATAGGGTATCAGGATTCTGGTCCGATATGTGGAACGGCTTGAAGGACTTTGCCCGTGATGGTATCAATAACGTTATCGGTGTCATCAACAATGGTATCGGTGGTATCAACACAGTTATCCATACGTTTGGTGGTAAGAATAATGCCATTGGTAAGATTCCTAAGTTTGCTAATGGTACAAAGGGTGCGCCTAAGGGGTTGGCAATCGTTAATGACGCTCCAGGTGAACACTACAAAGAAGCAATCATTGATAACTCTGGTAAAGCTACGGTACTTGAAGGACGTAATCGACTCGTTAACTTCAGTGGTGGTGAAACTGTTATCCCTGCACATGCTTTGCCACACTTTGCTAAGGGAACCGACAACTGGTTAGACACAGCAGTTGGCTGGATCAAGGACAAGTGGGAAAAGCTGACGGAGTTCATCTCACACCCAATTAAGGCGTTGGGTAACATTATGAACAAGGCGGTCTCAGGTATCGCAGGAAGCCCTCTGGTGACTAACATTGCACCAGCTATGGCCAATGGGTTGGTTCAAGGTATCGCAGACCCAATTGTTAACCTATTCAAGTCTTTGAAAAAGAAGCACGATGACGAGGGAGCAGCTGCTCCGGCTGGGTCTGGCGTACAGCGTTGGAAGGACTTGGTTGTTAAGGCGCTTGATAAGAATGGTTTGTCAACATCTGAATCTATGGTAAACAAGGTTCTTCGTCAAATTCAGACCGAGTCAGGTGGTAACGAAAAGGCAGTCCAAGGTGGCTACACTGACATCAACACGATTACGGGTGATTTGGCTAAGGGACTTATGCAAACCATTTCAGCGACCTTTAGTGCCTATGCCTTCCCAGGGCATAAAAACATTTTTAACGGTTACGATAATTTGCTGGCTGCTTTGGCTTATGCCAAGAACCGTTACGGGTCAAACTTAGCGGGACTTGGTGAAGGTCATGGTTATGCTCAGGGTGGTATTGTCTCTCAACACGGTTTCTATGAAGTCGCAGAGCAGAACATGCCTGAGATTATCATTCCACTTGACCCAGCTAAGAAGATACGAGCCAACCAATTACTTGCAGAAGCTAACCAACGTATCAATGGCGCACAAGGACAACAGGTTGTGGTTCAATCTGATACAGCGCAGTTGGAGAAAAAGTTCGACAACGTAATTACGTTATTGTCACTCATGCTTGGCGTTAATCAAGACCAACTCAAGGCAATGCAGTCACAAGGTGGTATCAATTTACCTAACTTGATGAACCAGATGGGCATGGCTCAAACGACGCACAATTATCAATCAATATAACGAAAGGAATTCCCGTTATGAAACTATTCGTACAGCCCTATGGTGGCAAAGAATATGACTTGACGGCCAGACTTCCATCTGTGAAGTTTCTGGATATGAAGTCATCAGCACCCAAATTGACAGGTGACTGGCTAACCATAGCCGGCTCAGACGGCCAACGGTTACAGAATGCCACTTATGGATCTAATCAAGTCACGGTGTCACTGTTTATTAAGGGGCGCAACATGGCTGATTTCCGGTTGCTTAAGGCAGAGTTACAACGTATTTTCTACCAGCGTGGTTTGATACGTCTCAGAAGCTCACAGGAGCCGTATAAGACGTTTTGGGTAATGACTAACCCAACTGACATCACACCAATTCAAGCTTCATCACAAGGGACGGTAGACCTTGTGTTCACCAATCCAAGTGGAATGGCACAGAGTTTGGTCAGGTCAGATAAGTTACCTGATGACTTAGACAGTTTGGGGTTCGGTATGAATCTACCAGCCAGGCCGTTGAGCTATGTTGGTACCAGTAATCAGTTCAACATTTACAACCCTTCAGATGTGGCCATTGACCCATACGTTAACCACCATGATTTGGTGATTACGGTAAAAGGTTCGGGTGCATTTACTTTGACAAATCAGACAAATGGCACCAGTATCAAGTTGAATCAGGCGATGGCTAACAGTGACACGTTCGTATTGAATGGTGTAATACCAACACTGAATGGGTCAACTGACGTAGACACGGACTTTGGGCACATCGAGTTGGAACGTGGAGATAATGACATTCGTTTAAGTGGACTAAGCAGTGCCAATGTTACCTTCAGCTTCCCATTCTTGTACTTCTAAATGGCATACAGCAAAGATAAGGTTGTTATTCAATCGAGGGACGGAAAGTCCACACAAGCATTATCCTCATTGAATTTCAGCACGTTTCAGCTCACCCGTACGAAGAATGAAGCTTACCAAGTTGATTTCCAAGCGTATGACGATGGATCACTTGGGTTTACCTTGTTACAAGTTGAGAATCTGGTGCAATATGACGGTCAAACCTACGTGATTAAACAGGCGACTGATGACAACACAGGTGGTGTTCACAACGTAACAGTTACGGCAACGCACATCTTTTACCAGCTCAACAATCGGTTCCAGTACAACGTTAGACAGGGTGATAATTCGTTCAGTCTGACAGACGCCTTGAATTTTCTGTTCACGGATATTGGTGATGGATACTCATATCAGATTCATGGTAATTTCGACAGCAACCAGACGCTAACAGATTTTGGTAACACATCAATCATCGAAGGGTTGTCAACAATCAAGGGTACATTTGGAATATATGCCATCTTACCTGATAACAAGGTCATTCATTTGTACGATAAGGATTCATATGTGACCAATACTCGTAAGGTATTCAGGTATCGTAATGATACTGCCGCAGTACAACTACAATATGACGCAACCAGCATTGTGAATACCGTGCAAGCTCTATCAACCATGGAACAACCAGCATTTACACCCTTCAAAGTACAGGACGCAGATTCAGTTGCTAAGTGGGGTATCAAAGAGGGTGCCCGTGTTGAAAGTGATTCAGTCACTAGTGCGGACGCTATGAAGAACTTGGCTTCCCAGTCGTTTGTATTGGAGCCATCGTTAGCTATGACAGTTACATCAGCTGGTAATGAAGAAGTTGCTTTGGGTGAAAATTGGACAGTACAGATGATTGATAATGGGTTCCAGACTTCAGTTGAAGTGGTGAGCATTGTAAGAGCACCTTTTGCAACAACAGCAGTACAGGTTACGTTGAACAACACCCGTAAGAATTATCTGGACGCCCAAAAGGTACAACAATCAGCAGTAAACACGGCAAAAAAGAACACAGGAACAACAGGTAACATGTGGGTTATCGGAAAGGTGGACAGCTAATGGCATTAAATGGAATCGACATAAGCAATTGGCAGGCTGGCATTAATCTAAGCGCAGTACCAGCTGATTTCGTCATCGTTAAAGCCACCCAGGGAACCACCTATGTGTCACCCGAAGCTGATACGCAGTACCAAGGTGCTAAGTCAGCAGGCCGGTTGTTAGGTGTGTACCACTTTGCAACTGGTGATGGTGCTGTGGAAGAGGCTAAGTTCTTCCTGAGCAACGTTCAAGGGTATCTTGGAGAGGCTGTCCTGTTCCTAGACTGGGAAGATGCTGTTGTAACGCAAGGCGTTGGTTACGCTAAGGACTTTTTGGATTACGTGTACCAACAGACTGGTATCAGGCCACTGATTTACATGAGCAAGTCAGTCACAAGCAGTTATGACTGGTCATCAGTGAGTGCCAATTATGGTCTCTGGGTCGCCCAATATGCAGATTCAAACCCCACTGGGTACCAAGATGACCCATGGACGGACGCTAAGGGTTATGGCTCATGGAGTGCACCAGCAATATTCCAGTATGCTTCAACAGGGCGCCTAAGTGGTTACAGTGGCAATCTGGATTTGGACAAGTTTTATGGTGACGCTAAGGCGTGGCAAGCATATGCTAAGTCAGACCATGTGGCACCAGAACCTAAGCCAACACCAGAGCCACCTAAGAGCACGCCAATCGTGCAATATGCTGACCCAGATGGAAATAAGGCTTATGCATACACCCACTGGCAAGCTATTGAAGGTAAGCCTGACTTGAGCACAGTGGTATTGACCAGCCCCAATGGTACCAAGTATCAGTTGCAGGTTGATGATAAAGGCGTACTGACAACAAAGGTGGTGAAGTAAATGATATTGGAATTACCTAAGCGTATTTCTGGGGCTGATGATACAGCACAACAGATTTACCAGGCGTTCTACGATGTTGGCATGATTACAGATGTACCAGCACATATAGGGACACTGAACATTACAGAATATAACGAGCAAGCATTCTCATCAATTGGGAGTGCTTTAATTTTGCTCAAAAACAACCTCAATCGACTGGTGGACATCTTCAATGAGTATCATTTTGTCGATATGGAGGGCATACAGGCCAAAGGACATGAATATTGGGGAAGCAATCTAAGTAGTTTGGGGGAATCTTATGATGATTTCAATGGCCACTTGGTTGCTATGGAAAATACATTGCAAAACATGGTTGAGATCATGATTCTCAACGGTTTAATCGAAAGGAATTAAGAAAATATGGCTACACAAGCACAATCTCAAGGACGTTATGCCGTTATCAACACGTTGCTGGACACGACAGATGTGACGTTGATTGACTCGCTCTCAGGACGTCAAGGTGACAATGGGCGTATCGTTTACTTTGCTATCAAGGACGGCAACTTGCCACACAACTTAGATGGTCAAAACGTTGTTCTTACAGCAAAGGATTCAGCAGGTAAGGTTAAGCAAATTTCTGGGATTAACGACATGATTTCAGCCACTGGAGGGTTGTTCTCAATGCTAATCCCAGGAGAGATGTACCAATCAGCTGGTGACATCGAAGAGGCCTACATCAGTGTTCAAGATGGCGCTGGTACGGTTATTAGCTCAATCCCTGTAACATTCACGGTGTTGGCTAACAACATTCTGTTCACGAGCAACGCTTCAAAGGACTATATCGACTCAGTACAACAGGCTGTTAACGAGGCAAACGCCCGTATTACAGGTTTGAATGACAATATCAAGGCACAACAACTTGCCTATACAACTTTGAAGACCGCAGTTGAGAATCTGGCAGGGCAAATCAATTCCAAGCAAGTATCTATGCTTAACGTTGACAACCATTTCACCGGAACGGCTACATTCGATAAGCCAATTGTTGGTGCGCTTGCAACGAGGGCGGCTACTTTCACAGACTTCGCAGTGGTTGCTAAAAATATGATTACTTATGCTGGAAATTGGTATGTAAAGGGGAATCACATTGCCAACGACCCAATCGGTGGAATTATGGACTGGTACAACGTACTTGTTATCCCAGGTGATGTAGGCTCAGATGGTACTATTATTGTTGGTAAGTATGCCGAGAGCAAGGTATATACCGCGACGGTTAGTGATGGGAAGCTAATCGGTTGGAAGCTAATTGCCGGTGATGCAGAAGTTGTTCATACCACTGGTAACGAAGCTATCGCAGGTGACAAGTCATTCACAGGTAACGTAAATGTTTCTGGAGTAGTGAGTTCAAGCAAAAATTATGTTGAATTTAACAAGCCCATTAATACGCCAGTAATTTCCGGAAAAGTAACTATGTGGTATGGCTGGACAGTCTACTACCATGTGCAAAACAACATGGTGACTTATCAATTCCAGCCTACTGGGTCTACCATTCCATCTGGAACTATTTCTAGTGAAAAACTGCCAAAGGAGGCAATCCCTCTCTATAAAACGTTCGTCCCACTAGTTTACGGTGGACAAGGTTTCGCAATCAATATCGACGGCTCTTTAGAAAATTATACAGGTACTAGTATTTCAGGTGCCTCATGGGCTAGTGCCTCGTCACACGTTCTTAACCCATGGTAGAGACCAGACTTTGGAGGTATTATATGGGATTTTTTCCACACGATTTAGCAAGCTGGCTCACAGTTCTGGCAACCCTAAGTGCCGCAATGTGGTTCGTAATCAAGATGACCTTTGTTAAATCAATCGACAGCTTGAATAAGTCCATCGATGGATTACAGGAAACCCTTAAGTTCTATGACAGGCGGATTGATGACTTAGACAAGCGCACCAGCGTTCTTGAAGATTGGAGAGAGCATCACAATGACGATGAATAACTTAATAACGTATACAGATGCGCTATGGCAGTCAGGTATTGCTCCAGCGCTTTTAATTTTGGCCATCGGGTACCTATCAAAGCGCTTTGCCAACAATAGGCGCCTGGTTGAGTTACTCAAGATCGCAGAAGGTGTCGTGAGATGGGCTGAGGTGAACTTTGATGGCGGCCAGACACAGAAGGCTCAGGCGATCAAGCAACTTAATGATGCTTTGCTAAGGCAAGGTATTGGCCACTGGTTTACCGCTAAGCAGATTGATGATGCTATCGAAACTGCTGTAAAGAATATGAAAGGAAATCACGATGAAAACGATTAAGATTCTGGGTGACACCCTAAACAAGGTCACTGATACAAGTGCTGTTTTCAAGTTCCGCCTATGGAACGATGGATTGGCCCAAGATGTCACTGGTAAGACGGTTTCAGTTACCGTAGCAAACGCCTCTGGGTATCTGTTCGATGTCACACCTAAGAACAATGGGACTGAGGTTGAGTTAGATTTCTCAGACGCTAAGTTGAAGGAATTGACACCGGACACTTATAAGTTGGAAATCAACGTAACCAATGCAGACGGTGACATTGAGGTATATCCATCGAACGGCGCTGTGGAGTTTCTTGTAACTCGCAATTTGAAATCACAGGCTGGAACGCTAGTCCCGCAAGTAACCTTTGACGCCGTATTAGAGGGCGTTGATAAGAAGATTGCTGATTACATTGCCTCAGGTAAAGCTAAGGGTGATAAGGGAGACCCTGGAGAGATTTCTGGGACTATTGGTGGGCGCAACTATATTCTAAATAGTAAGGCAACGTACACAACAGGCGCTGGTAACTTCCCAACAAGTGTCCCTATCTCCTTTTTCTCAAATAAAACCGTTACACTCTCAGCGCAAGTAGATTATGACAATGTAACTGCTGTATCTGGAAATGGACGAGTCGGTGTTGAATTTGTCATGAAAAATTCAGACACGCAAAAAAATGCATATATTGGAGCGTGGAGTAAGCCAAAAGTCGGCGACAGTTTCCATGGCCGTGTTAGTGAAACAATTGACTTCACAGGAATTAAATTAGACTCAGCTAACTCTTCCACTCCAAATGTGCTAGGTCAGGGAGTTGACTTTCAAGGTGTTACAGGAACCAATGTAGCTGTTTCAAACATAAAGTTTGAAATTGGTGCAACTGCAACTGACTGGACGCCTGCACCAGAAGACAAGGCTGATGATTCACGGGTTGTCCATACCATCGGTAACGAAACTATACATGATAATAAAGTATTTGATGGTTCTGTCATGTTTAAAGGTGATATTAAACCTGTTGATTTAGGGAATTACCATGTTGATGGTATTACCAATGCCGGAACTTATAAGTCATATGGTAATATTCAAGGTCTACCAGGCCAAGCTTATGGTGTTTTAGAAGTTGTTAAAAATGATACGGATGTTTTACAGAGGTATACCCAAACTAATACTGATACGCCATTCACATGGCAAAGATTAAAAAATAACAACATAGGAGGTTGGAGTAACTGGATAAGCGTTACTACGGCTAATACATTATCTTCACAGGAAATAAATAACGACCAATCACTTATTGATTTGAATACTGATAAAGCTATTTATAATCCTTATGAAAGAGTTGAGTTTGAAGGTTATGTAAGTTCAAACTTAGGTAAAATTAAGGTTGAATATTATAGACGTGAGGTTTTGATAGACACACAAACTATTCCATTTATGGCAGGCATTGTGAATTGGTCTTGGTATTTACCTAGTGCCGATAAAGAACAATACTATGCAAAGGTAACAGTTATTACAAATAGTGGAGAGGGAAACCCTCAATATGTGGCTATTAACGTAGACAGTTCTGGTAAGAATATTCCTATTATGGGGTTCCTATCTTTGTATGGGGAGTACAACCCGAATAATGAAAAGAAGGTTATCAATGACCTTAAAAGACATCATATTAACTATATTCAATACTATGATTGCTATGAACGTCCAGAACATTTAATTAGAACTAACTTAACTGGTGAAGATTCTCAAGCTGGAACGGCTGCTGATTATTGGAAAGATCTAGCTAGACGCCAGATAAGAGCAGATGTATTACGAGAATATATAAATCTAGGTAAAAAAAGTGGCATTAAAAATATGCTATATGTTCCTTGGGGAAATACTAGTCATACTTCTGGTGATGGAATTACCAAGGAAATGTTACTTTTTAATGATGGGTATAAATCCGTTGATGGAGATTTATCTGCTGTAACTGAAACACTTTCAGGTGGTGATGGTAAATGGGCTAGATATAGTCTTATGCAAGCAAATCCAGGAAACTCAGCTTTTAAAAATATGTTATTTGGCTCTGCTCAGAAAGCATTAGAAGTTATGGGTTTTGATGGGTTGCATATAGATACACTGGGACCGAACTATGGTAATACGTATACATTCGGTGGAATAAGTTATGGTAATGAAAAAGCAGCTGAAGACATGCCTTCTTTCATTAATGATGCAAGCTCATTTTTAAATACTGACTCTTGGAAAAAGCAGGGTTCAAATATAAGAATGAGCTTTAATAATGTAGGTTCTTGGGGAATAGACAATCTTGCTAATAACGTCAATTTAGACTTTTTGTATGCAGAGCAGTGGCCAGATATGGGTAATAAGACTTATGGAGATATGATTAAAAAAATCATGGATATCAATAATAAGTCTAGCTGGCAACGTGTAGTAATACCTGCATATATGCATAAAGATGCTACAGGTTCTAGTTCTACGTTTAATACAAATGGTGTCATACTCACTAACTTGGTTATAATGGCTTCTGGGGCAACTCACATAGAGCTTGGTGAACACATGTTGTGCTCTGAATATTTCGCAAATAATAGCCTATTTATGAATGATGACCTAAAAAATTGGGAAACAAAGTATTATGATTTTCTAGTTGCCTATTCACGTATGTTTAATATCAAGAATTATACATCTAACACGTTTTCTGCATCACACAAAATTTTGCATAATGATTTTAGTAGAGACTTTGAGATTACTGCTATTGAACAGGAAGATGATTATTTATCTGCAGTTTCTTTAATTAATACAAAAGATATTAATGGTGATGATTGGCGGGATTCTAATTTTGATAGAAATGAACCTACTAAGCTAACTAATGTAGGTTTAGGCTTTAAGTTTAAGCCAAAAGCCGTGTACTATTGCACAATTGAAAACCCACAACCAAAGAAATTAGTACCAGATGATAATAATTACGTATTTATTCCTGAAGTTGATAGGTATACTTTGGTTTATGCTTATAAGTAACAATTACCCAAATAGATAGATATGCACCGGAGCAAATTGTTGAAACTGATGAAGGTTCAGAAACGACAACGGAAGAATAATCTATCATGAATAAATTGCTCAAGGGCGCTTTGGTTTCGACTGGAGCGCTTTTAATTATAGGTTTACCTGTGGTTGCTCTACGTGGGTAAATGCTACTTTGTAACACAGAAAGGAAATTAAATTATTATGACAAACACAATCAATTTTGAAGAACCACAAGCTAAGCTTGGAAATGGTGAGAATGGGGTTCAACTATCACAGGTTGTCCTACCATATTCAATCAGGAACTCAGAGGATTCCAGCCAATACTTGGGTGGTCAAATGACCCTAACCCCAGAAGATGGTATCAAGCTATCAGACAACACGAAGCAATGGACGGCCCTAGCGCTTACCAAGATTAAGGCAATGGTAGCCGATACGGAGGAGTATGTGGCTCCTGTGCAAGTTCAAGAGCCTTCAGAAGCTCCAGCAAGTTCAGCAAGTCCAGCTTCATCAGTAGCACCAGATACGTTGGCAAGCTCAGCCTCAAATCAAGAAACGACAACTCCTGCAGAATCAACAACGGAGGCTTAATATGAATAAATTGCTAAAAAGCGCTTTGGCTTCGGCTGGGGCGCTTTTAATTATGGGATCAGTACCATCAGTACATGCTGCCAAAGGCGACCAGGGTGTTGACTGGTCAATCTACCAAGGTTCGCAAGGTAAGTTTGGATATGGTCACGATAAGTTTGCTATCGCGCAAATTGGTGGTTATCACGGGTATATCTATGATCAATCTACTTATGCTACGCAAGTGCAATACGCAATTGCTCAGGGCAAGCGCGCTCACACGTATATGTGGTGGCAAGATATCACTGATTATGCGACTGCTGATAAGGTATTGGACTACTTCTTGCCGAAAATTCAAACGCCAAAGGAGTCGATTGTCGCACTTGACGTTGAAAGTGGCGGACAGAACACTGACGTAATCATGCACGCATTGCAACGTATCAAGGACGCTGGTTACACGCCGGGGGTTTATGGGTACAAGAACTACTTGCAAGCATCGACGGACTTGCAACGTATCGCTAATTCGTACGCATTGTGGTTGGCCGAGTATCCTGATTACAACGTTACGCCAACGCCAAACTACAATTACTTTCCTTCATTTAATAATGTACAATTGTTCCAATTCACGGCATCATACATTGCTGGTGGATTGGATGGTAATGTTGACCTGACTGGTATCACGGACAATGGTTACAAGCGCGGAAACCCTGAAAATCCTAACACTGATACACCCGCAATTGTTGCCGGTAAGGAAGCTGATAATACACCAAAGTCAGATATCGCGCCTGGTATGACGGTTAAGGTAAACTTCAGCGCTACTCTTTACGCAACTGGTGAGTCTATTCCTAACTATGTTAAGGGTATGCCACACAAGGTACTAGAAGTTGATGGCGACCGTGTGTTGCTTGATGACATCTATTCTTGGGTATCAAAGAAGAACGTCGAAATCTTGGATGCCAACACGCAAGATGACTCGGCAGAGTTTAACGGTGTATTCGTACTAGATAGCTGGCAATATGAGCTGGGTGGTGTGTACGTTCGAAACAATGATATGGCTATTCCAGTAGCAGATTATCACAACGATATGCCGGCTGTATCAGTAACATTGACCGACCGTCATGGTAACCCATTGGCAAACCAAAACGGCCTTGGTAACAACGGTGTTCCGGAATACTTCACTTTGAATGGTAAGTACAAGGTATTGCAACGTGTTGGATCATCAATTGAAGTAGAGATGAATGGTGAGTCGGTCTGGTTGAAGGCTGCATACGCTGAATAAGTAAATAGATAAAGCCCGTCTGGACTAGGTACAAAGGTACTTAATCTGGACGGGCTTTTTTATGTTATTTACTTGGAACGTCCCATTCCCAGTCATGTTCAACTGCATGCCAGTTACCTGTAGCTGCAGAAGGTCCAATCTTGCCAGCAAGCTCAATCCAGACCTTTACATCATATAAGGTTGGACGCGTCATAGCTTTAGCGGTTGCTTCGGTATATTCTTCCCATGTTAGGTCAGCCTCAACAAGCAATGGCTCTACAATCTCACGGTGCAGATTGATATATGCCTGTCGTTCAGAGAAACCATTGTCGATTAGCTCGTTGAACTTTCCTACATATAAAATACGGTCGTCTTCAGTTTCTGATGCCAAAAATTGGAGGACTCTTTCTGTCCAATGAGTTAATTTAGTCATGTAAGTTTCTCCTTATAACATTAAGTTAAAATTAATTATACAGTACACAACAAAAATTGAAAATGTAGCACTCACCAAAAACACATAAACAGATAAATGAAAACACAACGTCTGCTTTTATTAGCTATAACACCAATAATCACCCAATCTTTGTCTTGTTTTTACGCTGTTTGTCTGTTGGTTACAAGCTGAATTTGCTAACTAATTTAAAATGGACCAACTTTCGACACTGAAACAGATGCGCAAGTTGGTCTACTCATGAATTGAGACCCTGGACAAGGAAGTTAATCTGAGTTCAGCGTTTTTTATTAGCTGTTTTTTTGAAGATTTGAGTTGATAAAACATCGTGGATATGGCCTGGAATTCTTCGAGATAGAGGTAATCTTTATATAAACTGTTGATTAATCAACCTTTACGCTGTAATATAGATTAACCATTAAATTAATGGACGATAGCAATTAATTCTTAAAATCTTTTGAAAATGTTTATACCTTTTCATGATATTGAATATGGGCTAAATTATAAGATTCAAATTTAGGTTGCATTAGTGAAGTACCAATTAGGAGAGAAATTATAATGGTTCAAAATGTGTTTGAAGATAAGATAGTTTTGGCTGGATTTCTTAGCCAGAAATTCGACGAACCAACTGTTTTAAAAATCCAAAAGGCCATGTACTTATTATGGGCATTTTATGCCGGTACGTACGGATCGATTGATTATGAAGATTCTGGAGAGTTTTCAATAGATGCCAAATATCCTGTTCAATTATTTGAACCAGATTTTGAGGCCTGGCAGTACGGACCTGTGGATAATACAATATATGCCAAAATAAAGCAAAATGATTTGCCAACTGAATTCAAAACAGGTGAAGATTTGTTGAACCAGTCGAGTTTAGGTTCAGCGTCACAAAAGAAGAATGTAGAGATTTTTTTGATTAACTTAATTGATCAAATTAATCAGATGGATGATTTTACACTGGTTAATAGAACTCACCAAGATACTAGTTGGCAAGACGTTTATCAATCAGGAATGAAGCACATCAAAATGAACTCGGATACAATAAAACAGGAATACAAGCAGAATTTGGAGCAAAAAATCTGATCGTGATTAATGATGATTTATGGGCTTCAATTAGCCTTGAAAAACCCTCTGAACATATTATTAATAATCATTTTTTTGAAGAAAACATTATTAACGGACGATTCGTTGTCAATTCGATAGGGGCTACCGCGGCTGCTACAGATATTTTTTTTCTTGAAAATGCCGGCAGAAGTTTTAAAGATTCAGAATTGGAATTTAGTAATTTTGATTATGAATTCCCTTCTGATAGCGATATTATGGGCGGCTTTAATTTGATTAAAGAGGATTATAAGGGGGCACTCCTTCAAGATACCAAGATGATTCAGTCTGAATTTGATAATTTTGAACAGCGATTTGTACCGATACTACAGAAACATGCTGGTCAATTAAGTTTGGACGTTAATAATCTTTATAGCGGAAGTTATTTAGAGTCTAGGGTTCATCAATCAAACGCTTCTCAGGTAGGTGGGTTTAGAGTTTTTATGAAATGGTATCCTATTAGCTCTCTCTTCGATGGGAGTGTTGTTACGAAAGATACGCTTGTTGTTCTTTTTTATGATCCATATCATCTTGTGTTCCCAGTTGAAAATGCTCGGCCATTTGTTAACGTATCTGACAGCTCGTACAATATCCATTTGAGAAATAAGTATTACGACTATATTCCTACGGAACTTCGTCGGATTATCAAGAAATTATAGTTATTAATTCTACGGATGATTCGCTCTGTCTAATTCGAACATGATTGATGACAAAAGAGAACTATTTAGGGTTTATTTTGTGGTGCCACATTGGTCATTTGCCGATAATTTGGTTATATCCTACACAACATAATATTTGTGAATTTAAGACGGTTATACTACGTAAGAGTGCAACACCAAAAAGCTTGAATAAGCTAGTTGAACAATTGAACAAGTAGAAATAAACCCGTCTGGACTAGGTGCGTTGCACTTAATCTAGGCGGGATTTTTTATTGGTCACTTTGGTCACTCTTTGGTCACTCGCCAATAATTCGCGGGCATATATCGCACATATATAGCCAAAACAAGGCGTTTTATGCCCGATATTTGGGTGATATTTGTCAATTTAGGCGGTATATATTATCGCTAAGTAATTTTAGCGTTATAAAACGGCTGTTTATAAGCGTTTTGGTCACTTTTGGTCACCGGAGCTTATGGACGGCGGTTTTTTTGTAGCAAATTTATAGTGCGGCTAGATTGCTCAGCCTCTTTTTCTTTAAGCATGTGTGCATAGGTTTTAAGCGTCACATTCACATTTGAGTGACCAACTCGTTTTGAGATGTAGGCAATATCAACGCCATTGTGAAGCAAGTACGAAACATGAGAATGGCGCAGTCCATGGAAACGTATTGCTGGGAAGCCAACTTCTTCGGCAAGTTGCTTCATCCGTTCTGAGAATACGTCTCTAAACCACTTCTTAGGGAATAGGACACCGCCTTCTTCTAGTTCATGTACCAAAGCCAATAGATTGTCAGTCACGTCAATTGTTCGATTACCGGAGCGCGTCTTAGTTTCGGTATTAGACGCAGTTGCTTTGGAGTACGCCTTGTTGATAGTCATGGTGTTGTTTGAAAAATTGAAGTCATCTACCGTTAGTGCGAGTATCTCACCAACTCGTGCACCGGTCTCTAGGGCGATAAGAACAGCAAAGTAGAACTTGTCTTCAATCATCAGGTCTGTATGATCATATAACCAAGATTGCAGTTTTTCAAAATCGTTGGCGCTTAAATAGTTATCATCATCTTTTGAGGCGCCACCGTTTGCTTTGAGACGACTGTAAATATCTTTCTTTATGATGCCGTCAATTTGTGCATCTTTTAGTGAAGCCTTGATAGTGGATACAATATTGTTAACGTAAGCTTTGGTGTGTGATTCGCCAAACTCGTTGATTTTATTTTGGAGATACAATGCTGTTAATTTATCAAGTTGAACGTCACCAACAAGTTTATCTAACTCGTTGGTAAAACTGCGATATTTTACCAATGTAGATGCACGGACTGTGGGTTCTTTATAAGTTGCTACCCATGTTCGGTAGTATTCTGAAAACTTCATTTTTGCAGCGTTGATATCAGCACCGTCGATAATTTGAGTTTCTAGTTTGGCAGCCCATTCTGTAGCCTCCCGTTTGGTATCAAACGTTTTGCTAGGTTGCTGACGGTTGCCGCCTGCATCAACATAAGATGCACGAGCACGCCACTTGTTACCACGTTTAGTTATACTTGCCATGATAAGTTAAACCTAACCTTTACATAAAAAATTTAGGCAGTTTAAAGACATACCCGGGTCTGGTACAATTGAATACGTAAATAGGGCAGTGATGTTCTATTTTGACTGATACGTACACTTCTAGCTTGGCGGCGGGGGTGTGCGTATTTTTTTGTGTATTAATTAGTATCCATAGTCATCTGATGCAGGACCTTGGTTATCAACAATCAAACCAATCATTGATGGTATAGTAATGTTTCCACCCAAAGTTGACTTATAGGTGATCGTATTACTACTAATACCAGATACGGTAACTAAATCATCTTCAAGAATACGAGATCCATTGAGGTTGCTCTTATCAATTGAAACTAGAATGACATTATCGTAGCTACCATCAACACCCAGTCGAATTTGAGTTCCACTTTTATCTTCCATTACTTGAAGAACACGTCCGGTGAATTGCACTTTTTTATCCTCATATTCATCTGGAGTTCGTGCAACTTGATCGTATGTGATGCCTGTTTGATATGTGGCAGGGTCGTGTGCGACAGACGCTGAAGCAGCACGTTCAGAAGATTCTTTTGCCTCAGATTCAGAAGCAGCCTTGGATGAAGCAGATTCAGAAGATGCTTTTGCAGCAGCCTTAGAAGATGCCTTTGATGCCGATTCAGAAGCAGCCTTTTTTGATGATTCTTTTTCAGAAGCAGTCATTGAAACTGATTTTTTAGAAGTTGAAGAAGAAACATCTGCTGTTGTATCACTATTATCGCTTGGTGCAAGTACTGCACCAAAGATAAGCGATACCACTGAAATGGCTAAAAGAATTAACGGTACTTTACCAGTTATTTTACTTTCACGCTTCTTTGCCCGATTGATTCCCCAAATGATTAAGGTTACCCAAAAAGCGATACCAGTAATAAGCCAAAGTATCATGAAGAATGTCATACCCATACTCCTTAAAGCTTTTAACGTGATTCCTGTCTGCACGTATTTTAATTTGCGTATAGCGTTATATCAGACATCTCACGAATAACCGACTGCTCTAAATGCGCTGGAATGCCGTAAATCATCATGATGTCTAAATAGTTGTATCGACCATTCAACGACAGGTGGTGTTTAACTAATCGGTGAATGGCTTCATCTTCTGCGATGCGTTCGTTTGGGTTGCGCTCGTCGTTTCCATTGAATGAAAACAATCTGCGATTGTGCTGTTCTTCAATATGAATAATTTCGTGCGTGAGATAGTAGGGTGTAACCAGTGTGGGGTTATAAACTACCACCTTGTGTTCTGGAATGAGTGCAGCAGGTATATCAATAGGCACGGCTTCATGATCGAAGTCCAACGCATTAATCTCTCTCAATAAATCGTTAATCATTTAGTCACGCTTTGGGTATTTTGCTAGCACTGCTTTAATAATCGCCCAGTCTTCATCTGAGATGGGTTGTCCGTTAGCTGAGATAACATTATCTCGTTCACTGTCATCGACAGTTTCGGCAAGGTTGATTGGTTCTTGTTTGTCGGCGTTAGGAGCAGGGTTCATCTTGTCAGTGTTACCTAATAGGTAGTCTACTGATACGCCGAGGACGTCTGCCACGGCTTGTAGTGTCTTTGCCGAAGGTTCCTTTGTTTTCCAACCGTAAATAACATTGGGAGAAAGTCCGGCTTGTTCAGATAGCGTTTGAAGGCTACTAAATCCATGTTTTTTTGATATTTCTTTTACTCGTTCAAATAGCGTCATATCAGTACCTTTCGAGGTATGAATAATATTTTCCACTCTAAAAGTATGAAAAGGGGTTGCAAACCACTCTTTGGAGTGATATATTTATTCATGTACCAAAGTTCTTTACAAAAACAATGCACAAAAGTATCTACACCATCATCGTTATTCTTGGCGGGATAAGTGGTTTATAGGTTTATTTGTGTGCATTTATTTACATGTATATAGTACCACTCTGTAGAGTGGGTGTAAACAAAAGAAAAGAACATAAGTACACCAAAACAATAATAGGAGGTTGTGAAATGGTAGCAATTACGATTAACCAATCATATTTAGACAGGGTTGGAAGATTGATTGGCGACATCTATGCGGCTCGGATGAAGGAAAAAGAAGTCTATGAGTATATGGGTGTTTCTAAAACAACGTGGATGAATGTTAAGTCTGGTTTGGCCGGACAAAACACTATCGACCGTGTTTTAAATGGTGCGGAGACGTATGTAGCCGGTGTCTTGAGTGAACGCCGAAAGCAAATTAACTAAAGGAGAAATAAACATGACAAACGAACTGATTAAGGTTCAAACGAGCCAAGAAGGTGAGCAACAGGTTAGCGCTCGTGAATTGCATAAGGCGTTGGAAGCGAAGTATAAGTTTGCTCGCTGGTTCGATATTAACTCAAAGATGTTTGAAGAGGGCGTCGATTTTACAAGGGGACATGCAAGTACGGTTGTGAACAACGGTGCAGTTCGTATGTTAGATGATTACAACATGACGGTTGAAATGGCAAAGCACATCGCAATGATGAGCGGAACCGCCAAGGGTGCTGAAGTGCGCGCGTACTTCATCGCAGTTGAAAAAGAACACAAGGCGTTGATGTCAGACCCACGTATTCAAATGGCAATGGGCCTGAAGTCAGCCCAACTGATGTTAGACCACAAGGACAAGATCATCGCAGAGATGACGCCCAAGGCTTTGTTTGCTGACGCAGTATCAGCTAGTCAGTCATCAATTCTGATTGGTGAGTTGGCAAAGTTGCTTAAGCAAAATGGCGTAGATATGGGACAGAACCGTTTGTTCGGTTATCTCCGTGAAAACGGTTATCTGGTTAAGCGACAAGGTTCAGACCGGAACATGCCAACACAGAAGAGCATGGAGCTTGGCTTGTTTGAAATTAAGGAACACAACCACATCAACTCTAATGGTGTGAACGTGACCACTAAGACGCCAAAGGTGACCGGCAAGGGACAACAATATTTCATTAACAAGTTTCTTGGTGAAACTAAGGCTTTATTGGAGGTGTAGGAATGGCAACTAAGTTTCAAATGACTGAAGACCAGCAAGCACGCAAGGCTGAGTATCAACGCAATGGTTGGCCACAGATTATGACGCGCGAAGATATTGAACTGTACATGCAACGTCAGTGGTTGACCATTCAGAAGTTCTACGGAAGCCGACCTGATTGGCCAGTACGTAAGGTTGGTGAAGTGTGGTCAGTACCGCTAGATGATTGGCGAGGTTTCTTATCGGCTTTCTACACTGGACGTGTGTACGAAGGGTTAGCAGACGTGCAATACGGAGGCAAATATACAGATGACTAACTTATTGATGGGATTCGGCTTGGTGTTGAGCTGGATTGCGATTGCAGGTGTTGCGTTGTACTTCGTCAGCAAGCTAGGAGCACATGCACCGGTCAAGCCACGATACAAGAAGCAGATTGAGGCTTACACCAACACACAAGCTAAGAACAAGTATATGGAGGATTAAAAATGCTATACATTGCACTTTGGGCAGCGTTCGGCGGTTTCGCGTTGATGATTATCGCAATCAATTTGTTGGAGTTGCTTAAGTGGATTTGGTTCAAGGTAATTGGCCCAGTTATCTACTATTCACTTGCTGCTATCTATTATGTAGTGACTGGTGACGCTGACGCCTTGCCACGCCGCTAACAAATGAATATGGGTCGCACATCGCCAGATGCACATCAACCACTTACATGTAATATTTTTTCTCTTACTGTTTGTCTCCTAACAACATGTTGGTGTGTGTCTTGGGGTGTGCGACCCAGAAAGGAATAGAAATGAATGAGTTTACTCCGGTGATGATTTCACCGAAACAATTGGTTTCAATCTTCATCGTACAAGTTTTCGACACCTTGAACGACGAAGAGTTGGCTGACCAATTAGGAACTAGCGTGGCTTCGTTGAACATGATGCGTGAAGCAAAGTTTACTGGCATCTCAATGCCGCCTTGGTTGGCATTGAATGTACATCGTATTTTGTCAGAGAAGCACTATCTTATTGAAGCCACAAAACAAGTATTGGAGGACGATCATGGCGGATTATGATATTGGATCAACTGGTGTTGCGGATTTACATCACAGCTTTGCACCAGATAAGAAGTTTGACATCGAAGCAGAGCGTAAGCGCATTCTGCAATATAACGGTCGTTTGGAACACCGTACTACTTGGGTAGCGCCTGGTGAAAATCAGGTGAAGAGAGATGAGTACGAAGGTCGGTACCAAGTGTTCAAGAAGATGCTAGACGCAGGTAAATCAGCAAGTGAAATTGCATCAGCTATTGGAGTGTCTAAGGTGACACTGTTATCACTTCGTTATCGTGGACGATACCTAAAAGAAAACGCCTAACGGCTGCAACCGTTAAGCGTGAAAAAGGAGTAAATCTTAGGAGTAATTTACTCCTCCAGAATACCACAAGGAGGTATGAAATGAAAAATGAATTGCGATTAGAAGCGCAAAAACGTATGGATCGAGCCTTCAAGGCCGAACAACGTGACAACCATGACGGGACTGTTTCGAAGTTTGAAACCGGCGTTGCCAATGTTCTGAATTGGGTGGCTGACCATGTTTGATGAACCACTTGATCAACCTGATGATGAAATGCCTTGGGGAGAAGATTTTGAAGGCGAAGAAGTAGCCCAAGGTACAGAAGGTTGGGACACAGATGAAGGATTTGTTCCAGATGAAAAAGAAAAGCTTAAGGCCTATATGGAATTAGTTGGGCATCGGGTAATAGCGGAGGATTGAAATGTTGCGACGAAATGAATATAACCCAGCACCTGAACTGATGGAATCATTGGCGAAAGTGCAATTGAATATGGTGCAACCAACCAAGACTAAGTCAGGTCACTTTGGTAAGTATGCTGACTTGGCTGA
>SKDY01000360.1_pt1 | contig 38719 bp, 31 predicted proteins | sample 4826591 | NCBI WGS metagenome assembly SKDY01 (sample SAMN11008823, study PRJNA524170) | human gut metagenome | biome: Human fecal sample; material: Feces; isolation source: fecal sample from pouch patient p10, p22 | host: Homo sapiens | place: Israel: Tel-Aviv | collected 2016-06-15 | reverse complement strand
TTCTTATGCCTTCAGTAGATTCTTAAAATTGAAATAGCTGAATAAAAGCATAAGAAAATTTTAGAAAAATAAAAAAGGGGAGATTAACATGAAGAAATTCTACAGGCAGCTTTATCGTCAGAGATACATGATCCTGATGATGCTTCCAGGTCTTTTATGGTTTTTGATCTTCAAGTATTGTACCTACGCAGGACTGGGACTGGCCTTTACCAACTATGGATTTAAAAAATCTGTTGATTTTGTAGGCCTTCGGAACTTTAATCGTTTGTTTAAATCAGCACAGTTCTGGACAGCCTTTAAAAACACCATGATCATCAGTATCTGTAACATTGTGTTTTATTTTCCGTTTCCGATCATTATCGCACTGCTGATCAATGAGCTGCGGTCTTTGAGGACGAAACGTGCAGTACAGTTTATGATCTACATTCCATACTTTTTTTCCTGGGTAGTAGTAGGAACGATTTTCGTGAACATCCTTTCTCCATCCAGCGGTGTGGTAAACCAGATTTTAAATGCACTGGGACAGGATTCAATCTACTTTATGGCAGATCCGAAATGGTTCCGCGCGGTACTGATCGTTTCTTATATCTGGAGACAGATGGGATATGGCGCAGTCATCTATGTGGCAACCCTTTCCACCGTGGATCCACAGCTTTATGAGGCGGCTGCCATTGATGGATGTAATAAATGGAAACAGGTATTTTACATTACCATTCCTTCCATTAAACCGACGATCGTGACCATGCTTCTTCTGAATCTGTCCCATGTACTGCTGATTTTTGAGCAGATCATGGTTATGTACAATGCTTCTGTATATTCCGTCAGCGATGTACTTCAGACGTATACATACCGAGAAGGAATCCTTTCTGGAAATATCGCTTATGGTACAGCAATCAGTTTATTTACCGGCGTTGTCAGTCTGGTTCTGGTTATGAGTACTAACTGGATCTCCAAGCATTTCCTGGAAGATTCCATTCTGTAGGAGGAATAGAAACTATGGCAAAAAAGCAATTAACCGCGATCCGGGAGTCAAACGCAAGAAAAATTTTCCGGGTTGTCAATGGACTATTTCTTGCATTGGTCTGTATTGTTGTTGTAATTCCAATCTGGAATGTTGTTGTAACATCCTTTGCACAGGATAAAGATGTTATGGGCGGCGTATATCTGCTGATCCCGAAGTCCTTTACCCTGAAAAATTACCTTAAGATCTTTAACAGTGGTTACATGAGAGGCTTTTATAACTCCATGTTTATAGCGGTTGCCGGAACGGCCATCGCTATGATGATCACGGTTCCGTTGGGATATGCGTTAGCCCAGAAGAAACTGATGGGAAGAAAGATCATCATGAGACTGATCAGTATCACTCTGGTATTTGACGCAGGAATCATGCCGTTCTATATTTTGATCAAAACCTTAGGACTGATCGATTCTCGATGGTCACTGATCCTGCCATTTGCAGTATCATCCTTTAACCTGATTATCGTGAAAAACTTTATGACCTCCATTCCTGAGAGCCTGATCGAGGCTGCGGAGTTGGATGGCTGTAACGATCTGATGACGCTGGTGAAGGTAGTAATCCCGCTTTCTGTGCCGATTCTTTCTGCGGTTACCTTGTTTTACTTCGTATCTTTCTGGAACCGTTACACAGAAGCAGTAATGTTTATCAATAACAGCGCCAAATACACCTTACAGGTTATGCTGCGTGCCCTGGTATTCCAGAGTGATGGATCTTTAGGTGAGGGCAATATCGTCTATGACAATATGAAAATGGCGGTTATGGTACTTGGTATGCTTCCGGTACTGGTCATCTATCCATTTGTTCAGAAATACTTCGTATCCGGCCTGATGTTAGGCGGCGTAAAAGAATAAGATCATAATTCAATAAGATCATAACTCAGCCTGTGTGGACAGACTGGAAATGATAAAACAATCATATGTAATGTATGAAGGAGGAAAAGACATGAAAAAAAGACAAGTAGCACTGGCATTGGCAGCAGTCATGGCAGTAGGTTCCGTTGCAGGCTGCAGCGGTTCATCCGACACAAAGACAACCACCGCAGCAGCGGCAGAGACTACAGCAGCAGGCAGTGAGGCGGCAGCTGAGACTACCACAGCAGCACCGGCAGAGAAAGTAAAACTGACTATCTGTTCTGCAGATAATACCTTTGGCTTAAGTACTGATCCAGATATGCAGCAGGCAGTGATCGATATGCTGGATGAGAAAGCCAATGTCGATCTGGAGGCGATCATCCCACCGATCAGCAGCTATAATGATAAACTGGAGACCATGATGGCTGGCGGTGATGTACCGGATATCTTCTCCATTTCCCAGGCGATGACAAGACTTCCAAACTACGTTGCAAGAGAGCAGGTTATGCCTTTGGATGATCTGATCGCAAAATCCGAGAAGCTTTCCGCAATTGACCAGTCCTATTATGATGCTCTGGCAATCGATGGCGTGGTATATGATGTTCCTTACTACTATCCAAGAGTAAAATGCTTATTCCTGCGTAAAGATATCATGGAAAAATATGGTATCAATTTAAGCACAACACCGACCACAGAGGAGTTTATGACTGAGATGAGCAAGTTAAAAGGAACCGGAATCATTCCTTTCAGCTTCCCGAAATGGATCGATAACTTCCAGTACTTCATGAATTCCTTTGGCGCATATGCCGGTATCTATAAGAATGCAGACGGTACTTATGTAGATGGTATGCAGGAGCCGCAGATGGTTGATGCATTAAACTACTTAAGAGATCTGTACACCAATGGTGTTCTTGATCAGGAGTTTATCACAACTGAGAATGCAACCATGCGTGAGTATGTATACACAGGAAAAGCAGCATGTGATATTGACTATGTTGCCAACTATTCTAACTATGTGATCCAGTCTGAGGCAGCTGGCGCAGCAACCGATGTTCAGCCGATTTACATGCTGGCTGGTCCAGATGGCAAGGGTGGCGGCTTAAACGAATCCATCCAGACTGCATGGTGCATCTCCTCTGAGTGCAAAGATCCAGAGGCAGCTATGAGAGTCATTGAAGCATTGGTAACTGATCCAGAGATGCATGCAGCATTCTACAATACTGGTGTTGAGGGTGTTCATTACACCATCGAGAATGGTCAGGCAGTTGCAACTGAGAAAGCAGCAAACTCCGGTTATTCTATCAAGTACAATTACTTAACTGATTCCTTCATCCCTGATTTCTCTTCTCTGGCATATCAGCCAGATGAGAAGACCAAAGAGACTCTGGAAGTTCAGAAGGGCTATATCGAAGAAGCAATGAAATTAAGAGGCGACAAGCAGATGATCCCATCAAATGTTTCTACTCTGTATGATGAAACAGCAGCTTCTATCACAAGCACCTGGAAAGAAGTGGTATCTCAGATCGTTCTTGGATCTACCAGCGTAGAGGATGGATTAAAATCTTATAAGAATTTCTGGGACAGTGTAGATGGTGACACCATGTTAAAAGAATTAAACGGACAGTAGGCAATCAAAACATGCGGCCGGAAGACCTGGTTCTTCCGGCCTGTTTGTTTCTAAGAAAAAGAGAAACTTAAATGAACCGTTCGCAGAAAAGCGTGGTATTATAGAACATAGAAACGACGGAGGACAGCACACGATGAAAAACAACAGAAGAAAGAAAATCCGTCCTATTTATGTGAGCTTCCTGGCTACGCTTCTGACAGCAGCTTTTTTGCTGAATCTGGTCTATTTGCTGTATTTTTCCTACAGTGCAAGAAAATTAGATCAGGAAGAACGGGCGCGAAGTTTAAATCAGACGGTATATTATGTGAATCACTACATGGGAGAACTGGAAAGCAGCGCCGATCTGTTGTCCATTTCTTCTACGATACAGAAACTGCTGACTCACCGGATCAAGAAAAATTATCTGGATTATCTGGACTGTTCGGAAGCGATTTCCGAATATAGCATGACAGTTCCGAAGATCTACCGGATTGATTTTTACACAGCCTCCAGCTGTACTCTGGTGACTTCTTCGGAGGGCGTTTTCTATGATCTGACGGCACAGGAACGGAAAACCTATGAACAGTATATGGAATCAGATGAGAAGTGGTTCATGGATATTCATTATGCAGGAAAGGAACCGGGGCTGGTAAGCAAAACCAGAAATGAGGAGTATGTCAGCTTGATAAAGCCTGTATATTCGAAATATACAGGAAAAAAGACCGGAGTTCTCTGTATCTCTGTCCGGATAGCAGAATTAGAGCAGCTGATGCCGCAGACGATCGATCCCTCAGAGGGGGTCTGCATGTACTATAAAGGGGAAACGGTTCTGGGAATGGAGAATGATTCCTCTGGTGTTCAGCGGATCCAACAGGTCTCCGATTATATGGATATGAGCTTTGCCTATGACTATAGACCTGCGGCAGTGGGGATTTTTAACTGGAAATATATGGCTACCATGATGCTGATCATTGTATTTTTTGCAGGAATCTTCCTGGTGATCGTGCGGATCTCTGAACGGAGGATGTTTGATCCGGTCAAACAATTATTGGATGGCTTCCATCAGATGGAAAAAGGCAATTTTAATCTGAGGCTGACCCAGGAACGGAACGATATTTTCGGGGAATTGTTTTATGGGTTTAATCATATGGCGGAACAGCTTCAGAAGATGATCGATCAGTTGTCGGAGGAACGGGCCCATCGAAATGAGATCAAGTTCCGGTTATTACAGATGCAGATCAAGCCTCATTTCCTTTACAACCTGTTTAATAATATGATCTGGATGATGGAACAGAAGGATTACGAAAAACTGGAGGTTCTGATCCAGTCAACAGCCGGGTATTATAAGACGGCTTTGAACTTCGGAAACAGGGATATCCTTTTGATGGATAACCGGAGACAGCTGGAATGCTATGGGGAGATCCAGAAAATCCGCTTTGGCGACCGGTTCACCTTACAGGTGGATTTCCCGGAAGAACTTCAGTTCTATTCCATTCCGAATCTCCTTTTACAGCCTCTGGTGGAGAATGCCATTGTCCATGGAACAGACGGGGCTGAAAAAATCTGTCACATCCAGGTATCGGCCAGAACGGAAGGAGCATATCTGGTATTGACGGTAGCAGATGATGGATGTGGAATTACCCAGGAGGAATTGGCTGATATCCGGAAGGAAGTGGCAAATTATGAGGAAGATGGCAAGAAATATGTGGCGCTGGTGAATATCTCCGCCCGTCTTCATACCCTTTACAAAGGCCATGCGGATTTTCATATTGACAGTAGTTTGAATGGGGGCACTAGGATTATTTTGAAACTCCCATTGGAAGAGGTGAATAAAATATGTATCGTCTGATCATAGCAGATGATGAGAGAATTGTGTTAACTGGAATCAAAAATACCATCGACTGGGCTTCCATGGATGTAGAAGTGGTGGCGACAGCCCAGGATGGGGAAGAATTATATCAGAAAGCAGTAGAATATGCGCCGGATATTGCCCTTGTGGATATCCGGATGCCGGGAATGGATGGGTTAACCGCCATTGAGAAGCTAAGGCCGATCCTGGAGAACTGCCAGTTTATCATTTTTACGGCATACGAGGATTTTTCTTATGCCAAGAAAGCTCTGGAACTGGGGGTTATGGCTTATATCACAAAGCCGGTTTTGAAAAATGAAGTGATCGAGAAGGTTTCCCTTGCGGTGAAACGCTTAAAAGAGCGGGAAAACAGGGAAATGGGAAAAGAAAAAGGAAATGTTTCTGAGATATCTGAGAAAGAACATAGTCAGGAACAGCCAGCTGCCATTGACCAGATCAAGAGGTATATGCAGGCCCATGTAGATTCCGATTATTCGTTAATGGATGTGGCGGATTATATGCAGATGAATCCAGCGTATTTAAGCCGCTATTTTAAAGAAAAAACCCATGAAACATTTATGGAATATGATAAAAAGCTGAAGATGGACCGGGCGGCGCAGCTGCTTTTATCTACCAATATGAAGACCTATGAGATCGCCAGCCAGCTTGGATATAAAAGTGTTCAGCATTTTTCGAGGATTTTCAAGGAATATTATAATTATACACCGATGGAATACCGGCAAAGGAGGAACATGCAATGAAAAATGTAGTATTGAGCAACGAAGATTTTCAGGACTTTCCTATTGGGGAGTTTCCCTATGACAAAGACCACACGGCGATGGGAGAATATCAGTACGTGGTAGAGAATGGCTATCACGGCAACTGGGTAGACATGGTCTGCAATTATACATACAACGGAACCGGTCCAACCTGGCTGATCACGGAACGTGACGGAAGACATTTTATGGAGTCTATGCGGATCGAGAAAAACCGGCCTCACCGGATGTTCCCGACTCTGGAAACCGGAAAGCACCAGTGGAAGGACTACGAGGTGTCCGTCTCTGTCAGACGTCTTTCCCAGAAGGGCATGGCAGGTCTGGTGTTCAGCATGAACCACAGCATTGACACGCTGGTATTTTATCTGGATGGCAAGGACAAAGCGGCAGTGGCATACCGTCACAAAGAAGAAGTCCAGATCTTAAAAGAAGTGTCCTTCCCACATGGCTGCGATCAGGAATACCGCCTGAAAGTGGACTGTGATGGCCGCATTGCTAAGGTTTATGTGGACGATCAGGAGCTGTTCCGGGTAGAGAATGATCTGGTGGCAAGAGGTGGAAAAGTGGGAATCACTGCAGACTGCCCGTCCAGATTTGCGGATTTTAGGGTATGTGTATCTGAAAAAACGAAACAGGAAATCGATGTGGCAGAGCTGGCTGTAAAAAAGACAGAAACGGAAGAGATGAAGAAACATCCGAAGATGAAGCTCTGGAAGAAGATCAACCTGAAAAACTTCGGAACCAGCCGTCAGATCCGTTTTGGACATCTGACAGGAACCGATGAATGGTATGTGGTCCTGGCACAGATGCAGAAGAGAGTCAGTCGTGACGCCTATGGATTTATCAGCTGTCTGACTGCCATTGATTTAGAGGGCAACGTATTGTGGCAGTTGGGAGAGCCTTCTGATAAGACGGAAGAACTGGGTAAGGTTTCTGCGGATATGGCATTTCAGGTTTATGATATTGATGGAGATGGAAGGGACGAAGTCATCGTGGGATGGGATTTTGAGATCCGGATTCTGGATGGCAGGACAGGAAATATCAAGAAATCTGCCAAGACGCCATTTTCCGATGATGATGACGCGGATCTGATTGGTGTTCCATATCAGACTTATGCCTTTGAACGGATCAACCCGGATGGCATCCGTATCTGCAACTTCAGGGGCAAAGAGAGACCGGCAGATATTCTGATCAAAGACCGTTATTGCCGGATCTACGCTTTGGACGAAGATTTAAATGTGATGTGGAAATATAAGAGCCCGACAAACACTGGTCATTGCCCGCTTCCAATCGATATTGACGGAGACGGAAAGGATGAGCTGTTGGTAGGCTATAAGCTGTTAGACAGTGACGGACAGATGCTGTGGAGCTATCCGATCTCTGAGGATCATACCGATGAGATCGTGGCAGGAAAATGGATGCCCGGCGAGGACGAAGGTCATTTTGCCTGTGTCTCCGGTACAGAAGGCTTCTTCATCGGCGATTTCTATGGCAATATCGTGGCACGAGATATGATCGGTCATGCACAGCGGGTTTCCATTGCGAACTATTGCCCGGAGCGGGAAGGCAGAGAGATCGTGGTTACCAACTTCTGGGGACATCAGGGGGTGATCTTCCTTTATGACTGTTACGGCAACCAGATCTGGGAGATGGAAAACGAGATGAACGGCAATATCCTGGCTCCGGTGAACTGGGATGGTGATGGCACAGAGCTGATCCTGACTAACGCAGACGCAAAGAAAGGCGGTCTGTTAAATGGTAAAGGCGTTCGCGCAGTGGAATTCCCAGACGATGGACATCCGGTTCTGTGCTGTGAGTCACTGGATCTGACCGGCGATGAGAGAGACGAGCTGGTAGTATGGGATTATCATTCCATGTACATTTATACCCAGGATGACTGCCCGAAGGAGCAGACTTATCATCCGGTACAGTTCCCGATTTATAATGCTTCCAATTATCGTGGTGAGTATTCTTACCCGGATGCTTCTTACCTGGATTTCCATGCGGATAAGGAGAAAATGAAAGCCAATCGGAAATAAGCAGCAAAACAAATAGCAAAAGTAAACAGCAAAAGTTAACAGTGGGGGTGGACCAATGAAGGAAAAACTTCGGCAGCAGGCAAGAGGGCAGGCCAGGGAGAAGGCAGAAGCGTATTTGAAAGATCTTTCCATCGAAGAACAGGCCATGCTTTTAAAATATGAGTCTCCGGCGATTCCAAAAGCAGGAATCCCGGAGTATAACTGGTGGAATGAAGCTCTTCATGGGGTGGCGAGAGCCGGAACAGCTACCGTATTCCCGGTTCCCATCGCCATGGCTGCATCTTTTGACGAAGAACTGGTAAAAGAGATCGGAGACTGCATTTCCACAGAGGGAAGAGCAAAATATAACGGATTCCAGCGGGAGAAGGACTATGACATTTATAAAGGCCTTACCTATTGGTCTCCCAATATCAATATTTTTCGTGATCCCAGATGGGGAAGAGGTCATGAGACCTTTGGAGAAGATCCCTATCTGACAGCACACATGGGAGAAAAGTTTATTGAAGGAATCCAGGGGGATGATGAGAAATTCTTAAAAGCGGCGGCCTGTGTGAAACATATGGCAGTTCATTCCGGTCCGGAGGCCCTGCGCCACGAATTTGATGCCCAGGTGTCTGAGAAGGATCTGTGGGAGACTTATCTTCCGGCTTTTGAATACTGTGTAAAAGAAGGCCAGGTGGAAGGCGCTATGGGTGGTTACAGCAGTCTGAATGGAACACCTTTGTGTGGAAACAAACGTCTGATCACAGATATTTTAAGAGAAGACTGGGGCTTTGAAGGTTATTATGTGTCTGACTGCTGGGCCTTGAGGGATTTCCATGAGCATCATATGGTGACCACCAGCCCGGAAGAATCCGCAGCTATGGCCATGAAAGCAGGATGTGATGTGAACTGCGGCAGCTGTTATAACCAGCTGATGAAGGCTTATTATCAGGGAATGGTGACAGAAGAGGAGATCCATACATCGGCAGTACGGGCTTTAACTACACGGATTTTACTGGGGATGAACCAGGAAACACCGTGGGATCAGCTGGATTTCCAGGATGTGGATACACCGGATGCCGCTAGTCTGAATTACCGCGCGGCAGCAGAGGGAATGGTGTTATTAAAAAATGATGGGATTCTGCCATTGAATCAGAAAAAGATCCATTCGATCGGCGTGATCGGTCCGAATGCAGATTCCAGTGTAGTACTTCAGGGTAATTACCACGGAACGGCTTCGCATTTTGTGACCGTGATGGAAGGTATGAGAAAGGCATTTCCAGATACCCGTCTTTATTATGCGTCAGGCAGCGATGTGGTAAATCCAAGGACAGAGCGCCTGGCTAGAGAATATGACCGGGTTTCCGAAAGCTGTGTGGTTGCCAGGGCCAGTGATGTGGTGGTGCTGTGTGTAGGACTGGATGAACGGTATGAGGGAGAGGCCCATCATATCAGTACAGGAGAATGCATTGGCGGAGATAAAGAGGATCTTCATTTCCCGGAGACACAACGGAAATTGATTGATGCGGTTCTGGATTGCGGCACACCTGTGGTTCTGTGCTGTATGGCAGGCAGCTGCATGGATCTGAGCCCTTACGCAGACCGGGCGGCGGCTGTGATCCAGACCTGGTATCCGGGTGCGGAAGGCGGACAGGTTCTGGCAGATATTTTAGCAGGGAAAACCGCTCCGTCAGGCAAGCTTCCAGTGACATTCTATGGTGGCGATTATGAAATTCCGGATTTTACAGATTATTCTCTGAAAAACAGAACTTACCGTTATGTGGAACAGGGAGTTCTCTATCCATTTGGATATGGCCTGACTTATGGAAGGGCAGAAGTGATAAGCGCAGCTTATGATTCGGAAAGTAAAAAAGTTTCTTATGAGATCGTTAACCATTCTGACCGGGCAGTGGAAGAGACGGTTCAGGTTTACAAGAAAAACCGTACTTCAAAGTGGGAAGTGCGGAATACAGTTCTGTGCGGATTTGCCAAAGTATGTCTGGCACCTGGCGAGACCAGACAGGGAGAGATCCAGTTAGATGAGTACGCTTTTACGGTAGTGAATGATCAGGGAAAACGGGTGCAGGATGGCAGTGACTATTTATTATATGTAGGAACTCACGGACCGGATAAGCGCAGTGAAGAACTGACAGGAACAAAGGGAATTGCGTTAGATATCAAATTTTAAACATAATTTTGGGAGGTATAAGAACATGAAGGTTCAGAATGGAGCATGCAGTGATGTACGGGTTGCTTATATTGGAGGCGGAAGCCATGGCTGGGCGTGGACTTTTTTTAAAGATTTAGCAAGAGAAGAGGACATGTCAGGTGTCATCGATCTTTACGACATCGACCGTCCAATGGCGGAACAGAACGCAGAGATTGGAACCAGATTATTTAAACGGTCAGATGTAAAGGGCAATTGGAAATTTGAGGTCAGCGGTTCTTTGAAGGAGCTTCTGGAGATAAAACCGGAATTTGTGATCATTTCGATTCTGCCAGGTACATTTGATCATATGGCTTCGGACGTCCATCTGCCAGAAAAATATGGAATTTATCAGTCTGTAGGCGATACTGCAGGTCCAGGTGGATTGGTAAGGGCTTTGCGTACCATTCCGATGTTTGTGGAAATCGCGGAAGCGATTAAGGAATACTGTCCAGAAACGCTGGTGATCAACTATACCAACCCAATGACCCTTTGCGTGAAGACCTTATACCGGGTATTTCCACAGATCAAAGCCTTTGGCTGTTGTCATGAAGTATTTGGAACCCAGAAGATCCTGCGGAATATGTACCAGCTGGCGACTGGTGAAAACGATGTGGAGCGTGACGAGGTGATCGTCAATGTCCAGGGAATTAACCATTTCACCTGGTTTGACCGTGCAAGCTGCAGGGGTGTGGATTTATTCCCGATTTATCGGAAGTTTATTGAGGAACATTTTGAAGATGGATACCATGATCCGGACCGCAACTGGATGAACGGAACCTTTAATTGTGCTCACAGGGTAAAGATGGATCTGTTTAACAAATATGGTAATATCGCAGCAGCAGGTGACCGTCATCTGGCAGAATTTCTGCCTGGAGATGTGTACTTGAGAGATCCAGAGCAGGTACATCAGTGGAAATTTGCCTTAACTCCGGTATCCTGGAGAAAAGAGCGCCAGGCAGAGAAAATCGAGGAGGCGAAACGCCTGGCTTCCGGAGAAGAAGAACTGAAGCTGGAAGCTACAGGAGAAGAAGGAATCCTGCTTATGAAAGCTCTGTGCGGTTTGAACCGTATGGTCAGCAATGTCAATATCCCAAATACAGCCGGTCAGATTCCGAATCTGCCAAGAACTGCTGTAGTAGAGACCAATGCGGTATTTTATAAAGGAACCATCCAGCCGATTTTTGCTGGAGAAATGAAGTCGGTGATCCGGGATCTGGTGATGCCTCATGTGGAGAATCATGAGAGAATTCTGGAAGCAGCCATGAAACCGAATTTTGGATTGGCTTATGAGGCATTTATGAATGATCCTCTGGTTCATGGGCGGATTTCCAGAGAAGACGGTGAGAAACTGTTAAAAGAGATGATTCAGAACACCTTAGATGTGCTTCCAGAAGGCTGGAAAAAAGAAATTCAATGAAACATTTTTTTATCAAACAGTCCAAAGAACTACAGATAGAAGAATTATATGAGAAATGTGGAGATCACTCCTTAAAACTGTTGTTTGGCCTGTACCGGGGCAGCTACGGATATTTGTTTTTATCCCTGTTGTTTTATGTGATCAAACACTCACCGGCGTGGATTCTTCCTATTATAACGGCAAAGGTTGTGGATATTGCTGCGTCTGGAAATCAGGCGGAATATGGCATGATCGTATGGTACCTGCTGTTTATGGCAGTGATGACCATACAGAATCTTCCAACCAGTCATTTACATGTCCATTTCCGCAGTCTGGCGATCCGACAGATAGAGGCGGAGCTGCGGGGCGCGTTGGTGAGAAAGCTGCAGCATCTGTCGATCCTGTATCATAAACAGATGTCCAGCGGACGGCTGCAATCCAAGATCATGCGTGATGTAGAGGCAGTGGAGAATCTGTCTACCCAGATGTTTATCCAGATGGTTTCCATTCTGTTAAGCATCGGGATTGCCCTGACGGTGACATTGGCCCACAGCCGGATCGTGTTTATCATGTTCCTGGTGACGATTCCATTGTCTGCGGCAGCAGTATTTCTTTTCCGCAAACGGATGAAGGAGACGAACCAGCAGTTCCGACAGGAAGTGGAGCATACCTCCGGTCATGTGATGGAGATGATGGAACTGATCCCGATCACCAGAGCCCACGCCCTGGAAGAAGAAGAGATCCAGAAAATGACCGGCTATCTGGAGCATGTGGCAGAAAATGGTTATCGTCTGGATGTGGTCCAGAACCTGTTTGGCGCGACCGGCTGGGTGATTTTCCAGGTTTCCCAGTTGGTGTGTTTAGGATTTACTTCCTATCTGGCAATCCAGGGAAAAGTGACCATCGGCGATGTGGTGCTGTATCAGAGCTATTACACAACCATTATTACTCAGCTGACCAATATCATGAACCTGGTGCCGATCATGGCTAAGGGGTTTGAATCCCTTCATTCGATCGGAGAAGTGATGACTTCTTATGATGAAGAAGATTATACGGGGAAAAATTCGGTGGATCATATAAAAGGAGCAGTGGAATTCCGGCATGTGACCTACCAGTATCCAGAGGCCAGTGAGCCGGTCCTGAAGGATTTTTCCTTAAAAGCAGAGCCGGGAGAGACCATTGCACTGGTCGGTGAGTCCGGAGCCGGAAAAAGTACGGTGTTAAATATGCTGATTGGTTTTATGAGACCGGATTCTGGAGAAATACTTTTAGATGGAGAAAATATGAGAAATCTGGATTTCCGGTCTTTCCGCAGGCATCTGGCTGTGGTTCCCCAGGAAACGATCTTATTTTCCGGCACCGTCCGGCAGAATATCACTTATGGAAGCGCGGATGTCACGGAAGAAGAACTGTGGCAGGTGCTGAAAGCTGCTAATTTAGATGAGGTCGTGAAAAATCTGCCCCAGGGTCTGGACACCAATCTTGGAGAACACGGAGGACGCTTATCCGGTGGTCAGCGCCAGCGGATAAGTATTGCCCGCTCTCTCCTGCGGAAACCAGACATCATTCTCTGGGATGAAGCAACCTCTGCCCTGGATAACATCTCCGAACGGAAGGTCCAGCAGGCTTTTGAGAAGCTTTCCAAAGGCAAGACCACATTTATCGTTGCCCATCGTCTTTCTACCATCCGGAACGTGAAAAAGATCATGGTCATGAAAGCTGGACAATGCGTGGAAGAAGGGGATTATGAGACACTGATGGAGAAAAAAGGGGTATTCTGGGAAATGCAGGGCATGAATCTGGGAAAACGCCTGGAGAATAAGTGAGAAATAGTCGCTTATGATGCAAAAAGGGCTTGATATTTCTAGCAAAATTAGGTAAAATATTAAATGGGTTGATTAGATTTTAACAATCGCATTTAATTTATTCTTTAGGAGGAATGAAAATCATGGCAGTAAAAGTAGCAATCAATGGTTTTGGACGTATTGGACGTCTTGCATTCAGACAGATGTTCGGAGCTGAGGGATACGAAGTAGTTGCAATCAACGACTTAACAGATCCTAAGATGTTAGCTCACTTATTAAAATATGATACCGCTCAGGGCGGATACACTGGAAAAATCGGCGAGAATCTGCACACTGTAGAGGCTGGCGAGGATTCCATCACTGTTGATGGCAAGACTATCAAAATTTATGCTGAGAAAGATGCTGCTAATCTTCCTTGGGGCGAGATCGGTGTTGATGTAGTTCTGGAGTGTACCGGATTCTATACTTCCAAAGCAAAATCCCAGGCTCATATCGATGCAGGTGCTAAGAAAGTTGTTATTTCCGCACCAGCTGGCAACGATCTGCCAACTATCGTTTACAGCGTAAATGAGAAGACTCTGACTGCAGAGGATAAGATCATTTCCGCAGCTTCCTGTACAACAAACTGCTTAGCTCCTATGGCTAAAGCATTAAATGACTATGCACCAATCCAGTCTGGTATCATGAGCACAATTCATGCTTACACTGGTGATCAGATGATCCTTGATGGACCACACAGAAAAGGCGATTTAAGAAGAGCAAGAGCAGGCGCTGCTAACATCGTTCCTAACTCTACTGGTGCTGCAAAAGCAATCGGTCTGGTTATCCCAGAGTTAAACGGCAAACTGATCGGTTCTGCACAGCGTGTTCCAGTACCAACTGGTTCCACTACTATCTTAACTGCAGTTGTTAAGGGCAAAGATGTAACCAAAGAAGCTATCAACGCAGCTATGAAAGCAGCAGCTAGCGAGTCCTTCGGTTACAACGAGGATCCGATCGTTTCTTCCGACGTTATCGGTATGAGATTTGGTTCCCTGTTCGATGCTACTCAGACTATGGTAGCTCAGATTGCAGACGATCTGTATGAGGTTCAGGTTGTTTCTTGGTACGATAACGAGAACTCCTACACCAGCCAGATGGTTAGAACAATCAAATACTTCGCTGAGTTAGGCTAATTGTTGAATTAAATGTGACTCAAAAAGGGTCCGGTCATGTTTGGGCCGGACCCTTTTTATTTCATAGGAAAGTATGTCCTATGAGATTCATTTATCTCAGTCGAGAAGACTCCCACCTCTTCAGGTGGTGAGTAATAGCAAATTAGTCTCAGTGGGAGGTGGGTCTCCGACTGAGATAAACGCTCCGCGAGGATGCGCAGTGATTCTGTAAAGAATATGTCAGCTTACGCTGACCAGAATCACGCGCCAAGTCTCACGGACGTTCGACTTGAATATCTGTCCATGAAGGGAGAATTATCATGTTAAATAAAAAATCCGTTGATGATTTAAAGAACATAAAAGGCAGAAGAGTGTTAGTACGCTGTGATTTCAACGTACCGTTAAAGAACGGCGTGATCACAGACGAGACCCGTATCGTTGCAGCTCTTCCTACGATCCAGAAGCTGATCAATGAAGGCGCAAAAGTAATTCTCTGCTCCCATTTAGGAAAAGTAAAAAATGGCCCGAACGAGGGTGAGTCCTTAGCTCCGGTTGCAGCAAGACTGGAAGAGAAATTAGGCAAGAAGGTTGTATTCGTATCCGATTATCACGTAACAGGCGAGGCTGCTACCAAGGCTGTTGCTGAGATGAACGACGGCGATGTTGTTCTGTTACAGAACACCCGTTTCCGTGGCGCAGAAGAGACTAAGAACGGCGAAGAGTTCAGCAAAGAGCTGGCTGATCTGGCTGACGATTATGTATGTGACGCATTTGGTTCCTCCCACAGAGCACATGCTTCTGTTGCAGGCGTAACCAAGTTCATCACCGAAAAGGGTGGCACAAACGCAGTTGGTTATCTGATGCAGAAAGAGATCGACTTCTTAGGTAATGCAGTTGAGAACCCGGTAAGACCTTTCGTTGCAATCTTAGGTGGCGCAAAAGTTGCTGATAAATTAAACGTAATCTCCAACCTGCTTGAGAAATGCGATACCCTGATCATTGGTGGTGGTATGGCTTATACTTTCTTAAAAGCACAGGGCTATGAGATCGGTAAATCCTTAGTAGATGACACCAAGTTAGATTATTGCAAAGAGATGATGGAGAAAGCTGAGAAATTAGGCAAGAAATTACTTCTGCCAGTTGACTCTGTAACCATCGCTGAGTTCCCGAACCCAATCGATGCTCCGGTTGAGACTGAGGTTTATGGTGTTGCTGATATGCCAGCAGACAGAGAAGGCTGCGATATCGGACCTAAGACTGCTCAGATGTATGCAGATGCTGTTAAGACTGCTAAGACCGTTGTTTGGAACGGACCGATGGGCGTATTCGAGAACCCAACCTTAGCAGCAGGTACGATTGCAGTAGCAAAAGCATTAGCTGAGACAGATGCAACTACCATCATCGGTGGCGGTGACTCTGCAGCAGCAGTTAACCAGTTAGGTTTTGCAGATAAGATGAGCCATATCTCTACAGGTGGCGGTGCATCCCTGGAGTTCCTGGAAGGCAAGACTCTGCCAGGCGTAGCAGCAGCTGACGATAAGTAAGTACTTAGTGAATGCGAGCGAAAGCGAAGCATGAACTTAGTACGAACTTACTTCCCCGTACTTAGCGAAAAACGTAACGTCTTGAGCTTAGTAAGGGGAAGTTACATTATAATTTAACTTTGAGGGGATAATATCATGGCAAGAAAGAAAATTATTGCAGGAAACTGGAAAATGAATATGACTCCATCTGAGGCTGTTAAGCTGGTAGAGGAGTTAAAGCCATTAGTAGTAAACGATGAAGTAGATGTTGTATTCTGCGTACCGGCAATCGACATCATTCCGGCTATGGAGGCAGCGAAAGGAACCAACATCCAGATCGGTGCTGAGAATATGTATTTTGAGGAGAAGGGCGCTTACACAGGAGAGATTTCTCCAAATATGTTAGTAGATGCTGGCGTAAAATATGTGATCATCGGACATTCTGAGAGAAGAGAATACTTTGCTGAGACTGATGAGACTGTAAATAAGAAAGTCCTGAAGGCATTTGAGCATGGTTTAACACCAATCATCTGCTGTGGTGAGACTCTGACTCAGAGAGAGCAGGGAATCACCCTTGACTGGATCCGTCAGCAGATCAAGATTGCATTCCAGAACGTAACTGCAGAGCAGGCGAAGACTGCTGTGATCGCATATGAGCCGATCTGGGCAATCGGAACTGGCAAGACTGCTACTTCTGATCAGGCTGAGGAAGTATGCGGCGCAATCCGTGCATGTATCGCTGAGGTATATGACGAGGCAACTGCAGCAGAGATCCGTATCCAGTACGGTGGTTCTGTTAACGCGGGCAACGCAGCAGAGCTGTTTGCAAAACCTGACATCGATGGCGGTCTGGTAGGCGGCGCATCCTTAAAGCCAGATTTTGGTAAGATCGTTAACTACAAATAAGTGATTACGATAGTATTGGAGATTTGATTATGAGTAAAAGACCAACCGTATTAATGATCCTTGATGGATATGGTCTGAATGACAGATGTGACCACAACGCAGTCTGCGAAGGAAAGACTCCGGTGATGGATCAGTTGATGAGCCAGTGTCCATTTGTAAAGGGCAATGCCAGCGGTTTATTTGTAGGACTTCCGGACGGCCAGATGGGTAACTCCGAGGTTGGACATATGAACATGGGCGCAGGCCGTGTCATTTACCAGGAGCTGACCAAGATCACCAAATCCATCCAGGATGGAGATTTTTTCCAGAACCAGGAATTCTTAGCAGCTGTTGAGAACTGCAAGAAGCATGATTCTGCCCTTCATCTGTTTGGCCTGGTATCTACTGGCGGTGTTCACAGCCATTTGACCCATATCTATGGTCTTCTGGAACTGGCTAAGAGAAATGGTCTTGAGAAGGTGTATGTACACTGCTTCTTAGATGGCCGTGACACTCCACCAGAATCTGGTAAAGGCTTTGTAGAGGAACTGGAATCCAAGATGGCAGAGCTTGGCGTAGGCCAGGTAGCGACTGTTATGGGACGTTTCTATGCCATGGACCGTGATAAGAGATGGGATCGTGTAGAAAAAGCATATAACGTGATGACGAAGAGCGAAGGAAAGACGGCAGAAAGCGCAACTGCAGGAATCCAGGCTTCTTATGATGACGGCAAGGCAGATGAGTTCGTAGAGCCATTTGCAGTAGTAAAAGACGGAAAGCCAGTTGCAGCGATCCAGGACAATGATTCTGTGATCTTCTTTAACTTCCGTCCAGACCGTGCAAGAGAGATCACTCACGCATTCCGTGACGCAGAGTTTGATGGATTTGCAAGAGAGAAAAAATTAGATCTTGTTTATGTATGTTTCACCGATTACGATGAGACCATCACAGACAAGCTGGTTGCTTTCAAGAAAGAGGGCATTACCAATACTCTGGGTCAGTACCTGGCAGACCACGGCAAGACTCAGGTGAGAATCGCTGAGACTGAGAAGTACGCTCATGTAACCTTCTTCTTCAACGGCGGCGTTGAGGAGCCAAACCAGGGTGAGGATCGTGTCTTAGTTCCGTCTCCAAAGGATGTGGCAACTTATGATCTGAAGCCTCAGATGAGCGCATATGAGGTATGCGACAAGCTGGTAAACGCCATCAAGTCTGATAAATATGATGTGATCATCATCAACTTCGCGAACCCGGATATGGTAGGCCATACCGGCGTAGAGTCCGCAGCGATCAAGGCCATTGAGGTGGTTGACGAGTGCGTAGGACGTGCTGTTGAGGCATTAAAAGAGGTGGATGGCGTGATGTTCATCTGTGCAGACCACGGCAACGCAGAGCAGTTAGTAGACTACGAGACCGGCGAGCCATGGACCGCTCATACCACAAACCCAGTTCCATTTATCCTGGTGAACGCAGATCCTTCTTACAAGCTAAGAGAGGGCGGCGCACTCTGCGATATTGCACCAACTCTGTTAGAGTTAATGGGCATGGAGCAGCCAAAAGAGATGACTGGTAAATCTTTACTGGTGAAATAAGACTCCTCAGAGCGGGGATTTACGAATGAGAAAGACGGATACGGAGTGACGTATGCGTAAAAAAACTACCGACAGATAAAACCATGAAAAATGGGGTTAGTGTCGGTAGTTTTTTATGTCATAGGAAACAAGGACTTTTTAATTTTCTTCGTACAACTTTGTGTAGATTTCCTCGCATAACGCGTCCACATAAGCCGGATCTGGAAGATCCTTGTGGGTGATCAGATAATCCTGGATGATCTGGAAGCGTTTTAAGCTGATCTCTTCGTCATTTAACTGGTCGAGATCCAGGATTTCCCGGTCAATGTCCTGGGCGCTCTGTTCCGATAAGAACCACTGGATGAGATCATTGGTTTTCTGCTTTTCTTCTTCAATCTGCGGAAGCAGATCCCTGGCAGATCTGTTTGATTTTATGTAAACTACCATAGAGAAGATTCCCATGGCGGTCAGAGCGGTCTGGATCAGATAGCGGGAAAATCCAGCCATAGGCAGACGGACGATCTGTAACCAGCACAGAGCCGAGAAGATCAGGACTGCGCCGCCGACGATGAGAAAAGCGGAGGCAGAGGAACGAAGATCCTCATATTTCTGACCTTTATCTACATAAGCTGTGGACTGCTGCTTGAAGGAAAGGGCAGATGCTGGATCGGTGGAGCGAGAACCTTTCGCGGAAACATCTGGATCATCAGAATTCGCCAGATTGTGAAAGTCTTCCGAAGCATATCCGGAGAAACGGTCTGCATCGGCGCCATTCATCTCCATGGAAAGCATCTCCTGGGTCAGATTCTGCTGTTCTTTCTGTCGTTTTAACTGTTCCTCCCGCTTTAACCGGTCTGCTTCCTCCTTAGATGCCACCAGGGGACCTCCGCAGTCGGAGCAGGTGGTGATTCCATCCACGAATTCCATATCACATTTTGGACAATAAGGCATGACGAATACTCCTTTTTCTAAGATTGATTCCATAACTATAACATCTATTATACGCCATGGAGGAAAATTCGTCCACTGCTGACAGAATATTTTCGCAAACCTGTCGGCAAAACAGTGATAACAAGTCTTTTGGAAAAATGAGTAGAATTTCCTAGAAAAATAAGGTAGAATAAGTGTACACCACGCCATAAGGCGCAGGTAAAATTGGAATAACGGTTCGGCTGGTTGGTGTATTTGTGCGCTGACCGGAAGCGGACATAGAATAGAAGGAGAGCAGTATGAAAGTAGCGATCATTACAGACAGTAACAGCGGAATTACCCAGGAGGAAGGAAAACAGCTTGGAATTCGGATTGTGCCGATGCCATTTATGATCAATGGCGAGGAGTATTTAGAGGATATTACCCTGACACAGCAGGAGTTCTACGCAAAGCTTGGTGAGGGAAGCGATATTTCTACTTCGCAGCCATCTCCGGAGTCCATCATGGCTCTTTGGGATGAGGTGTTGGAAGAATACGATGAGATTGTCCATATCCCTATGTCCAGTGGTTTGAGTGGATCATGTCAGACTGCCATGATGCTGGCAGAGGATTATGACGGAAAGGTAGAAGTCGTCAATAACCAGCGGATCTCCGTGACCCAGCGCCAGTCGGCCCTGGATGCGAAAGAGCTGGCAGCGAAAGGTATGTGCGCAGCGGAGATCAAGGAGAAGCTGGAGGCTGTAAAATTTAATTCCAGCATTTACATTACGCTGGATACTTTAAAATATCTGAAAAAAGGCGGGCGTATCACTCCGGCGGCAGCGGCGCTTGGTACTTTACTTCGTCTGAAACCGGTTCTGACCGTCCAGGGAGAGAAGCTGGATGCATTTGCCAAGGCAAGAACCATGAAACAGGCTAAGAGTATGATGGTGGCGGCGATCACGAAGGATTTAGAGGAACGTTTCGGTGACCGGACAGGTAAGAATGTCCATCTGGAGGTGGCACATACGGATAATCAGGAGGAAGCAGACGAATTTGCAAAGGAACTGCGGGAACTGTTCCCGGCGACCGGCGAGATCGTGATTGCGCCGTTGTCTTTAAGCGTCAGCTGCCATATCGGACCTGGTTCATTAGCAGTGGCCTGCTCTAAGGTGATCGAATGAAACGGATAAAACTGAATCATATTTTCAGTATGAAAATACCGTTGTTTCTGCTGTTTCTGGTCATTGGTTTTTTGCCGGTATTTATCCAGAGCAAATTTATGAACCAGTCCTTCAGCCAGACGCAGATCGACGGACGGATGATCGAGGTGCAGAACCAGTGCCTGATCACAGGAGATCGCCTGACCAGAGCCGGGTATCTGTTAAAAGAAAACCATGACTCGCTGATCGATAAAGAACTGGATACCATCGCGGACATTTTCAATGGACGAATCGTGGTGGTCGATCAGAATTTCCGGGTCGTGAAGGATACGTTTGGGCTGGCCGATGGGAGGATCAATGTGTCCGAACCGATCGTAAAATGCTTCCGTGGGGAAAATGTGGCGTTTCATGAGGCAGACAAGCACTATGTAGTCACAACGGCGCAGATCTGTGACAGTGAGGATGAGAAGAATGTCATCGGCGTGCTGTTGATGACTGTGTCCACAGAGAATATTGTATCCAATGTATCGAAGGTGGCAGAGAAGATGTCTTTCTACGGGCTGATGATCATTGGAGTATTGATTCTGTGCTCTATTTTGTTCGTGGTTGTTCTGATGAAGCCATTTGGACGGCTGCAGGAGATGTTAAATAAGGTAGCGGACGGCAATCTGGACGAGAGTATTTCGGAGAATACCTACAAAGAAACATGGAACATTTCCCAGGCGGTCCAGAGCACCATCACCAAGCTTCGGACCGTGGATCAGTCCAGAGAAGAATTTGTATCCAATGTGTCTCATGAGTTAAAGACACCGATCACGTCTATCCGGGTTCTGGCAGATTCTCTGATGAGCATGGAGGAGGTTCCGGTGGAACTGTATCGGGAGTTTATGACGGATATTTCTGATGAGATCGACCGGGAAAGCAAGATCATTGATGATCTGTTGTCGCTGGTGAAGATGGATAAGGCGGCAGCAGAGTTGAATATTGCCCAGGTAGATATCAATGCCCTGGTGCAGCAGATCTTAAAGCGGCTGCGGCCCATTGCCAAGAAACGGAATGTAGAACTGATCTATGAGAGCATCCGGGAAGTGACGGCGGATGTGGACGAGGTGAAACTGTCCCTGGCGATCAATAACCTGGTGGAAAATGCGGTAAAATATAACATTGAGAATGGCTGGGTGCGGGTGACTCTGGATGCAGATCATAAGTTCTTCTATATTAAAGTGGCGGATTCCGGGATTGGCATTCCGGAGGAGTATCAGGAGCATATCTTTGAACGTTTTTACCGGGTAGATAAAGCCAGATCAAGAGAGACCGGCGGTACGGGTCTTGGCCTGTCCATTACCAGAAATGTGATCCTGATGCATCACGGCGCTATCCGTCTTTCCAGTAAAGAAGGCGAAGGATCTACCTTTACGGTGCGGATCCCGTTAAATTATATTTCTTAGGAGGAGCAGAATGAAAAACTATGTATACAGACTGCTGCTTCTTCTGACAGTCCTGGCCCTTGCAGGGTGCGGGGAAAAGAAAACGGAAGCAGTGGCCGGAGAAGCTTATAAGATTTATTATTTGAATACTTCTGTGACAAAGTTGGCTCCTTATGAATATCATACAGAGACCACAGACACGGAACTGTTAATCCAGGAGCTGATGGAGCAGTTTTTGAAGGTTCCGAATGATGTGGACAGTCAGGCGGCATTATCTGATAAGGTAGGATACCGTGGCTACCGGCTGGAGGAGCGGATCCTGTATCTGTATTTTGACGGCGGTTACAGCCGGGTCAATATGGATGCCACCAGGGAGATCCTATGCCGGGCGGCACTGACCAAGACCATGACACAGCTTGAGGGAGTCGATTATATCAGTATTTATGTGGCGGACCAGCCGTTACTGGATCTGACGGGAAAACCGGTGGGACTCCTGGCAGACACGGATTTTATTGAAAGTATCAGCGATGTGAATACCTTTGAAAAGATCCAGATCACCTTGTATTTTGCTGACGAGACTGGCGAAAAGCTGGTAGAAGAGGATCGGGAAGTGGTTCACAGCATGAATACGTCTTTGGAGAAACTGGTAGTAGAGGAACTGCTGAAAGGTCCGGAGGTGGAGGGCGGTTATCCGACACTTCCGTCTGATGTGAAGCTGTTAAATGTTTCTGTCAGTGAAAATGTATGTTATGTTAACTTTGATTCGAACTTTTTAAATAATTCCCTGGAAGTGAAGGAGTTAATCCCTATTTATTCGATCGTGAATTCCCTTTGTGCCATTTCCAATGTGAACAAGGTGCAGTTGACGGTCAATGGCTCTTCGGATGTGATGTTCCGGGATGTGATATCGTTAAATACCCAGTTTGAGCGGAATCTGGATCTCGGTGGAGAGTGATCGTTTCAGAAAAGGAAAATTGAATATGAAAAGACCATTGTTATTTGCGGCGTGGGGATTCGTACTTGGAGAGGTATATCTACGGCTGCCGATGGTCTGGCAGATCCTGACCCTGGTGCTTCTGTGCAGCGTGGGAATGGTTCTGTGGATGAAGTGGAATAAGAGCGGCAGAAATCTGGTTGTGTGGATGATGCCGCTCTTTTTTGTGCTTTTTGGAGTGGTGCGTTTGTGGCAAGAGCAGAGGCAGGTGGAAATGTGGGAGAAATTTATGGAAACCTGTGAAGGAGAAGAAAGAGAGATATATGGGAAAATTATAGCGATCCAGCCTGAAAAGGAGAATTGGAGGCTGGATCTGGAGGGAGAAAAGCCGTATCCGAAGCTGGTGGTTTATGTGAAGGCAGAGGAGATGGCAGAGGAGATGGCAGAGGAAGCAGAGAGCCAGGCGGCGGTTGTGGAGAAATACGGGATTGGCGAGCGGATCTGTGTGATCGGGGAGTTGAAGCGGTTCCGACATCCGGGAAATCCAGGAGAGTTTGATTATGCCGCGTATTATCATGCCCAGGGCTATGGCGGGCAGATGTATGGAGAGGTAGTGCGAAAGGCCGGAGGCAGTGTGTCGCCTTATTTCCAGGGAATTTACAGTCTGAAGCGTCGGGCGGCGGATATCCTGGAGAGAATCTGCGAGAAGGAGGATCTGGGGATCTTCCAGTCGGTAGTACTGGGAGATAAAAGCAGTCTGGAAGAAGACACCAGAAAGCTGTACCAGAGAAATGGGATCTCTCATCTGCTGGCGGTCAGCGGACTGCATATTTCCATGATCAGTCTGGCCGTGTATGGATTTTTCCGGAAACTGGGATTGTCTATCGGTCAGGCGGGAATCGGGGCCGGATTTCTGACCATTTCCTATGGGATTCTTAGTGGAAACTCTGCCAGCGCGATCCGGGCGGTGGTGATGGTCTGTCTGCGACTGACGGCAGACCGGTTTGGACGGACCTATGATCTGCTGTCTGCCATGGCAGTGGCGGCGCTGCTTTTGCTGGTGAAGTTCCCGCTTTTGCTGTTTCAGGCGTCCTTTCAGTTATCGTTTGGGGCAATTGTGGGAATCGGGGCGGTACTGCCGGTGCTACAGGCATGGGTGGAAGTGGGACGGACAGGAGCGGGTCATACGGTGAAAATAAAAGGAATAGAGGGAAAGCAGAGAAGGGAAAAGCGATGGAAAGGAATCGGGAATGCGGTACTTTCGGGATTGGCGATCCAGATTGTGACCTTCCCTGTGATCGCATACCATTTCTTTGAGTATCCAGTATACAGTATGCTCTTGAATTTGCTGGTCGTTCCATTCATGGGTGGAGTATTGATATCTGGAATTCTTTGCGTGGCAGTGGGTGGATGCAGTCTCTTGTGTGGCCGGGTCGCTATTGGCGGGGGACATTATGTACTGGTACTGTATCGGATTTTATGTGAAAGCTTTCAAAAGCTGCCGGGCGCGGTATGGGTGCTGGGGAGACCGAAGATGTGGCAGATTGGGGCGTATGTGTGCCTGTGGGGAGTGGTTCTGGGTGTAAAATGGCTGTTACTGGAAAAGGAGGATGGGGAAGAGGGACTACAAAAATGGAAAAGTGGCAGTATAACAGGTCAGGCAATCGGTCTTGTGATGATATGCGTAGTCAGTGCGTTATTTTTGGTACCACGTCCGATTCACGGCCTGCAGACTACATTCCTGGATGTTGGTCAGGGCGATGGGATTTTCTTTCGCACCCGCCATGGCGTGATCCTTCTGGACGGAGGCAGTACTGACCAGAAAAAGCTGGGGCAGCAGGTATTGGAGCCATATCTGAAAAGCAATGGAATTTCCAAAGTTTCCTACGCCATCGTCAGCCATGGCGACCAGGATCATATCTCCGGATTATCATACCTTCTGGAATCCGACAGTGGCATTCAGATCCAGAACCTGATTCTTCCTATTCGAGGAAAAGAAGATCCAATTTATGCCAGGCTAGGCCAACAGGCAGAAAGTGCCGGGGCAAAGGTGTTCTGGATGAAACAGGGGGATCAGATCCGCGTAGATGGCCTGAGCCTTCGATGTCTCTACGATGGAGCAGGAACTGACGAGACGGAGCGGAATAGCCATTCCCTGTTGATCCAGGCCTCTTATGGGGATTTTGGGATGTTATTGACCGGGGATATGAGCGCAGATGGGGAGTTACAGTGGCTGGAACAGAAAGATACCTTGGAAAAGCCAGTCCAGATTCTAAAAATCGCCCATCATGGTTCCGGATATTCCAGTACAGAATCATTCCTAAAAGAAGTTTCTCCAAAACTGGCAGTGATCTCCTGCGGTGAAGGAAACCGCTATGGACATCCTCATGTGGAAACACTGGAAAGACTGGAAAAAGAGGGGATTCCGTGGGTGTGTACCAGGGATTGCGGGGCGGTTCTGGTAGGGATAAAGAAGAGAAATGTACAGGTTCGTACCTATAAAAAGTAGGTGTGGGGCAAGATATTTTCATGAATCGCTTGAGAAAACCAGAAAATCCAGTATAATAATGGATAGTGAAAGAGCGTGCATGACGGCAGGTGAGAAGATGCCGGAAACAGGATCATGACAGAAAGGCGGAAATTGCGTGAAGGTATTGGCACAGGACATCAAAACAGGGGAATTTAAACCGGTGTATCTGATCTGCGGGGAAGAGGCATTTTTGAAGAAAAGTTACAAAAACCGCATGAAAGATGCCCTGGTGGGGGATGATACCATGAATTTCCACTATTTTGAGGGGAAAGGACTGGATTTAAAGGAGATCATCAGCCTGGCGGACACCATGCCGTTTTTTGGAGACCGCCGTCTGATCCTGATCGAGGACAGCGGTCTTTTTAAGAGCAGCGGTGCGGATGCCCTGGTGGAATATCTGCCGCAGATGCCGGATACCACCTGTATGCTGTTTGTGGAAAATGAGGTGGATAAGCGGAACCGCCTGTATAAAAAGGTGAAAGATCTGGGATATGTGGCGGAGATGGAGCGGCAGGATGCCAGACAGTTAGGCGCCTGGGCTGGTGGGATTCTGGCAAAAGAAGGGAAGAAAATCACTGGCAGAACCATGGAACTGTTCTTAAGCAAGACTGGCGATGACATGGAAAATATCCGCATGGAGCTGGAAAAGCTGATCAGCTATACCTTGGGACGGGATGTGATCACAGATCAGGATGTAGAGGAGATCTGTACGGTACGTGTGACCAATAAGATTTTTGAGATGGTAGCGGCTATTGTGACCCGGAATACCAGGAAGGCTATGGATCTGTATGAGGATCTGATCACGCTGCGGGAGCCGCCTATGCGGATTCTGTTTCTGATCGCACGGCAGTTTAATCAGATCTTGCAGGTAAAAGAACTGATGAACCAGGGCATGGAGAAAAATGGGATCGCATCCAAGCTGAAAATGCAGCCGTTTGTGGTAGGCAAGACCATGCCGCAGGCAAAAAGCTTCAGCAGGGAGCAGATTTTATCTTATGTAAACCTGTGCGTGGATACAGAAGAAGCGGTGAAAACCGGACGGCTGGATGAAAGGCTGGCGGTGGAACTGTTGATCACCAGGCAATATTGATGTTTCTCATAACGATTCAGTACCTTCATAGTTACTGTTTCTCATTGCTATAACAAAAAAAGAAACCGTCACACCAACGGTTTCTTTTTTTATTTGGGTTAAATTATTCTATTGGAATCAGTTGACTGATTAAGCCATAGCGTTAACAGCTTTGCTGATACGGGATACTTTGCGGGATGCAGTATTCTTGTGATATACACCCTTAGAAGTAGCTTTATCAATCTCAGAGATAGCAACTAATAAGCTTGCCTGTGCAGCAGCCTTGTCGCCAGCAGCAATAGCAGCCTCTACTTTTTTGATACAAGTTTTAACTTTGGATCTGATCGCTTTGTTGCGAGCAGCTTTAGTTTCAGTAACTAAGATTCTTTTTTTAGCAGATTTAATGTTAGCCAATCTGGGCACCTCCGATTAAATGATTATATGATTTAGATTCTTTGGTTTGCATCAAAGCCTGGACACGGACAGTTCAATGTAAACATTCTATATTATTCTAACGAACTTCCCCAAAAATGTCAATACATATTTCGCTTATTTTTGAGAAAAATAATAACGAAAATAAAGGTTTTGTGAGAAAAATGGAGGAATGCTATGTTTGAGATCAGAACGGATCTGGCCATTGAGGAAAAAACAGAAAATAGAGCGGAACAAAGTGTGGCTGGCGTGTCCTGCAGGGAGTGGCGGGAGCCCTCCAGTATGGTGAAAATGACCGAGGTAAAAATCCTGGATGAACATGGAGCCAGGGCTTTACGGAAGCCGGTAGGAACCTATCTGACGCTGGAAGCGAAAACCATGGGGAAGAAGGATGAGGACTATCATCGGGAGGTGTCGGAGGAACTGGCGGCGCAGCTGGTACGGATGATCAGGGAGATCCAGAGAAAGGAGGAGAAAGCGCGAAGTGCAGGAAAAGTAGAAAGTATGGAGTGGTGGAGAAAACAGGAAGAAGAGAAAGAAGAGAAAGAACAGGAGCAGAGCCTGAAAGGAATCCATCTGTTGGTGGTCGGACTTGGAAATGCACAGGTGACACCGGATGCGCTTGGACCGGAGGTATTGAAGCATTTAAAAATTACGGTTTATGAACCAAAGAAAAAAGAGAATGAGCGAACGAATCGTGACACAACAAACGGTGACAGAAAAGAGAGGAATAAGTCCCTGGACGTAGAGAATTGTAGGACCGGGTGGGACGGGAAGTCACAAGATGATGAAAGAACAATCCTTACAGGCATCGTCCCTGGTGTGATGGCCCAGACAGGCATGGAAACGGCCCAGATCATGCGTGGCATTGTCCGAGAGACGAAGCCGGATCTGGTGATCGCCATTGATGCGCTGGCAGCCCGCAGTATCCGCAGGCTTGGGACGACCATTCAGGTGACAGATACCGGGATACATCCAGGTTCTGGTGTGGGTAATCACCGCCATGGGCTGACCAGGGAGAGTCTGGGAGTACCCGTGATCGCCATTGGGGTGCCAACCGTGGTGGGGACAGCGGCCATTGTCCATGATACGGTGTCTGTGCTGATCCAGACGTTGTTGGAACACGCTCAGACCAGGGAGATCGGAGGCTTTTTGGATCAGCTGGATTCGGATGAACAATATCGCCTGATCTGTGAGCTGCTGGAGCCGGAATTTGGCCAGATGTATGTGACACCGCCGGATATTGACCAGACCATTAAGGCAATCAGCTATACCATCTCTGAGGCGATCCATATGGCATTTTTGGGGGGGGAGTAAAAAAGGATAAGAGGAATGATGCGGCAGGTAAGAAGTGTAGGTAAGAAGTGCAGGTAAGAAGAAATGTGTTGCCATGGGAGGTACTGAACAATTTCCCTGTATCATAAAATGAAAAGAGATTGAAACGGTGAGGCGGACAGTGATGCGATGGTCAGGACCCTGGAAAACGGACCGTTTACTGAAGACAGCCATGGTTCTGACCGGGACAGTCCTTGTGCTGGCCCTGGCGAAGCCGTTGGCTGGTGAGACAATGAAGATGATTTCGCAGCATTCAAAAATCCCATGGAAAATGGCGGCGGCGGAGTTTCTGGCGGATTTTTTCAAAAAGAAAGAAGATCCCATGGAAGGATTCTGGAAGCAGGTGCTGCATGAAAAGACAGAAAGCGAAGAACAAATAGATGATTTATCTGATTTTTACCACGCGGACCCGGCGTATACGGATTATGAACGCCGGAAAAAGATTTTTCATGAGGCAGCCTGGATGTTTCTCATGGGCGATGAGTCTGGTGCAGAAGCCCAGGAAGAGGCAGAACGGCTGGGATTTGGCAGGAACGCCGGAACTGGCAGAGCAGGTTCTGAAAACGACGTGGCAGGTGCTGAAAATGAAAATGGAGGCAGTTCTGGCAATAACAGTTCAGGCAATGGCAATGAAAATAGTCAGGCATTAGGGCTGGCAGCGGGCGATGGATATCAGAAAGGTCATACTGGCGGCCTGTATCAGTTGGCGCAGCTGCAGGATTATGATTTTCTGATCAAGCATTTCTACACGGTCCATTCTTCCACCACAGCCAGACGGGAGGAAATGGACGCAGCAGTTCTCACAGGAATGGATCTTTCCATGAAAAAAGACCCATCCGTACCCCAGATCCTGATTTACCACACCCATTCCCAGGAAACCTACGCGGATTACGCTGCAGGAAATAAAAAAGCCACAGTGGTGGAGCTTGGAAACCATCTGACCACGCTTCTGGAAGAAAAGGGTTATCAGGTGCTCCATGACACCACCAGCTACGACATGGCGGCGGGAAAGCTGGACCGGAACCACGCTTACAACTACGCATTGGATGGAATCATGGGTATTTTACAGAAATATCCATCAATCCAGGTGGTGCTGGATCTTCATCGGGACGGGGTAAAAGAAAGTCTACATATGGTGCGGACGGTGAATGGAAAGGCCACAGCGCCGATTATGTTTTTTAACGGCATGAGCCAGACACCGGAAGGGGAGATCGAGTACTTGAAAAATCCATATAAAACGGAAAATCTGGCATTCAGCCTGCAGATGCAGCTTCTGGCAGAAGAGGAATACCCGGATCTGACCAGAAAAATTTTCCTAAAAGGACTCCGCTATAATCTTCATGTGCGTCCAAGGTCAGCACTGATCGAGGTGGGAGCCCAGACCAACACGCTGGAGGAGGCGCTAAACGCCATGGAGCCGCTGGCGGATCTGTTAGACCAGGTGCTGGGTGGTGGGTGAGATGGTCCGCGTGATTGAGTGTGTGGGAGTAACGATAACACAGGTTGTATTTTAAGCGGCATAAGCAGCATATAAACGAAAAATTGTAAGAAATCCCGGAGAAATCGTCTATCTCACCTTGCACAAAAAAATGAAAAATGATAAAATAAAATGCTAAGATGCCATAGGAGCGCAGATTCCCATGGCGATACCTGATTGTGAACGTTACAGATAGAAAGGAAATCATACACACATGGCAACTGTTGACCAGAGTAAAATTAGAAATTTTTGTATTATTGCACATATTGATCATGGAAAGTCAACCCTTGCAGACCGAATCATAGAGAAAACAGGACTTCTGACCAGCCGTGAGATGCAGGATCAGGTGTTGGATAACATGGATCTGGAGAGGGAGAGAGGAATCACCATCAAGGCCCAGACGGTCCGAACCGTATATAAGGCGAAAAATGGAGAAGAGTATATTTTCAATCTGATCGATACCCCAGGACACGTGGACTTTAACTATGAGGTGTCCCGAAGCCTGGCAGCCTGCGACGGCGCGATCCTGGTGGTGGACGCAGCACAGGGAATCGAGGCCCAGACACTGGCTAACGTGTACCTGGCTTTGGATCATGATCTGGATGTTTTCCCGGTTATTAATAAAATCGATCTGCCAAGCGCCGATCCGGACCGTGTAGCAGCAGAAATTGAGGACGTGATCGGACTGGAAGCCCATGATGCGCCACGGATCTCTGCAAAAACCGGACTGAACGTGGATGAGGTCCTGGAGGCTATCGTGGAGAAGATCCCGGCACCGAAGGGAAAACCGGACGCACCGTTAAAAGCGCTGATTTTTGACTCTCTGTACGATTCCTACAAAGGCGTTATCATTTTCTGCCGGATCAAAGAGGGAACTGTGAAGAAAGGCACCCGCATCCAGATGATGGCAACAGGGGCGGAAGAAGAGGTAGTAGAGGTTGGATATTTTGGCGCAGGCCAGTTTATTCCGTGCGACGAGCTGTCAGCCGGTATGGTTGGATACATCACAGCCAGCATCAAAAATGTAAAAGATACGGCAGTGGGCGATACCATTACCGATAAAGATAACCCATGTGCAGAGCCCCTTCCAGGTTATAAAAAAGTAACCTCCATGGTTTACTGCGGTCTGTACCCGGCAGATGGAGCCAAGTACAACGACCTGCGTGATGCACTGGAGAAGCTTCAGTTAAATGACGCATCCCTGTTCTTCGAGCCGGAGACCTCCATTGCGCTGGGATTCGGTTTCCGATGTGGATTTTTGGGACTGCTTCACTTGGAGATCATCCAGGAACGTCTGGAGCGCGAGTATAACCTGGATCTGGTCACTACGGCGCCGGGCGTTATTTACCGGGTGCATAAGAAAAATGGCGATGTGATCTCCCTGACGAACCCGTCCAATCTGCCGGATCCGACCGAGATCGACTACATGGAAGAGCCGATCGTCAGCGCCGAGATCATGGTAACCACGGAATTTGTGGGCGCGATCATGAACCTGTGCCAGGAGCGCCGCGGCGTTTACTTAGGCATGGAGTACATCGAGACCACCAGAGCCTTATTAAAATACGAACTGCCGTTAAATGAGATCATTTACGATTTCTTTGACGCGTTAAAATCCCGTTCCAGAGGTTATGCGTCCTTCGATTATGAGATCAAGGGCTATGAACGTTCTGAACTGGTGAAGCTGGATATTCTGATCAATCGCGAGGAAGTGGATGCTCTTTCCTTTATCGTTCATGCAGATTCTGCTTATGAGAGAGGCAGAAAGATGTGCGAGAAGCTAAAGGATGAGATTCCGAGACATTTGTTCGAGATCCCGATCCAGGCGGCTGTTGGCGGCAAGATCATTGCCAGAGAGACCGTGAAAGCTATGCGTAAGGACGTTCTGGCAAAATGTTACGGCGGCGATATTTCACGTAAGAAAAAGCTTCTGGAGAAGCAGAAGGAAGGCAAGAAGCGGATGCGCCAGGTTGGCAATGTAGAGATTCCGCAGAAGGCGTTCATGAGCGTCCTGAAGCTGGATGAGGAGTAATTGTGGAGAGACGACCATTGGAATTATACATTCACATTCCATTCTGCGTCCGCAAATGTGCATATTGCGATTTCCTGTCGGGACCTGCCACAGACCTGGAGATGAGAGTTTATGTGGAGCAGTTAGTCCAGGAGATATCGGTACAGAGTGCCTTCTATGAGGGGTATGGGGTGACCTCCATATTCCTTGGAGGAGGCACTCCTTCTATATTAGAAGCAGAGGACATCAGCCGGATCATGGAGGCGGTGTACGGACATTTCCATGTGGAAAAGGATGCAGAAGTGACCATCGAGGCCAATCCGGGAACCGTCAGTCTGGAAAAGCTGCAGATCTACCGGGCGTCCGGCATCAACCGGATCAGCATCGGGCTGCAGTCTGCCGATGACGGGGAATTAAAGGCTCTGGGCCGGATACACAGCTATGATGGATTTTTAAAGACCTATGAGCGGGTGCGGCAGGCGGGATTTACCAATGTCAACATTGATCTGATGTCCGCATTGCCAGGACAGACCCTGGAATCCTGGAGATCCACGCTGCGGAAGGTGCTGATGCTGCGGCCAGAGCACATTTCCGCCTATAGTCTGATCATCGAGGAGGGGACGCCATTTTTCAAGGCTTACCACGACCATCCGGAGCTGCTTCCGGACGAGGACACCGAGCGGGAAATGTATTATGAGACGAAATCCATGCTCCATAAACAGGGCTTCGAGCGGTACGAGATCTCCAATTACGCTAAACCAGGTTATGAGTGCAGACATAACATCGGCTACTGGACCGGAATCGAGTATCTGGGGCTGGGCCTGGGGGCATCCTCCTATATTCAGGGGTTCCGTTTCCATAACGAGTCGGATCTTAGCCTCTATGACAAGATTCAGATGACCGGAACCGACGCAGATGAGAAACTGCACCAGGAGATCACGAAACTGTCAGACAAGGAAAAAATGGAAGAATTTATGTTTTTGGGACTGCGCATGATAAAGGGTGTGTCAGGAAGCGAATTCTTCCAGCGGTTTGGGCAGAATATGTGGAATGTGTACGGAAATGTATTGAACAAATTGAAGGACGAGGGGCTGATCATCGTGGATATGCCGGATGTGAGGCTCAGCGATTATGGAATTGATGTGAGCAACTATGTGCTCAGTGAGTTTTTGCTGGACTAAACGGTTGATAAAATGCCGGAAAATCTGTTTTATTGTGGAAAATGGATGACATAAAACGGTTGAATCGAATTTCTGGTTGGAGAAAGCCGTTGGATCTGGAATATAGAAGGAGGAAATGATATGGAGCGATATGACATTGCGATTATAGGAACCGGCCCGGCGGGCTTATCGGCAGCAGTGACTGCCACAGTCCGGAATAAAAAGGTGCTGCTGCTTGGCAATAAAAACCTAAGCGACAAAGTAGGCAAAGCCCACGATATCCAGAATTATCTGGGACTACCGGATGTCAGCGGCGAAAACCTGGCCAAAGCATTTCAAAGCCATTTAGACAACCTTGGCATTCAGATCACCCAGGACAAGGTCAACGCCATTTACCCCATGGGGGAGTATTATTCCATCCAGTCAGCCAGTGGCAGCTATGAATCCAAAACCGTAGTTCTGGCCACGGGAGTGAACTTTGGCAGACCACTTCCTGGTGAGGAGGAATTGTTAGGCAAAGGCGTTAGCTACTGCGCTACCTGTGATGCATTTGCTGTCCGCGGAAGAAAGGCCATCGTTATCGGATATGACAAAGAAGCAGAAGCGGAGGCCGATTTCTTAAGCCAGATGGCCCAGTCCGTGACCTACATCCCGATGTATAAAGACGAACCGTCCGTATCCGAAAAAGTGACCGTGTTACGGGAGATGCCTGTGGAGATCCTGGGAGCGGAAATGGATGGCATGACCATGGTTTCCGCCTTAAAAACCAGAACCGCCGAGCACCAGACCGATATGGTTTTCGTCCTGCGGGACACCATTTCCCCAACCCATCTGATTCCGGGACTTCAGATGGATGGAAACCATGTAGCGGTTAATTTGCAGATGGAGACTAACTTGCCAGGATGCTTCGCCTGTGGCGATCTGGCTGGCAAGCCGTATCAGTATATCAAATCCGCTGGGCAGGGAAATGTGGCGGCGTTGGCGGCTGTAGGGTATTTAAGCAGTTTGAACGCAGATAAGCATTCCCCCGCTTCAAGTGCGCGGAGCACTAAGCGGCGGGTGAGGGGGGATGCTTCTGTCAGTGGGAGTTGAAAGCTCCCACTGACAGATCGCGAAGCGACTGCGTTCATGAGCAAGTAGCGAAGCGGATTGCGAATGTCCGCTTTACAGAAAAATAGGACAGGAAATGCAAGAGTACAAAGGCTAAGGGAGGAAAAACAGTTGAAATTACGTGTAGCAGTATGTGATGACCAGCCTGAGGTACTGGAGAGCATGAAGACTATTTTGAAGGAAACGGGCCTGGTGAGTACGGTGGCCTGTTATGATAACATCCGGGAACTGCGGGAGGAGCTGCAGGAGGGGAAAATGGTGGATCTTCTGATGATGGATATCTGCCATGAACTGGACAGTCACATGGCGATCGCGGACCAGAAGAAAAATGGAATCGATTTCGCTTATGAACTGAACCAGCAGTTCCCATTTCTGCAGATCATCTATATTACCGGCTATAATGAACGTTATTCCCAGGACATTTTCTTAAAACCGGTGCGTCTCGCGGGATTTTTGACGAAACCGATCCAGCAGGATTATGTGATAAAGCTGCTTTTGTTAGTCCAGGAAAAACAGAAAGAGGATGAAAGCGAGAAACTGGTGGTTGAAGGAAAGGGCAGGCAGACATTTTTGTTGTGGGAAATTGTATACATAAAAAGCCGGGCTCATGTAACGGAGATCCATACATCCGATGGAAAGATGTATGAGTGCAGGGAAAAATTGTCAGAACTGGAACTGCGGGTCAGTGAAAAATTCGTCAGGTGCCATCAAAGTTATCTGGTCAATATGCAGCATGTGGAGTGTATGGATAAGGAAGAAAGCCTCTATATGGGGAGACTGTTGAAACGTGATATTTTCGTGCTGGATCAGCAGAAACATGTGCCGATCAGCAAAAACCGTTATGCACAGACCAGAAGACGTTTTGAAGAATATCTGGGGAATGGAGAATTATGATCCTGTTATTATGTTATACCGTATGCCAGATGACGTTGCTAATCCTGAATCATGGATATTTCCAGAAATATCAGACTCCGTGGAATACCCAGGAACTGGTTGGGATTGGCGTCAGTTTTCTGGTCGAGGGATTTCTGGTGTGGAATGCCTATAAAAATTATAAGGGCAAAGAGCATGAGCGGCAGATCGAAGAACTAAAATACGCCACCAAACTGGAACGGATCGAGCGGCACAGCCGTATGGCCCAGGAAGAAAATCTGCGTCAGAAAACCATGTATTTTCAAAAACAGATTCAGGAAGCAAGGCAGTCTATCCGGGAGCAGAAGGAGATCGAAAGGCAGGTACCCAAACATTATTGCGGAAATACGATCCTGAATGTTCTCCTGGAGGAAAAAGAAATTCAGTGCAGGAGACGAAAGATCAAACTGGAAATAGAGCCCATCTACGTATCAGAACTGCCAGGGATCAGCCGGATCCATTTGTGCAGTGTATTGTCGAATTTATTGGATAATGCCATAGAGGCGGTGTCCTGTCTGGAAGAGGATAGATGCTGGATCAAAGTTGCTATTTACCAGAAAACAAGGTATTTGGTTATTCGTGTGGAAAATCCGTGCTCCGAGAGTTACCTGAATCAGAAAAAAGGCCCATCCAGGGGATACGGCAGCAGAATTCTGAAAGAAATCGCTGGAATTTACGGGGGAAATGTATTGCAGCGTGTAAATCAGAAAAACGGCGGGGAGTATCTTGGAACGGTGATTTTACGGACAGATATGGAGGAAACGTGATATGATAATATCAGTGATGATTCGCTATTTCTTTGGTATGATCACCTCGCTGTCCCTTGGTGTGCTATTTATGAATGTCATGGAGCGCCGGTATCCACTGTGGAAGGTTTTGCTTTTGGAAATAATTGGAATCAGCGCTGTAGTTCTTCCGAAGTCCTATGCGATGGTACAGACCGGCCAGATGCCGATCGGAATCATGAACTTTGCCGGGATGATGATCTACATCATGTTAATGTTTCTGTGTTTTCAAGGGTCCATATGGAAGAAAATCTTGATCATGATGGTTGGAATCGGATTACAGGGGCTTACAGAGATCATAACCATTACCAGTTTTATGTATATGGGGCTGACAACTGCGGAAAAACTCAGTGAAGATATGGGGTATGCAGCGATGGCAACTGTAGAGACGATCATTTATACAATTTTTCTATATTTATATGGAATGGCCACCAAACGCTTCAGCCGGAAAAACGACAAGATCCAATGGGGCATCATCCTGGTCCCGGTCAGCATTGCCATTACCATCATCCCCTACATTGCCAGCGGCGTAAACCAGGATATCAAGATCTCCAAGTTCGGCATTTTTTGCTGCGTCGTGATTCTGGTGGCAGTCATGGGACTGCCAGTGGCGCTTCAGGAGATAAACCGAAGAGAAGAAAAGCAGGAAGAACTTCTGGAACTGGAACGTGAATACCGCATCGGAAGACGCCACGTAGAACAACTGGAGAAAAATGCCCAGGCCGTCCGCAAACTGGAGCATGACTTCAATAACCAGATGATGGTGGTGATGGGCATGGTGAAAGAAGGGAAAACGCAGGGGGCAGAGGCGATGCTGGGGGAGATGGAAGATTTATTCTCTTAGAAAATCGTAATAAATCACCTTCGTTTCCACTAAATTTTTATACAATTTATCCGGATAATAGATAAAATAAGGTTCCATCTGTGAAAGCCGTAAATTAATGCTGCGCATATACTGAAACAAGCGGTCCTGCAGTGCTTTTCCTGTGACCTCAGAATAACAGTCCACGTCCTTTAGCAGATCAAGGAACTGCAGGATCTGGTAGTTTGATTCTGTAACAGGAACCTTAGGTTTCCGGATGATCACTTTTGATTTCGCAAGCGATGTTTCCCGGTATTCGGTGGTTGCTTTGTTGGATACCACTTCGTATAACATGGGAACCTGGGAAGTCAGTCCCATTTGATTAAAAAACATAAGTCCACTTACATAACCGCATCGCCTTTCACAGTCTTTTAAATATTTACATTCAAGAACTTTTTCGGGAGTTAATTGAGAGCCAGATTGAAAAATCGTTTTTTTCGGCAGAAAATAAATTCCATTATCAAATCTTTTTAATGTCCCAGAATCTGCTAATTTTTTGAGTTGTTGACGAAGGTTTGAACTACTCATCCCTTCGATCTGAAGCTCAGCAAGAAAAATGGGTTCATTCTCTTTATAATTCTTTATGAGATATCCGTATAGCGCTTCCATACTTTCCTCCATTCACAAAAGTAAAGATAATAATTTCTATATTGTTAGTATACGAAAAATTCACCAAAATATCAAGTGGTAAAATCTGCGAAGTATCCCATTTTTGCTCAAAATACGCCAAATTTTGCTCACAAAAATAAGACAAGACCTAGCTGCGGTATAATAAAAAACAATAAAAAAGCCGCTTTTTGTCGAAGACAAAGTGGTCATACAGTGATTTTGATGGTCGAGGGGTAAGTGTAAGACCAATAAAATTGGAAAGGGCTGAGTGGAGGGGCATATGAGATTACGGGTTGCGGTGTGTGACAGTCAGCCAGATACACTTAGCCGTATGGAACGGTTTCTCGTGGATACGAAACTGGTAAGCTGTGTCACATGTTACAACAATGTTCGGGAATTAAGAGATGAATTAAATGAGGGAAAAGAGATTGATCTTCTGATATTAGATATTGATCATGTGTTTGACGAACATATAGCAGAAGAGGACAAAGGGAAAAACGGAATCGATGTTGCCTGCGAACTGGGCCAGAAATATCCATTTCTCCAGATTATTTATATGGCGGAACAGGATGTGGAATACGCGCAGACGATTTTCCTGAGACCGGTACAACCAGCCGGATTCCTGATCAAGCCGGTGAAAATGGATTATGTATACAAATTGCTGCTTCTGGCCATAGAAAGACAGAAAAATAACAGTCAGGAACGGCTGGTCGTCCAGGGTAAATTACGGCATATTTTTTGTAACTGGGAGATTCTATATCTGGAAAGCAAAGGGCATATTACGGAAATTCATACGGCAAGTGGGAAAGTGTATGAATGCAAAGATAAAATATCGGAACTGGAACAGCGGGCTGGGAAAGAATTTGTCAGGTGCCATCAGAGTTTTTTGGTGAACTTGCGGTATGTGGAAGGACTGGGAAAAGAGAAGCGTAAAGAGAAGAGAAAAGGAAAACCCAAAGAAGTCCAGCAAGGGGGCTCAAAGGAGAATGGATCAAAAACCCAGAGAGATGTATTGGTGTTGGAGAATGGGGAGACGATTGCGGTTAGTAAGAGATGGTATGGGGAGACGAAGAAAAGGTATACGGAGTATTTTGGTGAAAGAGAAAATGATTTTATCAGGAAAGATCAATGATGGGAGGAGAAGTGATTATGCCCAATATTATGTTGACATATCGATGTAATCTGAAATGTCCATATTGTTTTGCAAATGAATTCGTAAATAAGAAAAATACAGATATTTCTTTGAAAAAGCGTTAGACTTCATTGCGACAGATGGATCAGGACGGGTGGGATTAATTGGTGGAGAACCATTAATCCATGATAAATTTAAGGA
>SKDY01000354.1_pt1 | contig 38987 bp, 33 predicted proteins | sample 4826591 | NCBI WGS metagenome assembly SKDY01 (sample SAMN11008823, study PRJNA524170) | human gut metagenome | biome: Human fecal sample; material: Feces; isolation source: fecal sample from pouch patient p10, p22 | host: Homo sapiens | place: Israel: Tel-Aviv | collected 2016-06-15 | reverse complement strand
TCTAAATAGGGGAGCGTTACCCCGAAATGACAAAAACAGGAATCCGCAGGCGAATATCCATGCCTCTGTCATACGGGCTATCATATAGTTTGTGCGTTTGAATGTGGAGAAGGTGATTGATGTCAGCAAGGCGGAACATGTCCCGAGCGCTTAGTCGAGAGGAATCATATCAGAACGGTCATTTAACGCGCACGGCGTTTATTTCCATTGCGATTCTTACATTTATTACGTTCGTCGGTAATTTCACGCAATTGCAGCTAAGCGCCGCGTTGCCGACGATTGTCAGCGATTTTGGTATTTCCGTTACGACCGGTCAGTGGCTGACGTCGATTTTTCAGCTGGTCATGGGCGTGATGGTGCCGCTTACGGCATACCTTACGAGGCGTTTTTCGACGCGCGAAATCGTGCTTGTTTCCATGGTCGTGTTCACGATCGGTTCACTGTTCGCTTGGCTTGGTCCAACTTTTTTGATGGTGCTGATCGGGCGTTTGCTTGAGGCGGTTGGCACGGGTGTGATGTGGCCGGTGTTGCAGATCACGGTGTTTTCGATTTATCCGCTGTCTCGCCGTGGTTTCGCAATGGGTACGGTTGGCATGGCGATGAGCGTGGCTCCGGCGATCGGCCCGACGCTTGGCGGTGTGCAGACGGACTTGAACGGTTGGCGTTCAATTTTCCTCACGTTGACCATTATCGGCGTAATTTCGCTGCTTCTTGCCTATTTTGGATTGCATAATTTCGGTGAGAACGATAAAACCGCGAAGGCTGACTTTTTTTCCGTTGGACTGTCTATTTTCGGTTTCGGCGGGCTAATGTTCGGCTTTACGAATATTGAATCGTATTCGTTTGCAAATCCTATGGTTTGGCTGCCAATGGTGATTGGCGTTGTGGGAATTATTTGGTTTGTGCTCCTCCAGATTCATGGCGCGCGCAGGCAGATTGAAAATCCTGAAGCGCAGCCGCCACTGTTGAATTTGAGCGTGTTGAAGAATCGTAGTTTTACTGTTGGCACGATCACGGCCGCGCTCTCGTTCTTCGCGTTCAGTTCGATTATGGTGATCATGCCCCTGTACATTCAGGATTGCCGTGGCTATTCTGCTGCGATTAGCGGCCTGGTGATGCTTCCGGGTGCTTTGGGCCAGTGCATTTCGCAGTTTTTCGGTGGTAAGGTGCTTGACCGTTTCGGAGCACGCCCGGTGGCGTTGATCGGCACGATTACCTTGTGTTTCGGCACGGTCATGATGAGTTTGATTTCCATGACTTCGTGGATTTGGTGGGTGTCGATTTGGCAGTTTGTGCGCCAGATCGGCATGGGTTTCGTGTTGATGCCGATCACCACATGGTCACTGAATTGTTTGGAACCGGAAGAGGTGAGCGCCGGATCCGCGGTGACGAATACGGTTCGTCAGATTGCGGGCGCGATTGGCGCTCCGGTGTTGGTGATTTTGATGGAGACGTTCACGTCTCTTCGTTGGACTGCGCTTGGTGGCACAAAAGCCGTGTATGCGGCTGCCAACGTGTTCGGCATTCAGTGGGCGCTTCGTATCAGTGCAGCAATCTGCTTCGTGATGGTGCTGATGGTGTTCTTCGGCGTGCGCGGCCAGGGTGCCGGTTCCACGCATGAAACCGTGCAACGCGCCCTCAACCGTAGGCGTGCCGCCTGACCGTGCATGCTGCGACGGCTACTCCTCTTCGTTGGGCTTGTATTCCACTACGCTGAGGGCCACCACGCCTGCGCTGGTGTGCACGAACACATTGGCGCTCCCGCCTACGGCTTCCAAGCCTTCCACCAAGTGTGAGATCGGCTCGGAATCGAGCACTGGCAGCACTTGCGCCACGCCGTCTGCGTCGGTGACGGTGAGCGTATCGTCCAAATATCCGGAGGCGAGCGTTTCGTCGATGGCGCTTTCGAATTCGGCCAGCTTGCTGATTTCCTCTTCGGCGGCCTTGTTTGCGGCCACTTCCACAGCTTGCGCCACTTCTTCTCGCATTGCTTCTTCGCTCATGATTGCCTCTTTTGTTAAGCACCGTTTTGCAACCTATAGATTATCGGATGAACGTATCAGAACGATTCCAAATGCCGGAAAGTGTCCATATAGTGGCACTTTTGTGAAAGCATCACCCTCAATGCACGCGGGAAACATATGCGGGGATGAGCGCGGGTAGCGTTCACGAGAAGAGATGTTGTGAGAGATGTTGTGAAAAACGATGCGTAAGACTATCGGTTGCAACATGTGATTGCATACGATTGCGGATTGCGCGGAATAGGAAGTGAAACGGGAAGATGGAATGGGAGAGGAGTGCGCATGACTCGACTTGGCGATGTCCAACGAAGTGAGACGCGTCGTGAAACGCGCGCTTCACTGCTTACGGCGTTGCTGTGGTTCGCATCCGCCGTCATCGTGTTCGCGATGCTTCTGCGCATGCTGCCGAACAGTCTCGATGGTAAACGCTACGTGCCTCTGATCGTCGCGCTCATGCCTTGGCTTGGCTTGCTTTCCGTGATTATCGCAATTATTGCAACAGTTTTTCGCACTGTCGGCAAACGAAAACTTTTAGTCGCGTTAAGCGTATTGTGCGTGATCATCCAGATTATCTGGCATTGGGGGTATGTCGTTCCGACCAATGATCGTGCCATACAACCTTCTGCAACAGTGCGTGTCATGACGTTCAATACGAAGCAAGGTTGTGCCGATGCGCAGCAAATCGTGCGAACAATCCAAAGCGAGCATGTTGAAATTCTTGCAATGCAGGAAGTTTCATCAGGATTATTAGATCGATTGCATGATGCTGGAATTGAGGATCATCTTCCGTATTCCGTTTCCGCGCAACTCACTTGGCACGACAATGGCGGTGTGAACGTACTGTATAGTGCGCATCCTCTGCAGGAAACAACGCAGGATCTCATTCCTATTGAATCCAGTAGTATTCCTGCCGCGACAGTTGATTTCAATGGCAGAAAAGTACGATTTGGGTCGGTTCATCCGTTTTCTCCACGACCAAGCAATCAGGGATTATGGAATAAAAGTTTGGATTCCATAGCGCAATTACAGCATTACGATAATGGGGAATCGTATGTGCTGATGGGGGATTTTAATTCCACGTGGGATCATGCAAGCTTCAGATATTTGTTGGGCGATCGCTTTACGGATGCGGGGGAGAGTGCCGGCGAGGGATTGCATATGACGTATCCTTCGGTATCCCCTATCGCTGAAATCGACCATATCATCTACGACAAGGGTGTGTACGCCAGAAATTTGGAAACCAAGCGGATTCAAGGTTCCGACCACAAGGCATTATTGGCGACGTTGGAACTTCAGTAACCCCGTTATTGCTCCGTAGGTTTCATCGACTCCCCCTACTATTACACTGGGGAATCCGAAGTGCTTGCAAACAATTAGGGAGCGAAACGGAATATGAACGGCGCGTCTGATCAGCCTGAAGAATTCGGCGTCCAGCCTGAGCAAGGCCGTCAGGAGGAGCCGCAGTCTAATGCCGATTCAACCTCCGACGCAACCGCCAGTCCAGAAGATTCCACTTCCAGCGCCCCGCATTCCCGCCGCGTGCGCCGCCGTATGAGCGCCGAGCATATTCGCCAAATCAAGCGCAAACGTCGCCGTCGCAAGATCCTAATCGGCGTACTCGTGATAGTCGCAGCCCTCGCCGTTTTCGCCGGCGCATTCGTATGGTCTGCGCTGCACGTGAAAAACGAGCTGCAGCAGGCGGTGTCGGGCGTGCAAGGCTTGCAGCAGACCATCTCCGAAGCGGACACGTCCAAGCTTGAGAAGCAGACAACCGCGTTCTCCGATCACGTAAGCAAGGCCTACAAGCAAACCTCTTCGCCGCTGTGGCAGGTGGCGTCGGTCGTGCCGTATGTGGGCAATGACATTTCCGCCGTACGCACCACGGTGGCCGCCATGGAGAATATTTCGTCGCAGGCGTTGCCGCAACTGGTGAAAGTCGCTGAAAATGTTGATCTGAACAGTATTCACGTGGAAAACGGCACGATCGAAATTTCCGGATTGGAAGCGTCTCAGCAGCCGCTCCAAATCGCGGACGATACGATCGACAAGGCCACGCGGGAAGTGAAAACCGTGAAAGCCATGAAAACCCCGCATATCGCGCAGATCGCGGACGCCCTGAAAACCGCGGAAACGTATTGCGAAAAACTTGACAGCATGGTGCATTCCTTGAATTCCATCGTGCAGGTGCTGCCCAGCATGTTGGGTACGGAAAGCCATGCGAATGATGCTCCGCGCAATTATTTGATTCTTGCGCAAACGAATGCGGAGGCACGCCCTTCCGGCGGTCTTACGGGATCGCTCGGCCTGGTCACGGTGCAGGGTGGTCACGTGAGCTTGCAGCCGTTCGTTTCCGATTCGGAAATTCAGAATGCCGATGAGCCGGTTGTGGATTTGACCGCCGAGGAACGTTTGCTGTTTACCGACAAGCTTGGCAAGGATATTCGCGACGTGAATTTCACGCCTGATTTTCCGCGCACCGGCGAGATTGTGAGCGCCATGTGGAATCGCCAGTATGGCGTTGCGGTTGATGGTGTGATCGCCATTGATCCGCTGTTCCTGCAGAACATGCTGGCGGTGACCGGTGGCGTTGTCATGCCTGACGGTTCGACGTTGGATGGCACTAATACCGCCCAAACGTTGCTGCATGACGTGTATGCGCGCATGGCTCCGCAGGAGACGGACGAGTATTTCGCGGTTGCCGCGCAGGCCGCGTTCGACCATATCATGCAGAATGCGGGCGATTTCAAATCGTATGTCAAGGCGCTTGCCACGTCTGTTGAGCAGGGACACGTGATGGTGTGGAGCGCGCATGAGGATGAGCAGAATCTGATTGCCGATTCCGCTATTTCCGGCAAATTGATTACGGAAGGTGCGAAACCGCAGGTCGGCGTGTATATTTCCGACGAAACCGAGTCGAAAATGGACTGGTATTTGCATCGCGAAGTGACCACTGAATTCCAGAAGGTCGCGCGAAACGGCGCGAACCAGTATACGGTGCATATCAAGTTGCAGAACACCATAACGGCGGAAGAAGCGGCTTCCGAAGCTGACTATGTGACCGGTGCCGGAAATATCGTTCCGAAAGGCCAGATCAAGACGGCATTGTTCATTTACGCGCCTGCGAACGGTCGTTTGGTGGATTGGGAATTCCAGAATGCCGACGATTACAAGGGTGTGACTTTGCACGATGGCCTGACCGTGGGCGTGGGCGATGTGACCTTGCAGCCCGGCGAATCCTATGAGATCACCGTGCATGTGCAGTCCGCCCCGGATACGGATGAGCCGCTCACCCTCCGCCAGACCCCGCTGATCGAAGGCCGCTAGACAGTTCCGTAGGTAACCTAAGCAGCTAAGCAAGCGGCTCTAGACAAGCCATCTTGCAACAGGGGAGTATGGGGGAATATGTGGGTATATGCGCATGTAGCCTCACGTTCACGGAACGGACGTCAACTTTTCATCCGTTCTTGCCGCGCGTTTCGCGGGATCGCGTCAAAAGCAAGTTTCCAATAGTCATTTAACTGCAAAAGCGAGTTGGAGATCTACTCTGTTAACAGGGCTTATGATACTATCTCTTCATGGAGGGAAGCCCCCTTCTTTTCGGGTGGGGGTAGTTAGTAGAGGGAGGAGTCATGCAAGGCGGTTTCCGCAGCTCTGAGCAGGGTTCGGATCAAGTAGTGAGAACCCAGGAAATCCATATCGTCTCTTCTAACTCTCGTCACCAGGATCAGAAGCAGGAGCGACATCAGTCTCAAGACAACAGCCCTCAGTTTGAGCCGATGATGTTTTCGAACACGCCATTTTCCGTTGGTGAAGATGGAAAGCGCAAGGGCAGGCGGAATCAGGTTGTGCCCGCATGGCGTTATTCTTTTGTCGTCTGCTTGGTGATGGTCGATCTTGCGGTCATGCTGATTTCGCTATCCATCAGTCTTTGGGCCAACGATGCCGCATATAATGCCATCAATGGGGCCATGCCGTTCTGGCTGTTCCTCATCTGTTTCAGCCTCATCTGGGTGTTGAGCCTCACTTTTGCTGGAACGTATCATCGTCATGTGATGGCGGAAGGCTACGAGCTGTATGCGAAAATCATCAACGCGTCGCTGCTCACCATCATCACTTACTGCTCGCTTGCTTTTATTTTCAATCTTTCCTTGCCGAGAACCGCGCTTATCGTCGCCCCGATCATTGCATTCTTCCTAGAAGTCATCGCCCGTTGGCAGATGCGTCAGTGGCAGCATCGCAGCCGTCAGAAGGGCGCCTGTAAGTATAAGACCGTGGTGATTGGTTCTTCCGACGGTATCAATTGTGCGTTGCGCACCATGCGGGACTACTCCAATTGGGGGTATTCGCCGATTGCCGTGTGTCCGATCGAAGCTGACGACAATGAGAAAGACGCTTATGTGGTCACGTCGTTCGAGCCTGATCCTTCCATTGAAGGTGCTGACAAGCTGAAGGTGATTCCGTTCAATGCCGCTTTCCCGCGTACGTGCGAAAGCTTGGGTGCGCAGGAAGTGTATGTTGCCGACGTGCTGTCCCGCGATTCCGAAATGCTGCATGGCATTTCCCTTGCGGTCGAGTCGCTTGGCATGGAGCTTGCGTTGGCCGTGTCTCTGGCAGATGTGAGCGGTCACCGCCTGTACTTGCGTAATACGGCCGAACAGCCGGTATTGCTGGCAAGTTTGCCGCAGTATACGAATACGACGTACGTGATTAAACGCCTGCTGGATATCGTTGGTTCGGCTTTCGCGCTGCTGATTTCCTCGCCGCTGATGTTGGGTACGGCGATCGCCATCAAGCTTGATGACGGTGGTCCGATTTTCTTCTCGCAGCAGCGTATCGGTTTGCATGGCAAGCCGTTTACCATGTATAAATTCCGTTCCATGGTTACCAATGCGGAAGAATTGAAGAAGAAACTTGCCGAAGAAAATGGACAGACCGATCGTTTCATCTTCAAAATGAAGGATGATCCGAGAATTACGAAGGTCGGTCGTTTTATTCGTAAGACTTCGTTGGATGAATTCCCCCAGTTCTTCAACGTTTTGAAGGGCGACATGTCTTTGGTTGGTCCTCGCCCGGCTTTGCCGGAAGAGGTTGCCCGCTATGGTTCCCTTTATTCCACGCGACTGCTGGTTAAGCCTGGTATTACCGGTCCGTGGCAAGTTTCCGGCCGTTCGGATCTTTCGCAGGAGCAGAGCGAATATTTGGACGTTTCCTATATCGAAAATTGGTCCATTGCAGGCGATCTTGCGATTCTCGCAAAAACCGTGCTCGTGGTCTTCCGCGGCACCGGATCTTACTAAATTCCGCAGTACTTTTCGCACGAATCGTCGTGCAAATCAGAGCGCTCCCTCTCGGAGCGCTCTTTTGCTTTCCCACGTGGTGCAGATGGGAAATGTGTTTTTGTGTGGTTGCGACCTCGCTTGTTTGATTGTGGGCTCGCTTGTTTCTTGATGGGAAACAATTATTCGTCATATGTATATTTTTGCAGTTATTGGGATACGTTTATTCGTGTGAGGAATATTGTAATACTCATGTGAAACAGTTTTAACTTATATAATCAGGTCCACTATAACTAAAGATTGTCTTTTGATATATCTCATATAAGATTTGGATTTTCAAAATAGGTAATTTGCTTTCCTTTGCGCATTGTGAGATAATTAATGCAGCATGGCGCCATGATTTCTGTAACGTCATCCCTCACAGCTGAGGGTGGTCCCACGCACTTCGGTGCGGATTGAAATATGCAACAGAACCTATAAAAGGAAATAATCATGCGTAGTCATGAGAAGCGGGTGAATGTGTGCCCGCGAACGCAAGGCAAGTATTTGGTTTCGGTGGTGCTGACCGCTGTTTTCGCGATCGCGTCGCTGTTCGGAACGCTGCTGTTCTCTGCCGATGCAGTTGCCGATGCCGCCGAATCTCAGGCGGTCGCGCAAGTGGGCAACGCAACCTACGCGAGCGTACAGGAGGCGATCGGCCATACGTCGATGAAGAACGCGACGGTCACATTGCTGACTGACGTTGCGGAAAGCGTTACGATTACGCCTCTGAAAGGCATGCGAAACGTAACGTTTGACTTGAACGGGCATGTGCTGCAAGCCGATGGATCCGGTGGAACTTCTGGGGTTGCTGCGATCACTGTGCCTGCGAACATGCAGCTCGCCATTGTCGGCCCGGGAACGGTTGCGGGCGGAACACAGCCTGCGGTCGATTGCCGTGGCGCATTGCACGTGGAGGGTGGCACGTTCACCTCGGATGCAACGTTGATGCGGTTTGCCGAAACGGATGAAACTTCCGCGCAAGGCAGTTTTTCGGGTGGAACATTCACCGCGCCGACGCTTTTCAACCTGCTGGATGACGCTAAAAATCTTGGCTATGTGACCGTTCGCGGCGGCGAATACCGGGGTATGATTCCAGCTGGACTGAACACGCTCGTCTTGTTGAGCGGCTCGTTCTCCGACACATCGAATCTTGCGCCATACTTGGCTGACTCGCTTGGGCTGATTCCAGACGGCACTAGCGGTGACGGTACGGGTGATGGAATGTTCCATGTCGGCGATCTGGTGATCTCCAGCAAGCAGACTTTGGTTGAATTGAATCCGGCGAGCGGCCTTCAGCGGCTGAGTGCTGACGACCTACTAACCTTGACGGGAACGCAACTGACCGGCATCGCTGATTACCGTCTTGTGATGGATAGTGACCAGTTGCAGGCGTTGAACGATCAGATCGATCACGCAATGCAGGCGATGGAGAAGAGGAAAGCCTTCGAAACCGTGAGCCAGAACATCACCATCACCGCCGTGCGCAATGGTGCGGATGATGTTATAGGTGCAAACGCGAGTGGGGGAGCGGGCCCACAGTTGCGCACCTCCGACCATGATGGCATAAGCGCCCAAGTGACGGTAACCATCAAAGCCGTCGCCGAGCCGGAAGAACCAGAAGGACCTGGCAAACCCAGCAATCCAGAAAAGCCAGAGAAGCCGGAAATGCCTCGCTCCGGATCCGCAGTGCAGGCGCTTGCCATCATCTCGCTGCTGCTGGTGATCGCTTCCGCAATCTGCGCATACGCAACGGTCCATCTGCGGCCGTCGCGTCTGCACAACTAGTATTTTCCGCCCTTTTCTCGGGTTGTGCAGACATGGAACGCGACTTGTGTGGACGGACTATGGTTGGCCGCACAAGTCGCGTTCGAATCTTGACATTGACATTGTTCCGCAGGAAAGCGCTCCCTACGATGATCTAGTTATGAGTGTTTCGGCTGTGTGCGATGGGAGATGTATTACACGGAGCAAAGAGTTTTTCATCAATGTGGAGTGAGATTGGGCAGTGCGGAACTGTTTGGACGCTTACTATGTGAAACACGCCGAAGTTGAAAAACAGCCATTTTTCGTATAAATTAACCATTTGTGATAAAGCTGGGCGGTGTCCAGTTCGCAAAGGTCGTCTTTCTTCTTGGAAAGACGACCTTTGTGCTTTGATTGGAGTCTTCATGCATAAACCTTTTACCACGATCGAAGATCAAATCGCTCTTCTCAATTCACGAGGACTTCAAACGGATTCTAGGACATCATGGATTCTTGAGCGCGAAGGATATTACGCGACTGTCAATGGATACAAAAAACCGTTTCTCGATAATCAAGCGCGAAAAAAAGATGAAGAAGACAAATATCGCGAAGGATCCTTATACAATGACTTGTATAAGCTGTACCTGTTTGATAGGCAGCTCCGTTTTCTCCTTTTCGGAATGATCACGATTGCTGAGGCGATTCTGAAAACAGTCTGCGCATACGAATTCACCAAGGCAAATCCGGCTGAGAAGAACCCCTACCTTAATATCGACAATTATGCTCGTACCGGCCAAGCTCATGAAAAGGCAAGTCAGCTCATTCCGCGATTGCAAAAGATACTTACTGACAACAGTGATTGCGAGAGAAAAGGCAGAAAAGAATATCTCGTTCATTGCCTCAATGAGCACGATGGAGAGGTGCCGTTGTGGGTTTTGACCAATGATCTAACTTTGGGACAAATATATTGGTTCTTTCAGTCTCAAAATATATTGATTCGCGGTTCAATTGCTAGGAGTTTCACAGTTCTGTATGGAGATTCGCACAGGCATAAGACGGAAATCGATGCACAACGTATCGATAAGATATATCGCAGAATGAAAGATTTTCGTAATATTTGCGCGCACGATGAACGTCTTTATTGTGCGCATCCGCATGATTCCAACAATACGGTTTTCCAGCTTGTTAAGGATTTACGTTTCGTAATCGACAAAAAACGTTATCTGGAATTCCTCCAGCAATTTAATTCTTTGCTCATGCATTTAGGTGAAGACATACCTGCGTACGTCGACTCTGTTTACCGGGAGATGGGCTTGGATTTCCCGCGTGAGCTTCACGAATGGATGGAACTCGCACGGACGAGCTGAGAAACGCGTCATGCTTATTGTGAGCTTTGGATTCTGTATGCCTTTTACTTGCCGATATGTTTGACGTCGATTGCATCGTTTGCGCTCCTTAAGAAGAAGAAGGTGGATAGCCATAATGGCTACCCACCTTTGGTGGTGCGTGTTGTGGTTTCTTGCTTCCGTGCCGGTCCATATGCAAGCGAGATACGGAAGCAAACCAGAGTTTTTCCCGTATGATCTGGACGTTAGCTGTTGTCTACATGTGTGGGGTATTTGCTTGGTTATTTTCGTCTCTGATTTTTCCATAGATTGCTGTTGTAAGATCGAGATCAATCGTTTCGGAAAATTTACGGGCGAATAAATTATTGTTTCTCCGTCAACAATTCTTCATCTTGTTTTCTGAATATAAGAGAAACTCTTTCCATAAAAGTAAAGAGCTTATTCTTTCATTTCTGAGAATATCTTCTTCGATGGTTTTGAAAAAGATGATAATATTTCGTTTTTGCAGTCATACTTGGGTTGTAATCTGCAAGGAAAGATCAAGTAAACTTGAAACCCAAGAAGACTTATTTTCTGAACTTACGAAAGATGTTTTTCCGGAAATATTAGCTTCTTGCCGAACGGCCATTTTTCGGCATGCTCACTGCGTGCGAAACGTTCTGTAGGATAAAGGTTCGAGAACGGACGCAATGCGAGTGTCATCAGGTTCTTGGCGAACTCGCCTTTGCCCATTGTGGAACGCGAGTGGGGTCAGCATCCACCGGAAAATCGAACTGTACTTTGCTGCGGTCGATATGGCGGCAGTAGTTCATCGCCACGGATTCGACACCTTCGCAAAGCATCTTCCCCATGACTTGAGCTGTGCGAATCGGCGCGGGACTACCTGCGAGAATACCCTTGAAGTGCACAACGGGGGCAGGGTGTGTCTGAGGGGGATGTAAGAATCGACTTTGGTAGATAATGAACGGGACTGGGTAGTTCCTGCGCGATTTCACGCTGCGCATTAAAGACACCAATTCGGGGTTCATTTGGAGGGAAGGGACGGAATTAGCATGCCGACCACGGGTCGATCGATTATAAAAAGAGCCGATAGCGGCCGTTATGTCGGTTTGGTTAGTGGTCAGACTGTGCAACCCTCTGCCATGCATAACGGCTTGTGGCATAATTCCGGAACTCTGAATAACTAAGGGGTGACCGGTGATGATTAATATCGCGATGATAGGCCACAAGCGCATTCCTTCGCGTGAAGGCGGCATCGAAATCGTTGTAGATGAACTAGCTACGCGTATGGCCGCAAAGGGGCATAAGGTCATCGCATACAATCGCAAAGGGCATAATGTTGCGGGTGCTGAATTTGATGGAAGCGTTCATTCCGCAAATAAGCCCTTTGTATATAACGGCGTGCATGTTGTTCCAGTGCCGACTTTCGAAGCGAAAGGTTTGGCGGCGCTGACCTCCTCATTCTTCGCAACACTGAAAGCCATTGCGGCCAGACCTGACGTGATTCACTATCATGCCGAAGGTCCCTGCGTCATGCTGCGTCTGGCGCATTGGGCGGGCATTCGCACGGTAGCGACCATTCACGGTCTTGACTGGCAGCGTGCCAAATGGGGCAAGTTCGCTTCCACATATCTCAAGTTCGGAGAACGTACCGCAGCGAAATGCGCCGACGAGGTGATTGTGCTGAGCCGCAACGTGCAGGATTACTTCCATGAAACATATGGACGCGAGACACGGTTCGTTCCCAACGGCATCGAGCGTGGCGAGCGGGTGCCGGCACAGGAGATCACGGAACGGTTCGGCTTGGCGAAAGACGGTTACATACTGTTTTTGGGACGTATCGTGCCGGAGAAGGGCGTGCATTATCTGATCGACGCGTTCAAACGGCTGGATACGGACAAAAAGCTGGTGATTGCGGGCGGTTCGTCTGATTCCAACGAGTATTTTGAGCGGATCAAACAGCAGGCGGCCGGGGAGCCGCGGATCGTGTTCACCGGTTTTGTCGAGGGGCGCACGTTGCAGGAGCTGTACAGCAACTCATATATATATGTGCTGCCCAGCGATTTGGAGGGTATGCCGATGAGTCTGCTGGAGGCGATGAGTTACGGCAACTGCTGCCTGACTTCCGATATTCCCGAGTGCACGGAGGTGGTGGAGGACAAGGCCGCCACGTTCGAGCACGGTTCCGTGGATTCGTTGCGGGATTCGTTGCAGGGGCTGTTGGAGGATCCGCAGGCCGTGCAGCGATACAAGGCTGATGCGACCGGTTTCATTACCAGCAAATACGACTGGGACGCGGTGACGGAACGGACGCTGGCCATATATGCAACCGACGAAGAGAACCTATAAAGAAAGGAATCATGATGACTGCAGTCAGTCTTGAGGGGAAAACAATTCTAGTTACGGGAGCTGCTGGTTTTATCGGATCGAATTTAGCGGAGCGTTTGCTAGGAACGATTCCCGCAGTGCAGGTCATTGGACTGGATAACGTTAATGATTATTATGATGTTCATCTAAAATATGCCCGTTTGTCCGAGTTGGAACAGTACGAGCGGTTTGAGTTCATTAAAGCGGATTTATCCGACAAGAAGGCCATTGATGCTTTATTTAGTCGGTATCAGCCGGAAATCGTCGTAAATCTTGCCGCTCAGGCTGGTGTCCGTTATTCCATTACTCATCCCGATACTTATATTCAGTCCAATCTTGTAGGTTTTTTCAATATCCTTGAGGCATGTCGTCATCATCCTGTTGAGCATTTGGTATATGCGTCGAGTTCGTCGGTTTACGGTGGCAATACGAAAGTACCATTTTCCACGAGCGATAAAGTGGATAATCCGGTTAGTCTGTATGCGGCTACGAAGAAATCCAACGAATTGATGGCACATGCATACAGTAAGCTGTATGACATTCCTTCCACGGGACTGCGTTTCTTTACGGTCTATGGGCCGGCCGGCCGGCCAGACATGGCATATTTTGGTTTCACCAATAAATTGATTAAAGGTGAGACGATAAAGATTTTCAACTATGGTAATTGCAAGCGTGATTTTACGTACATTGACGATATCGTCGAAGGCATCGTTCGTGTGATGCAGAAGGCTCCGGATCGTTCCACAGGGAATGATGGGCTTCCCGTACCGCCATATGCCGTGTACAACATTGGTAATGGTCATCCTGAGAATCTATTGGATTTCGTGACTATATTACAAGAGGAACTGGTCCGGGCCGGTGTACTACCGGAAGATTATGACTTTGAGGCACATAAGGAACTGGTTCCGATGCAGCCGGGTGATGTTCCGGTCACCTATGCTGATACGAGTGCTTTGGCGCATGATTTCGGCTATCGTCCGGGTACATCCCTGCGTGAAGGGCTACGTCGGTTCGCCGAGTGGTATGCGGGTTTCTATCACACTTCCGATAAGAAATAACTTTTATCAAAAAATTAGAAAAGGACAAGAAAATGCGTGACTTTGGTTCGTTGAAGATTGCGATTGCGGGTACCGGCTATGTGGGGTTGAGTTTGGCCGTATTGCTGGCGCAGCATCATCATGTCACGGCGGTGGACATTATCCCGGAGAAAGTGGATTTGATCAATAACCGCAAATCACCGATTCAGGATGATTACATCGAAAAGTATCTGGCCGAGAAGAATCTGAATTTGATTGCGACGCTGGATGGCGAAAGTGCTTACAAGGATGCGGATTTCGTGGTGATTGCGGCTCCGACGAATTACGACTCGAAGAGGAATTTCTTCGATACGTCGGCGGTCGAATCAGTGATTGACTTGGTGATGAAGTCAAACCCGGATGCGGTGATGGTCATTAAGTCCACGATTCCGGTCGGCTATACGAAGTCGATTCGTGAAAGGACCGGTAGCGGGAATATCATCTTCAGTCCCGAGTTCCTGCGTGAGAGCAAAGCCCTGTACGACAACCTGTATCCCAGCCGCATTGTGGTCGGCACCGATTTGAATGACCCAAAGCTTGTGGAAGCCGCGCATACGTTCGCTGCGCTGCTGCAGGAGGGGGCAATCAAGGAAAATATCGATACCCTGTTCATGGGATTCACCGAGGCCGAGGCGGTGAAGCTGTTCGCGAACACGTATCTGGCGTTGCGAGTGGCGTATTTCAACGAGTTGGATACGTATGCTGAGGCGAAAGGCCTTGATACTCGTCAGATCATTGACGGTGTGTGCTTGGACTCGCGCATCGGCACGCATTACAATAATCCAAGTTTTGGGTATGGTGGTTATTGCCTGCCGAAGGATTCGAAGCAGTTGCTGGCGAATTACCGGGATGTGCCTGAAAATCTTATTCAGGCGATTGTGGAGTCGAATCACACTCGTAAGGACTTCATCGCCGATCGCGTGCTTGCGAAGGCCGGATATTATGAGGCGAACAGCGAATATGACAAGGATGCCGAGCACCCGGTGACGGTTGGCGTGTACCGGCTGACGATGAAATCGAACAGCGACAACTTCCGCCAGAGCAGCATTCAGGGCGTGATGAAGCGGGTGAAGGCCAAGGGTGCGACCGTGGTCATTTATGAACCAACGCTGGAGAATGGTTCCACGTTCTTCGGCAGCTTGGTCGTCAATGATTTGGAAGAGTTCAAGAAACGGTCGGATGTGATTATCGCAAACCGATATGATAGCTGTCTCGACGATGTGCAGAACAAGGTCTACACGCGTGATCTGTTCAAGCGTGACTGAGGTTATTCATCATGAGTAATAGGATTTGTTTTGTAATGCCCACTATGAGCGGCGGTGGTGCGGAACGAGTCGTGTCCGTACTTGCGAATGAGTTTATCAAAGCGGGATACGACGTTACGTTGATGCTGACCAACAGCACTCAAATCGTGTATGACTTGGATAAGCGTATTCATATTGATACGGGATGCGTGACTCGGAAGTTAGGCTTTATCGGGCAAGTTCGAGCTATAAGAGAGAAAATGAAGGCCGTTCCGGAAATGGCTTTTATTTCTATGATGGACAGCCAGAATCTTTTCACACTTCTTGCGGGGATCGGACGAAAAAACAAGGTTATCATATCGCAGCGTAATGATCCTCATCGGGCTTTTGGGAATAGAAGGTTCATATCTAAGATTCATCCTTGGTTATATACGTGTGCTGATAAGGTAGTTTTCCAGACTTATGATGCCCGCGATTTCTATCCTAAATACGCTAGGCGCAAGTATCATGTTATATTGAATCCATTAAATGAGAGACTTCCTATTCGCGAAGTGTCCAATCGCAGTAAGCGTGTAGTGACGGTTTGTCGTTTGCATGCACAAAAGAATCTTGCTCTGGCAATCGATGCGTTCAAGGAACTGAATTCTCGTTTTCCTGAATATGTATTTGAAATATATGGGGAGGGCGAGAAAGAAAATGAATTACGGCGTCATGTTCATGATATTGGGCTTGACGGGAAGGTTTTATTTAAAGGTTTCCGCAAAGATATCTATGATTGCATCTACGATGCCACGATGTTTGTCCTTTCCTCGGATTTTGAAGGATTGTCGAATTCGATGATTGAAGCTTTGGCGCTAGGGATTCCCACTATTGCCACGGATTGTCCCATTGGCGGCTCTCGTATGGTCATCGAAAACGGTGTCAACGGATATCTTGTACCTATACGGAACAAGGAACGGCTTGCAGATGCGATGATTGACATTGCTTCGCATCCAGATGTGCAACGGCGGTTCAGTGAACAGAGTTCATTGTTAAGACAAAAACTTTCGGCGCCAAGCATAGCGAGGCAATGGCTGTCGGTTATTCAATCTGCATAGATTCCGATTAAAGGTGAAGGAGAAATGATGCGAGTTTTGGTTACTGGTGCTAATGGATATCTTGGACGTGGAATCATTGATGAGCTTCTTGCGCTCGGTAACGAGGTCATTGCGACCGATTTGTCCTGTGATCGTGTGAATAGCAAGGCCAAGCGTGTAGAAGGGAATTTGTTTGAAGTGAAGGACCCCTACCATTACTTCAATGAGCCGGACGTATTGTTGCATTTGGCATGGAGAGATGGTTTTGTGCATATGTCTTCGGCACACCTTGAGGATTTGCCCAAACATGTTGCCTTCCTGACTCAAATGTGCGAATCGGGTATTCAGCAAATCGCCTGTATGGGGAGCATGCATGAAATCGGATTTCATGAAGGAAGCATTCATGATGATACTCCTTGCTGGCCGATGAACATGTATGGTATTGCAAAAAACGCATTGCGTGATGCCTTGCAGATAATAGCCAAACAGAATAATGTAATGTTTCAGTGGTTGCGTGGATATTACATTGTTAGCAATACGCAGTATGGTAATTCAATATTTTCTAAGATTGTGGCAGCAGCACAGGATGGAAAGAAAGAGTTTCCTTTCACAATGGGGAAAAATCAATATGATTTCTTGGACTATCCGCAATTTTGCCAACAGGTAGCACTGGCGATCAGTCAGCACGATGTTCTTGGAATCATCAATATTTGTTCGGGTGGACCGGAAAAACTATCGGATCGAGTTGAGCGGTTCATTCGCGAAAATGATCTTGATATTAAATTAAAGTATGGTGCATTCCCTGATCGCCCTTACGATTCCAAGGCAGTTTGGGGGGATAATACCAAAATAAGCTCTATCGTCAAAAAATTAAAGGATGATAAGGCATGAAAGATTCGCTATATAGGCAAGATAAGCAACGATACGTTGAGAAGATGCCGAAGTTTCAGCGGTACTTCAGAAAAGCGTCAGAGGCTGATTGGGGCTTAACTCGGATGTTATATCGCGTGTTGTTTAAATTATTCAAAGAAATAAATCACGTTGAAATCAATTTGGGGACGCAAATCGGAGGTGGATTATATATAGGGCACCCCTTTTGCATCACAATTAATCCAGATGCAAAAATTGGCAGCAACGTTAATCTGCACAGAGGCGTAGTCATCGGTCAGGAGAATCGAGGGAAACGGAAGGGGGCACCTATTATCGGGGATGAGGTGTGGATTGGAATTAATGCTACAGTAGTCGGTAAAATAGTTATTGGAGATGATGTATTAATCGCTCCTAATTCATATGTCAATTGTAACGTTCCTAGCCATTCAATTGTGATTGGTAATCCTTATCGAATCATACATAAAGATAATGCCACTGAGAATTATATCAATCATCAATGTATAATAGAGTAAGAATCGACAAACAACCTACTACTGGAAATCGGAAATGAGTTACAGAAAAAAAACGCAAATAATACAGTATGGGCTGTTATATGTAATGCTTCTTATTCCGGGGAGCTGTGCCGTTTCACGTTATTTGAACACCACGATACTGTATGGCGTAGTGTGCGGTGCATACTTTTTATTGTTATTGTTTTCAAAAAAATATAGAGATGCTTATATTCCATGGTTTTGCGTGCTTCTCTTATTGGCGACGATAACTATTCGCGCAAAGACAAACGGTGTCGGTCCGCTCAGTTTTCTTGAGAACATTTCGATGCTTATTATTACATATATTGCTATAGCATTTGATAAGCAATGGTTCCTTACGAGATTTGTCAAAATAGTTTCGGTATTTGCTGTTATCAGTATTGTTTTTTGGGCAGTTTTCTGTATATTTCCAAGCCTTGTGGATCTTTGGCCAGCGACAACGTTTTGGACGCAGAATTTAGGTACTGGGCAGTGGGCCACTGTCTTGCATGGAAAAGGATTGTGGTTCTATTCATATTTGGAAATACATGCGACACGAAATTGTGGTTTCTATACAGAACCTGGCGTGTACCAAATTGTTCTTAATGCTGCGCTGTTCATTCTTCTGTTTTGGAAAGACAAACTAAGACTGAAAAATGAAAAACAATATCGAACATTAGTGTCGATTATTTTTATCACGCTGATAACGTGTCAGTCCACTACAGGGTACATTGCTATGATAGTGATTCTTGCCTGCTTCTTCTGCATGCATTCACGCGAGAGCAATGCGCTTGGATTTAAGGCGAATCTGCTTTTACTATTGGTTGTTGCGGGTGCAGCAGTACTTATTGATTACGTAATTCATGGAACTGACAGCATACTGTATATTCAAGTAATCAATAAGATATTTGGAGGAACTGCGTCAGGAATTAATATTTCCGACAGCACGGGTCAATATCGCATGGAGACTGTTCAAGCCAGTTTTCAGGCGCTGAGTGAAGATTTATTTGGTATTGGATTTGATAGATTTAATACCATACGGGATAGTATTGATCCAGCAGCTGTTGCAGCAAGTATAGCAACATATGCAGCGGTATATGGAATCGTTTTTTGGCTATTGATGATGGTCACTATTTTTCTCCCTGTTTTCATGCGAATGAAAAAGCCACTTTTAATATTGATTTTCATTTTCATGTTTGTCAATTCGACGGTCAGTGAGACGTACCTGTTTTATCCGGGATTGATGTTATTTCCTATTTACCTAACCACGCGAAATACAGTCGTTTCGTTTCCTCAGCAAATTATGACAGGCAAGTTGAAAACTTTTTCGGTATCCCGAAATATGGAAGGTATAACACAATGAAGACTTTGATTCTTGTTCCTGGGATGGATTTTTATTTCTTTAACCATCTACGTTCTGACGACATGGAAATTCACGCAGTTTTCCCTGTTATGCATGGAATAAAATCAGTATTGTGCAAGTTGTTTCGAAAAATAGGGTGTAATGGTTCGTCGTGGTTTTACGGCGACTGGTGGAAATCATTGGATCAATTTGACAAGATTATCGTTTTTGATAGTGCACTGTCATTGGATGATATGTTAATGCATAATATTGCAAAAAAATCTCCGCGTTCACATCGGTTTATATATTCATGGAATGTTGTGCGAAATGAAAAAGCTTTGTCGAATGATTTGGCTGCTGCGGCGAGATATGGCTTTGAGTATTACTCATACGATCAAAACGATTGCAATAAATATCAGCTTAAATTCAATACCATTATGTATGATCCTTCATATTTGATTGATCGATCTAACCATATCCAGTGTGACACGATATTTCTTGGATTCGTTAAAGATCGAAAAACGAAGTTACTGTCTTTATACTCGTTATTAAGCAGAAATGGATTGCAGTCACGTTTTGTCGTTATTGATAACGATTTGTCGAATGCTGATGTTCCATTTGAGGTCCGTCGCAGTTATGTTCCTTACCGGGAATACACGCAGTGGGTATCCAGGAGTAGGGCGATTATTGACATTACGCAGAGTGGTCAAAATGGTTTTTCCATGAGAATTATGGAAGCAATTTTCGGCGATAAAAAATTGATTAGTACTAATTCTGCACTACAATATGCTGATTTTTATGATCCCAATAATATTTTTATTATTGATCTTGATCATGTGGATGAAGGAAAGTTACGAGAGTTTATGGATTCAGATTTTCATCCGTACGATAAAGCCGTTAAGTCATATTATTCCATTGCCGCTTGGGTAAATCGTTTTGATATTGATGAATGAAGAGCGTGTATCATGGGCAAACATTCTGCTAAGCAGCGAAGAATACCGAATGTTTCTCAGGGAGCAAAGTCAGCAGTAGCATATACTTTTGCTTCGCTGTTCTCTAAGGGATTGGCTTTTATTACTGTACCGATTTTTACGCGTATCATGTCGACTGATGAAATTGGTACAGTAAATTTGTATAACTCATGGCAATCCACGCTGACCGTTATTGCAACCTTATCGCTGACGTATGGCGGGTATATGGTTGCTCTTAAAGAATTTGAGCATGAGCGTGATCAGTATGAATCTTCTGTTCTCGCATTAACGACAATATCGTCCTGTATCGTCGCAGCGCTGTATTTCATCGCGCCGAATTTTTGGAGCAAAATACTGGGATTGGACCGAAGCCTACTGGTCTTGATGGTCATCGGTTTTCTGGTATCCCCGGCAACGGAATTCTGGCTTGCGCGCCAACGGTATGAATACCGTTATAAAGCGGCTACTGCTGTAACCATTTTGTCCGCGATTGTTGCTTCTGTACTGTCAGTTATTGTTGTTATCTTTTTGCGGAACAATCATAGCGAAGCTGTTGCGGAGGGACGTTTAATTGCCAATTATGGTGTACTGTATGCAGTTGCTTTGGTGCTATGGATATATATAATGGTACGCGGGCATAAAGTATTTAATTTCAAGTATTGGAGCTTTTCGCTGGCGTTAAGCTTGCCACTTATAGCCAATCAATTTGCTACGCAGATTCTGAACAATTCGGGTCGTGTGATGATTGGTTGGTTCGTTAATGATTCTGCTGTAGGTATATATGGTACGCTGAGTTCGATAAGTACGGTTTCTACTATAGTTTGGAGTGCCATTAATTCTTCTTTTATTCCTTTTTTATATCGAAACATTGATAATAATGAGGGCAAGAAAAAAATCAAAAATCTGTCGCAGCTTTTGCTTGCTGTATATGCCATGGTGTGTGTTCTGATAACTTTTCTGGCACCTGAAGTCGTGAAGATAATGGCTACTGATGAATATTACTCGGCAATATACATCATGCCTGCGATTTCTGCTGCTATATTTCAAAATGCGATTTCGAACATGTATGCCAATGTACTTCTTTACCATAAAAAGTCGTCGTATATCCTAATCTCTTCAGTTACAGCTGCAATTGTGAATATCGTGCTTAACGCATTGTTGATTCCATTATTCGGGTATCAAGCCGCTGCATATTCGATGTTGATTGCATTTATGCTGCTTTCCTATTTGCAAATGTTCATTTCCCGAAAATTACATTTTAAGATTACGGATTCTTGTGAAACTGTATATAATGATTCGGCAATCATTGTCATTCAATGGGCGACAATTATTTTGTCTTTCACCTCGATGGTTTTGTACCATTTCACGATACTTCGTTATGCAGCTGTGATTGGCTTGTTGCTAGGCGGTTGTGTTTTGTTGAAAAATTACGACAAGTTAGGTAAGGACAGGAGAGTAAGGGATTGTCTAGACTGATTTCGAAATTGATGTTTCGATTGCGTAACAATAATGAATACTAAGTTCATGTCTCCTAGGGAGAAGAGGAAAACCGTTGAAAAAGCTTTATTCCGGTAGATACGTGGATGTAACGAGTAGTTGGGGATGATGCAATGAGGATTTTGCTGGTTAACAAGTTTTTTTATCGCAAAGGCGGTGCTGAGACATACTTTTTTGCATTGGCAGAAGGACTGAAAGCCCTTGGCCATGAGGTGTCTTTTTTCTCCATGCATCATCCAGATAATCTGCCATGCGAGCAATCGGAGTACTTTGTTTCGCAGAGAGAGTATGTGGGAAAAACTTCCGCTCTGGAAAAAGTGCAGGCGGCTTCGTCTTTAGTGTATTCCTTTGAAGCAAAACGTAAATTCGAGATGCTGCTGGAAGATTTCAAACCGGATGTCATCCATATGAACAACGTCCATCGGCAAATTACCTTGTCGATTCTTGATGCTCCGTATCTAAAAGCGCATCGCGTACCGGTGGTGTATACCGCTCATGACTATATTTTGATTTGTCCGGCCTATACCATGGTCAATGGCCTTGGCACGGTATGTGACGCATGTTTGGACGGTCATTTCAAACATGTGATTGAAAAAACATGTGTAAAGGATTCCAAATCCAAAAGTGCCTTGGCTTTTTTGGAAGCGTCATTCTATCGATACCATCACAGCTACAGTAAAATCAACAAGATTATCGCTCCTTCCGGGTTTATGAAACGTAAATTGGAACAGGGTGGCTACGATGATGGCCGTGTAGTGATGCTACAGAATTTTCTGACCGCAAGTCAGATGGATATGGCTCGGCTTGTAACCAATAATCACAAGTTTGAGGACGTCACCTTCGAAGATGTGAACAGGAAACCGTATTTCCTGTTCTTCGGTCGTCTTTCCCGTGAAAAAGGCATCCTGACGCTGGTCAGGGCGTTCCTCTCTGTTAAGGACCGGCTTGGTGATGCCTGGCAGCTCAGGATTGTCGGAGAAGGTCCTGAGCGCATGTCCATCGAGCAATTGGTCGCTGAGCATCATGCCGAAAACCGTGTGCATCTGCTAGGTTACAAAACCGGTGAGGATCTGCAACGACAGGTCGGTAATGCTCGTTTCTCCGTTCTTTGCTCTGAATGGCGTGAAAACATGCCATATTCCGGGTTGGAGTCCTTGGCTGCCCAGACTCCGATAATCGGTGCCCGCATCGGTGGCATCCCCGAGTTGGTGGTTGACGGTGAGACTGGATTCCAATATGAGGCAGGTAACCAGCAGGAACTTGCCGAGATGCTGGTTCGGGCAGCAGCGGTTGACCGGCAGCGGTATGAAACCATGCAGGGAGCCTGTTCGAACTATGTTGATGAACGTTGCAAACAGGATGATTATGTGCAACGACTCGTTGAACTCTATGAGTCGTTGATCGATGTTCCGCAGATGGATCCCGTTTCTACGATTTCATCAAAGTAGAACGATTAGATTCAACGTATACAAAAAGTCTTAGACGCCTTATTCTCGTTCATTGTATTGGCTGGTATATTGGTAAGGATTTAACAAATATGGATATTCATCATATAACACATAGAACAGCTGAGGAATGTCGCGCGACAGCTGAGTTGGCGAAGCATACCTCCTGGCCGCAAGCCATCAATACGTTCCGTGCCAAGCTCGACATTCAGGTGATGAGCCGCAAGAACAATCCGGAAACCCCTGCGATCACCAGTCGCTTGATGCGCAAACATAAGACGGTGCTCAACTATCTGGAAAGTCGTTATGCGGACTTCTACCGGCGTTATGATTACGCGCAACCGCTGCCGGATGATGATCCCGCTTACCAGGGCAAAGTATGGCTGTGCTGGTGGCAGGGCATCGACAACGCCCCGGCGCTGGTGCAACGGTGCGTGGAGTCCATTCAGCGCAACGTCAAGGAACATGACGTCATCATTCTGACCGATGAAAACTACCGGCGGTATGTGGATATCCCTGATTGGATTGTGGAGAAATACCACAATGGCATTATCTCTAGAACCCATTTTTCTGACTTACTGAGATTATGTATCTTGGCTGAACATGGTGGGCTATGGCTTGATGCCACTTTCTACTGCGCTCATCCCATCGATGAATATGTCGAGCTTCCACTGTTCAGCATCAAACGCCCCGGTTATGATCATCGTTCAGTAGCCTGTGGTATGTTCGCAAATTACTCCCTCAGCTGTTCCTATAATTTGCGACATGTTTTTTCTACGATACGGGACTATTGGTTTGAATACTGGAGAACCAACGATTTTCTCATTGATTACCTGTTAACAGACTATTTCATTGTTCTAGCGCAAAAGCATAATCCTGCCATCGCACAGGCCTTCAGCAACATCAAGCCGAACAATCCACGGTGTGATGATCTTGTCAAGTCTTTGGCTTCTCCATTCGACCAGCGACTCTGGGATGAACTCCAATCCGAAACCTCCCTATTCAAACTGACATGGAAACAACAATTCCCATCCGTTGTGGAAGGCAAGGACACTTTCTATGCGAGGTTGTTGCAGCAAAAGCTTTAGATGTAAGACGGAGGGAAACCGGGTTTGATGCAGGGGTCTCAGTTGATTGGTACCGTCTATGCCTTCTTCTCTTCCGGTAACAAGTATTATCGGCCACAGCGATACAAGCCGTCATATAGTGAGGACGGAGCAAAACCAATTCATATCATATAACAAAACAATTGATTAACAGGATGGTATAATGCTAGACAATTTACGTGAATCTATTCATCAGTATAAGCTAAAGCAAAAACTACTGGCGAATAATGCGAAATTAAAAATAGGAAAAAACTCCGATCTTCGACATCCGGAATATATGCATTGCTCCGGAGTGGTCACGCTTGGTGATAATTGCAAATTATACTGTTGGGATTCCTATCAAGGTAATGTATTCGATTACAAGCCTCAAATTTTAATGGGGGGGGGTGTTCGTGCAACTAAAAATCTCACCATACAATGCGCTCGCAGTATTACTTTAAAAAACGACGTATTACTTGCTTCGAATGTTTTCATTACGGATTATAACCATGGTATGTCTCCGGTTGCGAATTCATATTTAGATAATCCATTGGATATCAGTGACGGCGTGATTATTGGTTCTGGTGCATGGATCGGTAACAATGTTATTATTTTAGGTGGAGTCTCGATTGGAGAAAAGGCCGTGATTGGTGCTGGGGCTGTAGTAACTAAATCTATTCCTGCTTATTCTATTGCTGTCGGGAATCCTGCGCGTGTTATCAAACAATATGATCATAAGCGTGGCGAGTGGGTATCATGCGTATGATCATTAGATTGTAACTATATTTTCTGATTGGGAATGGTTGCAGGCTTTGTGAGCAAGGATCAACAACCATTCCCAATCAAGTGAATCTGTTAATTTTCAAATCATGAGTGTCTTATGAACATGCCAGATTTCTCCATCTCGGACAATGACTGTTCGTAGCGACTGTTGTCGGTGTCTTGGCCCAGCACCCAACGGCAGAAGTCTGTGAGACCATCCTTTAAGGAGACGGAGGGCGTAAACTGCAACAATTTACGCGCTTTTGTAATATCAGCGACGTTGTGGGCTATGTCGCCAACACGGAAGTCACCGGTAATATGCAATTTACTGGAGCTATTGTAGATTTCTTTAAGCATTTTCGCGATTTCGATTACACTTGTTCCGGTTCCGCTTCCCAAATTGATGATTTCACCATTGGTTCTCGACTCTTCGATCGACCGTATCACGGCTGTGGCGACATCTGTGACGTGGACGAAGTCACGACTTTCCTTACCATCCTCAAAGATATTGATATCCTTATTGTCCAGTAGTAGCGTGGAGAAAATTGAAAGAATGCCGGTATAAGGATTTTTCAGTGATTGCCCAGCACCATAGACGTTTTGAAATCGAAAAATCGTGTAATCAATGTCCATGGCGTGGCACATGGTCTGGATCATCGACTCCTGTGCCAATTTGGTAAAAGCATACAGGGAGTTCGGTCTGGTAAGACTGTCTTCTGTGGTAGGGAGAAGTTTCAACGGCTCGTTGCAAAGCTCACAGTATATGGTGAAATCGCCGTGCGCCATATTTTCAGCTCGCCGGCTACGTGGATAAATGATGCCACAATTCGGGCATTCATATTTGCCTTCGCCATATACGGAACGGGATGAGGAAAGAATGATTTTTTGGACGGTATGTTTTTTCCTTTTTAAGGATATCGCCTGAAAAATATTTGAAAGCCCCATGATGTTGACTTCATTGTACTGATTGATCATATACATCGACTGACCTGTGCCGGTTTCGGCGGCCAAATGTATGATGCAATCAACTCCGTCAATTGCGTTATCGACGACATCGAAATTTCGTACGTCGCCGCAAATGAATTCGCATTTTCCCTTTATGGACGAATAAAGATAGGAGGTGTCCGGTTCTTTGCCATGAATTTGCTCGGTCAGGCAATCCAGAACTTTTATCTTGTATTTTCCTATGGTATCAAGCTGACGAACAATCTCACTGCCGATAAAACCAGCACCACCTGTCACGAGAACGGTCTTCACTGTACTCCTCCCTCCCCTCAGGGGATGCGTCATGCACTTATAATAGGGACCAATTGTGACAGCTATATTGGTTGGAATTCTTTGAAATGGTGAGGATTACTCACAGATTCCCCCTCCGAGGAATGAAGTTTCGGATATGAGTAGGCGTTTCAGGGGTGCCTCCTTGTAGAATACGGGGTATGGCTGAAGTTTTTTCTCCTAGGAATATCATTGTGACCGGTGGCTGTGGTTTCATCGGTTCGAATTTCGTGCGTTATGTGTATGACCATCATCCGGATGTGCACGTCACCGTGCTGGATGCCCTGACATACGCCGGGAATCTGGAGAACATCCGCGGTATCCTCGGTGATCGTGTGGAGTTCGTGCATGGCAATATCTGCGATGCTGAGTTGTTGGATAGGATCGTGCCGGGCCATGACGCGATCGTGCATTACGCCGCCGAGTCGCACAACGACAACTCCATCGCCGACCCGGAGCCGTTCCTCAAGACGAACGTGGAGGGCACGTATCGCCTGCTGGAGGCGGCCCGCAAGTACGATGTACGCTACCACCATGTGAGCACGGACGAGGTGTATGGCGATCTGGCGTTGGACGACCCGAACAGGTTCACCGAGGAGACGCCGTACCGTCCGTCGAGCCCGTATTCTTCGACGAAGGCCTCGTCCGACCTGCTGGTGCGTGCCTGGCATCGCACGTTCGGCGTGCGCATGACGATTTCGAACTGCTCCAACAACTACGGCCCGTACCAGCATGTGGAGAAGTTCATTCCACGTCAGATCACGAACATCCTGAAGGGCATCCGTCCCAAGCTGTACGGCGACGGGTTGAACGTGCGCGACTGGATCCACACGGAGGACCACAGTAGTGCGGTGTGGACGATCCTGACGAAGGGCCGTCTGGGTGAGACGTACCTGATCGGCGCGGACGGGGAACGCAACAACATCACCGTGCTGCGCGACATCCTGACCGTGATGGGCAAGGATCCGGACGATTTCGACCGTGTGAGGGACCGTCCCGGCCACGACCGCCGTTACGCGATCGACTCCACCAAGCTGCGGACCGAACTCGGCTGGAAGCCGACGCATACGGATTTCCAGTCCGGTCTGGAGAAGACGATCAAGTGGTACACGGACAACCGCGACTGGTGGGAGCCCGTGAAGGCCGCCACCGAAGCCAAATACAAGCGACAGGGACAGTGAAGAGGCATCGTCGATGGATTTCGAGAAGGATTTGAAGGTTACTCGGACGAATATTCCGGGTTTGCTGGTGTTCAATCTTCCGGTGCATGGCGACAGTCGCGGTTGGTTCAAGGAGAACTGGCAGCGGGCGAAGATGACCGCGCTGGGACTGCCGGATTTCGGCCCGGTGCAGAACAACATTAGCTTCAACGAGAAGCGCGGCGTCACACGTGGCATCCATGCGGAGCCGTGGGACAAGTACATCAGCATCGCGACCGGTGAGATCTTCGGCGCGTGGGTGGATCTGCGTCCGGGCGGGAGCTTCGGTCAGGTGTATACGACCCGGTTGGACCCGTCGAAGGCGATTTATGTGCCGCGTGGTGTGGGCAATTCGTTTCAGGCGTTGGAGGACGGTACCGCGTACACGTATCTGGTGAACGCGCATTGGAGCCTCGAGCAGAAGAAGACCTACACCTTCGTGAACCTCGCGGACCCGGAGCTGGACATCCAGTGGCCGATTCCGTTGGAGGAATCCGAGCGTTCGGAGGCGGACCTGCATCATCCGATGCTCAAAGATGCGAAGCCGATGGCGCCTCGTCGCACGTTGGTGACCGGCTGCGACAGCCCGCTAGGTCATGCCATTCGCGCCTATGCCGAGGCACATCATCTGGAGGGGTTCGAATATGTGGATATCGACACATTCGATTTCTCCGATCCGGCCGCATACGAGCAGTACGATTGGAGCCTGTACGGCACGATTATCAATGCGGGCGCCTATACGGCCGTGGACAGGGCCGAGACCCCGGAGGGGCGCGTGCTGGCGTGGAAGGCGAACGCGCAGGGACCCGCCCTGCTGGCGCGCGTGTGCGCGGAGCACAACATCACCCTGGTGCACGTGTCGAGCGATTACGTGTTCGACGGGACCGCCGAATTGCATGACGAGGAGGAGGCGCTCGCGCCGTTGGGCGTGTACGGCCAGTCGAAGGCCGCCGGGGACATCGCGGTCGCGAATTGCCCGCGTCATTATATCCTGCGTTCGAGCTGGGTGATCGGCGAGGGACGTAACTTCGTCAAGACCATGATGGGCTTGTCCGACAGGGTCGCGAAGGGCGAATTGCCGGAGGTGACGGTGGTGGACGACCAGCACGGCCGCCTCACGTTCACCAAGGACATGGCCGATGCCATCTTCCACCTGCTCGATGGCGGTGCGGCGTACGGCACGTACAATCTGACCGGTTCTGGGGCTGTGAAGAGTTGGGCGGACATCGCGCGCACGGTATTCGATCTGACGAACGGCAACGGCGGGAAGATCAAGCCGATCTCGACCGCGGAGTATTTCGCGAACGCGAAGGCGCCGGTGAGCCCGCGCCCGACGTATTCCGCGCTGGATCTGGCCAAGATCGAGGCCACGGGCCTGGACGTGCCGGACTGGGAGGGGTCTCTGAAGGCATACGTCACCAAGGAACTCAAGAAGTAACAGATTTGTCTCGGGCGGTTTCCTCAGCGAAACCGCCCGAGACTTGTGTAATTAGGTTTTTATAAACCGCAGAGAAGGGAATCTTTCATAATGAAGGGCATTATTCTTGCTGGCGGTTCGGGCACGAGACTGTACCCGTTGACCACGGTCACGTCGAAGCAGCTGCTGCCGGTGTACGACAAACCGATGATCTACTATCCGCTCAGCGTGCTGATGATGGCTGGGATCCGCGACATCCTGATTATCAGCACGCCGAAGGATCTGCCGAACTTCGAACGGCTCCTAGGCGACGGATCGCATTATGGCGTGCGCTTCTCGTACAAGGTTCAGCCGTCCCCGGACGGGCTCGCGCAGGCGTTCCTCCTGGGCGAGGAGTTTATTGCAGGCGAGCCTTGCGCACTGGTGCTGGGCGACAACATCTTCTACGGCAACGGCCTCGGTGCGACGTTGCGCGGCGCGGTAACGAAAGCCGAGTCTGGCGAAGGCGCGAGCGTGTTCGGCTACTACGTTGACGACCCGGAACGCTACGGCGTGGTCGAGTTCGACGAGGACAGGAAGGCCGTGTCCATCGAGGAGAAGCCCTCGAAGCCGAAGTCACACTACGCGGTGACCGGCCTGTATTTCTACGACGAGCATGTGGTCGAGTACGCCAAGCGGGTCAGGCCCTCGGCGCGAGGTGAGCTGGAGATCACAGACCTGAACCGCATGTACCTGGACGCGGGCATGCTGAACGTGCGTACGCTGGGGCGTGGCTACGCGTGGCTGGACACCGGTACGATGGACAGCCTGTTCGAGGCTGGCGAATTCGTGCGTACAGTCCAGCGTGCGCAGGGTCTGCCGATCGCGATCGTGGAGGAGATCGCCTACGAGAACGGCTGGATCACTCGCGACCAGCTCATGGAGTCCGCGGAACGCTACGGCAAGAGTCCCTACGGGCAGCATTTGAAGGGTATCGTCGACGGAAAGATCATGCTCGTACCGAATCAGGAGAGCTAACGCAACTGATTCTCAGCGGATTCCGACTATTCATCTTCACTGCCCTTACAACAGTTTGCGCAACCAAAGCCCCGCGCGACTCCTAGACGTCGGTCGCGCGGGGCTTTGCTATGAATAGTTGTTCACCATTTTTCAACGGGCTTGAGTACCAGACGAATCTGCCATCGGCATGCACGAATGATTGTGCTTTCGGCTGGATGCCTTATTCCATAGCAAATCGAACCAATGTCCGCGTCGACGGTCGAACAACAGAAATATGCTGAAGTCGATCATCACCATGGGAGCTTCCAATCCCCGGTGATGAAGATATCCGTATTATGATCAAATGTGCGCGTCGCAGCGGAAAACCTGGTGCACAGTAGAAGCTCCCAAAACCAATGCAAATCACAGATCTGCACTTGGTGGCGAACGGCTTCATATGCCACTTGTAGACGGAAATTAGAATCCGGCATCCGCAGCTTTTACGTCTTGTTCCTCTATAATGGGAAAGGGTGAAGCTCTTCTCGATAACATTGGTCCCAATAGGTTGGACGAGGCGTTGAAACATGCGACTGGCCATGGTGCGAGTCTTTCCGTCATTGCCCCGTGCTTCACGATTTTCGCGTATGGACAGATGTGCGACGGTTGGTCGATGCGAACGAGTTCCGCTTCATTTTCAGTGAGCCGGCATTTATTAATGTGTATGGCCGACACCAAGGAGACCAAGTATCAAATGCGACAAGGCAATGGAATACTCGATTTGAGTTCTCGGTGTACCTATGATAGTCGAAGGAGCTCTATGAACACAGGGAGCAGATAATGTCTTCAGATTCATGCAATCAAATCATTGTCATCGGCAATGGATTCGACAAAGCATGCGGATTGCCATCCTCGTACGGTGAATATTTCAATGACCGCTTTCAGAAATACGAAGTGGGTGGCAAAATACTACCCTCGTTGCAGAAAGCAATCGAGAAAGAAGGGATTGGAGATATCCCTAGTCTCTGGGATCTCCTATTTGCTGCCTTCCATGATGAAGAAACACCTTTCCCGAGGTGGATGGATGTAGAGTCCGCAATCAGAAACTATCTGTGGCCATCGGCCGGGGTGAATGGTCATAGTTTTGATTCCACCATTGGCGTTTGGAGGAAATTCTTTATTAAAAGAGCTCAAGGCACTTATGAAGATTTTCAGCAAGCTAAAAAACAGCAGAATCAGGTGGAACGTATCATGATGAAATACATATCGCAGAAGCATGCTGTAGAGATGGTCCATCAAACGGGGCAAAAGTCAAAAGACTACAATTTGGACGATCTCAACTGGAGCGAGACTCGCCAAGCATTCATTGATGATGACACTCCCAAAATGCTCCTCGATGAGCTCAACAGGTTTGAGGAGGATTTCGGCATCTATCTATATAAGGCAGTGGAACTTGCAAACGAAAATGATGATAAATATAATTCCCACGCTGAACACCTCTATCGTTGCATCGGAGAATATGACTGTTTGGTGCCGATTGCTAGGCAAAGGAATTCGGTAGTGTCATTCAACTATACGACGCCGTTGCTCGATTCGGTGGACGATGAAGTGATGTCATCGCTTTACATAGAGCAGAATGTTCACGGAACGTTGCCTAAAGTGGTTTCTCAGCGTGATCTTTTAGGCGATCTTGATCCACCGATTAATATTATTTTTGGGATAGATGGTTATGAGGCCCCCAAAGGTAACAGGGTGCGGCGCTTCACTAAGACTGCGCGCAAACTGTCCTTGCCAAGACAAGAACTTCCGAACCGTATGCGGGGCAGAAGAATGTTTGATCCACTATATGATGGTGAATCAATTCAAGCCGTCAAAGTGTATGGTCATTCCCTTGGCGAAGCCGATTATTCGTATTTCCATGCGCTGTTCGACCAAATTGATCTCTATGAAAGTGACACGGTTCTGTACTTTCTTTACTCAACAGGACATGAAACAATTCCGGAAGCTGTAGGCGATCTGCTTGATCGGTACGGTGAATCGTTGCGTCCCAAAGCACATGGGAAGAACCTCCTCCACAAATTAATGATGGAAGATCGAATCAGGATAGCCAATTTGGATGAACAAAACCAATCCATCTAACGGCAAAGCCTGCATCAAAGGGAAAGTGCATATGCTGTTCACCAGTTCCTAATTATCTCAATCCCGATGCGTGGAGGGAAGGTGTCTTGGTATTCCGCGGCTGGGTTACATTGCGTCTGGGCGTGTCCAAAGACCAGTTGCTTCAGAGGCTGCAGCGTGATTCGTTAATTCATCCGTATGCGCGTGTAGGGCAAATTTAGGGTATCGGATGAATTGACGATGTATATGCCGAAGCGTGCGAGGGTGGCGGCAGAGTGTTATTGCAAATGAACGGCATAAGATAACGCATAAGGTATTGATTGAGTTCGGATATCATATCTTGAAGGGTGGCAATTTGTTCGCAGCAGATAAGCCTATACGGCATGTTGAAGATGATGAGTATGGTCGTGAAAAATATGTTGATAACCTTGCCTACGCTATTTTGACCGGTGATGATTCGGATGGCTTAGTGGTTGGAGTAGAGGGAGAGTGGGGTAGTGGCAAGACATCCATCAAGAACATGCTCATTGAGCGACTTCAGCAGATGCCCCTCCCAAGTCGTAAGATTCATCTCATTGAATTCGACGCCTGGATGTATTCCAGATCGGGAGAGATGGTATCCGCATTGTTTTCTGAGATTGCGGCGGGCCTTTCTCCCCGATTGAAGTGGTACCAACGACAGCGTGTGCGACTTAGCGGATATAGGGGCAGGGCTTTCAAGCATGTAGTTCAGCTAGGTCTTGACATTCTGGGTGCTTGTCCTTTCCCAGCAAACGTCAGCATTGTCATGGCAGTTATTTCTTGGGGTTTTCAAGCTCTTTCGGAAGAGCTTTCGAATGATACATTACAAGGCGGAGCAACCCCGGGAAGAGGAGTGAAGGCCACCGACAATTTGCGTCAGGCAAGAGATGCTTTAAAGAGAAACCTTGACTCGCAATCAGACAAGATTATTGTTTTTATTGACGATTTGGATCGTCTTCTGGACGATGAAATCGGTTCGCTTATTCAGGCGATGAAAGCGGTGGGAGATCTTCCTTGCGTTACGTATGTTTTGTTCTATGACAAGGCATATGTTGCGCAGGCGCTCGATAAAGTGAGCCATGATCGTGGCGCTGAATTCCTTGAGAAAATAGTTCAGATTCCTGCTGCGGTTCCTGAAATATCTCTCAGCGAGTTGCATGAGATGCTGAAGAATGAAATCCTCCGTGTCGGATGGCGTAACGATTTTTCGTTAGGAAGAGAACAAGATATTTTCGATCAGTGCATTTGCCCATTCATCCGGAGCAAGCGAGATATAGTGCGCTTCCTGAATGACTTCCGTCTGTATTACATGGCACTTGGCGATGATGTTGAGCTACTGGATTTAGCAGGCATTACCGCACTGCGTATATTCTGTTCGGAACTGTATCGGTGGATAGGCGAGAAGCGTAATTATCTGACAGATTTGGAATTCGTCGATAATAATAGTGGAATGTATGCTGACAGGCAAAGGAAAAAGCAGAAAACACTAGAACATGAAATTCAGGACGCCAGAGATGCAGGTATCTTTAATGGATTTCCGGCAAACTGGAAAGAAATTGTCAGGGTGCTATTTCCATTTGCTAATAAAGCTTTAGGCAAGCAGAATCTATCTCGGGTTTCAGATTCATATCGAGCAATATGCAAGAAAGATCATGTTGACACATATTTCCGGCTGGTTCCATCGCCGGAGAATATTTCAGAGAAGCGTTATAAACAATTTGTCTGCGAAATAAATCTTGACAATGCTCAGCCGGATGCTGATCTGATGCAGGTCGCTTATTCTCCTAGATTGAAAGGGAGAATTGGGCGATACTTATATCGGGACACACAACAGAATGCGAGGAGAATGTGCATGCTGCTTCGCTTTTATTTGAAGCATCATTTTTTGATTGATCTACACTTCCCATTAAGTACAGTGGAAAAGTATTTCTATCCTTATGTGTTGAATTTATTTGAGCTAGCATGCGAGAAAAGATGGAATTCAGCTAATGCTGAGGCACTTTTGCAAGAATGTATTGATACTGAAAATATAGGGGCATTTCCAATCGATATTTATTTAGCTATGCTATGCGGTTTGCGGTCTTTGCCGGCACAGGAAGCGGATTGGCAGAGAAACAGATTGTCCGAGATTTGGGATGTTGAAGTTGGGCGGCATTTGGGAGCTAGAAGTCAGATGCCGTCTGAGTTGGACAAGAAGGTTGACTGGGGAATTTATGCTGATCGCTTTGAGAAAAAGGTTTTGTCTCTTGCAAAGAAACAGCTTCAGGATAAAGGTCGTGACTCATTACCAGTACATTTGAGTTTTTATGATTTACGTTTGACGATAGCGATGCTGGGATGGTTGTTTAAAGATGCACCAGACGCCTTGACAGATGCGTTACTTGCGCTTCGTAAGTATGCGGATGAAGACCAATTTGTGTTTCTTTCTGCGGCTGCATTAGTAATAGAACAAGATGATGGTAGCTATGCCGTTGACGTCCAAACCGCTAAACATTTGTTCAAATCTGCTGACTACCTAAATATGGTCAATTCGTATGTCAACGATAATGAATTACAACATAAGACTGATAGACGATATGAGCAGCAGTTACATCATGCGGCTTATGCCTTTGCGCTCAAGGGCAATGGGATAGTAATTCAAAATGGCAAAGTTCAGGTTACTGCTGACCAGGCGAACAATGTTCTGAAAAATTGGGGACTCGGATTTAACTCCGATAATTCTCTATGACTGTGGTAAGGCTGGTATTAGAATCATTCTGCACCGTGCCAGAGAATAAGTCGCTGAGGCCGCGATGTTCGTAGACGTGGCGCCATATTCACATGCTTGAACTAATGCTTAGTCCACAGTCGATGTTGGCGGAGATCGGCACCTGGGAGCATATTCATCTGCTGCACTCACTATGGCAGCGCGATTTCATGTATTTCCCGTAGAGAGCTTTCGGTATGATGCATCCATGAGCAATGAGGGAATTCCAACTCCGAATATGGCTGACGTAAAGTCGGTTCATCCTTCTATCTGTTCTCGAAAGCGACCAGTTACGTTTTATTGGTTTCCAACGGATGCTGCTGCTGATTTGGAAGAGGCATTTGAAGAGTATGTGGCTCCACAGTTTGAATCGGATCATGCTGCAGCTTCGGCAGAAGAAGAGTTTCTCGCTACTATTGAGCGTGCTAAGAAAGGTATTCTGAAGCCAGTCTATGAGGTTAAAGAGATCAACGCTGAAACAACGGCTCCGGAAAGAATTTTCGAGATAAGAAATAGCTGGCCCAATAGCAAACGAGGAAGTGGGAAGTGCCAGTACCTTGGTTCGCGGTTGTTCCATGCAGAGCCTCAGGAGCTTGAAAGCGCAGCGCTTGGTCTTTTTCTGATGGCGAAAAAGGAGATGCAGACGGACGCAATGCTATGGCAGACACAAACTACTGATGCGGTTCGCGCGAAACAGCGTTTGCAGGAATGCCGGGCGTGTAACTGGAGAGGAATCAAGAGCTGCTGACTCGCGTAGTGTTTGCGAAAGATGAGTTGTTGTTTTATCCTAAATGTGAATATAAGTTTTAACTTATATTCAATACATGTGCATGGATAAGCACATGGCAAGCAAAAGAATTGATTTCAGGGCGAGTGATGACGATGGATACCAAGTCAAGCAAGTATAAGTTGCTTCGTAAGCGAGCGCATAAATCCATTCAGTCTGATCAGCGAATCATCGAAGAGCTCAAGCAAAAACGCAAGGCTCTTGATCTTACACAAGAAGAGGTTGCTTTTCGGATGGGTGTGTCCCAACCGGATGTTTCCATGATCGAGAACGGGAATGCCGATCCGAGGCAGTCGACGATTCGCAGGTACGCCAATGCTGTGGGCTGCATGATTGAACATGAACTCATTCCTTTCGAGGATGATTCCGATTCGCTTGCATCCGAAGCTGTCGTAGTGGGTTATGAGGGTAGACCAATTGGCCTTGAGAATCGGCATATCCCCAGATCTCTTGAAGGGGTGGCATACCTTAGTCGACTGGATTGGCATGGTTCTACTGAATCGCGGCGTAGCGATTTATCAATGGAGTTGCAGGAGGCGTAGCGTTGTGACGAAGCTAATTCAACGAATGGGATTGATATCCGCTCGCAGCACCTATAATCCAGATGTTTTAGAGCGTTCGAATGTCGAGTTTGATGTCTCTGCTAGGCAAAACGTTGCTGAGGTGAAGGACAAAAGCTGGACACTTGAGCTTGAGCTGACTCTGGATATTCATGAAAAGGTGGGTGCTTCGGAAGAAGCAAACATGCAGACCGCCTTTGAGATAATAATGCGTTATCGTCTTGAGCTTGACAATAACGATATAAAGACAGATGCATTGAAAAAAGAGGTCTATGCGGCTACATGGCCGTATTGCCGGAAAGATATTGATACGTTGTTCTGTCTATATCAGCTGTCTCTGCCAGCCTTGCCATTCTCGATTGGCTGAGACTATATTTTCTTGATAAGCTGAAGATTAAACCTAGTTCGGAATTCAGGCTGATTAATTGCATGATGCTTCATCGGGTGTAGTCTCGCTTTGCATTTTTTATTGCTTGTCGGCTGAGAATTAGCGTCTCAAGCAACGGAAAATTTGGATTGCTCAGTTTTGGAGTTGATCGAAAAGACCGTTCTCTGCGAGTATTCCTTTAATCTCCAGTACTGAAGCTACATACTTGTCGGATGGGTTGTAGCAGCGGATGTTTCTGATTATATTCGCCTCCGTAGTGGAATAGGTGTATTGAAGTTGTTCGGCTGCTAGTTCAATGCTTTCAATATCGCTTAGAGGGAATGTTGATGTTACTTGGGCGATTCCTACGGTCATTTTTGCCCCGGGAAGACGAACCAGAATATTCTCGATATGTCGGATCCATTCTGGTCTATTGAGATTTTCATAAACCAGAATGGAAAATAGCAAGGTTTTGGAAGTCTGATATTCTAAACACACTCTATTGACTGTTTTGCCAAAACGATCCGATATATATCGGAAATTTCGGATGACCAGTTGTGTTTTTCTGTCGTACAATTCAAATTGTTCATTATATTTTTCTCCTGGACAGTTTCTCAGAAACTCATAAAAGGTGATTATGACTATTGCTGCAATGAAGGTCTGCCACATGCTATCAACTATTGCTTGAAAATTTGATGGTGCTAATTTTGAGAAATCAAAGTATCGTGTTATTGCCCCTATGACTAAAGCAAGAGCAGGATATGCAAATAGCAATGTCAGACTAAGAAATCTTTCTCCGAAAGTGAATCCGTGAATCAGTGAAGGGACATATGTTAGAAAAACATACAACAGAGCGGATATGCTTAAGCAGACGAGTTGTTGACTGGTTGAGCTTTTCCATTTGGCCAATATAGACGCTTCGCCAGTTAGAACAACAAGTGGTGGGAAAATGCGAAGCACTAGGAAGCGGAAGAAGCCGCTGCCTTCGCCAGCTGCAATTTGGGAAAGCGTCATGTATGAGTTAGCGCGTGGTGTGTTTCCGTGCCGTTCGATTAGTCGGAAACACGCCCACATGGCTGCCGCTGAGAGGACGACCATGACTATATAAAGATATTCAATGTGCATTGCGTCTCTTTTAGTGTTTAGAACAATATGAAAACGTGTGCAGAAGAATGTTGTAGTATGTCCCTTTCTGAGAGATTCCATTTTGGGACATAAGATCAGCGCTTCTTTTACTTGTGACAGGGGGCAGCTGCAGTAGGAGAGCTGTATTATCTTGTGAAATCCATACTGCTATGTGGTTCATATTGCAAATCATTTTCCCATTTTCTGAATCTTGAGCGATAGGTAGCGGTGCATTGTATTTATGCTGAATTGCAGGCTTCAGATGATTGCTGAAACAAACAGTCTATCGTTGAAAGGGTTGCTGCTGTAGCTGTGATTTAAGGCTAGATTAGTGGCTATTCTCCATCCTGTTTCTTTAGGTAGTTCGTCTATGAAGGTGTGCAATTCATCTTGGAAAGTTTTCTTGTCACAAGGTCCTCTTTTCTGGAAGTGCTTTACATGTCTTCTGACATAGCATACGTGAAAGGAAATGTGTTTATTTATTATTGAATAATCAACGAGATCTTCAAAATGAAAGTCTCTGGTCTGAATCCCCGCTCATGCGGGGAACACTATCGACCCGTTTCCATTCACCGGGCCATTCCTCCTCCCCCCCCCCGTATCAGTCTTATCGTCGCGAGATATCTGAGGAAAGATACTAATATCTAGTATCTCTTTTTGGGCTTCTTGTCAATTTGGCAAAACACATTTGGAGCCGGAAGTGTCATCTGCCAATGGATTTATGCAGGCAAACGGTGGAGGGAGCATTGGACGAGATGCCTTCCACGCGACTTGGACGTCCGCAAAGACCAGAATTTTCCAGATATGTGACGTCCTTGGTGAACTCCTAATCGCGAGTTAGTTTGGGGCTCGATTTGGGCTTCGTGTCCTTCGGGCAGGTCTTGGGCCTCGGACGCAGCGTCTGTTAGCGGTGACTCCCATGTGTGTGTGATCGAATAAAGGTGTTCACTGTCGGCACTTGTTCCTGAACACCCTGAGCGTTCAATTTGGACGGTGTCGGCGGTGATGGCGCCGGTGGAATGAGAACACCGGCATCGTCCGGTTCCTTGGTAGATTCCCGAGTGCCTGTCAACCAAACTGATGGTTCTCGGGGGGAAAGGAAATGACGACACCGGTGTGTCCGACAGCGTATCAGGCAGCTCGACCGCCAGGGCCTGGGCCACAGGGAGATATCGCGGAAACTCGGCGTATCGCGCACGACCGTGGTCAAGTACGCCAACCACGGGGATTACTCTCCCAAGCCCCTTGGCTCGGGGCATGCGGGCAGGTCGCTGGCCGACGCGGGGTATTCGGCCGTCGTGGACGGGTGGCTGACCGCGGATCTGCGCATGCCCGTCAAGCAGCGCCATACCGCGGCCCGCGTGTACGAGCGGCTCGTGGCGGAGTGCGGGTTCACGGGCTCGTATTCGTCGGTGCAGCGCTGGGTCAAGCGCTGGCGGCGGGAGCATCGCATGGAGTCGGACGGCTTCGCCGAGTTGGAGTGGGCGCCGGGAAGCGCGCAGGTCGATTTCGGCCAGGCCAGGGCCGTGATCGCCGGAGTCGAACGCGTGGTGCATTTCCCGGTGGTGTCGTTCCCTTATTCGAACATGCGCTGGGTGGTCGCCCTTCCCGGCGAGACCTCGGAGTGCGTGTGCCAGGGTTTGCTGTGGATCTTCGAGCGCATGGGCATGGCGCCTAGGGTGGTGGTGTTCGACAACGCCACCG
>SKDY01000347.1_pt1 | contig 39513 bp, 34 predicted proteins | sample 4826591 | NCBI WGS metagenome assembly SKDY01 (sample SAMN11008823, study PRJNA524170) | human gut metagenome | biome: Human fecal sample; material: Feces; isolation source: fecal sample from pouch patient p10, p22 | host: Homo sapiens | place: Israel: Tel-Aviv | collected 2016-06-15 | reverse complement strand
AAGAATAGATTGAAAGGTTGGATTAACACTTTTTTACGGAGACTTTTTTATCCAAAATATACAGTATGTGTTTTACTTACATCAGAAGATAAGGAAAAGTGGGATTTTCGTAATGCTGTCGTAATCCCTAATTATTATGATAATTGCGATGAACTTATTAGTAATTTAGATAATAAAACAATACTTTTTGTAGGAAGATTACAATTTGAAAAAAATATTCCTATGCTAATTGGTGCTTTCAAAATCATTCATTCAAAATATCCAGATTGGAAACTTGAATTATGGGGAAGTGGTCCACTTGAAAATGAATTACATGCTCTAATTAGAAAGGAACAACTATTACAATCTGTGCATCTTAGGGGTAGAACAAATCAAATGGGGCATATTTATGAGAAGTCTTCTATTTTAGTTTTACCTTCTTTTTATGAAGGCTTCCCTTTAGTCTTAATAGAGGCTATGGGAGCCGGAATTCCTTGTATAGGTACCGATATATCGGGGAATAAAGCAATTATTAAGCATAATGAGAATGGGATAATTATTAAAGAAAACTCAGTAGAGGCATTAGCACAAGCTATTGATACTTTAATTAGAAATCCAACTCTTTTGCACAAAATGTCTAAAAATGCTATTCAAACAGCATTGCAATATAGAAAAGAAATTATTATTAAACGGTGGATACAGCTTTTTATTAGTCTCACAAGATGAAAGTGGCAATAGATTTAACTCCATTATATGGGAGGAAATGGACTGGTGTTGAGTTATATGCAATAGATTTGTATAGAGCTTTTTTAAATTTGGGATTTGATGTGATTCCTATATTCCATGTAAAAAATGAAATTGATACTAATGCTAATACTTTTATTATACAACATACAAATCGGGTAAGATTAGAAAATTATTCTTTACCAAAAGCAATTCGAAAAATAAAGGCATCAATAGTTGTTTTCCCCATATTCCCTCCCCCCTTTGATTTATATATTAATAGGCCCTCAAAAATTGTTACAGTTTTGCATGATACTGCTTTTATTAGATATCGTAATACCTTAAAACTGGTAGCGAAGTATTATCTTACTTCTAAAAGTCTCCTTGCAATGCGATATGCTAATTGTATTGTTACTGTTTCTGGAACTGAGGTTAAGCAATTCAGACAATATACTAAGTTACCTATACTGAATTGGGGCGAGAATATTTCTAAAGAGTTTTTACCAGAAAATATTAACATCAATAAAGATTTTCTTGGAAGTTTCGGATTACAGCCATATAATTATTATATTTCAGTTTCAACTATTGAACCGAGGAAAAATTTGAAATATCTTCTTAACGTAATAAAGAAGGAGCTTATTTTTTCAGATAAGAAACTTGTTCTGGTAGGTCGGAAGGGATGGGGTAATGATCATGAATTGAAGCAACTTATTATAGAGCTAAAAGAGCATATCCTTTTTACAGGATATTTATCTGTAGAAACTTTGCAGACCTTGTATCATTATGCTTTTGCCTTTACTTTGTTATCATTAGATGAAGGATTTGGACGTACTCCATTAGAAGCCGTTGCGTGTGGGTGTAAAACGATTATAGTTAGTGATATAGATATATTTCATGAGACATTGCAAAATTCAGGAAATTATATACCATTGGATGATGTTATGGCGGCTTCAAGTCGCTTTACAGAAGGAAAATGGCGAAAAGTAGCTTCAAATTTCATAATACCATTTAATGTGATGGAAGATAAAATTAATCTTAGCCAGATGAGTAATATTATAGGCTGAGACGTTATTTTAAAATATCAATTGTTTAGTTAGATAATATTATTTATGTTGTAAAGAGTAGATGAATAGCAAAGTACATATTCTTAATTTAGATATATTAAAAATATCAAGGCGACATTTGTTGGAACAATTATATGAGGGTGTATTGGTAACTCCTAACCTTGATCATATTGTTAAACTTCAACATGATAAAGAGTTTTGGGATTGCTATAGGAAAGCTGAATGGGTTATTTGTGATTCTAAAATACTCTATCTTGTATTGAAACTAGTAGGAAGGGCTGTGCCTGAACCTATTCCAGGGAGTAGTTTTTTTACGTCTTTTTATATGTATCATAAGGACGATGTTGCTTGCAAGATATTTCTTTTAGGGGCTCTGGGAAATGTTGCAGAAAAAGCACGGCAGACAATCAATAAGAAAGTGGGGCGTGAAATAGTTGTTGGTGCTCTTTCCCCTTCTTTTGGTTTTGAAAATAAGGAGGATGAATGTGAAAGAATTCATGATATGATAAATCAAAGTCGAGCTAATGTTGTATTGGTTGGAGTTGGTGCTCCTAAACAAGAAAAGTGGATTATGAAACATAAATATGATATGCCTGGGGTAAAGATTTGGTTGGCTTTAGGCGCGACAATCGATTTTGAGGCAGGCAATGTTAGGCGCGCTCCTCTTATTTTCCAAAAGTTGGCTCTTGAGTGGCTTTATAGAATATATTGTGAGCCAAGAAGAATGTTTAAGCGTTATATCTGTGATGATTTAGCTTTTTTCTTATATATCTTTAAGGATATCTTGGGAAAGTATAGAAATCCTTTTGTATAGAGATGCTTTGTTGAGAGTTGTATTCGCATTTGACTTTTTGTTGTTAATATGGAATTTCCTTTATGCGTCATCTTTCCGTGAAAGATGGCGCATAATTGTATTTTAAAAGAGACGTATCACTTAATAAAATGCTTATTTTGAGTGATACGTCCTTTATATTCAATATTCAAACTTCAAGATATAGAATTAATATTCTTCGTCATCACTCATTTCTGATGCTTGTAAATCGAGTGATTCCGGGTCTTCATCATAAGTTGTACGATAGCTTTCTTCGGTCAATTTATCCTCATCAAATGTGTCGTCATCTTCTTCAATATCATTGTAGTGATCTTCTACAATAACATCATCTTCTTCGTCTTCCTGTGACTTGGGCATATCTTCTTCTGTTATTTCATCGCTGGGCTCAAACTTAATCTTAGTTCTATACATCTCTGGTTTTTCCTTGGCAAAGATAGCTTCTACCCACGTCCCTTTCTCAATTTCAAGAACTTCGTAGCCATCGTTCACCTTCTTCTCGTACATGCCTCCCGGCTTATGAAGACGATCTTTGGGTAGGGTAGTGGTACTGATGTCAAAGCCTTGTTCGATGATGTCTTGAATACTCTGTGACAGACTTTCCCATCCTCCGCCAAAATTACGCTCAATAACTTCAAGCAATTTAGCTGCAGAGATGTGGTGAATGTTTTCGTAAGTAAGGTCGGTCACGCGAAGAATAGGACGCTTTTTGATAGCCCATTTGACTTTTGTGCTGTCATCAATCTTAACGAAACCGACTTTGAAACCACGTGCTTCATATTTGGAAATGACTTCTGGTCTGTCGATTTTAACTTCTTCAATGTCAAAAGCACTGCGGAGGATATCAACATATTGGCGTACATTATCTTTCAAATCAGCTTCCTTTTCAGCTGCGTTCCACATTCTGTATACATCATTTTCCTGAATATCCCACACATTGCTTTTGTTTAGTGTCTTTAGTGTTAGAACTTTTTGCTGTCTCATATATACGTTATTTCTTTGTTGCAAAAGTATATACTTTGCATCATATTCACAAACTTTTAGCATAGATTTTTTTGCTATCTCATGTGAAATTTTTATTTTTGCATATAATTATGAGTGAACCTTTGGCAGAAAGAATGCGGCCTCATTCGCTCGATGAATATGTTGGTCAGCAGCATCTTGTCGGACGAGGTGCCGTCTTGCGCAAGATGATTGACGCCGGACGCATTTCTTCTTTTATATTATGGGGCCCCCCTGGAGTAGGAAAAACCACGCTCGCACAAATCATTGCCAACAAACTTGAAACTCCGTTCTACACATTAAGTGCTGTGACAAGTGGAGTAAAAGATGTGCGCGACGTGATAGAAAAGGCAAAGAATAATCGCTTTTTCAATACTGCCTCACCGATTCTTTTTATTGATGAAATTCATCGTTTCAGCAAGTCGCAGCAGGATTCTCTGTTGGGAGCTGTTGAACGTGGCGTCGTTACTTTAATTGGCGCAACGACAGAAAATCCTTCTTTTGAGGTTATACGTCCTCTGCTCTCACGTTGTCAGCTTTATGTTTTGAAGTCACTTGATAAGGAGGACATGTTGCAATTGGTCAACAGAGCCATTACCACAGATGTAGAACTGAAGAAGAAGCATATTGAATTGAGAGAGAGTGGGGCGCTGTTACGTTACAGTGGGGGAGATGCCCGAAAGCTGTTGAACATTCTTGAACTCGTGGTTGAGGCCTCCGAAAGTGAGGTTGTCATAACTGATGAACTTGTGGAAAGTCGGTTACAAACAAATCCTTTAACCTATGATAAGGATGGGGAGATGCACTACGACATCATTTCGGCTTTCATTAAAAGTATTCGTGGGAGTGACCCTGATGCGGCCCTTTACTGGTTGGCGCGTATGATTGAAGGTGGAGAAGACCCACAGTTCATTGCTCGCAGACTTGTTATCAGTGCTGCAGAAGACGTGGGATTGGCCAATCCTAATGCCTTATTAATGGCCAATGCAGCTTTTGATGCTGTCATGAAGATAGGCTGGCCCGAGGGAAGAATACCTTTGGCAGAGGCTACGGTCTATTTGGCTACGAGTCAGAAAAGCAATTCTGCCTATCTTGCCATTGATAGTGCATTGGCAAAGGTACACGAAACAGGGAATCTTCCAGTTCCACTTCCTTTACGAAATGCCCCAACCAAGCTGATGGCTGAACTCGGTTATCATGACGGTTATAAGTATCCCCACGACTATCCCGGGCATTTCACGGAACAACAGTATCTGCCTGATGAGCTGAAAGATACTCGCTTCTGGCATGGGCAGCACAGTGTTGTCGAAGAGAAACTCAACAAACAGATGGAAAACTGTTGGGGAGATCGTTTTAAAGAATAAGAACTAAATTGTTGAAAACATGAAGATTGTTGAATTAGATGGATATGCTGCTAATCCCGGAGATTTGAGTTGGGATGCTATGAAAGCGTTGGGAGAGTTCGTTCTTTACGACCGTACGGCTCCGGAAGACGTGGTTCTGAGAGCAAAAGATGCAGATATTATCCTCGTAAATAAAGTAAATGTAACGAAAGAAGTTATCGAACAATTGCCTAAACTGAAATATATCGGTGTGTTAGCCACGGGTTATAACGTGGTTGATATAGCTGCGGCAAAGGCTCATGGCATTGTTGTTTCAAATATTCCAGCTTATAGTACGGACAGTGTTGCACAGATGACATTCGCTCATATTCTGAATATGACCAATCGTATTGAACACTATGCACAGCTGAACCGTGAGGGACGGTGGAGTCAGAACCCTGATTTCTGCTATTGGGATACGCCACTTCCTGAAATCAGTGGCAAGGTGTTAGGTATTGTCGGATTGGGAAACATCGGATGTAAGGTTGCGAGAATAGCAAAAGATTTCGGTATGGATGTCTTTGCTTTTACCAGTAAGAATTCGGCCGATTTACCCGAAGGCATTCAGAAAACAACGCTTGATGGTTTGTTTGCTGTGAGTGATATTCTCTCTTTGCATTGTCCTCTGACCCCTGATACACATGAGTTGATAAATAAGGATGCACTGAAGAAGATGAAGAAAGGGGCCTTGTTGGTTAACACGGGACGCGGACAATTAGTCAATGAAGCCGATGTTGCAGCGGCCTTGAAGTGTGGTCATTTAGGCGGTTATGGGGCAGACGTCATGTGCATTGAGCCTCCTTCGGCCGATAATCCGCTGTTTTCTCAACCCAATGCATTCATTACTCCGCATATAGCCTGGGCTACAAAGGAGGCGCGTTCGCGCTTGTTGGAGGTGTGTGTAGAGAATGTGAAGGCTTTCATAGAGGGCCATCCGCAGAATGTTGTCAATAAGTAAGCCGTGGAATTATGATAAGCCCTAATCCCGAAGTAGCCCGCACGGTACTTCAACTGATTGAATTTATCGGAACTTTTGCTTTTGCCATTTCGGGCATCCGCATGGCTGCTGCCAAGCATTTTGATTGGTTTGGAGGTTTCGTTTGCGGTTTTGCAGTTGCCATTGGTGGTGGAACCATACGTGATGTGATGCTTGGTGCAACGCCTTTCTGGATGACTTCAAGCATTTATTTCACCTGTACGGTCTTTGCATTGCTTGTGGTTATCCTCTTTGCAAAGTGGCTCAATCGCATGGAAAATGCGTGGCTTGTCTCTGATACTTTTGGGCTTGCCATGTTCACGATAGCAGGACTACAGAAGACGTTACAGTATGATCATCCCTTTTGGGTGGCTATTATTATGGGCTGTATTACGGGAGTTGCAGGCGGAATCATCAGAGATGTGCTTCTCAATCAAGAGCCTGTAATCTTCCAAAAGGATATTTATGCCATGGCAAGTGTGGGCGGCGGTCTTGTCTATTGGCTGTTGGCATCTTTCGGTTTCAATGTTGGCGTTACGGCAATCATCACATTCCTTGTAATATGCCTCATACGTTTTGTTACTGTGAAATTCCACATTTCGCTTCCAATTCTCAGAGGTGAGAAAGAATAAGGAAAGCTTTGAGGGCTTGTTATAAAATAACTTTCGAGGCCTTTTGCTTCTGTCATTTTCTGATCTTGAATGGATAGCTCCTTTACTTTCTGTTTTCTTTTGTGTCTTTATGTGTAGAGAAGGAGAATAGTTTACAGCTTCAGATATCTTACTTTCAGTTGTGGATTTCTTCAGATACTATGATATTCAAATTGTATTTTTGATTTAAACAGAATCCAAATGAAATTCAAATATTTATCGATGTTTTCTGTTATCGCCTTATTGGTGGCGATAGTAGGATGTACCAATGATGAAACGGTACAGAATTACAGCAAGAGTGAGATGAATAGTAAAGGTATGACTGAGTTCACAATGACAGCCAACATTCGTGATTTTTCGATCAATGTCTCCCTTCTTACACGAACAAAGGGTGTTTATACAGGCTCGGGTATAGAATTCTATTGGACATCGAATGACCAACTGTGGATTAACAATACTACATTGAAGCTAAGCTCTCATTCCGATATTCCTACTACAAATGCGGAGAAAGAGACCGCTAAGTTCTGGTTCGAAGGCACTTATACTGCTTCAACCTACCCCGTACGCTATACAGGTAATGGTAATTCTGTAGGTGATAAGGTTACAATTAAGGCTGCACAAACCCAACAGGCTCCCAATGATGGAGCGCATATCGGTACCGATGGTGACTGCGGAACAGCTATTGCTATGAAAAATGGAGAACGTTACGAATTTATGCTTGAGCATAAGGCATCTTATATTACCTTTGCCCCTTTCTACACCAAAGATAATTTAGCCAATTCGGTAACGGTAAAACAAATAAAGGTAACAGCCGACAAGGATATTGCCGGTACGTATGACTTTGATGACAACGGCCTTAACACAGCAGCAGTAACAGGTGGTTCTAAGAGTATTACACTAAAACTGGATGGTACATTCAATATTCCAACAGCTTCAGATTATACGAAGAACGGTGCTATTATGGTTATCGCACCGGGTACGTATAACACTTTTACTGTGGAATATACATTATCTGATACAAAAACAGGAGTTACCGGTACAGTGTCGAAGACGTACAACGACGTCACTTTCAAGCCAGGATATAACAAAACTGTAAAGTATGATCTTGAAATGAAACACTACGAGGCCAAATATTACATGTGGGATGCAAAGAAAGACTATTGGAATGACTATACGGGAACGCTACCTTTAGTAAATGGAGAAAGTGCACCATTCCTACTGGAGGGGGCGATCGAGAATATAATAAAAATGTACATAATCTTAACGAAGCGTTTCAATCATGTGCAGGATGCCCTAATATTAATCAGATGAGTTATTATATATGGCATGGAAACCCGCATTGGGATGGTGAACTCTTATGGACGAAGTTAGGACAAATTTATCAAGGAGGTATGTGGTTCTTGAAAAAAGATAAGATTTCTGGGTTCAAGGCAAGTCAATATAGCAATGGTACAGATTATCGGAGCAACTCAAATTGGAAAACCTGGAATGAAAATGACCCCTACTGGCAAAAGACTCCAGTCTCCGGAAAGCCGTCAAATATAAACGATTGCTTCTTTCTACCTGCTATGGGGTATGTAAATGCAGGGACTTTAAACATGAATCTAGGCGGATATTATGGAGCTTACTGGACAGCTACTCCTGTTTTGGGAGACGATACCACTTATCGTGCACTCTTATTACATTTCTCTCCAACAGTAGTAGGAATAGAGGTTGATGCTCGTTTCTTCATTTATCCGATCTTTGAGGTGCAATAGTATGTAACTATACCTCACAACGAGTTATAAAATAGTAAGGTCTTTTGGTATTTAAACCGTAAATAAGTAAATCCCCAAAAGGTTGTACCTTTTGGGGATTTATTATTTAGAATCATTTTTACATCCTATCATTGTGTCTATATATATTTTGCAGATAATATGTTTTTTAATGGTAAAAGGCGCAGATCCTTCAAAAAGAAATAATGGCGGTGTTCTTGCCAGAGAGTTCACAAGACACCGCCACAAGTCAGTTACTATTCAGCCCAAAGGTCTTGTTTAGACCGGACCATGACTTCTTCCTCATCGTCCTCGTCAAGGAAGCCACGTTTGGCATCTATAGGTTTATGGGGATCATAACCTCCCTCGTCTACACCAGGACTGGCTGTGATCATCAGGTTCTCAACCCTCATCGTTATACTCTCAGCCTCGGGCCTCAGATATATCTTCTTTTCCATTGTACTCTGTTTTTACTTGATTACTACTTTCTTACCGTTATGAATAAACACGCCATGATGCGGATGTCCGACACGCTGGCCGTTGAGGTTATAATAGATATTGGCGTTCTTACCCTTGTCGTTGTCGTCTGCCGTCAGACTCCCGATGCCGGTCGTGGAACCGTCATCGAAGACCAACATGGCCTTGGCGCCCGCAGGCAACGAACCTACCTTGAAATAAGCCTTATGGACAGGAAATTCCGTTATATCGGCGGTGACTTTGCGGAACACGCCTTCCTGCATCACATACACCGGAGCTGCTGTTGATGCCGCAACCGTAGTAGGATTGACTGTGACACCGGTCATGATATTGGGGGTAACGGTGTAGGTCTGATTATCCTTTTCACCGATGGTGTAATAGAAATCCGCACCGGTGGACTCTTTGTCGAGCACTTTCAGCAATACACTGGTGTTGGCAGGCACATAGCCGTAGTTGCCGCTCACGCCGCCTTTCTCGTCGATACTGGTCATCTTGATGTGATAAGTGCTCGTGCCGTAGTCCCCACCGCCGGCTTTGAGGGGTGAGCCCGCTACGAAAGCCGCAACGTCGGTATGTCCGGTAGTTGCCTTGTAGTCGCTGAAATCGACATCGAACTCACGGGCGAAAGAGCCGTATTTCTTGGAAATGGCAACATCAGGGATCCTATAGTCAATAGCGTTCGCATAGTCCTGCCATGCCGCCTTGTAAGTCATTTCCGCCGACTTCTTCACGTAGATCTTCGTTGTAGAGGCTATCTCGCTGTAGACGTTGCTCGTGCTGGCGCCCAGATCGGAGGGACGCAGCTTGAAACGGGTGGTGGAAAGCATCTGATTGGTCGGGGTACTCTCAATGAAGAAGATGTTCCGGATGGAACTGATGTTCTTAGTCAGGTCGGTCGAGGTCATAAAGGCGCGGCTACCGATATACTGGACGTTGTCGAACACCACGATTTCCTTCACCGAACCGCTGAGATTCTGGCAGAGATAATCACCTACGAGCGCCACCTTGTATGTCTTACCGCCTTTTGTCACGTTCCGAGGCAGCACATAGGTATAGTCGGTGGCTGTGGTATTGAGCAGATCCACGGCGTTATCGCTCACGGCGATGTACTCTTCCTTACCGTCTACAAACGAGGGAGAGATACTCTTGAACTTGCTGTAGTAGGTGTCCGCCTGATATGTAGTCAGTTTCTCCTTACGTACATTGATGTCGATGAGCGGGAACATGTTTTTTGAACCGCTCGTACCATCGTCGAAAGCGCGGTCGTTTCCTCCTTGGGCGATGTTGGTAGGATTAATCATATCATCGCAAAGGAAAGTGATGGTGTTCAGGTTCTCGCACAACTGGAACGCGGCTTTCTCTATCTTCGTCACTTTATTGGGGATGGTGACGTTCTTAAGGTTCTTGCAATAATAGAACGCGTACTCTCCGATGGTTTTGATACTCGGGGGCAGCAGCGTAAAATTATCGTTGGCCTTGCCCGGAGGGAACACTTTCAGCGTTTCCTTATCCTTGGAGAGCAGTACGCCGTCCACACTCGAATACATCGTATTGGCGTCGTCCACATTGATTGAAGTCAGCTTGGTGCAGAACTGGAATGCGCGAGGGTCTACATTCGTTGTCGTTTTCGGAAGGTCGATGCTCACCAACTTGTCGCAGCTGTTGAAAGCCGACTGACCGATAGTCGTTACAGACTCCGGCAGTTTGAGGTTCTCCAAACCGCAGTTTTGGAAACTGCCGCTACCGACGAACACAAAGGAAGAAGGTTCTTTAAACGTTGCTGACTTCATGGAAGAACAGCCGTTGAAGGCGCTTTCATCGATTCTGGTAATCGTCTGCGGGAATGTGAAAGAGGGAAGAGAGTAATTATCTCTGAATGCAGCGTTTCTGATTTTTTCCAATTTACAGGTTCCCTTAAACTCGAATTTCTCGAGTTTTTTGTTGCCACGAAAGGCTTCCGCGCCAATTTCCTTCAACTGTGAGTTATCCTCCACGGTAACGGTCTTCAGCCCTTGCCCGTCAAAACTATCATTTCCGTTCTGGCCATAAAAGGCTCCCCATTCAAGAAGTTTCACTGATGCCGGAATCGTAACATTACTCAAATGCGCCCAAATGAATGCTCTTTTCCCGATGGTTTCAAGTCCCGATGTGCCCGAGAAAGCCAATTCGGATAACGAAGAGGATTCGAAGGCCGATTCCTCTATGGTCTTGACCGATGGCGGAAGCGTTATTTTGGTCAGTTTCTTTGTACCTTCACAGGAAGACTGCTTGATGGTTGTCACCGTGCCTGGAACCGTATATTCGCCGGCTTTGGCCGTGGGATAGTAGATCAAATCCGTAACAGTCTTGTTGAACACAACTCCGTCTACACTCGAATAGGCTGTATTGGCAGAAGCAACATCAACGGTCTCGAGGTTACTGCAATTCACGAAAACACCGTCGGAAATCGACGTAACGCTGGCAGGAATGCTGGCAGACTTGATACCGGAGTTCTTGAATGCGTATGCGCCTATGTCTTTCACACCTTCACTAATGGTGATGTTCTTCAATTTCTTGGTATAAAGGAACGCACTTTGCGCGATGTGTTCCACTGTAGAAGGAACAATAAACGGATCCATCTCCTTACCTGAGGGATACATTGCGAGTGTTTTATCATCTGCGCTATATACTACACCATCCACACTCTTAAAGGTTGGATTGCCCGACTTAACATTGATAGCTGTTAAAGAAGCACAGTCCGTGAACGCGCTGTAACCGGCAAAGGGAGCCAATGTGTATGGGTCCAACTCGCTTACAGAGGTTGGAAGCGTTACCGTCTTTATATTCGGATTCTGAAAAAAGGCAAGCCCCATAATCTTTGTAACGCCATCGGGAACGGTGAAATCTTCATCGGTTTTTCCTTTAGGATAGCAGATCAGCTCCGTTTTAGTCTTGTTGTAAAGCACTCCATTCTCGGCAGTGAAGTTCGGATTAGCGGGATTAACCGTAATAGACTGCAGTTTGTTAACACCCATAAACGGACCGCGTTCTATGGTTGTCACCGAAGCCGGAATGTTCAACGTCGTAATTTGGGAGTGCTGAAACACATTGATACCGATAGTGGTGTATCCTTCCGGTATCGTTATGCCGGTAACATTCTTGAATACACCAAATATCAGTCCTTTCACCGTCCACTCTATATGGTTTTTATCTGTCACCGTGGATGGAAGCGTTACATCGCCGGAAGCAGTACAATTAGAAATATACACTTCATGTTTCGAAACATCTGAAATGTAATAAGTGTAGTCGTCGATGGTGAACTTGTCTCCATAGACGGCGGCATACGTGCTCGCCGGCAACAACGATGCCAGCAGCAACAATAATAAAAGTCTTGTTTGTTTCATTCTTTCTCTAGTTTAATTAAAATATTGTTTTATAAACTCTCTGTAACAAGCAAAATACATCCTCAAAACGGTCTTATTTCAAATGATAAACCTTCGCAAATAGACATAAACATTCGAGCAAAGGAAACTTCGAAAAGTCCTTTGCTTATAGGTGTTGCGCGACGAATCGCGCGCGCGTAGAATAATGTTAAAGTATGTAGATAGACCGACGGTGAGTCTATGGTGTGTGTGTGTGTGTGTGTGTTAGCAAAATATTTGAATTAACCAAATACAATGTGTTAAAAGAAGCAGAAGAATTAAAAATTCCCTGCAACGCACATACACCTTTATGATAATAAGACGGATGATGCTGTGTAGTATGACACGCTATCAAATACAATTCGTATAATATATAAACTTCAATGCAAAGTTAATAAAAGTTTTTTAATAAACAAATTTTTCGCAATAGTTTCCAAAATATTTTTGTAAAATTAGCTGCTCATTTTTAACACTTTAGGGCAGACATAGATAGAAGAAGAATAGCAGAAAAATAGGTGTAATCTTTTTGTTTCAAAGAGATTGGTGTGCAATATCATTCATGATACGCTGTGTTTTGATGCAGATTGCATGGCTATTTGAGTCATATCATGCGATAATCTGTGGCAAGTTACATGGCGATTTGACGCAAATGACATCACTTTTTGATGTGATATTGTGTTTGATTTTGTGGGAATAACCGTAATGTTCTGATAGTCAATGTTTTGCTTGTTGTTAAAAGTTAGTGTGTTTTTTAAGCGAAACAGCCTTTCGTTTCAAATATGCAAAGCTCGTGAAAGCATTTGTAAACTTATATGATGAAAATTAACATAAATTTCGTTTATAGGTTTACAGCCCTAAATGATGTTTGCTGTTGAATGGTGGGCTCATGCAGATGTTTAGGTTGTTTACATTGGATAGAGTAATAATGGCCTACGTGTTGTTTCGCTTGACAGCTTATTTGATTATCCAGTCATCAAGCATTCTTCTTGCAATACTCAGTTTTTCGGGAATATTGGGGAGATTATCTTTAGTGAACCATGCCCCTTTTGACAATTCTTCTTTTTGCAGATGAATGTTTCCACTGACGTAATCGGCTGTAAAACCAATCATTAATCCGCTGGGATAGGGCCATGGCTGACTGCCGAAATAATGGAGATTTTCAATGGTTATTCCTGTTTCTTCCAACACTTCGCGATGCACGGCTTCTTCCAAAGTCTCACCAGTTTCTACAAAACCTGCTACGAGTCCATAGAAGTCGCCTTTGAAGTTGCGGGCGTGAACAAGCAATACTTCATCGTTCCTTTGGATGAGTACGATGATAGCTGTAGCCAAAGAAGGCCACACTTCCTTTCCACAGTTGATACAACGCTTGCTGATATCAGTGTGCATCTTCATCGGTGCACCGCAAACTCCACAGAACTTTGTGTTTTGATCCCAGTAAAGAAGTTCCTGGCATTTACCTGCCTTGAGATACAGTTCATTGGGTAGATAATAGAAACTCTTGCGGAGTCCGCACATCTCATAGCGTGGATGGTTGCTGACAGGATTATCAATCATGAAGGTTTTAACCTCTTCTCCGTTGTCCATCGGCGTGACATTCAGAATGTGTGTCCATTCTTTTGTCGGTAGAGGAGCTTGCTCCCCTTCTGGAATTGTATAGCTTCCATCGGGGAGTTTCTCAAGCATGATGTCTCCTTTACAGAATATAAACCAAAGGCGTTGCATTATTTTTCGTCTTTTGGATTAGGCGTATAACCAAACAACAGCAAGCTGTCGCGTGTTGCTGCAGGCTTAGTCCAGTTCTCCGGAACAAACTTCCAGTTGTTGTTTGCCTTTGGAGTCACTGTCCCCATCTTCTCAATTTCCTGCATCAGATAGTATCTTTGGTCGCGTGGACTGCGGTAGATAATCCTGCTGTTGAGACTGTCTTTTGGAATGCCTGCTCCTTTCGTAAGCAACTCTCCACCGCCGTTTCCACGATAACTATTAATAGCAACAGTGTACCATTTGTGCTCGTCAAAGGGCTGTCCGTTTGACATTTGCAGTATCTTTACCTTTTGTCCGTCGGGCTTTGTCACGTCGACAATATAGTCAATTCCTGCTGCAGAATCAAAGTTGAAGGTAAAGTTCTTGAAGCCTAAACGCTGGGCATCACCGCGTGTGTCAGCTAAAAGGAGAAGATGGTCATCGGGAGATTTCATCGTGTTTACCCAAAGGTCATAGCTCATTTCAAGGTGTTTTCTGATTTCTTCACCTGTCAGCCGCATGACGTAAAGCTGATTTTCAAACCTATAAAGATTGAACATGTCGGCCACTCTCACGGAACCTGCCTTGATAGATGCATTGAATTGGAGTGGGGCATTAAAGGCAATGTCGGCCTTGGTGATTTGTAATTCAAGATTAAGGATAAAGTCATTGAACGCACTTGAACCGAAATAGCTGTCACGAGTGTAAATGGTATTGGTGAAATTACCGATAACTCGGTCTACAAAGTTGTTCACTTTGGCAATCTGCGGCTTGAAATGGGCCATGTATTCTTCATCTACTTGCATCTGAGTAACGTCAACTAAGGTACCTGTAACCAGCTTTTTAGTTACTTTCCCATTATGAAGCGTGAGTGTAACATCGGCTTGAGCCACTGTCATTGCATTGTTGGCCGGGTCTATACAGAGCACTTTCTTACCCTCAATATTCTTTATCTTCTGGTTGAAACGCGTGTGGTCATGACCAAACATGATGACATCGAAGCCTGGAACCTGCTTAGCTACGGCGCAGCTCGCATCTTCTTGGTATTCATTTGTTGTGATTCCGCCTTCACGTCCACTGTGGAATAGGCCTATAACAACGTCAGGATGCTCTTTCTCTTGAATAATCTTCATCCATTTTTTTGCTGAGGTGACCATGTCTTCAAAGCGTAGTCCTTCCCAAATATTTTCTGTCAGCCAGTTTGGAATAGCTGGTGTCAGCATGCCGAGAACAGCTATCTTTACGCCATTGCGTTTCAGAATGGCGTAAGGTTGTGTGTAGGGCTTGCCTGTTTTCTTATTGATTACATTGCAAGCAATAACCGGGCATTTCACTTCTTTAATCCATTTGTCATATACGGCATGTCCCGGCTCGATGTCATGGTTGCCGATAGTCTGGGCTGAATAGCCTAAATAATTGATGACCTCTGCAGCAATATTGATGTCATTAGTGGCTACATAGTTGTAGAAATAGCTGGTAGGTTGGCCTTGCAAGATGTCGCCATTGTCAAGCAAGACAACGTTATTGCCATATTGTTTACGCAGTTGTTTAACATAACTGCTTACTCGTGCCATTGAACCTTGCCGTGGTTTACGGTTTGTGAAATCGTAAGGAAAGAAGCTTCCATGTACGTCACTGGTCTCAATAAATCTAAGTGAGACGGTTTTTTCTGTTGCATAAGAAGCGATACTTAATGCCGTCAAAAGGAGGATTGAAAAGAGTTTTTTCATAATTGTATTTATGTTAATCAGGACATAAAGCCGAGACTTGTAACGTGGTCTCGGCTTTATCTATATTTATCTACAATGCTTCGTCTTCGGGTTTTTCAGGGCGAGGCCTTTTAATTTTGGTGAGATGTTTCTTGTTTTTCAGCCATTGCTGTTTGCGTTCCTCGTAACTCTGACGTTGACGTTCAAGAAAATTATCAGCCATGTTGGATAATCTATTTGAATTTACTGTATATCACCGTGAGCTTGACAGGTGTATCCCCCCCCTCTATCTTAGTGCTCTTTATCGACATATCGTGATAGACTCCGGTTTGATAGGTCGAAGTATATCCTCCGTTTTGAATGCTCATGCTGGTTGTTGTCACTGGAATGACAACCACTTGGTTCCAGTTTGGCGATGCAGTTCCATTTTTCTTACTCTCATACATCGTGCGAATAATAGAACTGATATTGTTGAAAGTATAACCGTTTTGGTTCAATTTTGCCACAAAAGAGTTCTTGTAATTCGTATAATTATGATGTTCAAAGAATGTTTGTATGCTGTCAACAGGAATCATCAGCACTTGTTTGGGAGCTTCCAATGCATAGTTGTTTGTTGATGAATTATTAATTCGCTGCAATGTAATCTTAGCACTATTGATGCTGTCTTTCTCATGTCTGGCAACGATTTCCTCAACAGGAAGAGTCATCTGGGTAAAGATACCAGCTGGTGTTTTGAGATAAGTGCCGCTTTGATTATTTATCAACTGCTGAAGTGCATTGCCGTCGTTGACGATGTGAGTAGTCTGCATAACTTCCTGTGTACCACCGAATGTGGCAGCTCTTGTATACACAGAATCCTTATACTGCATGCGGAAGTAGACAAATAAAATAGAGTTGAAAATCTTACCGATAGAGCCAGAACCCCCAACAGACTTGAAGTAGAAGCCTGGCATGATGTTATGAATCAGCTTATATGAATTCTTGAAATTTACAGAATCCGGACTGTAATATTTCTGCATGATATAAGTACCATAGTTCTTATAAGTCTTTCCATTCTTGTCTGTATAAGGCTTATTGAGTGGTATACGAATGCTCGGACTGTAACCTTTTGCTTTCTTTTCCTTGTCCGAACTCGTTACGTCTGCTAAGGTATATGCCTTTTCAACGGTGAGACCTCCATTGCGAATATAGTTCTCCTGAACGGGATCAAAGTTTGTATAGTAGTCTTTACTGTCGCTGACAGGCTTACTTAATTCATACATCTTCAAGTGCATTGGAGCTAAAGAGTCGCCGACAGTATCTTCGTTATACAGTCTAATCTCACATGAATCTGCATAGACAAGACCGTTTTCCTTAGACACAATGTTCTTGAATTCAGGGAGGTAGAAGTTCTCAAGTACACCAAACTGTGTCATGAAATCAGCTGTAATATCTGTTTTGGTCTCGGGGTCTTTGAATTTACCAATATAGCCACTGATGTTCCTTGACAGTACGGCATTGGCCGCAATAGATTTCGTCGTAACATTGAAAGTATCTGTGGTAATGTCCAACTGATCACGTTTATTTGTGAGAGTTGTACCGATACCATCTGTAGAATCGTCACAAGAAATTATAATCAGAGATACAAGTAAAAGGCTTGTAAGCGTTTTCAGTTTCATTTTGATGAATGTTTTATATGATTATTCTTCACCTGATGGGCATATCTTTTCATAGAAGTCTATATATGACTTCATGAAATCTTCACCTGGATAATTAAGGACAGGCAGTTTCTTTTCAGCTGCATAATCCAACAGGTTCTTATTGACTTTGGGGCGAGCTTCAATGATACCGTCACTGTAGTCGATTGCAAGTTTCCCTAATTCAAAGAAGTCAAACTTCTCATTATAGCCTGCTACCAATTCTTTCTTGGCTTCTCTGAAAGCTACGGTTGATTTGAATTTACTTCCTAAATCACCTTTCAGTTGCTCTGAGAAAAGCGAAGTTACTATCTTAGTATTTGCAAATGAAGGCTCTTCGTGATAGGCTTTCTTGACATAAAAAGGCACAACGGCACTCATCCAGCCTTGACAATGAATGATATCTGGAGTCCATCGCAGTTTCTTTACTGTCTCCAAGACGCCTCGCGCAAAGAAGATGGCACGCTCTCCATTATCAGCATACTCTTCACCTGCTTCATCTGTTGTCATCTGACGCTTGGTAAAATAATCATCATTATCTATAAAATAGACCTGAATTCTTGATTGTGGGATAGACGCTACCTTGATAATCAGAGGGTGGTCGGTATCATCAATGATGAGATTCATACCTGAAAGCCTAATCACTTCATGCAGTTGGCCACGTCGTTCATTGATATTACCCCATTTGGGCATAAACGTTCTGATCTCAAGTCCGGCCTCCTGTGCTTTCTGTGGTAAGTCACGTCCCATGATTGACATATTCGTTTCAGGAACGTACGGAGTAATCTCTTGATTGATGAATAATACTTTCTTTGCCATGTCAATTTTCAAATTTGAGTGCTACAAAGGTATAAAAAAAATACGAATAATGTGAGAAAAATGCGTATAAAGCCAGGAATAGGGGTGTTTATTGGCATATTTTTAAAAATATTCTTTCTTATTTAAGAAAAAAGTTGTTATTTTGCGGTTCGATTTGAATAAATAGAATGAAAGTTTTCAGAAAGACAGTTGAACTTCAGAATGAGCTTTTCTGTGCTCGTAAAGAAGGGAAGAAGATTGGTTTAGTGCCTACAATGGGAGCATTGCATGAGGGACATGCTTCTTTAATCAGGCGCAGTGTGAAGGATAATGAAGTGACAGTGGTTTCTGTGTTCCTCAATCCTACCCAGTTTAATGATAAAAATGATCTTGAGCGTTATCCTCGTACGTTGGAAGCCGATTGTCAGTTGGCAGAAGCTTGCGGTGCAGATTATCTGTTTGCCCCAAGCGTAGAGGAGATTTATCCGACTCCGGATATGCGTCATTTTGAGTTTCCTCCTGTCTCAACAGTCATGGAAGGCGCGCGTCGTCCGGGCCATTTCAATGGCGTGTGTCAGGTTGTCAGCCGTTTATTTTATATTGTAAAGCCGGATAAAGCCTATTTCGGAGAGAAAGATTGGCAGCAGATTGCTGTCATCAAGCAACTTGTGAAGTTCATTAATAGTAATGTACAGATTGTGGAATGTCCGATTGTCCGTGAAGCAGATGGCTTGGCTATGAGTAGCCGCAACAGTTTGCTGACTGATGAGGAGCGCGCGATTGCTCCGGCAATATATCAAGCATTGAAAGACAGTGTAGACTTCTCACAGTCGCATACTGTCAAGGAAACTCACGATAAAGTCGTTGAACAGATTAACGCAGTCAACGGACTTGAGGTCGAATATTTTGAGATAGTGGATGGCGATAGCCTTCAAATAGTTGATAATTGGGATGCGTGTGATGGTGTTGTTGGCTGTGTCACGGTCTATTGTGGCAAGACTCCAATCCGTCTCATTGATCATATTAGATATAGGGAGAATAGATAAAATGATGATAGAAGTATTAAAAAGTAAGCTTCATTGTGTTACGGTTACGGAAGCCAATCTGAAGTATATGGGGAGTATTACGATAGATGAGGATTTATTGGATGCTGCCCATTTGATTGCAGGAGAGAAGGTTCAGATTGTCAACAACAATAATGGTGAACGGTTTGAAACCTATATCATCAAGGGAAAACGTGGCTCCGGCTGCATCTGTTTGAATGGTGCTGCTGCGCGTAAAGTCCAGGTCGGTGACGTTGTTATCATCATTGCCTATGCTCTTATGGATTTCGAAGAGGCCAAGGACTATACGCCTATAGTTGTTTTCCCAAAGGAGGGAAACAAACTTTAATATGCTCTTCTGGTGCAACAGAAGAGATGCTGTCCTACGAATTAAGCCACAATAATCTATGGATAGCGTGGTGTGGGCAGACGGCAGATAGAAACGTTGTTCACAAAATCAAAGGAGTTGTTTCGTATAATTGCAAATAAGGAAGTAAAAAAACACTCTTTTGAAAAACATTTACGATTGTCGTTGCAATGCTCGTGTATTTGAAATGGAATGCTCTTTCATTCAAAATATGCCCTGTTTTTGAGGAAATCATAATGTATTGACAGTCAATGTGTTGCAAAATACAAGGTGGATTGTAGTGTGATGCCATGCTGAAAAGCATTGTATTTTCTATTGAATTACCTCGCAATCTGCATTAAAATGCGTGATGTTTTCAGTCATTTTAGACAGTAAAGTGATACAGAAAGCAAGACGAAATGACCGATGTTGCAAGGCAAAGTGATAAAAGCGAGGGTATCGAAGTCATAAAATGGCTTTGCACAGGCATTGAAAGTGAATTTTCATTTCTATTTGGTGAGGTCTGAAAGTGTTAAAAAATGGATATAATCTTTACAGAAAGCAAGACGTTTTAGAGGTGATGTTTCTGTTTGATATATTCTAAGATATGACTTGTTCACACAGCTTTGTCTCTTTTGAGACCTTTGATTTTGCTGAACGGTGGTATTCCTATTCCTAATGAAATCTATGTCTTGAAAGGAAAAGTTGACGCTATGCGTGTTGCTTTCTCCGTTTATCTATGTGTCAAAGAGTGAACCAATGGCTTGCCAAGTGTTTCCTTTTTGCGCTGCACGGTGATGTCTTTTGAATGAAACTCCTGTTTTGTTTTGTTATCTTTGATAGTTTACTTGCTTCAATTTTATGGGTTGTGGGTTGGCAATCACCCATTTGACAGTCAGTTCTGTCAGTCGGTATAGGTCTTCTTCCGTGCGGTCTGCATGAATACTTTTAGCCAAGGCAGCTAATTCTTTGTTTTCATCTTGTTGCAGATTTGGTTGCAGAGATGAAGAAAAGGCAGATGCAGGAATAGGGTTTCCCATGGAAAAATAGTCGGGGAGAGCCTGCGGTAGCTTTTTATATTCACGGCTCCGGTTGCATGAACCATTGCCAAGAATCTCGCGACTTACCTTTCCACAGATGCGTATTACTTCGCCTTGAACAGGCGGCGCATGGCCTTCTGAAGGCACAAGGTAATCCCAAAACTCTTTAAAGCAGCTCGTCTGGTTGGTTGAATGAACGGTGATGGGTTCGTTTTCTCTGTGTTTCTTGATTGCCCGAACAGGCCTTATGCCAGATAGTTATATATCACATACATCCCATTCTTTGAGATTTTCTTTCTTCACGAAAATAGAGAAAATAGGGGAAGTGGCGAAGGAAATGATAAAAAATAAAGGGTTTTATAGAATGTTTAGGAATAAATTAGTTAATTTTGTAGCAGACTTTTAAGGATAGGGTGCATGTTATGTGTGCGCTTTTAATTTAACACCAACATCTATGAAAATTAAAAATCTCTTCAAACGACAGTTGCGTTCCGTCATAGAATGGAAAGAACAAGATGTGCATATCCTGTTTCATCGTATGGAAACAACTACTGATGAAATTAAGAATTCGAGTAAACTCATCGTTGCTCCCGGCCAGGGTTGTCTCCTTGTTTATGATGGAAAAGTGAAGGCTACTCTGACAGAACCTGACACCTATGAACTTGCAACGGACAATCATCCGTTTATCACAACGTTGCTCAATCTGGCACAGAGTATGGAGAGTGAGCACAAGATGCGCTTCTATTTCTTTCGAACGGCAGAGATGGTGAATGTGCTTTGGGGCACAGCGACTCCTGTGAAATACATGGAACCGAACTATAAGATACCGGTAGCTTTGGGAGCTTGTGGTAACTTCTCGGTGAAGATTGATAATGCTGCAACCATGTTCAGCACGCTTTTAGGTTCAATAAGTGATTATACTTCCCGCGAAGTCCGTGAACTTGTGTCGTCACGTATCGTCGCTCCTTTGACCTCTTTTCTTGCAGAAAAAGCTTACCCTTACACGGAAGTGGATAAACATTTGTTGGAATTGTCGGCAGATCTTCAGACTCGTACAGCAGAAGAATTGCAGCGATTAGGGCTGATATTGACTGATTTTCGTGTTGATTCTGTCACTTTTGACGATGCTACGCTGTCACGCATCGGTAAGATTGCGGACATGACTGCAGAGAAACAGGCTGCAGCCGAAGTTGATCTTGATTATGCCGGAGTACAGAAACTGGCTGCTTTACGTGATGCTGTACGCACGGAAGGAGGTCTTGCAGGTGCTGGATTGCAGGTAGGTGCAGGTGTTCAACTGGCTAAAGAATTCTTCAGTACAAAGGAAAACGCTGCAACTTCAACTGAAACTGCGCCATCAGATGTTAGTGCTCGGTTGAAACAATTGAAGCAACTTATGGATGAACAACTCATCACCGAAGAAGAATATAACAAGAAAAAGAACGAAATCCTTGAGAAGTTATGAAAAGAATCTTAATTATTTCCATTATTATACTTATTGCAAACCTGCTTGCAGGACTTGTGATTACAGCCTATTCTCCTCTGAACTTGCTTTTCACGAGTATGGCGATTGTCATTAACACAATGTTGCTTGCATTTGCTTTCGTAGGGCGTGCAGAGAGTACTCACCGTTTGAGCCTGGGGTTTGTATTTGCAGGTGTTGGCGCCCTCGAATTTATTACAGGTTTCTTTGCACCTGAACAATGGACCAACAACTGGTGGTTGCTATGCACAATCATTCTGACTGCAGTGCAGTCCATACTGCTATTCTTGGCAGTATATTATTCAAAAGAGGATTAATCTGATATATGGCAACGAAATTAAAGGCTGTTAAATGTCCACAATGCGGTAGTGAAAAGCATGAGCAGATAGATAAGAAACGCTATAGATGCTTGAATTGCGGGACGGAATTCTTCTTGGATGATGATGACATTAATATTAATGTAAATCATCATTACGACTTTCAGTCGTCATCAACTTTCGGCAGTGATCTGGGAGTTGGAATGAAACTTGGAATTGTCGCTTTGTTGATTCCACTGGCTGTTGTATTCATATTTGTATTTTTCTTGTTTCAAACTGGGGAAAGTAGTGTTGCATCAGGTGGAAAAGATTCTGTGAGTGTGAGAGAGACTTTCGAAGAGATGATTCCGATGATTCATGATGGAAAGGCCTGTGTTTTTTATATGACAGATCGTGATTATACAGTAGGTTTTGGTCAGGATGAGTCAAAATATGTGAATGGTTATTATCTTGGATTTCGTGATGCGACAACAGGTAAGGTGCTCGTGGACCAGCTTTTCATGTCTGAAGAGGATGCACGTGATGAGTCTGTCTCTTCTATTTCAAATACAAGTATATCCTATCTTCAGCAAGCTCACCGTTGGTTTCTTATTATAGGTAAGCGTTATGTCTTTGAAATAGAACCTAAATCATTGGCTATAAAGGATGTCTCCAAGTCACTTTTTAAGGGAAAACAGGCTATGAGTACTGGTATTTCATCCATTACATTCATTGATAGTGATTATGGTGAAGGCTTTGAAGTGCACAATAATTTGGCTGAAACCTATTATTATTTCCCTGCTTCCAATCGTCTTTACTCGGAGGAGGCATTTAAGTTTGCAAAGCGACTTCCACCATCAGAACTGAATGGTGAAGTGCGTGATACTGCATATTGGGAAATGCATAAGAAAAATATAAGCGAAGAAACAAGCAGTGCAGGTGGTCTCCTGCGCCTATGGAAAGTACATGCAAAATATCATTTGGGCGATCCTCAAGACTTTAGTTTCTATAATTGGATAAGTCAGACTTTCTCTTATGATCCAGGTAATCGATTGGTTAGTGCAACCCCTGTTACAAACTGGTTTATTGGTTTTAACGGTGGTGTAGTTTATCAAGATGCCCAAAGACTATTGATAACATTCTATCCTTCCATGGCTCCGGATGCTAATTCTGTATTCCAAATGCGTGACAAAGAAGGAAATGTGCTTTGGACGCAGGCTCTAAGAAGATTCTCAAGTGTAAGTGTTGGAGCCTGCTATGGCAATAAGATTTGGTTCTTGGGACAAAGAAGCCGTCGCTCCGGATATGATGACATACATAGCTATAGCTTTGATGTCAATACGGGAAAGTGGGCGCAAGGAGCACAAATGTCTCAAGAATATAGTATAAAAAACGAGTAGAATAGGATTAATGATGTATTGTGAATATGAATAAGACTCTATTTATAGGCCTGCTTTCTCTTACCTCTATTGCAGCAACTGCTCAAGAAAAATATATGGAACACGATGCTGATGGCAGATTACGTGTGTTGGGTTATATTGACAAAAAGACTGAAAAGAAAGTTGGTCATTGGGTAGAATACGGGAGAAATGGGCGGAAAATCAGTGAAGTAGACTACAAAAACGGAGAGAAAGACGGGCGTTATTATGAATATGATGACGAAGGTCGTGTAGCCGTTATGCAGACCTATCGTGATGGACTGCTTGATGGGCCTTACTTACAATATCATGATTCTCCCAACAAGAAAGGTGTATTACCGCTTTATGTTCGTGCTTTTTATCGCGATGGACAACAGGAAGGTATGGAATATATTTATGAATCCAATGGGAAAATCCTACATCGAAGACGGTATGAAGCAGGTACAATGTTGACCGATACGGCTTATGAGTATAACGGGATATATATAACAACGATGCGTCGTGTTACAGATCCAACAGATCCTGAAGGTTTCAGATATAAAGAAGTAACAGATTTTACTCCTTACAAGAAGGCAAAAGTAGAGATCCGGGAGGAGAGACAGTCTCATAGAAGAAAGCAAGTGAAGTCTAAACATCCTCAATCACAGGTTGCTCCTAAACCTAAAGAAACCCCAAAAACAAAACTGAAAGTAGGGAAAGATGGTGCTATAGTGCTTGATTGATCTGGTGATTTATCTCATCATATAAACTTAAAGGGGGCGACAAGTGTTTGATACTTGTCGCCCTCTTTCATGGGGTAACACTTGAAGTAAGCATCCATGTTGATTACGTTATTCTGTTTTTAACTTCCTATTGATGTAATCTCGCAATACTACAGCTTGGTTGTGGACTTCATCTTTGGCGCCGAACAGAATAGTTACATTGCTCTCTTTGAGTTGTTTTCGGCAAAGTTCAATGAATGCATTTGTCGCTGGGTTGGCCTCAAGTTCTTTGATGTAGCGTTCTGTGAAAGTAGGGAAATTCTCCGGGATATGGCCGAACCATTTCCTTAATTTTGCTGAAGGAGCAATATTTTTCTCCCAAAGATCAATGTCAGCTTTTACTTTTGCAATTCCTCTTGGCCACAATCTGTCAGCCAAAATGCGATAGCCGTCGTGTTCATCAACAGCATCATAAACCCTTTTAATCTTTATTTCGTTCATAAAAGCAAAGATACTAATATATATTAAAAGCGGGTAAGAATGAGGCAGAAAAATCTATTTAATTTGTAATTTTGCGGCTCATTAATATATTAGTTGTCGTGGAAATAAAGAATAAGAAGATAAAACAATTAGTCTCTTTTGTTATCTGTTTCGTAGTAATGGCCGTTATAGCTGTTGTGCGTGATGGGCAGATTTTGGGGCATAAAATGCGTGTAATGCCAGGTGATTCAATAGCAAAGAATGTAGCTGTTGATACAATGTATCAGACAAAGGATAATGTGACAGTTATCAATACGGTTTCTCTTGCAAAAGATGTGACGGGATTTGGAGGAACCGTTCCATTAGAGATTTACTTAAAAGATGGTAAGATTTTGAAAATCAAGGCACTGAAGAATCATGAAACACCAGAGTTCTTTGAACAGGCAAGTAAATTGCTGACAGCGTGGAATGGAAAATCCGTTGACGAGGCACAGCAACTGAAAGTCGATGCCATTAGTGGTGCAACATTCTCATCGCGTGGGATTATCGGTAATGTGGAACGTGGCCTTCAATATGCTGCAAAGAATGTGCATGAGAAGAGTTTCTTTGAGAAAATGGATCTTAATACCAAGACTGTTGCGGGTTTGATAGTCGTACTTTTAGCAGCTGTTGTACCCTTGTTCTATCGTAAAAAGACCTATCGAACGATACAGCAGATACTGAATGTGGCCGTATTGGGCTTTTGGTGTGGCACGTTTATATCTTATTCCCTCATGGTTGGCTATATGTCAAGTGGTGTAAATCTATGGGCTTCGCTTATCCCTGTCATTATGTTGATAACGGCATTTGTTTATCCTCTGTTTGGTAAAAAGTACTATTATTGTACGAATGTGTGTCCTTGTGGAGCACTTCAGGAGTTGGCAGGAAAGGTCAATAAGCGCAAAAAGTTGAGAATGAGCCAGGAAAGAGCCAAGCAATTGGGACGCTTTCGCGAAATATTATGGGCCACACTTACGATGTTAATGCTGTTAGGCGTTGGCTTCCAATGGATGGATTATGAGGTGTTTGCAGCCTTTATCCTGCAAAGTGCATCGGTCGTTGTGTTGGTTTTGGCAGTCGTAGTGCTTGCATTGTCAATCTTTATACCACGCCCTTACTGTCGCTTTGTTTGTCCAACAGGTGTTTTGTTCAAGATAGCTCAAAACTCGAAGTCATGAAAATACGTTTGATTTTATTTGATTTAGGTGGCGTCATCTATACCAGTGACCGCCATGAAGCGGTGAGACGCTTTGGAAGTTTAGGCCTGAAAGATGCTGAACATCAACTGAGTATGTATACCCAGACGGGCCTTTTTGGTGCGCTTGAAGAAGGAAAGATTAGTGATAAAGAATTTGTTGCACAGCTTTCTGACAAAGTCGGGAAATCGCTTTCATGGGATGACTGCAGGCTGGCGTGGTTGGGTTATGCCACCTTTTTGCCGCAACGTAATCTCGATGTGCTACTTCGCTTACGTCACATGGGTTTTCGTTTGGTCTTGGCCAGCAATACCAATCCATTCATGATGTCGTGGATTGACAGCTGTGATTTTGATGGGAAAGGCAATAGTATTCGGTCTTATTTAGATGAACTTTACGTCAGTTATAAGATAAAAGCGTTGAAACCTTCACCTGGTTTCTTCGAATATATCCTTCAGAAGGAGAAGATACAAGCCGAAAATGTGCTGTTCATTGATGATGGACCACGCAATGTTGAGGCTGCTCATAGCTTAGGTATCCATACAGTTTTGGCTGTGAACGGGGAGGATTGGACAGAAGATGTGTTGCGTTTGTGCACGCAAACAGATTTTTGATATAAATCAAGAAAGTAGCTTTTAATCAATGAAATGCGTTATGATATTTGGAGCATTCATGAAACTTGCCTAACTTTGCACATACAAAAGGTTAATAGATTGTTTAGGTTTTTAGTTATTAGGTTTAAAGATTGTGATTCTGAAAGGTATTAGTTTAAGGTAAAAGTCATAGATTGTGGATAACACCGAGTGAGCAATCACTCAACAATGAAATTTCAAATCACAAAATATAGCAGTCTTGGAAGTGATTCCGGGACTGCTTTTTTTATGTCTGCTAACCAATGAATTCATTCTTAACTCTATTGATAACAGATGATGATGACTTATTGTTATAGTGGGAGATAAGGTTTCTGTATGCTGTAACCCCAGGCGATAAGCCATGTCTTTTGATGCATATGGACTCTAAGATGTTTACAAGTCCCATCATCATTTACGCTTTCCTAAAAGCCTTCCAGTATCAAGAATAGTTCTCGTTTTGTAAAGATTATTGGCCGAAATCTATGACTAAAAAATTGCACCAAATAGAAATGGAAAAGCAGGAAAATAGGTTAAATCTCCCAATTTCAAAGTCTGCAGTGTGTAATTTGAGGCATACTACAGTGTAATTTGATGCAAAACGCATGGCTATTTGAGTCAAAATACACGATGAAATGGCGCATATTGCACTGTGATTTGATGCAAATTATGGCTGTTTTTTATATGATTTCACTTCACTTTTTCTCTTGAATTCAGTAACATGTTGATTGTTAGGAGCTTATAAACTATTGGAAAACAGCGGTTATTTGGAGCAGGGAAGACTCTCGTTTCAAATACGCAAATCTGACAAGGGTATCTGTAAAATCATTTGACAGCCTTGATTTTAATAGAATGGAGTTCGAAAGTTAGATTTTGTTCCCTTTGCCCGGACATGTTTTTCTCCGTGCATATGCACTTCAATGTGCCGATGATGTTAGGTTATAGTATTGCAGATGAAGATGTTGATTGGGCTTAAACTTTCTCTGTCTCTTGAATATTTATTAGCGATATCAACATACTTCCAGAGAAAATTCGTATTTTTGCAGGGTATTATTAAATAAAAACAATGACAGACATCATTACGAAATATTTCCCTCATCTTACGGAAGTGCAGTCCCGACAGTTTGCAATGCTTGATGCACTCTATCGTGACTGGAACAGTAAAATCAATGTGATTTCGCGTAAAGATATCAACAACTTGTATGAGCATCATGTACTCCATTCCTTGGCAATAGCCAAAGCTATCCGCTTCAAGGAGGGTACGGAGATACTCGATTTTGGCACGGGTGGCGGTTTCCCCGGTATCCCCTTGGCCATAATGTTCCCACAATGTAGGTTTCGGTTGATTGACGGAACGGGTAAGAAAATACGTGTAGCCACAGAGGTTGCACAGGCAATTGGACTGACGAATGTCGAGGCTTTGCATCGTCGTGGAGAGGAGGAGAAGGGAAAATATGATTTCATAGTGAGTCGTGCTGTAATGCAGTTGCCCGATTTGATGAAGATTATCCGCAAGAACATCCGTAAGGAACAGCAGAATGCTTTGCCTAATGGTCTGCTGTGTCTGAAAGGTGGAGACTTGCAAGAAGAACTCAAACCGTTCAGGAACATTGTAGAGGTGACCCCGTTAGCAGATTTCTTCGACGAGGAGTGGTTTCGTGAAGATAAGAAACTTATTTATGTCCCAATAGACTGATTATGTTAAAGATAAAACGCTTTTTGTGCAACATGTTGCAGGAAAACTGCTATGTTGTGAGTGATGAAACTGATGAATGTGTCATCATTGATTGCGGTGCTTTCTATGAAGAAGACTTAGCTGCAATCAAAGATTATATTCAGTTTGAAGGGCTGAAACCGGTGCATCTTCTTGCCACGCATGGTCATATAGATCACAATTTCGGCAACGGAATGATTTATAAGGAGTATGGCTTGAAGGTTGAAGTGCATGAAGGGGATAAGCCTTTGATGCTGAAACTCAAGGAACAGGCGCTTCAGATAGCGGGTGTGAAGCTTGAGGAAGATCTGCCGTCGGTAGGAAAATATCTCACGGGTAAGGACACAATTGCCTTTGGCTCACATGTATTCACGATTATAGAAACACCGGGACATTCTCACGGTAGTGTCTTCTTCTACGATGAAGAGGAGCATGTTGCTTTCACGGGCGATACTCTTTTTCAGCGTTCCATTGGGAGAACTGACTTTGAAGGAGGCTCAATGTTCCAGATGATACAGAGTCTTCGCATCGTATGTCAGCTTCCTGATGACACAAGAGTGTATCCCGGACATGGCCCGGAAACAACAATTGGCGCAGAACTTGCCAGCAATCCCTATTTAGACCGTTAGTTTATGGCGGTGAACAAAGCAGAAAAAATCATCTTAGGTATTGACCCTGGAACGAATGTTATGGGCTACGGTGTGCTTCGTGTGAATGGAAACAAGGCGAAGATGGAGGCTATGGGCGTTATAGATTTGCGAAAGATGCATGATCCTTATTTGCGTTTGGGACATATTTTCGAACGTGTAACGGGCATTATTGAGTCTTATCTTCCGGATGAGTTGGCTATTGAGGCACCGTTTTTTGGCAAAAATGTACAGTCAATGCTGAAGCTCGGACGTGCACAGGGCGTAGCTATTGCTGCTGCAATACGGCGTGATGTGCCCATTCACGAATATGCTCCGTTGAAGATTAAAATGGCTATTACGGGTCAAGGTCAAGCGTCTAAGGAACAGGTGGCAGGCATGTTGCAGCGTGTGTTGCATCTTGAAGAAGAAGACATGCCAAGATTTATGGATGCAACGGATGCTCTTGCTGCAGCCTATTGCCATTTTCTGCAAATGGGTAGACCCGAAACTGATGCCCGACATTACAGCAGCTGGAAAGACTTTGTCGTGAAAAACAAGCAGGTTGTTTCTAAGACTTCAAAGTCTGTGGCAAGTGTTGTGAGATCACATAAGATACCTTGAAACAAGGTCTCATGATGTTTTAGTAAAATATACAAAATAGCAATGAAAAGAGAGGTAAAGGCAGCTTTGTTTGATTTGGACGGTGTTATATTCAACACCGAACCGCAGTATACGGAATTCTGGAGGTCGCAATGCAGGTTGTATCATCCTGAAAAGCCCAGATTGGAAAATCAAATTAAGGGACAAACGCTCGTTGAAATCTATGAGAAATATTTTGCTGACGTGAAGGAAGAACAGGCAAAGATAACCGAAAGATTGAACGAGTTTGAAGCCAATATGCATTTTGATTATGTTGATGGCTTTCTGGATTTTGTTGCCGATCTGCGTCATCATGGTGTGAAGACGGCTGTTGTCACGAGCAGTAATGTTGCTAAGATGAACACGGTTTATGCGAAAACACCTTCTTTCAAGAGTTTGTTTGACCGCATTTTAACCAGTGAAGACTTCACCGCAAGTAAGCCAAATCCAGCTCCTTATTTGAAAGGTGCTGAATGTTTTGGCTTATCTCCGTTGCAATGTGTAGGATTTGAAGATAGTTTCAATGGCTTGAAGGCTGTCCGTGGGGCAGGAGTGTTCACGGTTGGTCTGTCAACTACCAATCCAGAAGAGGCGATTAAACCTTATGCAGATATTGTTATTCCCAACTATGTCGGCAAGAGCTATGAGTGGTTGGCAGGCGAATTAGATTGATATATATTTTGACATGTCGTGTTTTTGATGTACTTTTGCATGCTGAAAAATAAAATAACATGGGATATTTATCAATTGACAAGAAAAAGATTACATCGAAAACCTTCGTGGAATTAAAGCAGGTTGGTGAGAAAATCACAATGCTTACCGCCTATGATTATACTACTGCAGGCATTATTGACGCTGCTGGCATTGACGGAATCTTGGTGGGTGACTCGGCTTCTAACGTCATGGCTGGCAATGAGACCACCCTTCCTATTAGCATAGATCAAATGATTTATCATGCAAGAGCGGTGGCTCGTGCTTGCAAGCATTGTTTGGTTGTCTGTGATATGCCTTTCGGGAGCTATCAGGTGAGCCGTGAAGAAGGTGTCCGTAATGCTGTCAGGATGATGAAAAAGACAGGCGTTGACGCCTTGAAAATGGAGGGTGGCATTGAAATTGCAGATACCATAAGAGGCATTATCGATGCAGGTATTCCTGTAATGGGACATTTGGGATTGACGCCACAGAGCGTACATAAGTTTGGTGGTTATGGTCTTCGCGCCAAAGAAGAAGCCGAAGCAGAGAAACTTCTGAATGATGCGCGGACGCTTGATGCTGTCGGTTGTTTTGCGATTACCCTTGAGAAAGTGCCTGCAAAGCTTGCGGAAGAAGTCACGAAGTCTGTTAGTTGTGCAACTATTGGTATTGGTGCGGGTAGCGGTACAGATGGACAGATATTGGTTTATGCAGACGCTTTGGGAATGACCCAAGGTTTCAAACCAAAGTTCCTGCGTCATTTTGCAGATGTGAGTAAGTGTATGACCGATGGTGTTCAGGAGTATATTCACACCGTGAAGGCTTGTTCTTTCCCGAATATTGACGAAAGCTATTGATCTTATGGATACTCAAAACACCCCAATACATATCAATCTGTGGCATCGGGAGTTCTGGATGCTGTTGTTAGCTAATCTCTTTCTGTGCATGGCAATCTATATGTTGCTTCCCATTGTACCGGAATGGTTGATGAAAGTGCATCATACTGTGCATTGGCAAGTGTCATACGCTTTTGCTTTCTATGCCGTCGGATTGTTTTTCTTGGGTGGGTTCTGTAGTTATTTTGTTCAGAAATACCGACGCAACAGAGTTTGCAGAGTCGGTATTTTCATAATGATAGTGTGTCTGTATGCTATGACATTCTTTCATAGATTGGAGAGTTCTTATGTTTTCTGGGCAGTCAATATGCTGAGCTTTTTGCTTGGTGCTGTGTTTGGGTTAGTACAAATGGTACTTTCAAGTACGCTGATTATAGATGTGTGTGAGTCATTTCGGCGTACAGAAGCAAACTATGCATCTTCTTGGTTCGGTCGTCTTGCACTCTCACTTGGCCCCATTGCAGGAATAATCATCAGCAGATTTTTGGGTTTCAATAGTTTTATTGTAGCTTCAGTATTGCTTTGTTTGGCGGCAGTTTTATTGATTTACGGTGTGAAATTCCCTTTTAAGGCACCTGATGACAATATTCCTCTCTATAGTCTTGACCGATTTTTTCTCCCACAAGGCAAGTGGCTGTTTGTCAATTTGATGTTGGTGTCGATGCTGTTAGGTGTTCTTCTTTCCATTTTTCATACGCTGACATTCTATGGAATGATGTTAGTTGGTTTTGCTTTTGCTATCTTAGCTCAGAAGTTTGTCTTTGTAAATGCAGATTTAAAGAGTGAAACTGTTACCGGACTTCTTGCTGCTTCAATGGCTTTGCTGCTATTATTGACACGTCGGCAATTGTCTGTTGATATTCTGGCACCGGCACTTATCGGGTTTGGGGTGAGCCTGATAGCTTCTCGTTTTCAGTTGTTTTTCATCAAATTAAGCAAGCATTGTCAGCGTGGAACCTCTCAAAGCAGCTATTTCTTAGCTTGGGAATCGGGGCTTGCATTGGGCCTGTCAGTGGGTTGGGGCTATCTTTATAGCCAGGAACAATTGGCTTTGTTTGTAGCATTGGGACTTGCAATCCTTGCTTTTTTCTATTATCAATTCTTTACTCATCGCTGGTATATGGAAAATAAAAACCGATAAATTGCGTTATAGCAATAATGAAACGGTTTTTATCAAGCATCTTTATTCTTGGTGCTTTGTTTGCAATAGCGTCCTGCAATGATGAAGAGACATTCTCTTTGTCGAGGGCAGATAAGCTGACTTTCTCTACAGATACGGTCAGTCTTGATACGCTCTTTTCTACTACATCATCTTCAACGTATCAGTTTTGGGTTTATAATTTTAATCGTTCTGGATTGCGGTTGGCTAACATACGGTTGGCACATGGTAATCAAACAGGCTTTCGGGTGAATGTGAATGGAACTCCCTTGAATGGCAATAATGGCTTTCAGGCGAGTGATATGCCCATTTATCATGGTGATAGTCTGCGTGTATATGTTGAAGCTACCGCTCCGAATACTGGAGCAACTGCACCGCAGGTATTCACAGAAGACCTTGTTTTTACTTTGGAAAGTGGGGTGGAGCAGTGGGTAAAGTTACGTGCCTGGGCATGGAATGCCACGCACTTTGATTTCTTGGATGTACGCCATGACACTGTTATTGACAGCCCCTCGCGTCCAATTGTAATCTCCAAGGGTATTATGGTGAACGAAGGAGCTACATTAACTGTAAAGGCAGGTACAACGATTTACTTTAATCATTCGGCAGGTGTGGATATTTTCGGTCGGTTGGTGCTTGTTGGAGAGGCGGGGAAAGAAGTGCTAATGCGTGGTAGTCGATTGGATAAGATGTTTGACTATCTGCCTTATGATCGTGTAAGCGGACAATGGCAGGGATTGCATTTTCATAGTTCTTCCTATCAAAATCAGTTGAATCATACTGAAATCCATGGTTGTTTTGACGGTATAGTTTGTGACAGCAGTGATGTTAGCCGTGAGAAATTGAGACTTGAACAAGTCACAGTGCATAATTGTCAAGGTGATGGTGTGCGATTGACCAATAGTAAAGCAACACTGGTTAATACGCAACTGACAAATACATTGGGCAACTGTTTGGTTGTTGATGGGGGAGATGTGGCTTTGAATGCTTGCACATTAGCACAGTTTTATCCTTTCGACAGTAATCGAGGTGCAGCCCTACACATTGCCGCCAAACATGCTTTGGTGAATTTAATGGTAAGAAACAGCATTGTTACGGGCTATGCAAGTGAGCAGGTTGAAGTATCCTTGAGCAGGCTTTCTACGTCAGCTTATCGTTTTGCACATTGTCTGTTGCGTGCCTCTAAAACTCAGTCGGCTGATAGTGTGAACTATACTAATGTCATATACGAAGTTCCTACAGACACGGTTTCTATGGGCATGAAACTTTTTCTTAAGGTTAATGGCGATCGTCAAGACTATGATTTTCATCTCAGTAAGCAGGCTTTTGCTATCGGTAAGGCCGATAAAACAACGGTTCCCTCTATTGATAGGGATGGAAAAAGACGTAATACTGTACCCGATTTAGGTGCTTATGCACATCATTGAAACAAGAAGATAATGCTCATGTTCGGGATATGATAAAATAAGGTTCATTACATGGCGTTGTAATTTGTATCGAATCACACCGCAATTTGAGTCATTTCACCTCGCAATTTGAGTCATTTTACCATGTAACTTGAGTCAAAATGCAGTGTAATCTATGTCAAGTTGCCATGCAAACTGATATGAATTGCATTCTCTGGAGATTAATCTTTGTTTGTAATAGTTCCAATTACTTATTTCGAACAGAGGTTAGATAACATATTAAATGTAAAAAGGGAAAGCAAACATCACTTGGTTTTATTGCTTTCCCTTCCTATATTAATAAGGCTTTCTCCTTGTTTTCATATGGAAAAAGATCTTCTTTATTCCAGATTATAGCCTTTGGCAAGGCCACCCTCACTGGTCTCTTTGTAGAGAGAAGGTAAGTCATGACCCGTCTGTTTCATCACGTTGACCACGCGGTCGAAGCTTACACGGTGGCTTCCATCGCCAAAAGAAGCGTATAGTTGGGCATCAAGTGCACGGGTTGCAGCAAAGGCATTCCGTTCGATACATGGGATCTGAACGAGTCCGCAGACAGGATCGCAGGTCATTCCCAAATGGTGTTCCAAGCCCATTTCGGCAGAGTATTCTATCTGTGAGGGACTTCCACCGAAGAGTTGACAGCTTGCAGCGGATGCCATTGCACAGGCTACACCTACTTCTCCTTGGCATCCTACCTCGGCACCGCTGATAGATGCATTCTTCTTGACAATGCTTCCGAAGAGTCCCGCAGTGGCCAAGGCACGTGCAATACGCTCATTGCTGAAGTTGTGTGATTTGTATAAGTGATATAAAACCGCTGGAACAACTCCACAGGCTCCGCAGGTTGGTGCTGTGACAATTGTGCCCCCGGAGGCATTTTCCTCACTAACAGCCAGCGCATATGAATAGACTAATCCTCGACTCTGCAGGGATGGCTTGTAACCACTGGCTTTTACATAGTAGGTTGCAGCCTTTCTTGGTAGGTGGAGTGGGCCGGGAAGAACTCCCTCATGAGCCAACCCTGCTTTTACCGACTGCTTCATAACCTCCCAAACGTTTAGTAGATAGTCCCAGATGTCATTGTCTTCATACTTCTTTACGTATTCCCAATAGCTGCATCCGTTATCGTTACACCACCTCATGATGTCGTGAAGTGAATTGAGAGGATAAACTTCTTGGGTTGCAAAATAGTCACAGATTCCCTTACCTTCAGAAAGGGCACCGCCCCCAATACTATATACAGTCCATTCGTCTAAGGGTTTCTCGTCAATATCCAGAGCAATGAATTTCATGCCATTGGGGTGGAAGGGGAGGAATGTTTGCGGTTGCCATATGATTTCAACGGGTGCTGTTGGGCGCATAACTTCTTCAATAGCGATATCTGTCATATGTCCTTTTCCTGTTGCAGCCAACGAGCCATAGAGGATCACTTGAAACGAAGAAGCATCTTGATGGCGCTCTGTGAATATCTTTGCAGCTTTCTGTGGACCCATAGTATGACTGCTCGAAGGGCCTTTACCTATTCGAAATATTTCTTTGATTGACTCCATATGCGAACTTTCTTAAAGCAAAAAGTCCCACAAATCTGTGATTTGCAGGACTCTATTGTAGTCGGTACGAGAATCGAACTCGTATGCCAAGATTGAGAATCTTGTATCCTAACCGTTAGATGAACCGACCAGTTAGCTTGCATTCTCTTAAAACTTTGCGTGCGGAAGGAGGGGGATTCGAACCCCCGGTACGAGAACTCGCACGGCAGTTTAGCAAACTGCTGGTTTCAGCCACTCACCCATCCTTCCATTGATGGATTGTATCCGATACGCCAAGCATTATTCTTAAATGCGGTGCAAAGGTATGAAAAGTTTCTTATACATCCAAAACTTTTTCGTGCTTTTTTTGAAATTATCTTTAATTTTGCTTGATGTTTGCCCCGCAAATAGGGCAGGGGATTTTATTAGTAATGTTTTTAAAGTAACAGGAACAAATGGAGGCAACCATATGTTCCTGTTTTATAAAGACGCAAGTCCTCTTTTGCTGTGTGTCGGAGCGAATGCTATTTATATGTATTTCTTTATTTCAAATGCTCAATAAACCAGTTGGAAATCTGGCGTAATAAGTGGATACGCGTGTTGCCACCATAGATACCATGATTTCGGTTGGTATAGATATTCTCTTTAAAATCCTTATCAGCCTGTATCAAAGCCTCTGTATATTCCATTGTATTCTGTGGCTGCACGTTGTCATCAGCCATGCCATGGCATATAAGCAGGGCACCATGAAGAGCATTCGCACGCTGGATGGGATTAGTGGCATAGCCACTTCCATTTTCTTTTGGTGTGCGCATGTAGCGCTCTGTATAGATAGTGTCATAGTATCTCCAATTGGTTGGTGGCGCAACAGCCACACCTGCTTTGAATACAGGGCGTCCTTCGCTCATGCCCATCAAGGTATTAAAGCCACCGAAACTCCATCCCCAAATGCCTATACGCTCCTTATCAATGTAGCTTTGCTTGCCCAACCATAATGCTGTTTCAACTTGATCGCGAGACTCAAGTTCACCAATTCTCAGGTAAGTGCATTTCTCAAATGCTGCACCTCGCCCGCCTGTACCTCGCCCATCAACACAGACTACGATGAAACCTTGCTGTGCAAGATAGTAGTCGAAAGCTCCACCGTTGCCCATAGAACCTGCATTCCATGCATCGATTACCTGTTGACTTCCTGGTCCACTGTATTGAAAAAGGATGACAGGATACTTTTTATTGGTATCAAAATCTTTAGGTTTAACCATCCAACCATCAAGCTTCACACCTTCTGAAGTAGTGAATGAGAAAGTTTCTCGACCATTAAAGCCGTATGTTTTTACTTTTTCTTTGAGTTCTTTATTATCTATAGGAGTTGAAAGCACCTTGCCTTTGCTGTCGCGAATAGTAAATACGTAGGGCGTATTATAGTTGCTCCAAGTGTTAAGGAAATATTTATAGTCTCCAGAGAAAATGGCCTTATTCCAACCATTTGTATCCGTAAGCCGTTCTGTTTTACCGGTCTTGTGGCTGACAAACACTTGGCGGTCGTGTGGATTGATACCTGCCGCCTGATAATATACATCTCCAGTCGTCTCATCATAGCCATAAATGCTTGTGATGTCATAGTTCCCGTCACCGATTTTACGGATGAGACTACCATTCATATTATAGAGATAGAGGTGCATGTAACCGTCGCGGTCGCTTGGAAGCAGAATGCTGTTCTGCCCGATAGCGATGCCTTCCATGGCCTCTTCTTTCACATATTTATCTCCTTGTTCCTTGATAAGTAGTTGTGAAAGGGTAGTGCGAGGATTGACTGCATAGAGATTAAGTACGTCTTGATGACGGTTCATAGTGAATACGATAATGCGGTTAGCATCGTTGGTTGACTTTATTCTGGGTATGTATCCGTCACCTTCAAGAGGCACTTGCAGGCGGTTAGTCTTGTGAGTCTGTATTTCATAGCTCCACACGGATACGATAGAGTTGTCTTCTCCAGCTTTAGGATATTTATAAGTATAGGTTCCCGGATAAACCTCATTCGCTTTCATGGTAGGGTGGCTGCCCATAAAGAGCTGCAAAGAATACTCTTTTACCTTTCTTTCATCATATTTTATCCAGCATAACATACGGCTGTCTGCAGTGAAACAGAGCGAACGATTGGTTGAAAACTCTTCCTCATAAACCCAATCGGGAACTCCATTGATGATTTCATTAAACTTGCCATCCTTTGTAATTTGACTCTCTGCATTATCATAGAGCAGTTTTACGAGAAAGATATTATTATCTCTGACGAAAGCAATCTGATTGCCGTCGGGTGACCATGTAGGTATCTGTTGTGGTCCACCTGTCGAGAGTTTTTCAAGTTTCCTGCTCTGAATGGTGTAAATATAATAGTCAGCCGTGAACGAACGGCGATAGATTTTGTGTGTATTTGTCTGTATAAGCATGCGCTTTCCATCGGGAGAAAGCGTGTATCCGTCGAGTTGTTTGATGCTTTCCCCATGTGTGTTGGCAATGTCAAAAAGCACACGTGTCTGATTACCTGTCTTGAAAGCATATTCAATAATCTGTCTGCCGTCGTTGCTTATGCTGGCATATCGGTCGGTACCTTTTATGGGATCAACACCTGTGATATATTTAGGGGTGAATGTTTTTCCTGTAACATCTTTCAGTGTAATCTTATTATCAGCTGATACATTTGATGTGGCTAAAAGCATCATTACGCACATAACAAATAGTTTGTTCATATTGGTGAAAATTTAATGTTATGTTGACAAAGTTACGAAAAAGCCCTGAAAACCGTTTGCCGTTTGCCTGCTTTTTTCATAACTTTGCATGTGATGAATGCTTTTTACAATGATTTTTCTTCGTGGATTAGGGCGAAATTCCCGTTCAGAGTCCAGAAATTAAGTATTGATGCAGGCTTTTCCTGTCCCAATCGTGACGGGAAAATCGGTTTAGGTGGGTGCACGTATTGCGATAACCGAACTTTTAATCCAAACTATTGTGACCGTCATAAACGTGTTTCCCAACAATTGGAAGAAGGCAAACGCTTCTTTTCCCATAAATATCCTGACATGAAATTCTTAGCCTATTTCCAAGCTTTTTCCAACACTTATGCCCCGTTGGAACAGTTGAAAGCACGCTATGAAGAGGCGCTTCAGGTGGAAGATGTTGTAGGAATAGTCATAGGAACTCGGCCCGATTGCATCAATGATGAATTGCTCGATTATCTTGCTGCTTTGCAGAAACACACGTTTGTGCTGATCGAATATGGCATTGAAAGTGCTAATGATATTACGTTGAAGAGGATAAATCGTGGACATGATTTTGCTTGTTGCCGCTTAGCTGTTGAGAAAACACATGCACGTGGCATTTTGTGTGGTGCTCATGTTATTCTTGGACTGCCGGGGGAAGATGCTGATGAAAGCATCCGTCAGGCCGAGATAATATCTTCCTTGCCTCTTGATATCCTGAAAATACATCAGATGCAGATTATTCGTGGCACGCAGTTGGCTGCCGAATATCTCCGCAATCCCTTCCCTGTTTATTCTGTAGATGACTATATCAAGCTCGTTGCGACCTATATTTCGCATCTCCGTTCCTCGCTTGTGCTGGAACGTTTCGTCAGTCAGTCGCCTGCCCATCTGTTGATAGCACCGAAGTGGGGCCTGAAGAACTATGAATTCACTAACCTTCTTCATCGTTATATGAAAGAGCATAATATCCGACAAGGGGATGCACTTTAGTTAAAAAATCACTATCCTGTACTTGAAATAATGACAGCTTTTGATTTTTGTTTTCCAACAAGCTTTTAACCTAATAAAATACAGAATTCTGCACAATACTGGGTGAGTTTGTCCGTTTTTCAAATAAAGCAAACAATCTCCTAACTATATTCCTCTTGTTTTGAGAATGGGTTTAGAGAAATGAATTAAAAACATTAATCATTACTGCTCAAGAATATCA
>SKDY01000341.1_pt1 | contig 39782 bp, 57 predicted proteins | sample 4826591 | NCBI WGS metagenome assembly SKDY01 (sample SAMN11008823, study PRJNA524170) | human gut metagenome | biome: Human fecal sample; material: Feces; isolation source: fecal sample from pouch patient p10, p22 | host: Homo sapiens | place: Israel: Tel-Aviv | collected 2016-06-15 | reverse complement strand
CCATAGTACAGGTAGAGATAGAGCTGCTGCCGCGGCGTCAGCAGGGAGAGCACCGCCTCCAGCACCCGGCTGTCCGCCAGATCCACCACCAACGGCCCCGGCCCCTGCTGGGCCCGGAGCACCTCGTACAGCGCCTTTGCCTCCCTGGCAATTTTGGCCCGGCCCCGGCCCACGGTGCGGCTCACCGTCCCCCGGTGCCGCCCCACCTCCCGGGCCACCTGGGCGGCCTTCTTTCCGCCCTCCACCTGAGACAGGTACTCCCCCTGCTTGTCCGTCACCGCCCGCTCCCGGGCCAGCCGGACGGCCAGGCGCATGTGGTCCAGCTCCGTGGGGCCGTCCGGTTCCTCAGAGCTCTCCAGCTCGGCCCAGGTCTGGTACTGAAGGTCATCCCACCTCCAGCCGTCTACCCCCGCCCAGGTGGTGCGGCAGCGCACCTTGTGGCTGGGCATCAGCTCCTTCAGCCGCCGGGCGCAGTCCACCAGCTCCTCATTCACCCGGGCCAGCTCCAGCCGCAGGGGGCGCGCACCCGGCCCCGCAGCCCCCGCCAAGGCCTTCTCCAGCTCCTCCCGGCGCTCCCGCAGCGCCTTGGCCCGGGCACGCACCTCCTGGGCCTCGGTCATCCTCCACACCCCCTCACTGCTTCGTGCTGTCTACCCGGGGCGCGTAGATCTGGGACATGGTGTAGGTCCCGTCCCGGGGCCTGGTATAATACCCCTCGGCCAGTTGACGCAGATCCCGCATCTCCCTCAGCATCTGCCGGAGCAGCCTGGCCTCTCCCTCCAGCGCCCGCCGCCGGCCGTCTTCGGCGGTCTCCAGCTCCGCCTTGACCTCCTCCAACCCCATCCGTAGCCGCACCGCCGCGTCCATGTAGCCGTCTGCCAAGTCTGCCAATCTGGCCACACTCTATCACCCCCCTTACGCAGAAAAACAAATCTGTCCGTCATAGGCGTCCTCGCACGTCAGCAGGATATTTCCGGACGCCTCATCATAGGTTACGGAGGTGCACAGCACCGCCCAAGTCCCACCCTTGAGCTGTCCGCTTACCTTATGCCGCAACGTATACGCAAAGCGGCCGGTCTGACGGCCGTGTTTGGTGCGGGGAATGGTCAGTGTCTTGCTCCCATCTCCTGTCCACTCCGCCGCCGTAAAATCCACCGCCGACGACCGCTGGGCACCCAGACTGGCATTGAATATGGCCATCAGGCTCGGATTACCCTCCACCATCTGGCGCTGCTCCTCGTCCATCGGGAAGCCCAGGGTATACAGCCACAGCACATAGGGCAGGCTGTCGGAGTCCGGCGGGTAGTAGGCCGGTTGGCCCATGTAGGACAGGAACGTCCGGGTGTCGGTCAGGACTACCTTGTGCCCGCCGGAGATTGCCTCCAGGTGAGCAGTGGCCAACTGCAAGTCGCAGACATCCTCCGTATCCTGCAGCTCACCGGTGATGGCCAGGAGCTGGAAGGCCCGGACGTCCGCGCCCTTGTTCATCCGGCATACAATCTTGCAGTCCTGCGAGACGGCAACCGTCTCTGTACCGTCGAAAATGGCGGCACGGCCCCGGATATACACCGCGCCGGCGGCCACCTGCAGCGTGGTGCCCTCGCCGCCCTGGACGCTTACCTTGCAGGCATCGGCGTACTGGCCGGCCATGACCCCCTTTTCCGAAAAAAAGGGGCGGAAAAAGGCTGCATGGTCGTCTGCATCATATTCCCGGTCATACCCGGTCGGATGGCTGCTCAGATCCTCCGTGGGTTCAGCATTGAAAAAATAGCTTTTCGTTTGACTCACCTCTGCTCTCGTATTTGCCGGCGCAGCCTGCCGAATATCGTCAGCGGAGCAGTCCCAAAGGTGGCGGTCCGCTGGATACCGGCGCTGCTCCACACGGTCTGCATCTCCGTCAGTCTGGTGTGCATCTCCACACCCCAGTCCTGGCTGCAGCAGGTCACCAGATCGCCCAACCGGTAGTCCCGGCCGTAGACATACCGGTCATCCCTCAGTTCACAAGTGAAGGACTCCGCAGCCTTGTACTGCTCCGCCGCGATCATGGCCTGGCGTTTCAGTTCGTCGTACTCCGTGCCGGCCTCTGGCGTATCCACAGAGACGGACAGGTGCGTCTCCCGGCGCCGGATGCCCACTGCCTCCTGCTCGCCGTCCCGGATGTAGGAAACGGTAAGTGTCTCGTCCGCAAACTCCGATCCGGACATGGTCGTGTAGAATACATTACGGGCATCGCTGCCGGAGCAGGAATAGGTCTGGGCTTGGGCTGTTCTGCGCCGGATGTCAAAGATCACCCGGGTGCGGTCGCTCTGCTGCGCAGTATGGTCCTCTCCCGGCACCACGTCAAAGACCAGGGCATGGCGCTTCAGGTCCGGTAAGATGTCGTACCCCAGCCCCGCAGCTTCCCCCAGGGCCGCCAGCACATCAGACACCACATCGTGCCGGCTCATGTATTTGTCCTCCGCCAGCCCCCGCCCCTGGTCTGCCGCCACCTCCAGCCCAAACACCTTCCGGGCGGCCAGCACTGGGGCGGCCATATTCGCGGCGACGAAGTGCTTCATAATTGTCTCCGTGCTGCCCGTCACCGCGTCATAGCCCTGGGCCCCGGTCACCTCTGTGCTCTCCGGCGGGATCGTTATGCGGTCCAGGGTAAGCCCCTTGAGCTGGCGGCCGGAAACCGTGCGTACATAGCCGCTGGAGCTGGCCTCCAAGGTAAAGCCGTCGATGATCCCCCAAAAGGTGCCGTCCACCAGAAGCAGCCGCCCGCCGGTGAGCCGGTCCTCATGGCGGGCCCCCAGCGGCACGGACAGGGTGAAGCTGCCCGGCGACCAATGCCGCTCGATCAGCGTTACGTCGGTGGCCGCCAGAACCAACCCCAGCGGCCGGAAGGTGGGGGCCTCTACAGTGGGCGGGTCATAAATGCGTATCTCAGGCATGCTCACACCCCCAGGCTGGGAATCCGGTACCGCAGGTACGCCACCGGCGTATCCTCCGGCTGGTCGTTAGTGATGGCCACCTGGTTCCGGCCCGGACGAAGGGCCCAAGGCACGCTGTCCAGGCTCATCCAGTGGGAGACATCCTCCTGCATCTGGTAGTCTCCGGAGCCATCACGCTGGTACAGGAAGGCCGATACGTCCTTCAGATCCACCACCAGCTTCTGGTTTTCTGCGATGCTGTGCTCGATCGTGACCTGCTCGCCGGTGGTGCGGTTGGCCAGGCACACCTCCTGTCCCGTGGTATAGACCTCGATGGATGGATAGATATTTTCTTCGGCTGGGTTGTCCACCATGCCGAACCGGGTATACGCCCCCATGGGGAAACGGTATGGAGCCCATGGGAAGTGCCAGAACCGCTGTATGACGCCCATGGCCAGGATGTACTCCTTCGCGCTCTCCCAATAGGGGGAATCCGCGGTAAAGCTGATGTCGATGGTGGAGAAGGTGCCCACCGGCGTGCCGATGGTGGGGGTGGCCAGTGGGCGGCACCGCACCTGGACCGCTTCGTCCTCTTTGTAGTACGTCAGCGTCCCCCAGCGGTTGGGCGCAAATGCCTGGGCCAGCCAGGCCCGCTGCGTGTCATAGGCGGCCCGGGCGGAGAGCGTCCTGCTCCCGTACACCAGCATGGAGCCCACCAGGTTGATGGTGCGTGCATCCAAAGCGGTGTGGTAGGTAGTCACGCCATCCTGCCTGGGAGCCTTGGAGGTCTCCGCCGTGGCAGACAGATCCGAGGTCAGCTCCCGGAAATAGTAGGGCCCGGGCCGCTCATAGGGGCCGCCTCCCTCAAAAGTACAGGTGCGGCCGTTATCCGATGTCCATGCAACCGATCTCATAGCTCCCTCCTTCAGCGGTCCAGCTCGTCCAGCACCTTGCGCACCGTCCGGGTCACCTGGCCCTCGGTCATGCCGCCGCCGGCATTGTAGGTAATGCTGGCGCTGTTGCTGCGTGTCACTTGGTTGACCACCTTGGTCACCGTCCGGGCGGCCGTTTCCACAGCGCCGGCCAGCATGGAGGCGGCCCTGGCCGCAGCGTTGGAGGAGCTTCCGGCACTCTTTTGGGAGGATTTTCCGCTGCCGTAGGGGACATACCCCTCCACGTCCTTGTACTTCTGGTTGGCCTCCCACATGTCCTTGGCGATGTTGTACTCCACGTTTTCCTTCTTGGCGATGTCCAGGATCTCCGGGTCCAGCTCCTCCTTCTCCTTCTCGGCCTTGTCCTTGGCCGACTCTGCCCTGTCCTTGGCAGACTCGTAGTCACGACCGGCCTGGGAGATGGCCGCCTCGTAATACTTCACCAGGTATTCTAGTTCCCTTTTGTACTCCTCCTCCAGGCGCTTAATTTCGGCCTCGTAGTCCTCCTTGGCCTCCTCTTTGGCCTGATCGGCGGCCTCCTCCGCCGCTTCGATCTCGGCCTCAATCCTCTCCTTTTCCTCCTCCTTCTCCCGGTAGAACTGGGTATCCTCCTTGTCCTGGATAGCCTTATCCAGGGCCTCCTGCAGCCGGGCAACTTCCTTCTCCCACTCCCGGCGATCTTCCTCATTCCGGGCGAAATCCCTCTGTGCTTCCGCAGCCTCCAGCCGCTTACGGGCCTCCGCAATGGCGTCGTCCTGCTCCTCATCCTCCCGGAGCTCCCTCCGGGCCTGGATCTCCTCGTTGATCCCGTCGATGATTGCATTCAGGCGTTCCTTCTCGGCCTTCAGCTCGGCGTCAATCTGGTCCTTACGGGCCTCATAGGCATCCTTGGCCGCATCCTTTTCCGCGTCATAACGGTCCTTTAGGGCCGCTTTCTCCTCCTCCAGGGACTCCTTCAGCGCGGATACCTGCGCCTCATAGGCGGCTTTCAGCGATTCGAGCTGGGCGTCATAGGCTTGCTGCGCCGCGTCCAGCTCCTCCTGCCGGCACTGCTCCAGATAATTGTGGAGCTGGACGTTGGCCTGCCGCCAGGCGTCCGAGTTCTCCTCCAGGTACTGGTCCCGCAGGCGGGCCAGCTCCTCGTAATACTGCTGCTCGGAGATAATGTCCATATCCAGAAAATACTGCAGGTCAGCCAGTTCAGCCTCATACGCCTCCTGCTTGGCCGCCGCCGCTTTTTCTCTGGACTCCGTCTGGATCTTCTCCCGCTCCTCCGCATATCCCCACCAGAGGGTTTGCAGCTCCTGGATTTCATCGGAGTTTTCCTCGTAGCCCTGGGCCCGGAATTCCTCGGCCAGCTCGTGGACCCGGTCCATCATCGTCTGGTACAGGTCAACAATCGCCTGGGTCTTGGCCTCATCCTTCGACCACAGGAAGATCTGATGATCTACATCGTCCAGCCACTCCTGCAGCTCCTCCATGGCGGACGTGCCCTCGTCCTTCGCCGCCTCCGTCTTTTTGGAGGAGGTGCTTCCGGAGGTTCGCCGGCTCCCCCCGGCGCTCTCGCGGAACATGCTGGCTGTGATGCGGTCATAGTCCTCCAGGGATTTTCCGGCGTCCGCCAGCGCCTGGGCCGCCTCCCGGTACTCGTTGGCCTTAGCATAGTAGCTGACGCCCTCGGCCAGGTTGTCCGCGTTGGCTCCCATGGATTGGTACAACTCCGCCAACGCGGTAAGCTGATCCTTTGTGGCCAGGGTGGTGGCGTTGATGGCGTTGATTTTGTCCGCCTCCGCCGTCACAATGGCGTCGGCGGCACTCTGCGCCTCATTCAGCGCCAAGGCATACTCGGCCCGCTGGGTGGAGATGTAATCCTGGAGGGCTCCGTCGGCCAGCAGGTACCCGTTGGACGCCTCCACCAGATATCCGGAGAGCTGTGGGTACTCCTCCAGCAGCTTGACCACGGTATCCAGTTCCAGGTAGCCGGTTTCATTCTGCTGCTCCTGCGCCTCGGCCAGCAGTTCATAAGCCCCCTGGGTCTGGCCAAGTACGCCAGTCAGGGCCGCCAGACGGTCCGCCGCCGTGTCGGCGGCCGTCCCGGTATCCTCCAGGGCCTGGGCCGTCTGCGCCGCCGTCGCATTGTACTTGCCGTATTCCTGCTCCAGCCGGGCAATCTCCGCCGCATTCTGCTCCTGGGCGGCCGTCAGGCGGTCATACTGGCCCTGGGCGGCAATCAGCGCGCCCTGAGCTGCGGTGAAAGACGTTTCCTCCCGTGAGTTGCGCGTTTCTACACCGTCAAACTCCGCATAGCGTTCCTTGGCCTCCTGCAGTGACTCCTCTGCGGCCTCCAGCTCATTGGCAATGCTGATCTGCTCCTGGTAGGCTTCGCTCAGCCGCTCCACCGCGGCCTCCTGCTCCTGCCGGGCATACTCCGCCTCCGCCAGGCTGCGGATGGCCTCGGCTGTCAGGTTCAGGCTGTCGGTCTGTGCGTCGTAGGCCAGGGAGAGGGAGGGCACCGCCTCGTTGAGCTGTTCCACCAGCTCCAGCATGGCCGCCTTCTCGGCGGAGGTCTTGTGCTCCTCCTCGGCCAGCCGGGCCAGGGCGTCCACCATGGAGAGGGTGCTGGCCTGGCTCTCCTGCAACTCTGCCCGTGTATCCTCATAAGCCTGCCGGGCCTCATTGATGCTGGAGGCCAATGTATCGGTGCTCTCCGCCGTCAGTGCAGCGGAGACGGCAAAGGAGCCCAGGACGGCCAACAGCGTCCCAATCGCGGTTACCAGCAGTCCTACGGGGTTCGCGGCCATGGCGGCGTTGAGGCCCGTCTGTGCGGCAGTAGCGGCGGTTGTGGCCGCCGTGTTGGCGGCCATGACGGTACGCAGCGTCTGATATACCGTGATACCTGCCTTCACCGCTGTTGTGATGCCACCCGTCACCTTCAGCATGGGGCCCAGGGCGGCCAGGAAGAGCCCAGTCTGCACCACAGCCTTCTGCGTTCCCTCGTCCAGATCTCCGAAGGTCTGGATCAGCTCATTGAGCTTTCCGATGATAGGGGTGATTACAGGGAGCAGTTCATCGCCCGCCGTGGCGGCCGCTTCCTTCAGGCTCTCACGGAAGATCCGGAGCTGGTTGGCCGTGCTGTCTGAGGTGCGGGCGAAGTCCCCCTGGGCGTTCTGGGTATTGGCCAGCACGTACTGGTAGCGCACCGCCACCTGCTGGGCCTGGTCCATGGCGGTATAGGCGGTGGTATAGCCTTCCGCCAGAGCATACGCCTCCAGGTTGGCCTGGGTCATGACTACGCCCAGCTCTTTCAGGCTTTCCGTTTCGCCGGTGAAAATGGACTTGAGAGCGGTGGATGCCTGGTCAATGCCGATATTTTTGAAAGAGGCCAGATCGGCGGCCAGGTTGACCAGAGCCATGGACATCTGGGCCGCCGCATCCTGGCTGTAGCCCATGGAGGTGGCCATGTCGCCAAACAGGGCCGCCATGTCCAGGGCCGTCCCCTGGGCAAGGCCGATGGAGTTCAGCGTGGTGGAGGACCACTCCTTGACGGAGTCTGCCGCCCCGCCGAACGCCACCTCTACCTTGTTGATGGCCTCCTGCATATCACTGGAGAAATTGACGGACGCCACGCCGGCGGCGGCCAGCGGCACCGTCAAGCCGGCCGTCAGCGCATTACCTGCTGTACTCAGTCGCCGCGCGGCCTCGTCCAGCCCTTTGTTCAAATGGTCCAGCCGGATCTGGTTGATGCTCTGTAGTTGCTTGCGGGCCTGCTCCGCTGCGGCCTCCGTCTCCACAAGCTGCTTCTCCAGCCGCTGGTACTCGGCAGACGTTTTTTCTGTCCCCAGCTCCTCCAGGGCGGCCAACTTCTGGCGGAGCAGTTCCGCCTTAGCCTCAGTCTGGGTAATGGCCTGCTGAGCCAGTTCCTGGGCCTGGTCAAACTGCTTGGCGTCCCAGTTCCGTTCCAGCTTACTCCGCACGGAGTCCAGCTTGGCGCCTGTGGTGTCCAGAGCCGCATCCGCATCCTCCAGCTGGCTGGTGAGCTGGTCCACCTTCGCCTGCTCCGCGGATTTACTGACCTCCTCCAGTTGAGCCTTGGCCCGTTGTGCCGACACCTCCACATAGCTCAGTTCCCGGCGCAGGGCCTCATACTGCTCTTTCTGAGTGGCGCTGAAGGAGGCAGGGTCACCCATGGCAGCCAGAGCCTTCCGCAAAAGCTCTGCCTTCGCCTCGGTTTCACTTAGGGCTTTTTGGGCCAGCGCCTGGGCGCGCTGGAACTTGGTGGCGTCCCACTCCAGCTTTAAGCTGTTTTTGAGCGTATCCAGCTCGGATTGGGTCGTGCGGATGGAGCGGTTGGCCGAGTCCAGCGCCGTCTTCAGCTTTGTGGCATTGCCGCCGATCTGGATCTCGATGCCACGTGTGTACCGCGAGCTGATTGCCATATCCTACTCCCTCCTCACAGCCGCGCCAGCAGCTCATCCATGATCTGGTCTATTTCCTCGTTCAGCGCCGTGCGGATATGCTGTCTGGCTTCCATCCGCACACTGCCGTCCCTGTTGTGGGTGCCATACTCTAGCATAAAGGTCAGATCCGGCCGCAGCGCATTGTAGATGATTTTGACTTTTTCGTGGTTGACGGTGGCCGTCCGCACCCTCCATCCCCTGGCGTATTCCCCGGTATCCTTTGGGCTGCGCTCAGTCAGTTTACCCTTGAGCTCCAGGGCGCGGGCAGACAGGACTTCGTCCAGAGTCTGCTCCGCGTTCATTGCCTCCTTTTCGCACAGGTCGGTCAGGTATAGCTCAAAGTCATCAATTGAGATTGTCTCCATATGCCCCTCCTTATCCGGCCATGCAAAAAGAGGGCCGCCACGCTGTACTTCATCCGCCTGCGCCTCCCCTGGGAGCGGCTTTTTTCTTGGGGCGCGGGTACAGGTTGGACATCTCCTTATCCGTCAGCGGCCGGTAGTGCTTGCGCTCTGTATCCTGGAGCATGTTGAGCCGGCGCAGCACCCCTATCACATGCAGTATGGGGAGCTCATGGAGCAGGGACAAATCCATACCTACCAGGGTCAGGGCCGCCAGAAGGCGGTACTCGTCAAACGGTTCTTCGGAGCTCTCCTCGTCCGGCGGCCCATCCAGCTCTATGTCCGGTTCCAACAGTGCGTCCCGTGCTTTGAGACCCTTTACCAGGAAAGCCCCGTCCCGCCGGGCCTGTCGGGCCAAGACAAGAAGCTCCGGCCGGTCCGCCGCCGGAATCATCAGGTGGCACATCCGCAGCAGCTTCCCCTCCAGCTTCTTGGGCGGTATCCCCCGGTTCAGGGTTTCCAATATACTTTCGCCATAAATGGCCCGGTACCGGATGGCGGAGATGGCGGCGGGGTCCAGCCGGTACCAGACCCCGCCCAGCTCCATCTCATACACGGTTAAGGCCCAGGCGCTGCCGCTACCTTGGGCACCGGCACCGTATCCCCAAAGGTCGCGTAGCCCGTATCGTCCGGCCGGCAGGTATACAGATACGCCGTCCGGCCCACACCGCGCTCGTCCTTGTAGTCGTCAGTGCCCTCGGAGTCCTTCAGCGGATCTCCATAGGCCCGGAAGGGATAGGAATAAGCGCCGAACTCCACGCTGCCCTTGGCCGTGGTATAGGTAGCGGAGCCCTTGCCGATCTCCACGTTGAACATCCAGCACTTGACCACAGACTGCTTGCCGTCCTCGTCCAGCTCCAGGAACTCATAGTACAGGGCGCCCCGGAGGTAGCTGGCGATGTTGGTGGTAATCAGGCCGTTTGCGCCCTCCAGCGCGAAGCCGGCCGCCTTCTCCAGCTCCGGGTCGGGGGCGGTGGTACCCACCTCACCCTCGTAGCCGGTGTCGCTGGGCACACGGCACACCAGGCGGTTATCCGCGTACTGCTCCGCGGCCTCCAGCAGCGCGGAGGGGTTGATGCTCTGGGCATACTTCATGTCCAGGAGCGCGGTATCATAGGTGCCGGACTTCTTGGGTGCAAATTTCATGTTCTGCACGCCGTGGTAGCCGGCGGCCTTACTGCGGGTTTTCCCTGCCATTTACAAATCATCCTTTCCAACGAGTGTCTCGCACTCGAATACCTTGTGTTGGGTCTCCTCGTCTGTGGCGTCGATGATCTCGGGCCACGTCATACCGGCATCCACCAACGCCTCCAGCACCTGTCTCCGGATTTCCCTTCCGTCGTTCTCGAGGGGGAGGTACAGATGCACCTGGATCAGTGCCTTGTACCAAGTGGGGCGGTTATCTGCGGGCTGGGCCGGAATCAGATCATAATTGAACACCAGGCAGCGGGGCCGGTGCAGAGTGTCCACGTCCGGAACCACCGGCAGGCCCAGGGGCTTCAGGGCCTGAATGATGCGCTGGTTGAGTGTCATCTCACCGCCCCCTTCCGCTGCACTTTGACCTCCAGCCAGGCGTGGCGGTTCTCCACGTCGTTGACGGAGATCACCTCGTAGGGCTTGGGATCTGTCCCCCGGTAGATGATGCAGGTGGTGGTGATTAACGGGGTATACCGCAGGGTGAGGGTGGCCGGCTCGGTCACCCCCGCCTGGCGGGCCGTGTAGACCTCGGAGCCCCAGGCGTTCACCCATTTGCAGTACCTGGTCTTCTCCTCTCCAAACACATTGACCGGCTCTGAAGCCGGATAGCCGTCCGGCCCCAGCTCCACCTCGCCGTGCTCATCCCGCGGGAGGTCAAAGACCATGATCTTGGTGCGCAGCTCACCGGCATTCGCCCGCTTTGCCATTGCCTCACACCTCCCCAGCCCCGGATGTGTCCAACTTGGACACATCCTTGTACCGGAGCTGCATCTTCAAGCTCTGGGTCAGATAGCGCATCGAGTTAGCCTCTGCCGCCGTGAGATCCCGATAGTCGTCCAGATCCGTCACCAGCAGCTTGGCGAGCATCTTCGCTTGGGGGCTCTCCCGGTCAAAGCCGTCCCGGATGCCGTCGTCGATCATGCTCTCGGCCACTTCAATGAGGGCGGCCATCTCCTCGTCGGTGGACTCGTAATCACGGCTGTAGGCCCGCGCCTCCTCTACGGTGATCACCATAGGTTCTCACCGCTCAGCCTGCCGCCTCGGCCTTGGTGGTGACGGTCCCCTTGACGCTCACATCCACCGTGGGCGCGTTGGCCGCCGCAGGGTCGAGCAGGCCGTAGCAGTAGGCATCCACGTCCGCCTGGATCACGTCGTAGCCCTCAATCACCCGCATCAGGGTGCGGTTCTTGACGAAGCCCGCGTGGGCGCTGGCGTCGAAGAACTGGTAAGCGAACTCCACGAAGTAGCAGCCGGCCTTGAGATCGCCGTAAAAGATGGGGGCCTTGGTGCTCTCGTTGGGGAGCTGGGCGTCGGAAAAGACATGGACAGGCAGGTTCTTAAAGAGCTTCCGGGTGGCGTTGGCGGGGTCGGGCTGAAGCATGGGGCGGCCGTTGGCGTCCTTGGCCTTGTCCATGACATTCCAGCCGGTCTGATTGGTGACGACCACGCCACCCACCAGGCAGGCGGGATCGAGATCCAGGTTGAGGGACTCGCCCAGGGCGTCCAGGCTGGCCAGCTCCTTGGCCGACTTGCTGGCCTTCAGCGTGGCAAAGATGTCCTTGTTCTCGCTGTAGATGGCGTTCTTGACGAACCAGTTGTTGAGATAGGCGATCAGGCCCGCCGTCTCCACCGCCGTCAGGATGTTGGAGACGGGGATGATCATGCCCTTGAGGGCGATGGCGAACTTCACCGCCTTGAAGGTGGGGTCCGTGCCGTCGGGGATGTCGTTGCCGTCGTCAAAGTCCTTCAGGCCGGTAACAGCGCCCGACTCAAAGTCAAAGCTGCCGGAGAGGGAGGTGGTGGGGATCACCGTCACCAGATCCTTGGCGGAGATGTAGCTCCGGCGCAGCTCCCGGATCTTGGTGTCCACATCCTCGGGCATCAGGTTGGCCTCTCCGTTGGCCGCGTTGGTACCCGTGACCAGCGCTTTCTGGAGGCCGGGCTCCGGCGTGATGGCGGCGCGCTCCTCGTCGGAGAGGGGCTGCCTGCGGAGCAGCTTGGCGATGATAGCGAATCCGGAAATCTCCTTCCTGGTGCCCGGGTCGCCCGGGTCGTCACCCTCCGGCTCGTCGGGAACCATGGCCCGCTCCCGCTCGTAGAGCCGCTTTTCCAGCTCAAAGTCCTTCTGGAGCGCGTCACACTCGTCCATCAGCTTGGCCGCGTCCTCGCTGCGGCCCTCGTCCTGGGCCTTCCGGGCCTGGGCAAATTTGTCCTGCATCGCCTTCTGGATTGCCTTCATTTTCTTGTTCATCTGTCATTCCTCCATTTCCATCAGCGCAAGGCTGGCTTCCATCAACCGCATCCGGAGCGTCAGGGCCGGGGCCTCCTCCCCCGGCCGGGGAAGGTCGTCCGGCTCGCCCTTTCCCCCGTAATGCTTGATCACCCCGGCCCCTTTCTGGGCCGGTACCGCCACAAAGGACAGCTCATAGGCGTCTGTGGGGTCGTCCAGGTCGATGTGGCACCGTTTGCCCTCATACTCCTGGCCGGGACAATGGCCGCAGTAGGTCTCCCGCCGGTCTGTGCCGCAGATGGAGCATATGGCCTTTGCCACCTGGCAGCCCACCGACACCTCCCGGAGGATACCGCCCTCAATGGCGGCGATCAGCGGCGCCGTCTGGTCGTTGCGGAGCATGTAGGCCCGCAGCACCAGCCGCCGCACGCCCTCCGACTCCTCCACGGCCCCGGCGTAGATCCGGGCCGTCTGGCCGCTGGCCGACCACCTGTGATCCATGATCACGGTCTTCCCCACATACAGCTCGGCCAACCGGTCCAGGGCCGCCTCGGTAAACCGCTCCTGATCCCGGTCCACCTGGTTGTCGCAGGCGGCCACCCGGAACACAAAGACCTCCTCCTCCGTCAGCTCCTTCAGGGCCTGCCGGTTGATGAGGGCCAGCTCTTCCCCGGCCAGGGCCTGCTTCTCCACCCTGGCCGCTTTCTGGATTGCATCCATAATGCCATCACTCCTTTCCATTTCCATACTGCTTCCCCACGTCCTCCAGGGGGATGACGTTGCCGTTGGCAATCAGGCGGTCGCCGCCGGCGGCCGACGACATCCCCAGGTAGGCGCGGGCCTCGTTGGGCATGTAAACCGAGTTGGCCACGGCCTGCACCATGCTCTCGATCTGGGTCTTGGTGTCAGCCCGCAGCATCACCGCCGTGTTGAACTGGGCCGCCTCCCCCCGGTCCATCTGCGCAGGCTCCAGCAGCTTCCAGCTCAGCTCCTCCTCATAGCCCTTGAGAATCCACAGCAGTGTATCCGTCAAGAAGGCGAGCTGCTGGGCCTCGGAGTTGGCAAAGGAGGACTTCTCGTAGTCGTTGACCTGGTTGGGCTTGACGCCGAAGGCCGCCGCGATCTGGAGGGCGCTGTGCTTGCGCAGCTCGATGAACTGGCTGTCGGTCAGCTTGATGTTCAGCGGTTCGATCTTGGAGCCAAGCGGCACGGGGATGAAGCTCTTGGTGGCGTCCATCTGCCCGGTGGCATACGCCTCCAGGCCCCGCAGGAAATTCTGTTCCGCCTCCGAGTTGAGATCGCCGGTGTACTGGACGGCGGCCTTGGCCGTGAAACCGTTCTTGTAGAGGGAGTTGAGCATCTGCTGGGATTGCAGGCTGCCGTCCAGGGTGCTGCGCAGGATCTCCTGTACCGACAACCCGGTGATACCGTCCAGGCTCAGCCAGGTGCGGAAGTGGAGCACCTCGTCCTGGCACAGCTTGTACCGCCTCCCGTCCGGTGCCGACCAGATGTACCACAGCCGGGCGTCCGGGCCCAGGATGCGGCGGTTGTCAAACCACACGCTCACCCGGTCGCTGCGCATGTGCCAGAGCTGGGTGCTTACCCCGCTGCCGAAGATGGCCGCGTAGGCGTTGCCGTAGTGGTTGCGGGACATCTCCATGTCCGCCCAGAAGTAGGTGGCGGTCTGGATGGGGTTGGGCCGGTAGCGCAAAACCCGGTAGAGCGGATTCTCCCGCACCTCCTCCACCCCCCGCTCCGGGGTGCTCCGAATGAGCTTGAGGGGCAGCTTGGAGACGCCTTCGCTCAGCACCCGCAGGCAGGTAAAATAGGTCGCCTCGCTCAGCTTGCTCCGGGGGATGCCCCCCAGGTTCAGCAGGTCAATGAGCTGGCTGAGCGTCACCTGCTCCGCTCCGTCCGCCGGTGCCGCGGCCTGGCCGCCCGTCTTTTGGACCAGTCTCTGAAACAATCCCATGCTCACTCACCCCCTTCTCTGCGCCTGCGCCGGAGCCACAGGGCAAGCCCAACAATCAGCCACGGCAGGAACAGGAGCAGCGCCAGCAGGAACCTCCCCAGCCACCGGCATCCCCGGCCCGCCAGGAGCGCCAGCTCCCCCGCTGTCTCCAGCGTCCAGCGGTAGCCCGGCTCCGCCCAGCGCAGGAGCTCTTTGATGTAGTTCACGTATTCCACCCCATTTTTGTCAGATACTCCGCCATGGCCCGCTCCAGATCCACCGGGGGATCTTCGGTGAGCTTCATCCGCGCCACATGGGCGTCGATGGCCGCGTCCACCGGGTCGATGCGCCGGGTGCGTTTGCCCGCCTCCTTGTCCACCTTCATCTCCTTGAAGCTGTTCCGCACAATGCGGGCGTTCCGGAAGGACAGGTCCAGCAGCTCGTTCCGCTGGTCGTAAAGGTACTGCCCCGACTTCATGAGGAGCTGAAGCTCCTCCGTCCCGCTGTGCAGGAACCGGGCGGACTGCTTTACCTCCAGCAGAGGCGCCCCCAGCTCCTCCAGGTCCTTGAGAAAGCAGTCGGCGTTGTGGGGGTCGTACCCCAGCCCCAGGAGGGTCAGGTCATACTCGGCCAGGGTGTCCCGCAGGGTAGCGAGGATAAAGCTGTAGTCATTTTTGAAGTCCTGGACGCTTCCGGTGGCCAGCAGGAGGCGGTCATGGGCCCACACGTCGTAGGGGGCCAGGTCGCTCCTGATGTGCTCCTCCAGCCGTCCCCGGGGCATGAAGCTGACGCTCCAGCCGTAGTACATGGGCCGCTCCCGCTCCGTCCACTGGAACTCCAGGGCCAGGGTGGTGAGATCGCCGCCGGAGGACAGGTCCAGCCCGGCGAAGCAGGAGGCGCCCCGGAAGTGCTCCAGCGTCAGCGGGGAGCGGCACTTCTTCAGGATGGCCGGCGTCACCAGCTTCTCGTCGGCGTTCTCCGACCACATGTTCTGGCATTTGGTGATGTAGTCGGCCAGCTCCCGGCCGCCGGCGTCCCTGGCCGTCTGGGCGTCGGCCAGCATGGTCTCCATGCCCTCCTCTGTCTGGCAGAGCACCGGGTTTGACTTTGGAAAGTGCTCCGGGGCAAAGAGGTCGTCCCCGTCGTCCAGGCAGTAGATGTCTACGAAAAAGTTCTCCGCCGTGGAGCCGCCGGCTAGGATCGCCTGGCAATACTCGTCCATCTCGTAGCAAAAGCTGTTGAGCTCGTCGCCCCGGGTGGTGATCATGGAGGTCAGGGCCTCCTTCAGCGACCGCTGGCCGTTGTAGATGGCCTTGTAGATCTTGTTGTCCCGGTGCTGGTGGATCTCGTCGATGGAGGCGTAGATGGAGCGGAAGCCCTCGTCCAGGCCGCCCTCCCTGGACAGCGCCTCAATGGTGCAGCCGGTCTCCCAGGAGGTGATCAGGGACTTGTAGTCCTGGATGCGGAAGCACTCCATCAGGTCGCCGTCCGCCAGGACAAACCGCTCCACGTCCTCCCAGGCCAGCCGGGCCTGGCGTTTCTTGGTGGCCACGGTGAAGAGCTTGCCGAAGCGGTAGCCGCCGAAGCCGGCCAGGTAGGTGGCGGTGATGCCGTTCTCGAAGGTCTTGCCGTTCTGCCGGGCCACCGACTTGTACTTGCGGCGGAATCGGCGGTAGCCCTTGCGGTTGACCCATCCCATGGGCACGCCCAGGTCGAAGGTCTGGCAGCCGTAGAGGCGGACCGGCCGGGGCTCGTCGCCCTCCACAATGGTCAGCGTCTCGGAAAAGTCCAGGATCTCCTCGCTCTTCTCCGGCACCCAGAGATAGGGGAACTCATCCGTCCCCTGCCGCTCCAGATCCCGCAGGTGGCGGCGGCACGCCTGGACGTGAAGCTCCCCGGCCACCACATCACCGGATACTACCCGCTCGGCGTAGGCCGTCGCCCGGTCCCTCATTCGCCCTCCGCCTGCTTTCGGAAGCGTTCAAACTTGTTGGACTTCGGTACCGGCGGCTCCTGGGGGATTACCAGCTTGCAGCGGCTGGTGATGTTAAGCCCCAAGGCCCGGGCCGTGGCCTCGCACTGGGTGAAATACTTGTCCTGGAGCAGGGCCAGGCTGCGCTCCAGCTCCAGGGCCACGTCCTCGTCGTCGATCTCCTCGCCGGCGGCCACGGCCCGGCCCTCCTCCGCCGCCAGCTTGGCCCGCAGTTCCCGCAGCCGCGCCCGCTTTTTCTTCGGCAGGGTGCGCAGGAGCTTGGTGTATCTGGCGTAAAAGCCATGGGCCACCACGTACCGGGCCAGCTCCCCGGCGTCCACATTGCCGATGATCTTGATGCGCTGGAGCTCCTCCGCCAGGGCGGAGAACTCCTCCCGCTGCTTCTTGGACAGGTACTCCGGCGGCTGGATGTCGTCGGCCGGGGCCGTGGGCTCGGTGGCCATGCGCCGCTGGATCTCCTCCTGGGTCAGATGCTTGCGCCCCTTCGCCAGCAGGATGTTGATGGGTTCGCGTGGGTTGGGCATGTGACGATCCTCCTCTCCCGCCCAGTGTGTCCAAGTCGGACACATTCCAGGGCGCGATTTTTGCCTCTTTTTCGGCCGGTTTTGTCTCGTGCGCGCCCAGGCAGCGCGCGGGTGACGGCTGAAAAGACCAATCCCGCCCGGCCGCCGGGGTGTGTTTCCCTCCATCGGGGAGCTTTTGCTGCAAAACAGAGGCCGTGCGGTCAAGCGCGCCGTCCGCCTGTACTTTTTGACCCGCCCCTGGGCCGCTTGTGATGGCTCTCTTCGGCGCTGTGGTGGGCCTTGCAGTCGCCCTTGAGGTTGGTGATATCCAGCCGCCTGGCCCAGTTGACCTCAAGGGGCTCGATGTGGTGCACCTCCGTGGCAAGCTCGATGTCCTCCTCGCGCCGAAGCCCGGCCTGCCACTCCCGCACGCACTCCTCGCACCGGTAGCCGATGGACTCCAGCTTCCGGTGGCGCAGGGCCCGCCAGGGACCGGAGCGGTAGAAGGCCACCTTGGCCGGGTCGCGGTGCTTGTCATAGCCTGCATGTCGCTCCCGCTGCATCGCTGGCAAGCGCTCCGCGCACCGGTCACAGATGGCGTTGTGGTTGGGCGTCGCCGCCCCGCATTTGGCACAGAGTTTCAGCAGCACGGCGCACACCTCCGGACGAAACAAAAAGCCTGAACCGACACGGGCCGCATCATGCGGACCATGTGGCTCAGGCTCATTGGCTCAGGCTCAAATCGATATCCAGATATCGCTCCTGTTTGCAGTGCCGGCAATAGACATAGGCTTTCACTTTGCCGTCCGGCGGCAGCCGCAGGAGCTTCATCGTCTTGCACTTGGGACAGATAACCCATCCATCCTTCAGGACTAGTTTACCACGTTCGCGGGTTCCTTGCAATGGGTTTCACCTCCGTGTGTCTATTGTTCCACTAGATTTCAAGATTGATCGCGCGCGGGTGCGCACGCGGGCGCGCACGACAGATTAAAAGAAGAATTGCTTTGTATGTAGCTGGCGTATGCGTATGCACCGAACGAGTTGGACCGCTCGCCTCGCCTGGCCCACAGCACATCGTCCGGTATGTCGATGACCCCGCTCTCATCCCTCCATCGCTCCGGCGGAGGCAGCTGCTGGGACAAGCTCCTGGAGCAGTTCCACGGCCGCCGCCCGATGGGGATGATGATGCCGTCGGTGCGCTCCTTGGTCAGGTACTCTGCCAGCCGACGATAGCCTCCGGTGGGCATGAGCACCGGCTCGTCGTCCACCTCCCCGGCCCGCCACAGGTGGCGCACTACGGCCGGCGGGAAATCACTGTACCGCAGGACCATGTGGATGTGGTAGCGGTGGTCTCCGTGCAGTCCCTCCACGCAGGTAATCCAGTCAAAGGGCCGGCCCTCGTTGAACCGGCGTGCCCGGGCCATAAAGGCCCGCTTGGTGGCCATGGCCTCCCGAAACGTCCGTGGAAGATGAACTGAATCATAGGTGAGCGTGTAATGTGTACCCTCAAAGCCGAACAGCGCAAGCCTCAGCTCCAGCCGGTCGGCCTGACTCCGGCACACCGCTGAGTGCGGTGAGCGGATGATCTCATTTTTATCCCGCCGGTCCTCCCTGGAGTCCGTGCGGGCCAGCCGGGGACGAATCGCCCGGCACTCTTTGACCAGGGGCCCCGCCCTCTGGCATGTGCAATACCACGGCCCCTCGGCCATCAGTCCACCCGCTTGGCCCGGGCCACGTAGCGGCCCGCCCATGGCCCGACGGCAGACTGGCGGAGGGCCAGCACCTTGTCCCGGGTCAACTTGTCTACCATACGGCCCACATCACCGCACCCGTCCAGATAGGCCAGCCGCTCCAGGTGCCACAAGGTCTGCGCCTTCACCAGACAGCGCAATCTCCGCAGGTCCTTATTTTTCATGTTGAGTTTCTCCTTTCCTTCTCCCCGGCGGACTGTTCCGCCACCGGAAGGCGGCGCAGCGATGATATCGCTTATCCCACCACCAGCCTCCTGGGCGTTTGCACGCCCACATGGCGGCATCGTGCCAGTAGCAATTAGCACAGGTGCGCCGGTACTCCTCGATACGGACGCAGTCTCCCATGCTTATCCCCCATTTGTGTCCAACTTGGACACACCCAGATTGCCCAGGCCGGCGCCGACCTGACGCCACACTTGGATGGGCACCACCTCGTCCCCGCTGTAGAGGCGGCGGAGCAGATCCGGTGTAATCCCTTTGCCGCAAGCCTCAGCCAGTTGCTCAAAGCAGCCCAGCCCTGCGCTCTTGCGGTAGGCATAGAGGCGGTCAAGGATCTCCCGCTTCTCCGCTGCATTCCGGCCGTGGGGCTCCTTGGGTGGCCTGGATTCCGGCTCCAGGAGCTCTACCGGGGAGTCACGCGGCAGAGGCAGCTCGACCACCTCATAGGGCAGAGACTCGTCCAGCAGGAGCACACCATCATAGATGGACGACTCAATCTCAGCCTTTAGTTTGGTCCTCGCTTCCGCCGATATCTCCGGCACCCGTACCAGCATCACCGGCACCAATTCGCTGTTTTTCATCTTATCACTCCTTCAAATTTTTGCGCTAGTATTAGCATCTTCCTATTGACATTACGCTAATATTAGCGTATAATAAAATCATCAAGAGGGGACAACCCCAGGAGGTAACTAACATGAAAAAGTATAATCTCTCTGAGATCATGAAAGCCGCTTGGAACCTGCGCAAGATGTCCCTCAAGTGGGTCACCTCTCTCAGCTTCGGCGAGTGCCTGCGCCGCGCCTGGAAATCCGCGAAGGAAGCCGCCCGTGTGTTCTCCGGCCTCGTGCGCAATGTCCAGGTCGGCGGAACCCTGGCGCACCCCGTCCTGGTGGACATCGACATGGATGCCCTGACCGTCACTGGCAATACCTACCCCGTGCGCAGCATGATGCGCGAGTTCGGTCTGGTTTGGGATCGTGACAACAAGGCTTGGACTGGCAGCCGCGAAACTCTCAATTCCATCTGCGTCAAGTACGCTTAATTACGATTAGTAAGGAGACAACTATGGAAAAGTATTACATCATTGCAGACTTAAAGCGTAACCCAGCCGCCGGGGAGGATGTCCCTCCCGTTCCGGGCGCCCAGGTATATGTGGGGAGAATGAAGGCCATCATCGAGGCTGAGAACTGGGAAACAGCCATGAAGCAAGGACAGGAGCTGATCCTGGGCTGCCTGAAAAGGCACATCGTGCCGTATCAGTGGGTCTGGATGCCCGTCAAGGACGCCGAGAAGATGGGGGACACCTCCATATATGATAGGTACCCCACCGCAACCAGGCTGACCTATGAGCGGGTCAAAGCTAGTCTGACGCAGAAGCAGTTGGCCGAGCGCTCTGGTGTCAATATCCGCCAAATCCAGCGGGTCGAGTTGGGAGAATCCGAGGCCGGAAACCTCACCGCTAAGAACCTGCTTGCGCTGGCGGACGTGCTGGGCATCGATCCACATAAGCTCATTTAAGGGGGGATCACTTTGACAACCTGCGGAAACGGCAAAAAGCGAAAACGGGGTGCTTTGCCGAAAGAAGATCTCACTGGGCATACCTTTGGCGAACTCACGGCGTTGTATCCGACGGAACAACGCTCCGGGTCATCCGTCGTGTGGGCTTGCCGATGCTCCTGTGGCAAGCTTGTCTATGTCTCCCGCCCACACCTTCTATCCGGCATAACTAAATCCTGCGGACACGCAAAGCTTGTTGACCTGCGCGGGAAACGCAGCGGGCGGCTGGTGGGCGTCAAAATGATGAAACAGCGATACGCGGGTTTCGTCATGTGGCTCTGCAAATGCGACTGCGGGTCTGTCTTTCTCCTTAGCTCCTCCGGCCTGAAATATAATCGGGTCAAATCCTGCGGCTGTTTGGGGAAGAAACAGAATGCCCGCTGCCCGGGCTGCGGGCGCTATTTCCCGATCACTCTGGACGGCACCCCGACGCCTCAATTCTGCCCCGACTGCGCGCCGAAGTACGCGGGGCGAAACTGGAGGGTCTGTCCTGTGTGTCATAAGCTTTTCCCCAGCCCACCAAGCAGTAATGCCATAACCTGTTCCGCGGCCTGTTCTTCCGTCTGGAAGTCACTGACGCACAAAGGGCTGCGGGTAAATTGGAGCGACGAGTCTCGCCAGCGCCTGTCCGCAAAAGGGAAAACCGAAAACCTAAAACTCGGAACAGCCGCGGCCCAGCGATCCCCTATTGCCGGCCGTTTTGAGACGAACCAGAACGCCAAGATCTGGACTCTTGTGGATCCGTGCGGGAACAAGATCACAGTTCGCAACCTGATCCTCTGGGCGCGAGAGAATACCGACCTCTTTGGGAAACCGGAGGGAGATCACTCAGCCCACCAGATTGCTTCCGGCTTCCAGGCAATCGCACTCACTATGTGCGGAAAGCGAAAAACCCCCGCCATGAGTTACTTCGGCTGGACGCTCAAGTGCCCTCCTGAACCAGCAGAATAGATCTTTCACCGCCCCTTCGGGGGCGGTTTTTTTGCTACTCCTCCGGCGGTCCATCAAAGGCCACCCAAACTTGACTATACAGAGAGAGCAACAGCCCCCGACTGTCGGCCTCATGCTTGAGGCACAGCCGCTCGTTGTGGATGTGAGTGGCGATCTCCCAGCCGCCCCACTGGAGCTGCCTCAGCCCCACGCCCTCAATCCAGACTGGGTGCTCTTTGGGGAGTTGCTCCAGCTCTGCACGGGTATATTGGTGTCTCATGGCGATACCTCCGGTGGGCGGCGTACTATGTGCCACACGCTTCCCTTTTTCGTGAAATGCAGATACTTATCTTCCCGTTCCCCATGCTCTATCCGAGCTGCGGGTTTGCCGCATTTTGGGCAGTATATGCTGTAATTTAACCCGGCGGTCTGCATCCCGCCTTTTCCACTGCCACTCATGCCTCTCCCTCCGGCGGGCGGCGGTAAATCTTAACGCGCCCAAGCGGATCAAGTCCAAACTCGCCCGATTTTGTTTGCAAAAAAACATCACCATCCTTTTCTGATTTGACAATCCCCCAGCATCTGAGCGAAGAATCCCATACTGGCTGCCCATCCATCTCCCGCAACTGTTCCAGCGTCAGCGGCTCGTTCTGCGGGGTGAGGGTGGGCATATTAGAGATCGCCTGCAAAAGCGCACCCCGTTCAACAGCGGTTAAATCTGTTTTCTTGATATACTTCTTTAGCGCATCCAGATCAATCGCCCTTCCCATCGTTCAGCGCCTCCAGTCTCTTTCTCAATTCCTCCCATGCCTCCGGGGAGAGGGGGCGGCCACATTGAGAACAGTATTGGTGTCCCCACCGCTCCCATGCGATTGCTGTATCAGGATCTTTGCAACGGTTACACCCCGGCCACACCCGCTCTACCTGCTCCCGGCTGACGGGGCGGAGGGCGGCAATTGCCATCTTAGCGGCTTCAACCTCAGTCGGCTTATATGTCCAGTATTCGATTATGTTTTGCAATGACTTGATCGCTTCTTCTCGCGTCACGGCTGGGCCTCCTTTTCCAGCAGCTCCATCTCCGCAGCGCTCAGGATCAGCGCGCGGGTGTTCCATTCCTCAATAGCTGCTCTGTCTACATCTTGCCACCGTTCCATCGGAAGTTGCCTGTGAGTAACAGTCCGAACGCCGCACTTTTTGCATTGCACTACCGCTTGTCGGCAATGCGCGATCTGTCGGCTTGGGAACCCCTTCTTAAATTTCGCTTCCCCGCCGCAATGGGCACACGGCACCAGCACCCCCGCCTCCGTCAGCCGCTTGGCCGCCTCTTTATTGCCTAGAAGGGCTAATTTGATATCATCCATGTATAATTCCCCTCTCTATGTCCGCTATGGCCCGAAAGATCGGATAAAACTGCTGGGGCACTACGGCGTTTCCGAGGCATTTAAGTCGGTCCACCCGAGAGGGAACCCCATAAGATATTCTACCCACGTCGGGTTCAGCTGGCCACCAACCTCCGTTTGCAACTGATGCTCCCTGTTTTTCCGGTAATCCTTGCATCCCCTGTTCTTCCAGTCCGTTGCAATCGGCGTTGGCCACATCTTTACCATCCCGCTCAAATTTGGTTCGCCTCGGCTGTTGTGATAAAATTCCCTGTTTGCCGAATCTGACGCAATCGGAGTTTTCCAGAGAATTGGGTCTCCATCCTTTCCCGTTATGTTTTTCTTCCAGCGTTCTACACCCGATAATTGCGCATCTGTCCCTCCTGTGCGGGGCATCAACGGCACAAGCCGGAATAATAAACGCTTGGACGGCGTAATCCTCGCTTTCCAGGTCAGCGCACACCTGGTCGAGCGCCATATTGACGATCCCAGCAACGTTCTCGCCAACAACCCAAGCGGGCCGGAGATCCGAGATAACTCTAAGCATTTCAGGCCAGAGGTAACGGTCATCCTCCTTGCCTCTTCGCTTTCCGGCAACGCTGAACGGCTGGCAGGGGAACCCTCCTGAAATAACGTCAACTGTTCGCATTCCTGTCTTTTCATAAAAACTATCTCCCGTCAGTGTTCGTATATCCTGCCAGCGGGGCACATCAGGCCAGTGCTTTTCCAGCACGCGGGTGGGATAATCCGCCCACTCGCACTGTCCGACGGTGGTAAATCCGGCCCACTCGGCGGCAAGGTCAAGTCCCCCGATGCCGGAGAAGAGGGAGAGATGCGCCAGTTTCGTCGCCTCGTGGTCGCCCAGAAGGGCGCGCGTCTTATCGTCCATTGTTCGGGTCCTCCTTGCAAGTTTTCCACCGCTCTTTTCTTCTGCACGTCCCGCCGGTCGCATCACAAATGCTCTTGGATGAGCATCGTTCACATGGTCCAGCCTTAAAAAATTCTTTCATGTACATCGCGGTGGTCGATATGCTGTATCCGGTGGCCTAGGCTATCGTCTCCGGCCCATAACCGTCCAACGACATAGGCTCCCGGCCTCACGCCACCGGCATTTTTGGCAGCGGCATCCATTCGCCGCTGGGTGTGGTTTGGATTATCCGCTTACTCATGGGCTGACACCCCCTCCTTCGCCGCCCGCATCTCTGCCAGCAGAGCCTCCTGCTCATAGAGGTAATGCACCTCCATGCCGGTAACAGCCTGGGCCTTCTGGCGGAGCTTTTCAAAGGCGTATTCCTCGTCCACTTCTGCCCGCATCCGCTCCAGCTCGTCCGTGTTGTCCTGAAGAGCGGAGAAAAACTTTTGCATCTGTTTCGGCCCGAAGCCGTAGGCGTCGGCGATGGAGCATACCATCAACCACATGGCCCGCTGGGTATGGGTATCCGCCTGTACCTGCACCGTGGCGTCCCGGGCGGCCTGCTCCAGCCCCCTCCGAACGGCCGCCTTGTGGGCCAGCACCTGGGCATAGGTCGCGCCCCGGGGCTTACCCGGTCCGGGGCGGTGGTGTGTTTTCTTATTCTTCGCCATTTGGGTCCTCCTGCCTTTCCCAGTCCATACTCTCAGGGAGCTGCGGGCATCGCATCCAGATCGTCACGGTCGGCGATAGCGGGAAGGCCATGGCCGCGTGCTCCCATCTCTCCTTCTCAGCACTCCACCAGTAGAGACTCCCACCTTGGGACATAGGGCCCGTGATGCACCAGTACAGGCCGCTCTCCTGCGGCTGCTCCGGCCACCAATGCCAGGGGCCGTCGTCATCGCCGCTGTCCGGCGCAGTTTCCAGGGCCTGCTTCGCTGCGGATGTAGAGGCCGCCGACGGGCCGGTCAGCTCGTCCGTAACACCCAGCAGGTAGTCTGTGGAACACCCCAGATCCTTGGCCAGTCGGACCGGGTCGCTGAAGTCCCTAGCGTTAAGGGTGCTGGGATACAGCCTATCATCTTCCCCGAACTGGCCTGCGGCCCATTCCCGCAGTTTTCCCGCCGTCATGCTCCGGCCATAATCTGAGATGTAGATGGGGGAATTATTGTCCAGTCCAGCGGCATCTGCGGCCGCGGCCAGCCTCTTGGCCCGGAGCTGCACATTTTTCTGGATTTCCGCCTGGAGCTCCGCCTCGCGCTTGGCTTCCCTGGCCTCCTCCTCGTCCCGTTGCATCTTTCGGGCGGCCTTGGCCTTGGAGCACATGCGCTCACAGGCATAATATGCCGTCTTGGCCTTGGGACACCGGAGGCAGCAGGTCTCTCCCTTGCACAACTCACCGTATCCACAGTCCAAGTCGTGCCGGAGAAAGGCGTCCTTCCGGGTACAGGGTCTCCCGTCGGGACAGGAGAAGGTGGGACGCCAGTCTATACCGCTCTTGGACAGCTCCAGCAGTTCTTCCGCCCGGCTCCCGGTGGGCAGGTTCGGCAGCATATTCGCCAGCCGCTCCTGGAGCGCGGTCTCCATCCGTGCCAAAGCGTAAGCAGTTTGTTCTGAGAGCACATTTCGGTCGAAGTGCTCCAAATAAATCGGGATCAGGTGCTCCCGGATAACCTTGAGCCGGGCCAGCTTGGGAGCGGATACCTGGCAGGCCGCCGCCACCTGGTCGCGCATTCGGCCGGGAAACTCATAGCCCTGCTCCTTGAGCTGATAGAGCAGCAACTCCACCCGCTGGGCCTGTTTGGATACCTCCGCCGGGGAAAGCACCCGGGTGGAGCTGTTGGCCAGGATCAGCCGCAGCTCCCGGAGCTCCTGTGATGCCTCGTCCCGCTCCACGATGCAGGGGATGCTGGCCCATCGGTCCCCGCTCCCCTCTGTGCTGCGCAGGAGTTTGAGTGCCGACCATCGCCGGTGACCGGAGACGATGGCGTACCGCCCGTCCTCCGTCGGCCTTACCCGGATGGGCTGCTGGAGCCCGCAAAGCTCAATGTTGGCCGCCAGGTCCTCCAGGCCGGTCAGGCTGTAAAAATTGCCCGGGTCAGCCTCCAATTTGTCCAGGCCGATGTACTCGATGGCCTCCCGCGATGTGTCCGAATCGGACACATTCCCCACGGCAGCGGCAAAGGCCGCCGTGATATCAAACTTTGCCATTACTTTGCCGCCCCCTCTTCCAGGAACTCTGCTACAAAGGCCCGGTAATCCTGGGCCGCCGCAGAGCGGGGCGACCAGCTCACCACCGGCTCCCCCGTCCAGGTGGACTCGTCCACCTTGGGGCTGCGCCGGATGTGGCTGGCAAAGACATGGACCGGGGCCTGCTCCTGGAGTAGCCGCTCCCCCTGCTCCACCGTGTCCGATCGGTACCACATGGTGGGAAGGCAGCCCGCCACATGCACGTCCGGGTAGATGCTCCGCAGACGGTCAATCTGGGCTGTCAGCTCATTCATCCCTCGGACCGAGTAAGCGTCTACCTTGATGGGGATGACCACGTCCGTGGAGGCGGCGATGGCCGCCGCGCAGGCCGGGGACAGTGCGGGTGGGCAGTCAATCACGATGCAGTCGTATGCGTCATCCTCCGCCACCGCGTCCCGCAGGTCACGGATGGCCCGCAGGTTGGGCCGCTCCCCCTGGAGCAGATCCACGTCCAGGTTGCGCAGCTCGTCGTCGGCCGGCAGTACGTCCAGGCCCCGGATGCTGCTGTGATACAGCAGGTCGTCGTAGTAGGCGTCCGGGATGGTCAGCAGCCCGGCCAGGGTGTTGTATTCCCCCGGCGGGAGCAGGGACTGGGTGGCGTTGGCCTGGGGGTCTGCATCAATGAGCAGCACCCGCTGGCCGTACTCGGTGGCCAGGATGGCGGCCACATTGACGGCGGTGACGGTCTTTCCGACGCCGCCCTTCAGGTTTACAATGGCGATTGTCTTCACGTTTATCGTCCTTCCAGTTTAAAATTTGAAGCTCTCCCGCAGGATTCCCCGCCCGGTGTCCACCCGGACGGTGAAGTAGCGGTGGGCCCGGTTGATGTACTCAATATGCCCGGTCACCCGCCGGGGAATGGTTTTTGTGTCCTTGCCCCCAATTTCCGCGCCGAAGGCGGCGGGGACAAAGGTGTAAGCCTCACCGATACGCATATGGGCTCCTCCTTCCCGAGGTGGCGCAGCGCCCACGCCAGGGCCTCCGCCACCTCCTCATGCTCGGCCCGGCGGGCCGCGTCCACCCGTGCCAGGGCGGCATGCCGGCGGCACTCCGCCTCAATCAGCTCCAGCCGCCGCTTCTCCATCTGCACGCCCTCCTTCCGCTTACGGGAACGGGTCCTCTCCGCCCTCCGGCAAATCCACAACTGCCTGACGCCCGCTTAGCGCCCATCCGTACACCTTGTCCGGATTGCCTGTCCCCGACTTGTAAAACCGCTTGCTTTTCCGTTCGAAGTTCAGGCCAATGCTCCGGCCCCGTTCCCCGAAAAAGCGGTTTTTGAGGATCGTGAGCACCGAATCCTGCTGGCGGTCCTCCCGCTCCTCCTTCTCGAGGACGTAGACGTTGTCCGCCAGATTGGTCACGTCCCCGATGCCGGCCACCTCGTCCGAATCTGAGATGCGGTCAGTTTTGCGCGGGTGGGCGACCAGATGGACGTGGACGTTGTTATCATGGGCAAAGGAGGCCAGCTCCGCAACAAACTCCGATTGCGCCCGGTAGAAGTCCCGGTCGTTCCCCCGGAAGCGGGCGGTCATGAGGTTGTCCACCAGGTAGACCTTGGCCCCATAGCGCCGGTGGGCGTAGCGGAACACCCGCAGGATATTGGCGGCGTCGTGGTAGGTGCTGGTGCCGATGTCGTAGAGCAGGAACCGTCCCCGCCACCACTCGTCGATCATCTGCTGGGCGAAAGGGGTCGGGTGCGGAATCTCTCGGCCGCTCAACTGGTCTTTGCGGACCTGGAGGTTTTTGGGGCCCGCCGCCTGGAGAGACGCCCAGTATTTGAATTTCCAGGCGGGGAGCTCACCGGAGTAAGCGCACACCGGCTGCCCCTGGTCGATGGCCTCCAGCAGAAACTGGTCCAGCAGGGTGCTCTTGCCCTCGCCCCTCTTGCCCGTCCAGACGGACAGCTCCCCCATGACGGCCCCGCCCGTGGCCCGGTCCAGGTTGGAGATGCCGAAGAGCACCTTGTCCAGTTTGGACACGTCCGGCGCGCTTACGTCCGCCAGGTCCAGGAGGCCGTAGGCTGGGATCTCCACCGCCTCCAGGAGCATCCGCTCCACCGCCCGCAGTCCGCAGGTGGCCCGGAGATCCCGCACGGAGTTGCACCGGCAGAAGCCCTTGTCCTCCACGGCCAGCAGGATGACATTGGGCAGGCGCTGGCGCAGCTCCCGCACCATGACCGCCCGCTTCTCCGGGTCCCCGCAGACTACCAGCACGTAGCAAAATTGGAGGAAAAACCGCTCGTGGCGGCTCAATGCCTCCCAACCCGCCGACGCCCGCAGGCATCCGGCGTTGATCTGGACGGCCAGCACGTCCTCCGGGTCAGCGCAGAACCAGAACCCGGTGGGCAGTTCAGGGTTCAGATAGCCGGGGTCGTAGAGCAGCACATCGCTGAGCTCCGGGGTGTTATTCGACATATCGTTTTGGCTCCTTTCTCGTTGGGGCCTGTCCGCCTTTCAGCGGGAAAATGCCCTTCCAACTGTTGGTCACGGACTGCTCCAGGATCTGGAGCTTTACTTCCCGCGAATTGTCTGACAGGCGGTTCAGCCGGTTGAGCAGAGTGGTCACCGCCCGGGTGGAGTCCACCGCCTTTTTCGCCGCCCGGATCTCCATCAGGGCATCCAAGGCCTCGGCCAGCTCCGTGTCTCCGGCAGCGTACTCCGCCAGCAGGGACTTGACTGCCCCATCCAGCTCTGCACTTCCCCTCCGGCCCCCTTTTGGGGGCTTAGGGGGATCTATCTGGTAAGTAACTGTTTCCTTATTACATTTCACCGTTTCGTGAAATGGCTGTCCCCGATCGGTGAAATGCATTTCACCGTTTCGTGAAATGGGCGGCTCACTTTCCCCATAGACCTCCAGGATGCAATCAGCCAGGGCATACCAGCGGGTGCGGTCGGTCCTGTCCTCGCTGAAATTTCCGGCCAGGAGGGCCCCGGCCTCCTTGAGCCCGTTTATAATGCGCTCCAACTGGCGGCGTGACCAAAAGGGGAACAGCTTGGACAGGGCCTCCAGTGTGTTGTAGGTCCAATAACGCCCCTCATGGTAGTGCCGCCCGTTGGCACGGTTCTTAGCCACCCAGAACGCCATGCAGTGGAGGAAAATCGCTCCATCCACGCCGTACTGCTTGGCCAGCTCTGCGTTGAAGTGAAACTCCATCAAGGCGCACCACCCCCTTGTGCAACTCAAAATTGTGTGCTATAATACAGGTGTCTTCACGTTAGGCCCTGGTCGCTGTGTCCGAGCGACTGGGGCCTTCTTTTTTATCCTCGTCCTCCGGCAAGCGGACCCATAGGAGGTCATAGTGCTTGCGCATTTTTGCCGGCGACAAGGTATGGCCTCCCCCGTACATCCAGGTGCGCCCGGCCACTACCTCCAGCCGCCCGACGACATACCTCTCACTGCGGGCCGAGGTCTTGGGGACTATGTGCAGGGCAATCAGCTCCCCATCATACGGGCCCAGCTCGCCCCGCCGCCGCAGGTCCAGCGGTCTCCAACGCTCCATCAGCATGATGCTGCCTTCTTCTGTCTTTGCAGGCGTTCCAGCACGGCCCGCCTGCGCCGGGCGAGGCGCCTATGGCGGCACTGCTCCCGGTCCAGCCGGGACAGCTTGGTCCCGTAGGCCGGGTCCCCTGTCCGGACGCAAAACTGGTGCAGACGCCCAAGCTCGTCCGCGGCGTGCTCCCAGTCCAGAGCGCTTTCCAGTAGGGCCTTTGCGATGGTGTTATAGTCCCGATTGCTGAGTTCCAAGAGCATACCTACACCACCTTTTGCCCCGGCACATAGTGAAATCTCCGGTAAGAGGGCTCCGGCTTTTTCTCAATGCGAATCCGGCTCCGCTCCAGGTGGGCCTCAATATCGCGTGCATCGAAGCGGATAATGTGGGGACTGGGACGATAATAGGGCAAGTCCCCTGTACGCATGAGACGTTCCACCGTCTTGGTACAGCACCCCAGCCGATCCGCTACCTGTTTTTTTGTCAGCCAAGTCATCGGTCTGTTCCCTCCTTCCCGATCCGCCCCTGCTTGGCGTAGCGCACGGCCATGGCGGCCTCCACGATGCCCTGTAAATCCTCCATGATGGCATCAAACTCGGGGCGCTCCGCCGCGTCAATCACATTGTCCTCTGCCATCTGCATGAGACGCCGGTCGGCGTGGCTGTCAGCGAAGGCATAGATCCGGTTGGTCAGTTTAGCCGACGCCTCCAGCACGGAGCACTGAGGCACCTCCGGTACTACCCGGCTGTACATGGCATTTCGTTCGCGCACATGCCGCACGATCAGATGTAAGGCATTGTACAGGTCGGACATTGTCTCCACTACCTCGTCAGGCGGTACCCGCTGGCCGGTCTCATAGGCCCGCAGGCTCTCCACGCTGATACCCAGCCGCTCCGCTGCCGCTTCCTGGGTAAAACCGGCAGACTTTCGACAGATTTTGTAGATATTCCGGTATTCCTCCGGCATGGTAATCACTCCTCCCTGGGGGTACAATATTGGCATGAGGTCAGACGGCCTCCTCGAAAAGCGCCGCCTCGGGAATCTGGTCCACCCGCCCATTCTGGCGGAGGATCAGGATGGTGGGCTCGTGGCCCCGGAGGGTCAGGCGCACCGCGTTCTTGGTGATCACCTCGGCGCACTGCTCACCTCCTTTCTCAGCTTGCGGCCCCGGCTTCATTCTCTGATGCCTTCCGGCCGTAAAGGGCGTCAATCGTGCAGCCGAAAAGATCGGCCAGTAAAGGCAGTTTATCCGCCCGTGGCAATGACTGCCCGGATTCCCACCGGCAGACGGCGGCCGAATCCACGTTCATGGCCCGCATAACGTCTGCCTGGGATAGACCGGCCGCCTCTCTCATCTCGCGGATGTGCACAGCATTCACCTCCATCAAACACTCGTTCTTGATTTTACGTCAGTAACATGGTACGATTATCATAGCTACTGACGTACAGTCAGGGCCAATCCGCAAGGAGTACCTCACCACGAGTCTCCTGGGCGTTTCCGCGCCGCTTATCTGCTTGCGGCCCCGGTTCCGCCCTTGGGCGTCTCTGTCTTAAATAAATCATCGATAGAGCAGCCTAACACTCTAGCCAATTCTGGCAGCAGATCCGTGCGTAGAATTGTTCGGCAGTCTCCCACTTGCATACGGCCACCGTTGTCACATTGATGGCACCTGCCAATCTTAAATACATGGGGGTAGAGCTGATGGGAATTTCCGACTGGATAAATGTAGTCCTCTGCATTTTGTCTTTCCTGCTTGCACTCATATCTGTTATAACTGTTGTTATAACATTGAGGCAAAATCATCAGATGATTGAGAATTCCACACGTCCATATATTGTCATAACATATGAGCGCGTCATCGTACCGCACGGTATAGCACGATATATCGTCGTCAAGAACTACGGCCAAACCGGGGCCAAAATCACAAGCATGTCCTTGAGCGGCGATATCCCCGAGGAGTTCGAGATACAATTCAGCAAGGTTTCTGGTGCCTTTTTGGCACCGTCCCAGCGACTTCTTTATTATTTTGGCGGAATCAATTTGGGTTCCCCCGAAAGGATTTTGTTTTCCTACGAGTATGAATCAGGTAAAAAGAAATACAAGGAGACTACGGAACTCACGCTTATCAACGGGGCATCTTCTACACGGCCTGAGAGTGACGATGCCGTTAAGTATGCTCTGCAAGATATAGCTGAGCGGCTTATTTAGGCCGCTTCTTGAAGTCATCCATAAGCCAACCTATCATCACAAAAATTGAGACTATCTCGGATATAATCAGTAGGATCTTTAATCCCAGTACGATTGCTCCGATCAAATTTACGCCTCCTTTCCCCCTAGGCGTTGCCGCACCGCTTATCTGCTGACTACTGGTCAGCTCGTGGTTAAATCATAATCTCGTTTTTCGAGATTGTCAATCTTATTTTACGAGAATTCTCAAAATTGTGCAAAGCGCATAATCTAAATATCTAAGATTTAGCAAAAAGGACGGTGGGTGCATGTGAGTCCAGATCTTGAGCGCATTTTTTATCGGCTTAAAGAAATGGGGCTTGAACAAAAAGCATTTGCTCAAGCCCTGGGGACAACCGATAAAACGGTAAGCGCCTGGAAAACAGGCCGCTCAAAGTCCTACACAAAATATTTACCTCAGATTGCAAAAGTAATTGATATGCCAGTTGAATATATTTTGACTGGAGAAAAAAAAGAGCCCGCCCCCACTCCGAAGAATGGGGACGAGCTGGACCGTGACACCATCATGGCGGCATTCATGGGTGGGGACATGGATATGAGTCCCGAGGAGAGAGACGCCCTGTGGGATGATGTGTACGAATACGCCAGGTTCAAGGCCGAACAGTGGAGGAAAAAGAAAGATCAGGAATGAATCTTTATGAGCTCTATGATTATGCCGTGGATCAGGGGATTGATGTAGATTGGTACACCATGCCCTTCGCCAAGTCCTTCTCGATTTTCATTCCATCGCTTGACCGGCGCGCGATCGCGCTGGACCCGTGGAAATTCGAGACTATAGCGGATGAGTTCACCACCCTGGGCCACGAGGTCGGTCATTGTATGACCTACAGCTTCTATAACCGCTGGGCGGCCTGCGATGTAAAGAAAAAGCATGAGAACCGGGCCGACAAGTGGGAAATCGAGCAGTTCCTTCCCCTGGACGCTCTGGAGGCCGCCGCGCACGAAGGCTGTACAGAGGTCTGGGATCTAGCCGAGCGTTTCGGCGTTACTGAGGATCTTGTCCGCAAGGCCATCTGCTGGTATAAGCATGGTAACCTTGCGGTGGATCAATACTTATGAATGTGTCCAACTTGGACACATTTACATTGGAGAAGAGGAGCGCAGATTATGGACTTTATCGATCAGTTAAAGCAATTTTCAAAGCGTGTCGAGAGCATGAAGGACTCCATTCAGACCGAAGAGGCTACGAAGACTGCGATCATTATGCCTTTTTTCTCCATGCTCGGCTATGACGTGTTCAATCCTCAAGAGTTCGTCCCTGAGTTTACCGCAGATGTTGGGATAAAGAAGGGTGAAAAAGTTGACTATGCAATCATCAGAGATGGTCAGCCTGTCATCCTCATTGAGTGCAAGTCCATTTCTGAAAATCTGGATCGGCATGACTCTCAGCTCTTCCGCTATTTTGGTACCACCACAGCAAAGTTTGCAATTCTCACCAACGGTATTATCTATCGCTTCTATACGGATCTGGACAGCCCAAACAAAATGGATGATGATCCCTTCCTGACAATAAATATTTTGGACGTTCGTGAGAACCAGGTTCCCGAACTCAAGAAATTTTCAAAGTCGGTCTTTGATATTGATTCTATTTTTAGTACAGCATCTGAGTTAAAGTACGTCCATGAATTTAAGCACGTCTTTACGGAACAACTGGATACCCCTGCGGATGACTTTATTCGCTTTTTCCTCCAAGGCTGCTACTCTGGCCCAAAAACACAAAATGTTATTGAAAAATTCCGTCCTGTCCTTCGGAAGGCCCTCAATGACCTCATCAGTGAGATGATGAATGATAAGATCAAAACTGCCCTGGGCGGCTCCGGTGGAAGTGTTTCCGTTATCGAGCAAAAGCCCGTTGACGATATTCCTTCTCCTTCTGAAGATTCCGTCGAGCAAGAGAAGCGAATCCCCAATATTGTTACAACGGAGGAGGAACTTGAGGCATTTTTCATTATTAAAAATTTGTTTGCAGACCTTGTGGACATCCATGAGATTACATATAAGGACACCGAGTCTTACATCAATATCCTGTATAAGGGCAATATTAGAAAATGGATTTGCCGTCTTCGCCTGACAGATAATCAAAAAACCTTGATTGTCCCGGACGAAAACAAAAAAGAACATAAATTTACACTATCTGATATTTATGAACTCAGAAATTATAAGGACACTCTGACCGAAGTACTGCAACGATATCTATAACGGCAAAGGGTCCGTATAAGCGTGTCCAATTTGGACACATTTTACCTTCCAGCCTGTGTTGACATCGTGCGCACATATGCTATACTATACACAAAGGAGATGATAGTATGGCAAACATCAACATCCGCATTGATGACAACCTGAAGAAGGATGCCGAGAACCTGTTTAATGACCTTGGCCTGAACATGACCACCGCCACCACCATGTTCCTCAAGCAGTGTCTGTACTGCCACGGCCTGCCCTTCGAGGTACGGATGGACCCCTTCTACTCCGCCACCAACCAGGCCCACCTGCGCCGGGCCATCGCCGATCTGGACGCTGGCAATGGCAAGGCCCACGAGCTGATCGAGGTGGAGGATGAATAAGCTGTGGCAGGATGAGGCGTGGGCAGATTATCTCTACTGGCAGCAACAGGACAAGAAACTGCTCAAGCGGATCAATCAACTGCTCAAGGATATCGACCGCAGTGGCTATGACGGCATCGGCAAGCCAGAGCCTTTAAAGGGCGACCTCTCCGGCTGGTGGAGCCGCCGTATTGATGACACCCACCGGTTGGTCTACCGCATACGGGACGGGCGCATTGAGATTGCCCAGTGCCGCACACATTACGGAGAATAGCAAAGAGCCGGGGCCACGGCCCCGGTCTCTTAAAACGCCAAAAATCGAACATTTGTATTATACCAAGGAGTAAACGCCATGAAAATCACCGTAATGCAGGTCAACAATGAACTCGCCAGCACCGGCGTCTCCGTCTACGTGGACGGGCAGCTCCTGGGCAGTATAGGCCCCGGCGGCAGCGTCTCTGCGTCGCTGGAGGCCCCTGCCTGCCGCCTCCTGGTGGAGTGCGGGGTCTACCGTCAGGAGCTCACGCTGGAGCAGAGCGCCGTCCTGCAGGTCTCTTGGGGCCTCACCACACCTGAGATGATTGTCAGCCCTGCCAAGCGTTAAGGAGTTCTTATGCCAAAACGTAATCTGCCGGAATTTTATTATGATTCGAAAAAGCAGCAATACCGCAAGCGCATCACGTTGCCCGACGGTCGGAAAAAGGATCTCTACGCCAAAGACAAGGAGACCCTGCGCAAGCGGGTGGCTGCCTTGCGCCAGGACATCGAGGAAAATCAGTATCACGCCGAAAATCCAACCCTGGCCGAGTACGCGATCGAGTGGTGTGCCCGCCGTCTGCCCGGACTCTCCGAGTCCCGCAAAAACGATTACCGGAACGCGATCAACAATCACATACTTCCCGGCCTCGGTGGAAACCGGCTGCTCCGTGAGATCTCCTCAGCCGATGTGGATCTCTTCATGGCGTCCCGGGCTGGGGTCAGCAGCTCCCTCCATGGTAAGATCGTGAGCACCTTGAAGCAGCTTTTCTCCTCTGCGGTGCGGGATGGCCTGCTGCGGAGCTCCCCCGCCGAGCATGTTAAGAGCGGCGGAAGGCCGGCCGAGGAAAAGGTGCCGCTTACCACCCGTCAGCAGGAGGGGCTCATACAGGCTGTCAGCGGAACCCCTGCCCTCACCTTTGTGCTGCTGGCCCTGCGCGCCGGCCTGCGTAAAGAGGAGATTCTGGGCCTAGAGTGGGATTGCGTACACCTCTCCGGCCCGGCGCCCTACCTGGAGGTAGAGCGCGTCTGCACCTTCCAAGGGAATAGAGCTGTCGTACATAGCAAGCTGAAAACTAAGGCCGCCCGGCGAAAAATCCCGTTGCCCCCTCAGCTCCATGAGCATCTGCTCTCGTGGCGCATCCAGAATCCCTATGACTTCGTGGTGCCCAACTCACAGGGCGGCCCTCGGAGCAGCCAGTCCTTCCGGCGATTGTGGGAGATTGTCGAAAACCGCACCGCCGGCACCTGCCATCGCTGGAGCCGGGAGCACCGCCACAATATGCCGGTAACCCGCGCCCTGGGGGAGAAGACCGCAAACCACGCGATTGTATGCTCCTTGGATTTCCACTGTACCCCCCACCAACTGCGTCATACCTACATTACCGGTCTTTGCGCCTCTGGGAAACTGGATATCAAGAAGATCCAGTATCTCGCCGGCCATGCCACTGTGCAGATGACCCTCAATATCTACTCTCACGTGGTAGATAATCGTCCCGAAGAACTCCTTGCTGGGATCTCCGCAGCCTTCGCCCCGCGTCCACAAATGGGCCAGGCTGTCCCCCCTGAGAGTACCCCCTAAACCGATTTTTCCCCCTGTTTTGCCCCCTTAAATGTGTCATTCTCCTTCCTCGTCTGTCCATTCCTGCATAGATGCGAAAAAGCCCCGAGCCGTTGTAGCTCAGGGCTTTTCCGTCTTTTCGATTGGTGACCCGTCGGGGATTCGAACCCCGGACCCACTGCTTAAAAGGCAGTTGCTCTGCCGACTGAGCTAACGAGTCATTTGGCTGGGATGGCTGGGCTCGAACCAGCGAATGCGGGAGTCAAAGTCCCGTGCCTTACCACTTGGCTACACCCCAATCTGGCTGGTTCTAAAAGCAAAGGACCGGAGCGGACGCTCCGGCCCTTCCGCCTTAAGGGCTTATGGGGTGGGTGACGGGACTCGAACCCGCGACACTCGGAACCACAATCCGATGCTCTACCAACTGAACTACACCCACCATATCGAATGGCTTTAGAAAACGATGGCACGCCTGAAGGGACTCGAACCCCTGACCCACTGCTTAGAAGGCAGTTGCTCTATCCACCTGAGCTACAGGCGCTTATGGAGCGGGTGATGGGAATCGAACCCACGCGACCAGCTTGGAAGGCTGGGATTCTACCATTGAACTACACCCGCATGGGCGCTGATCTCTTTGGCATGTCAGCCAGAAAATAATAGCATATCTCCGCATTCTTGTCAATGCTTTTTTCGAAAGATCTCGCACTTTTTCCACCGCCATCGGCCTACTCCCGTCGCAGCCGGGGATACATGGCCCCGCTGCCGCAGACACGGAAAAAATGCCGCCTTTGGGCGGCATTTTTCTAGTCGTTGGAGAGCAAAATGCGGTCGTTGTCCAGGTTCTTCCCCGCGCCGGCACGGAAGCGCTCCAGCAGATCGTCCACGGTGAGGCCCTTACGCTCCTCTCCGCCGATGTCCAGCACCACCCGTCCGGCATCCATCATGAAGGTTCGGCTGCCCAGCTCCAGGGCGTTTTTCATGTTGTGGGTGATCATGAGGCAGGTAATGCGCTCCCCCTCCACGATTTCCCGGGTGAGGCGGAGCACCTTCTCCGCCGTGGCAGGGTCCAGTGCGGCGGTGTGCTCGTCCAGCAGGAGCAGCTTGGGGGGCACCATGGTGGCCATGAGCAATGTCAGGGCCTGCCGCTGACCGCCGGAGAGGAGGCCCACCGGCTGGCGCATCCGGTCCTCCAGGCCCATGTCCAGCCGGGCGAGCTGCTCCCGGAAGAACGCCTTGTCGGCCTTGGAGACCCGGCTGAAGAAGGCACGCTGGTGCTTGGCGGTGCGGAGATAGGCCAGGGCCAGGTTCTCCTCGATGGTCATGTGGGGGGCGGTGCCCCGCATGGGGTCCTGGAACAGACGGCCGATCTGGCGGCTGCGGCGGTAGGCGGGCAGATAGGTGATGTCCGCCCCGTCCAGGCGGATGGAGCCCTCGTCCACAAAGAAGTCCCCCGCCACGGCGTTGAAGAAGGTGGACTTGCCCGCGCCGTTGGAGCCCACGATGGTCACGAAGTCTCCCTCGGCCAGCGTCACGGACAAGCCGTCCAGGGCCTTCTTCTCGTTGACGGTGCCGGGGTTGAAGGTCTTGGAGACCTTGTTCAGTTCCAGCATTTACTTCTCCCCCTTTCGCCCGGCCAGGGCGCGGCGCTTTCTGGTCTGGAAAGCCCACCACTGCCGGATGGAGGGGGCCGCGATGGCCAGGGCCACCACCAAGGCGGTCACCAGCTTGAGGCAGTCCACTGGCACCACCTTGGTGTAAAGCACCAGAGCGTAAACGAGACGGTAGAGGATGCTGCCCGCCACTACCGCAATGGCTCCCCGGAACATGGCGCCCCGGCCCACGATGGTCTCACCGATAATCAGGCAGGCCAGGCCGATGACCACGATTCCGGTGCCGCTGTTGATGTCAGCTGTCTTCTGGGCCTGGCCCACTACTGCGCCGGACAGGCCGGTGAGGGCGTTGGCCACGCACAGGCCGATGGTGATGGTGAAATTGGGGTTGATGGAGGAGGAGCGCACCATGTCCCGGTTGTCGCCGGTGGCGCGGATGCTGAGGCCCAGCCGGGTGCCCAGGAAGGCCACCAGCAGCACACCCGCCAGCACGGTGATCCCCCCGGAGAGGAGGATGGGGTTCCAGTCGCCGCCGATGCCGGTGGCGCGGAAGAGGGTGAAGATGGTATCCTGCTTGAGCAGGGACTGGTTGGCCTTCCAGCCCATGGCCATGAGGTTTACGGTATACAGCCCCGTGTTGGTGACGATGCCCGCCAGGATGGAGGGCACTCCCAGCTTGGTCTGGAGGAAGGCGGTGACAAACCCGGCGCAGGCCCCGGCCAGCATGGCGGCGGGGATGGCCAGGAAGGGGTGTCCCGCGGCGGTGAGGGTCACCGACACGGCGCAGCCCAGGACGAAACAGCCGTCGGTGGTCAGGTCGGCGATGTCCAGCACCCGGTAGCTTAGGAACAGGGCCATGGCCACCAGAGCGTACTGGAAGCCCAGCTCCAGGGCGGTTTGGGCGACGTAGAGCACGGAAAAACGCTCCTTTCACAGGCCAGCGCCCCCGGCGGGAGCCGGGGGGCTGGCTTTGGTTTGATCTCAGTCCTCAGTGGTGGTGACGGTGGTGACCTGTCCCAGGCTTTCAAAGACGGCGGGGTCGATGGCCAGGGCGGCGGCGGTCTCGGAGTTGACGGTGATCAGGCCGCCCGCCACCTGGTAATAGTCCTCCAGGCCGTCCATGCCCCCGGTCATGGCCTGGTAGGCCAGATCGGCCGTTTCGGCACCCAGGTCGGTGTAGTTGACGCCGCAGGTGGCAAAGGCGCCGTTGCGCACGAAGGAGTCGGCCCCGGTGTAGTGGGGGATGCCGGCGGCGATGAAGTCCTCATAGATGGCCAGCTCGGCGGCCATGATGATGTTGTCGGTGGGGGTGAAGACGGCGTCCACTCCGTCGGCAATCAGGGAGCTGGCGGCGGCGATGACCTCGTCGTTGGTGTTAGCGGTGGCCTCGGTGTAGGCCACGCCCTTGGCGTCCAGATAAGCCTTGGCATCCGCGATGGGCACCTCGGAATTGGGCTCGGACAGGGAGTAGAGCAGGCCCACAGACCCAATGTCCGGATTCTGGGTAAACATCATGTCCAGAATCTGATTGGTGTCCAGGGCGTCGCTGGTGCCGGTGACGTAGTCCATGCCGGTGAGCTCCACGGTCTCCGGATAGGAGATGGCGGCGAAGATCACCGGGGTCTTGCTCTCCTCAGCGGAGACGGCGGCCACCTGGGCGGCGGTGGTGGCGATGGGGATAATGGCGTCCACACCGTCGGCAATGGCCTGGTCGGACAATTGGCGCAGGACAGTCTGATCCCCCTGGCCGGAGGTCACCTCATACTCGATCGTGATGCCGTTTTCCTCCGCGATGGCGTCCAGCCGGGCGGTAATCGCGTTGGCGATCTCGTCCAGGGAGGCGTGGTCCATCTGCTTGATCACGGCCACCTTATAGGTTTCACCGGCGGCAGGGGTGTTGGAGCTGCCGCCCGCCGGGGTGTCGGCGGTGCCGGAGGGGCCGCCGGAACAGGCCGTGAGGGACAGGGCCAGCGCGGCCGCGGCGGAGAGAGACAGGATTCGATTCAGCTTTTTCATGTTTGGTTCCTCCCAATCAAAAATTGGGGCGGCAGATGGTGCAGGATGTAAAAAAACGCTTCTGCCCCATTGCTGGGACAAAAGCGTTTCAACACTTCTGCGATACCACCCAAATTGACGTCAATGACGTCCACTCGCTTCACGCACCATCATGCGTGCCCGATGGATAACGGGTGGGATCCCGTCGGCATCTACTAGGTTGCCCGTTCAAGCCGCCCTCGGAAGGCCATTCGCCGGTCTCCTCTGATCCCGATTCCACCCTCCGGGACTCTCTTTGCATCGGAAACGCCGGGTACTTCTCTTCCTCACTGGTTTACCATGTGTGGTTGTTGTACCGTATTATACGCACCTGTTCCGGCTTTGTCAACTCTTTTTTTTGCGCAGGAAGGAGAATTTGGTCTCGGAGCACACCACGGCGATGAAGATCAGCGCAAAGCCCACGAACATGAGGGGGGTGGGCCGCTCATTGGCGAAGAGGATGGAGAAG
>SKDY01000324.1_pt1 | contig 41410 bp, 35 predicted proteins | sample 4826591 | NCBI WGS metagenome assembly SKDY01 (sample SAMN11008823, study PRJNA524170) | human gut metagenome | biome: Human fecal sample; material: Feces; isolation source: fecal sample from pouch patient p10, p22 | host: Homo sapiens | place: Israel: Tel-Aviv | collected 2016-06-15 | reverse complement strand
AACGGGCGTAACACCTTTGAGATACATCGATACTGCTTCAATTTGAATTTCTTTCGAGAACATAAGAAAACCCCATGAGTTAGATTTACTCCAACTCATGGGGTTCAGTTCACCGCGCCGTATTTGGTGCCAATGGCTTTTTGTCGTTAGTTGTTAATATAAATAAAATCAGCAGCGTGTTGCGTAATTTGCACTTCGTTTTGTCCGTCCGTCAAAACAAGAGGGCCATCGAATGGCAAACGTTCCTTGATTGTCCATGTGCTACCAAGGGTTACACCAACTGTCTCAACATATTGGAGTAACTCCAAGTCTTCGGTAAAACTGTTTAGCGTTACGGTTTCGCCGTCATTAGCTGCACGCAACGTGCGCAACTTGTCTGGTTCATAGTTGTAATTTGCGTCCGGAATTAGCAACCCGTGGGGTGAATATTTTGGATAATCCAAAAACTTTTCAAGGGCGTTAACAAATTCATCGTCCGCATCGTGGTCCAAGTTGTCAGCGTTGAAGTGGGCTTCAGAAATTGAAAGCCCCAGCTTGGTTGCGCCGAACGTTTCAATCAAACGGTGTGAACGAATCAAACGAAGGGCAGTTTGACGACCTGGTTCGGTCAACGTAACACCGTAATAAGGCACGACATCAACTTCGCCGGCTTCTTGCAACTTCGCCAACATGTTTGAAACGGAAGAAGGCGTGACGTTCAAGTGATCGGCAATTTGATTGTTTGAAATCTTGCTGTCGTCATCACCGCCACTTAATTCTAAAATCGTTTGCAGATACTGCGTCTTTGATACGGATTCGCTCATAATGAAATTCCCTTTTACGCTTAAATTTGTTTAGTGGATTAATTATAACATGATGTTACGGATATAAAAGTTAAGTCCTTTAAAAAACATAAAGGTGATTTGTCAAAAAATAAAATACGGGATATGCTTGATTTGTTGATAGCGCACTGGTGGTATCACCACCAGGTTCGAAGTTTTGGAGGCAGACATGCACGAAGAGGAATTTCACCAAAAAAACAAGCTACACGGGGAACAAAAGCTGTGGGCACTATTAGACAGTGCTCGCGAAATCCCGCAGCAAACGGCATTATTCGTTTACTCAGCTGTTAAGCAATCTGGCTATGGTAAGCGACAAGTATTCGTTGGACGCGTTTATGACAGTTGTGTCTATCATATTGGTTGTGACACAATCGAGAACGCATTCAAGTTAAAGTTCAGCACACCGGATGAACGCAATAAGTTCGCCAATTCATTTGAGACGGCTTGCGTTGAACAAGGTTTGTCTGTTCATCAAAGTTTCTAAAGCACACAAAAAGAGGATTCGACGATTGTCGAATCCTCTTTATTAATTACTTCATCATCAGACGTGACTTCATTTGCTCAAGAACGGGGTGGTTCAAGAAGAAATAAAGGATAATTGCTTGAATTGGAAGGAATATAATTTGCTTCACACCACGTACCCAAAGGAGTGACGTGATTGCGTGCGGATCAGTCATACCACCCATAATCACAATCCATAGCGTATTCATAACGGCATTGACAATAAACAAGACCAGAATAACCGTAATAATCACACGGGCCCAGCTGATGTGCTCGCGATTATAGAATGAGAATCCGTAGATAGCAGCCCCGACTAGCGCTGAAAGGGCGAATCCCCAGAAATAACTATAACCACTAATCATCGTTGAAATAAAATCGTTGAAGAATGCAACAATCATTCCCCAATAAGGGCCGTACCACTTGGCAATCAACCCAACAACGATAAACGTAAAGCCAACCTTAACGGAAGCTGGTCCAAACGTAAAACGGCCGATGACGATTTCCAACGCCATCAAAATTCCTAGTAGTGCCAACTGCGTCGTGCGCAAACGTGGCAATGCGTAACTTAATGTCTTCATATCGAAAACACCTCCTAATTTTATTTGGAGGGTTTCACCTATTACAGTGAATGTGATAATGATATCGCGAACGTATCAGTCCTTCGTCTGTGGCCCACATTCCGTTTCCACAGCACTTAACGCATCAAAATCTACCCTGCATTTCTGTTACGAGTTCTATTGTAGAACAACTTGGCTGAAAGGGATACAAAAAGTTATTAAATTGACCAAAGTAAAATGTTTAACAACGAAAGAAAAATGTTAAAACGTTTTATCGTTCGGAATATACGAACAATATTAGTTGATAGAGGCAACTAATTTGCGAATTGTTGGTCAATTTGTGAACATAAGTCGCAATAAGGGGCTGTAAAACCTTTCAAAAGTTGGTAAAATGTTTACAACAGTATTTAACCCGGAAAGAGATTAATCATGATAACAATTAAGGTACCTGCAACGTTAGGCAATTTTGGACCTGGGGTCGCGTCACTAGGCATGGCGCTAGACCTATCATTAACGGTCGAAATCATTGAAGCAAGCAATGTTTGGGTGGTTGAACACAATCTAGGGGATACGATTCCTTATGATGAGACGAATTACATTGTGGCGGTTGCCAAGAAGCTGTATCCAGATATTACGCCACATGTGTTGCGCGTGACGTCAGATATTCCATTGCGCCAAGGTTTGGGATCATCAACGGCGGCACTTTTGGCGGCAATTGAATTGGCTAACCAACTTGGTGAACTCGGTCTAGATGACTACACGAAGTTGACGTTGGCTGCCCGTACGGAAGGCCAACTAGCTAATGTCACAGCTGCATTGCTTGGTGGTGTCACAGCCAGCTACTTAAACGACGGTAACGTTTTTGCTAGCGGGGTGGTTGCACCGGAATACCAAGCAGTTATCTACTTGCCTGAGTATCAACGTGACGACAAGGCGGACAAGCCCAACGAGATTGCCTTAGCGGATGCAACCGCAACGGCAGCTGCCGGAAATATGTTGTTGGCTGCTTGGCAGTCACAACAATTGGTATTGGCTGGACAATTGTTGGAAACCGATAATATCCAACGGGCAGTGATTAATGACGTGCCAGAGTTGGGCAAGATTCGCCAGGCATCACATGCCCTTGATGTCTACGGATCAGTGGTTGCAGGTGATGGACCAGCGGTGGTGACGTTGGTTGCACCAAACCAAACCCAAGATTTGTTAGATGTGCTGGCTTATTTGGAATTGCCAGGTGAATTTAAAGTGGTTGATATTGCAGGAACTGGGTTAACAGTGTTTTAAGAAGGAGAAGGAATAATGGGGAAGGCTTCAATCCGTGACGTTGCTAATTTGGCGGGGGTTTCAATTGCAACAGTGTCACAAGTACTGAATGGCAAGGGAGAACGATTCTCAGACGCCACGAAACAAAAGGTGTTGGCTGCACGTGACGAGGTTGGTTACGTACCAAACGCCAGTGCCCGTAGTTTGAAGCGTGGCACGACGACAATGATTGGGGTAATTGTGCCAAGTTTGCGCAATCCTTATTTCGGTGACATCGTGCAACGTATGCAAGAGGTGTTGCCAGAAAATGTGTCATTGCAAATCATGACAGCGGAAACCAGCACAGCTGATCAAACAGTTGAAACATTGGTGGCTGCGGGAGCACAAGGCTTGGTTGTGGCGAGTCAATTGTCTAATCCACCTGCCGTTGCGCGTAGCTTGCGTCGCCGTGGCATTGCCATGGTCGTGCTTGAAAACCACGATGAATTGGAAGATGCGGATGCCGTTTATGCATCAGATACGCAAGGTGGTCGCAAGGCAGCAGAACACTTGATTGCATTGGGCCACAAGCACGTGGTGTTGTTGGGAAACCAAGTTTACACAGATAATTTGCAATACCGTACGGCTAGTTTCAAAGAAACGATGGCCGAAGCGGGTGTGAAGGTCAGTGAAGTGGCGACGCGCAATTTGACCAAGCACGCGGGTCGTGCGGCGGCGATGGCTGTCTCAGTCACGCACGCCACGGCAGCTTTTGCCTTGAATGATGAGTTGGCGATTGGGGTCATCTCTGGTTTGAATGCAATCGGCATCAAGGTGCCAGAGCAAATGTCAGTCATCGGGTATGATGATACTGATTATGCAGAGTTCTTCCGCCCAGCGTTGACGACAATTGAACAACCAGTCTGGGATATCGCCAAGGCAGCATTGGACTCAGTGCTTAAGCGTATTGCGGAACCCGACGCGCCACGACAAGTTTCAGCCTTTGATGCAAACTTGGTTGTGCGCGAGTCGACTGCACCATTAGCTTAATTATGGTAAGCTAGTACTCTGAGGAGGTGCGCCATGACAATTTTGTTTAAGCGAACACGCGATTTAATAGCGAATCCGACCGGAGTAACCGAACATAAGGCAGCAATGTCAGCAGCTTTGATAGGGCAAGTTGAGACATTGATGGCTGATGGCTGGTTACCTAAGTCTTTGGCAGCATATGTTGAGGCCGTTGCGAAGGCACCTGAGCTAAACGATGCGACGATGATGGACGTATTGGAAGCCAAGTGGTTTGAAGCACACAGAGTGGGATCAGAGCTCTTTACAGAAATGTTAGTAGCCGGTTTCCACCGTGGTAGCGCGCCAGCAACTGACCGTTTGGGGATGTTGTACAACGTTTTGGGGCTATATCTAGATGACACCAACTTTGTGCAAATGACACATTTGGGTCTTTGGGACGATCGTGAAGCGACGCCTAATTTATACTACCTACAAATTAATGATGAAGATGAACTACAAGCTTATTGGCAATTTGTTAACCGTGTTGCTTACTTGATGCGTTTGAAGTACCGTGCTTGGAACGGTATTCGCTCTCGTTATGCAACGAGTCGTTTGTTAACGGCAACGTTCGACAACCAATTGCGCTACTATCTTGGCAAGCCGGTGTCTGATTTTGTACGTGCCCAAGGCTGGACACGTGCCATGTATGAGGCAAAGGTGCTTGAAGAGATGGGTCACGAGGTGCTACACCCAGATGTTAGCCTACATAATCGTGGCGTAGCGGATCAGTCAAACGTGAAGGTGGTCACACCTGATTATCACGTTGAGTTGATTTTCGATTCAGCTGATCAGATTGTGTCATTGTGGCAGCCGCTTGAAGCGCATCAAGTGGTTGTTGCAGATGGGTCAGTACGTTTCGTGCAAGATCATAATGCTTACTCACTTGATGAGTTGCAAATGATTGCCAACACGGAGTCAGCTAATTATGCTGGTCAAGGTGGTGAAATTCATGAAGCATTGGATGTTCGCCCAGCTGCCCGCAACGCAGGTCTAGAAGCAACGTTGCGTAATTACGCGAAGAATCAATTTTAATCACAAATAAAAACCGAGAATCTGTTTTAAACAGGTTCTCGGTTTTTTGTTGTTATTTAGAAGACGGCGTCGTAGATAACGCGGACGGCGTCGTTGACTTGGCTGGCTTTCACACCAAGCATCAATGAAATTTGTGAGGCACCTTGGTTGATCATGGGCAACGTAATGCCGGCTTCAGAAAGGGGCGTTGCGATTTCCGAAAATGCGCCAACCCGATTTTGCATCCCTTCGCCAACCACCATGATAATCGCGAAATCATCAATCCATTCGAGATGGTCCGGCGCGATTTCAGCCTGAATTTCCGCGCAAATGGCATCTTGAATTGGTTGGGTGAGCTGTGTCTTATCAAAGATAATCGTCATGTCATCGATACCTGATGGCATGTGTTCATAACTAACGCCGTGGCGGGCCAAGATTTGCAGGATACGTAGCGTGAAACCAACTTCCTTGTTGAGCAAGTAGCGGTGAAGGTACAACGCAGCGAAACGATCATCGCTGGCAATCCCAGTTACTTTCGCAGGGTTAGAAACTTGATCCACCGGCACAATCATCGTCCCTGGTGCATCGGGTTCATTCGTGTTCTTCACATTAATTGGTATATCTGCCTCAATAACCGGAATGATGGCTTCATCGTGGAAGACGGCGAAACCAGCGTAGGCTAATTCACGCATCTCACGGTAGGTCATTGTTTCAATCGCAGCTGGTGACTTGATGATATGTGGGTCAACGGCGTAGATAGCTGACACATCAGTAAAGTTTTCGTACATATCTGCGTGGAAGCCACGCGCCAGGATGGCCCCGGTGATATCAGAACCACCACGACTGAATGTCGCCATCAAACCGTCAGTGGTATAGGCAAGAAAGCCGGGTACCACAATCAAACCTTCGCTAGGTAGATTAAATGTGGCGATGCGGTCGTAACTATCTTCGTTAACGCGGGCCGCCATTGGTGAACCAGAGACTGTCAAACCAAGATCATGAGGCGACACAAATTGAGCGGGATGACCGAGCTCGCGGAGGACGTAGGCAACTAATTGCGCATTCAAATATTCACCATGACCCATGAAAGCTGCATATAAGTAGTCGAATGAGGGGTAGTGAACGCGACTTAACTGTGCCAATTGATCAGATAATGAAGATAGAATCTCATTTTCTTCTAATTCAAAATAAGTAACGATGTCACGGTAGCGTTGTAAAATCTGCGTTTGAATATCGGTCGTGTCTTCGCCAACAATTGTCAGCTGCGCGTATGTCTTTAATAAATCAGTGACTTTGATATCTTCTTTGAAACGCTTACCTGGCGCTGATACAACAAGGACTTTGCGGTCTGTATCGGCCAACATAATATTCAAAACCTTTTCTAGTTGCGGTCCGTTCGCAAGGGAGGATCCGCCAAATTTTACAACTTTCATGTTTGACTCCTTCAAATAATGGCTAATTGACGATAATTTAAAAAGAAAAGTTCTCAAAAGTCAACCCTTGACACTCATAATTCTAAGGAGTATTCTAATCGTATCTTAATTATTGATAGAGGTTGCGACCAACAAGAGTAGCTTAACCGAGCCGGCACCGGCAAGGACGTTAAGTGAAAGGGGCGGTCGCCGAAATGAATTAGCGCAACTAATTTGTTGGGACAACAGTTAAGAGCTGTTGGACTGTCGCTGGAAATCAGCGGAGAGCTATCGTAACAGTCTATTTGAATGCTTTTTCGAGCGATCAACTGACAGTGCGATAGTGCCGTCGGTTGATCGTTTTTATTTGCCCGACGGACACTAAAGAAAAAGAGGAAAGCATCATGGTAGTAGCAGTCACACGTCCGACACGTCTTAATATTTCGCAAGCGGCGGTCACACATAACGTCCAACAAGTTCGTGAAAGTGCCCAAGCGAGTTTCGTCTTTTTGGCAGTGAAGGCCAATGCCTATGGTTTTGGGTTGGTGCCCATGAGTCAAGCGGCCTTAGCGGGTGGCGTAGATGGTTTGGCCGTCGCAGTTTTGGATGAAGGCTTGGCATTACGTCAAGCGGGGATTACCGCACCGATTTTGGTGTTGGGCATTACGTTGCCACAATACGCAAAGTTATTGGCTGATAACCAAGTGATGGCGACGGTTGGTTCACTCGCTTGGTTGGAAACGGCAGCTGAGTACTTGAGTCCCGATGGTCCACGCCTGCAAGTAAATTTGGCGGTAGATACTGGCATGGGACGCATTGGCTTCCGTGAACGTGCCACGTTGGAAACGGCGATTGCCTACTTGAAGGCCCATGATGACATTTTTGATTATCAAAGCATCATGACGCATTTCTCTGAAGCGGATTCGACGGAGGAAGATTACTTCCATCAACAATTGCATTGCTGGCATGCACTAACGGATGGGCTACCAATGCCACCGTTGGTGCATCTCGCCAACTCAGGGGCCGCCATGTATCACGCTGATGAAATGCCAACAGATGTGATTCGCGCTGGTACGGTGGTCTACGGGGTTGAGCCATCGCTTGGTGAGCTGCGTGATGATGATTACTTAGAACCGGTGATGACACTTGAAACAGAGTTGGTATTCGTTAAGCGTTGCCACAAGGGTGAAGGTGTTAGCTACGGTCACACGTACTACACCGAAGAAGGTGAATGGATTGGTACGGTGCCGGTTGGTTACGGTGATGGGTTACCACGTAAAATGCAGGGATTCGAAGTGATTGTAAACGGCGAGCGTCGACCAATTGTTGGAAAGCTAGCTATGGATCAGATGATGATTTCATTGCCTGGTGAATTACCAATTGGCACGACGGTAACCATTATTGGTCGCCAAGGTGATGTTGAAAACCGCCTTGAGGATGTCGCTGATTATGTGGGATTGGCACCTTGGGAAATTTCAACTGGCTTACAAGAACGCATTTATCGTCAAATTACAGATTAGTAGGGGAAATAAGATGACAACACCATATGAAACAAATGCTGCCGGCCATTTGACGGTTGGCGGTGTAGAAGCAAACGAATTAGCAGCACGATTTGGCACACCTTTGTATGCCTACGATGTGTCAGCGATGCGCCAACAGATTCGTGATTTCAAGCGCGTCTTTACAGAACGCCAAGTTGATTATGCTGTCTCATACGCTTCAAAGGCCTTTGCAACGGTTGCAATGTATGAGGTGGCTGCCCAAGAAGGGATGCACATTGATGTGGTTTCAGGTGGTGAGATTTACACGGCCCTTGAAGCAAACTTCCCAATGAGCGATGTCTCTTTCAATGGTAATAACAAGTCTGAAGAAGAACTTGTGATGGCGATTGAGAACAATCTGGGTACGATTATTGTCGACAACTTCTTCGAATTGCATTTGCTTCATGATTTGTTGGCTGAACGTGACCGTGTGCAAAACATCCTATTACGGATTACGCCAGGTGTTGAGGCGCACACGCACGATTATATTTCCACAGGGCAAACGGATAGTAAGTTTGGCTTTGATGTAAATAGCGGTCAAGCGCAAGCGGCATTGCAAGAAGCGTTGGCCGATCCACACTTCAATGTGTTAGGGGTTCACGCACACATCGGATCACAAATCTTTGATGTGACTGGTTTCCAAATGGCAGCCACAAAGCTGGTTGATTTGGTCCATGAATGGGGCTTCAATCCTAAGGTTATCAACACTGGTGGTGGCTTTGGCATTCGCTACACGGAAGATGACGAACCAATTCCGGCATCTGATTTCGTGGCAGCAATTATCGATACGATTGCTGAGAAGACCTCCGAATATGGGATGCCAATGCCGGCTGTTTGGATTGAACCAGGTCGTTCAATTGTTGGCCCAGCAGGGGTGAGCTTGTACACAATTGGCTCACGTAAAGATGTGCCAGGCATTCGTTCATACCTGGCTGTTGATGGTGGAATGGGTGATAACATTCGTCCGGCATTGTACCAAGCAAAGTATGAGGCGGTCTTGGTTAACCAACCAGAAGCACCAGCTGAAGAAGTCGTGCGCGTTGCTGGTAAGTACTGTGAATCAGGGGATGTGCTGGTTTGGGAGCAGGCGTTGCCAAAGACGAAGGCTGGGGATGTCCTCGCTGTTTTGGCAACCGGTGCATATGGTTACTCAATGGCATCAAACTACAACCGCAATCCACGCCCAGCTGTGGTCTTCGTTGAAAATGGCGAAGCGAAGGTGGTTGTTGAACGAGAAAGCTACCAAGATATCGTGCGACTAGATCGCCACTACTTATAGGAAGAAAGAGGAATTAGCATGGCAGAATTAGACGCACAATCAATCATTAATTTTATTGCAAACGCACCTAAGCAAACACCAGCGCGCGTGACGTTGGCAGGCGATTTGACGGATATTGTTTGGCCAGAAACAGTCCAGGCATTCATTGAAACACGCACAGGAACAGTGATCGGCGACTTTAACGAAATCGCACCGTTTTTGGCAGCACATGCCGATCAAATCACGAACCAACACGTGGAATTGTTGGCCCGTAACTCGGGTGTGCCATTGCTAAATTACGATGGTGTCCCAGCCCGTATTGAACCCGGGGCCATTATTCGTGATCAAGTCGAAATTGGCGCGAACGCCGTCATTATGATGGGTGCCATTATTAACATCGGCGCTGAAATTGGACCAGGAACCATGATTGATATGGGAGCTGTGCTAGGTGGCCGTGCCATTGTTGGCGCTCACAGTCACGTGGGGGCCGGTGCCGTACTGGCCGGAGTGGTTGAACCAGCTTCAGCACAACCGGTGCGTATCGGTGACAATGTGTTGATTGGCGCGAATGCGGTGGTAATTGAAGGGGTTCAAGTAGGTGATAATGCAGTGGTTGCGGCCGGTGCGATTGTCACGAAGGATGTCCCTGCGAACACAGTGGTAGCTGGTGTGCCGGCCCGTGTTATCAAGGAAATTGATGCACAAACCAGTGCCAAGACAGCACTAGTTGATGCGTTGCGTAACTTAGATTAATGAAACAGGGGCAGCATATGACGACACTAGATTTAATCAAAATTCGACGTGATTTGCATAAAATCCCCGAACTAGCCTTACACGAAACACAAACGCATGCGTATTTGAAAAACGTGGTTGAAACTTTCGAAACGGACTTCATGACGATTCGAGAAATTCCTGAGGTGCCAACGGCACTGTTGGTGCGCTTGGCTGGCACAAATCCGACGCGCACCATTGGGTATCGTGCCGATATCGATGCCTTGCCAATCACCGAAGCGACGGGATTGCCGTTTGCCTCAACAAATGAAGGTGTGATGCACGCATGTGGCCATGACATGCATATGACAGTGGGTCTAGGTGTTTTGGCATACTTTGCCACGCATCAACCAAAAGATAATTTAATTTTCTTCTTTCAACCGGCTGAAGAGTCAGATTATGGTGGACGACGGGTTTATGAAACGGGAGCCTTTACGGGAGACTGGCGACCTGATGAATTCTACGGCTTGCATGATCATCCCGGCTTACCTGCTGGTCAAATTGCCAGTCACATGGGCACGCTGTTTGCCGGAACGACGGAAATCCACGTCACGTTTACTGGACGCGGTGGGCACGCCGCGTTTCCACATCAAGCGACCGATGCGATTGTAGCAGGGGCAGCATTTGTCTCAGCAATTCAGACGATTGTGTCACGCAATGTTGATCCGGTTCGTGGCGGGGTCGTCACGCTGGGCACTTTCCACGCTGGAACGATCGGCAATGTAATCGCCGAAACGGCGCATCTGGATGGCACGATTCGTGCGTTCCGCCAAACAGACATTGAAATGATGCAGCAACGCGTGCGCGACATCGTTGCCGGCATCGAAACGATGTATGGTGTGACTGCGGATTTGTCATTAATCCAAGGCGGCTATTTACCAGTTGAAAACGATCCAACTACAACGCAATTATTTATTGATTATATGACCAACGCACCTGACGTTGATTACACGGATATCGCGCCAGCTATGACGGGGGAAGATTTTGGTTATTTATTACACCAAATTCCGGGGACGATGTTCTGGCTTGGTGTTGATGATGCCACCCACAGTTTGCATGAAGCTGGCTTGTCGCCAAACGAGGCGGCTATTCAACCGGGCGTGAATGCAATAACGGGTTACTTAACATGGCGCATGGCGCATTAGGGGAAGAGTGATGTACGAAAATATTGAATTAATTACCGCAATTATTACGCCATTTACGGCGAATGACCAAATTGATTATGTGGCCTTAGACCGACTAGCAGATCGGTTGTTGCATGAGGGGACGCAAGGTTTTGTTATTGGGGGAACAACTGGCGAGTCACCAACCCTAACGCACGATGAAAAAATCGCGTTATACACGCATTTCGCCGCCCACATTGGAAATCGCGGTGTGGTTGTGGCTAACGTTGGTGACAATAACACAGCGCATTCAGTGGCGCTGGCGAAGGAAGTCAGCGCCATTCCTGGTGTCGATGGTTTGTTGGCAGTGACGCCTTATTACAATAAGCCAAGTCAGGCGGGGATGATTGCTCACTTTACGGCAATTGCTGACGCCTCAAGTGTGCCAGTGATGTTGTACAACATTCCGGGTCGTTCAGCGGTTGGACTAACGAACGAATCTGTCGTGACGTTGGCCCAACACCCAATGATCAACGCAGTTAAGCAAGTCACCACGATTGATGATTTGGCATTCTTGGTTGGTCACACACCGGCCGATTTTGCGGTCTACACCGGAGAGGACGCACAGACGTTGGCTGCGAAAGTGGTTGGTGCAACGGGAACCATTTCAGTTGCTGCTCACGTATATAGTCGCGAAATGGCGGACTTGTTTGCGGCAGTTGCGGACGGTAATATCGAAACAGCAGGACGCTTGCAACGTTGGTTAACGCCACGTATGAACGCGTTCTTCCGTTACCCATCCCCAGCGCCAGTCAAAGCGGTCTTGGCGCAACGCGGTGAAATTGAAAACACAACGCGTTTGCCAATTTTGCCATTAACGGACGTTGAATTGGCGGATGTGCAAGCGACATTTAATGAAAAGGACGATTAAACATGACAACAGTTTTATTAGCTGGTGGCTTTGGCAAGATGGGGCTGGAAATCCAGTCGCTCATCGCTGAACAACCCGATTTAGAATTAGTGGGAATTCTCTCAGCAACGCTTCATGAAAGTCCCATTTCCGTGTATACTGAACTGGACGAGATCGATACACCAGCCGATGTTTGGGTGGATGTGACGCAACCAGAATCAGCCTTTGATAACGCGACTTATGCATTGTCCCATGGTTATGATTTGGTTGTTGGTACCAGCGGGTTGTCCGCTGAAGACGTGACGCAATTGGGACACTTGGCACAGAAGTATAATCGTCATGCGATTATTGTGCCAAACTTCTCATTGTCAGCTGTTTTGCTCATGCAATTTGCTGAGCAGGCAGCCAAGTATATGCCGGATGCTGAAATTATCGAGATTCACAATCCGCATAAGTTGGATGCACCATCTGGTACGGCCAAAGCGACGGCTACAAAAATTGCAGCTGCCCGTGAAGCTGAACCGGTGGCACAACGCCAACATGATGCAGCACGTGGTGAAGTCATTGATAACGTGCCCGTGCACGCCGTTCGTTTGCCAGGCTATGTTGCCGAAGAAGAAGTGATTTTCGGTGCGCCAGGTGAAACACTACGTTTGAAGCAAACGTCATTTACACGCACATCATTTATGGGGGGCGTTGCGTTAGCTATTCGTCAGGTTCATCAAATCGATGGGCTGGTAGTCGGTCTAGAACACCTATTGTAATTGTTGCCCAAGTCCAGCGAGGCTTAAGAAAAAAGAATGGCCTGAGAGCCAAAGGAGACTGAAATGCCAGAAGTAAATCCAGCCCTTGCAAACCGTTATAACAAGGAGCTTGCCAAGATTTTGCCATCACCAATCCGTGTGATTGATCAAAAGTTTTCAGCCATTGATGGCATCATCAAGTTGACACTAGGTGAGCCTGATTTTGCGGTACCTGATCACATTAAGGCTGCTACGAAGGCTGCTATTGATGCTGATGATTCACACTACGCCGCACCACACGGTCACTTGAGCTTGCGTGAGGCAATTTCTGATTACTTAGTGGAGCGTTTTGATGCGCCACGTTACAACCCAAACGGTGAAGTTGTCGTGACGGTTGGTGCTTCAGAAGCATTGTTTGCAACGATGAATGGCTTGTTGAACGCGGGGGAGAAGATTATTATCCCAACGCCAACATTCCCAATGTATGAAGCGATTGCTGACATTATCGGTCTTGATGTTGTGGGCATTAACACAGCACCTGATTTTGTGTTGACGCCAGAAAAGTTGGAAGCAACGCTGGCTGAAAACCCAGATGCCACGGCTATCTTGTTTAACTACCCATCAAACCCAACTGGCGTGACGTACTCAGCTGAGCAAATCGAGGCAATCGCCGCAATTCTAAAGGCTCACAACATGTTGGTCTTCTCAGATGAGATTTACGCTGAGTTGGTTTACGATGGTGAGCACGTTTCAATGGCATCATTGCTACCAGATCAAACGATTTTGATTAGCGGTTTGTCAAAGTCTCACGCGATGACAGGATACCGTATTGGGTATGTAGCAGGTCCAGCTGCGTTGATGGCGCACGTTGGTAAGATGCACCAATTCTTGGTCACAACGGCACCTGGTCCAATGATGGCCGCTGCTGAAGAGGCGTTGCGCAATGGTCGTCAAGACGCCATTGATATGCGTGATACGTATAAGCAACGTCGTGACTTGGTCATGGCTGGGTTGGCAGAAGCTGGCTTTACGGCCGCACAACCAGGTGGGGCCTTCTATATCTTTGCCAAGATTCCAGCAACGTTGAACACGAACGATATGGAATTTGTCATTGATTTGGCAGAAACAGTGAAGTTGGGTATTGCACCAGGTTCAATCTTTGGTGCCGGTGGTGAAGGCTATGTGCGTTTGTCATACGCTGCTTCAACCGAAGACCTAACGGAAGCTGTTAACCGTTTGAAGCAATACGTTGCTTTGAAGGGCTAACATAAAATGAGAACAATTTAATTTTTGGAAGCACAACCGGTCATTTTCGGCTTGTGCTTTTAATGTACCCAATTTTCGGGTTTTTATTAAAATTTGAGGAGAAAACACATGAGTGAAGAACGATCATATACAGTTGCTATCTTGGGGGCTACCGGCGCAGTGGGGTCTCGTTTAATTGAACAATTGGCGCAATCATCAATTCCGGTGGCGTCATTGAAGCTGTTGGCGTCAGCACGTTCAGCTGGCCAGACACGTGAGTTCCGTGGTGAAACAATTACGATTGAAGAAGCCCAACCAGAGTCATTTGAAGGGGTCGACTTGGTATTGGCATCAGCTGGTGGTTCCGTATCAGCTCGTCTGTTGCCAGAAGCAGTAAAGCGCGGGGCGGTTGCCGTCGACAATACCTCATTCTGGCGCATGAACGACAATGTACCGTTGGTTGTGCCTGAAGTTAACGAACAAGCGTTGTATGAACACAATGGGATTATTGCGAACCCTAATTGCTCAACGATTCAAATGGTGGTGGCCCTTGAGCCAATTCGCCAACAATTTGGTTTGAAGCAAGTGATTGTGTCAACGTATCAAGCGGCTTCTGGGGCTGGTCAATCAGCTTGGCAAGAGTTGCTCGACCAAGCGCAACAGCACTTGAATGGTGAACCAGAAACGGCCGAAATTTTGCCAGTAAAGGGCGATAAGAAGCACTACCCATTGGCCTTCAACTTGTTGCCACAAATCGATGTGTTTGAAGATGAAGGCTACACGCACGAAGAGTACAAGATGATTCACGAAACGAAGAAGATTATGTTGGGCGACAAGAATGCCAAGGATATCAAGGTGACGGCAACCGCAGTTCGTGTGCCAGTCCCAGTTGGTCACGGTGAGACGGTTTACTTTGAAGTCGCTGACGCAGACGGCGCTTCAACACCAAAGATTCAACAAGCCTTGTCAGAAGCACCAGGTGTTGTGTTGGAAGATGATCCAGCCAACCAAATTTACCCACAACCAATCAATGCTGAAGGCAAGCGTGACACCTTTGTCGGTCGCGTGCGTCCAGACCTTGAAAATGACGGTAGCTACCACATGTGGGTTGTGTCAGATAACTTGTTGAAGGGGGCGGCTTGGAACGCGGTGCAAATCGCCGAACGCTTGGTTGCCTTGGACTTGGTGCGCGTTCCTGAAGGTTCTGCTGAAAAGTTCGCATAAGGGATGTTAATGACGAAATGTTAGTAGTTAGTCTATAATAAATAGTAATTATTAAATTTAGGTGGAACTGAACATGTCATTATCACTAGCAGATATTCAACGCGAGCAACCACGCCAAGTGCCATTGGCCAACTGGCAAGATGTGTTGCAAGCCGAACTAAACGCCTTCGATACCGCCAGCTCAACAGTTAGTGGGATTGGGGATGTTGCCAAGACAATCAATTTTGCTATTGATCGTTTTCACATTGCGCGCAACACGGACAACGTTTTGACGTTCCGCACATTGAACGACACGTACATCCTTGATGTAATTGGTGGGTTGGTGTTGTCACAATTGTTGGCGCAACACTATCTAGGTTCATTACTGCCAGCCCGTATCGCAGAAGGCGAAGGCAATGACTACCCAGTTATGACTGAGTGGATCAACGAAATCAGCACAACAGTTGAATAATCAACACATGAAGCACTCAGATTTATTCTGGGTGTTTTTTTGGTGCGCGTTTTTCCGGAATTTAGAGACTATCTGTTTCGTGAGACATCGATGATAAAGAAGCTACCAAATGCTCGCAAACAGGATGCTACTAAATAGTAAAAGCAAGATGATAAATTAGCCCGGCGTGGCAACAGGAAATTCACAAAAAATTCATGCAGCGAGGGTAATCTTAACAATGTTTCCACCGGTTGAAACCGGTATACATTTTAAGGGTAGGGGTTTTATAGTTATGGAAAAGCAGCCTGAAAAAAAGGTCGTAGGAATTATTGCAATTGTATTCGGGGCAATTGCCTTGGTTACATCATGGATGCCATTTGTAAATAATGCATCATTTGTACTTGCGATAATTGGATTAATTATCGCACTTATTGCATGGGTGATGAATCGAAAAAACAAAAAAGTTTTGTCACTAGTTGGTATTGGATTGGCTGTGATTAGTATGGTGATTGTGTTGGTAACGCAAGGCATGTATTCTCGCACAGTGGATGAAGCGTTTGATAATGCTTCAAAGGCAACCAAGGCATCAGGGCACAGTACAACTTCAACCGAAAAGGGATCAAAAAAAGATAGTAAAAAGACGGTTGAAATGGGTTACAAAAAGTACGATGTTTCTTCGAGCAAGGATTATCATGTGACATATGCTAACACAGACTGGTCAGCAGCATCTGTGAAGGTAAGTAAAGTGGTGGTTAACAAGTTGGATGATACTTATGAGTATGATACTTATACTGATGGTAAAAAGAATATCAACGGTATTGTAACGATGCATTTTGAAATTAAGGCTAATCAAGATATTACAATTTATCCATCACATGGTACTGCGATTCTAAATAACAGTGAACAACAAGATGCCACGGGTGGATCATGGGATGGAGAGATTGCGAACGGGGTTACTAAAACTGGTGTAGTTCATATCCCGGTTGAGTCATTAGATTCAGATGATGCATTGCAGAGCATTCGCTTTAAGTTTGATGGGTACTACGACACAGACGATTATTCTGACGCTAATAGTCATCACGAATATGATTTTACTTTGGATTTGAAATAATCTGAGATTATATAAAGATGGTTTACTTCGGTAGACCATCTTTTTTTGCGGTGGATGTCCATCAAACAACCAGAGTATTTCTTGGCTGCTGTGCTTGGCCCCGCCACGCGTATAGACACGTGCAGACCTTGACCCGCAGGTGTGGGTTCTTAGCGGGCTTCCCGCTTAGAGCCACGGGAGGTAAAGGGAAACGCAGCTTGCTGTGGTTCGCGCTCCTTGCAGGTCATGGTCAGTACGTGTTAGCGTGCCTCAGAAGGGGCCAAGCACTCCGACCGGAGGTCGGACACACACCACAAATCCCCAGACAAATCAACAAAATTAGTTTGATTAAAATTAAATTAGAGAAAAGTGTTGACTTTTATAATTAACCTCGTATACTTAAGAACATCAAGAAAAGAGGAGGACAACGTCATGAAGAACGTGTCAGTAGAAAAGTTGAATGTTATGACGTTGGTTGCCCCAATTATCATTGCGATTATTATTATTATTTCGCAGTGATGGTTGGCTTTTTGAGATGCTAACGCTAGCCATGACTGCTTCCCAAGGAAGATTATCATGGCTAGCCAAATTTAATTACTTTGTAAACGAGTAACGGCTAGTATTTTGCGCAGAATACTAGCCGTTTTTTTATATAAATTTTTTGAGCTCAAACTTTTACTCGTAGGTCATACAGGAATATTAGGAGATATGGTTATGAATAAGTTTGTTAAGAATTCAGTTTTGATGTCAGCAACATTGGTTATGGTCGCAGGAACTGGGCTGCCAGTTGTTTCAGCAAGTGAAGCCAAGGCCATCAATTGGACGCTTACCGGTGATCTAAAGACGACCGACCCTTCAAACGTTGCGGACATCCCATCACAAGACGCCGTAATGGCAACCGGTGAAGGGTTGTACCGTGTTGGTAAGAGTGGTCAACCAGAATTGGCTGCTGCCCAATCAGCCGAGGTATCGCAAGATGGTTTGACGTGGACCTTTAAGTTGCGTGACAACTTGAAGTGGTCAGATGGGTCAAAGCTAACTGCCCAAGATTTCGTCTACAGTTGGCAACGTACGAATGATCCTAAGACAGCGGCCATCGGTGCGATGTTCTTCAGTGGGGTGAAGAACGCTGATGCCATCCAAGCAGGTAAGGTCACGGATTTGAATGAATTGGGTGCTAAGGCGCTCGATGATACCACGTTGCAAGTGACGTTGGAACGCCCATTGCCACAGTTTAAGGCTGAGTTGGCGATGATGTACTTCTTCCCTGAAAAGCAAAGCTTCGTCGAGCAAACCGGTCAAAAGTTTGGCACGACCGCTGTTGATTCACTTTCAAGTGGTCCGTACGTCTTGAAGAAGTGGGATGGTTCAAGTTCATCATATACGTATGAAAAGAACCCAAATTACTGGGATGCAGCCAATGTTAAGACGCCAGCCGTCAACGTGACGACAACGGCTGATGCAACGACAAGTTTTAACCTATACAACTCAGGCAAGACGGATTTCGCTTTGTTGAATGCGACGCAAGCCCGTAACTCAAAGAACAAGCCTGGTTACACGGTAGTTGATACCGCTGCGACGACATACATGACGATGAACCAAAAGAATAAGGCGTTGCAAAACGTGAAGGTTCGTCAGGCGCTATCATTTGCGGTTAACCGTGAGAAGCTAGCGAAGAATGTATTAACGGGTGCGGCTGAACCAGCCAAGACCTTTACCGCCAAGGGGTTGGCAAAGGATCCAAACACGGGCAAGGACTTTACCGTTGGTGCTCACACAAAGTACGTCAGTTATGACAAGGCACAAGCGGCCAAGTTGTGGCAACAAGGGTTGAAGCAAGTTGGTCAAAAGCAAGTGAAGTTGACGTTGTTAACAAACGACACGGATGCCGCCAAGCAAACCGGTCAATACTTGCAATCGCAATTGGAAACGAACTTGAAGGGCTTGACGGTTTCGGTGAAGTCAGTGCCAGCTAAGCAAACCAGTTCACTCCAAAAGGCGGGTAAGTTCGACTTGTCATTGGCAACGTGGAACGCGGATTACACTGATCCAGTTGATATGTTGCAAACGTTGGTAACGGGGGCATCTTGGAACCTAACTGGTTGGTCAGACAAGAAGTACGATGCGCTCTATGAGAAGGCAACGACGACGGATGCTAACGATGAGAAGGCACGCTTTAAGGACTTGGCAGCCGCTGAAGAGTATGCACAAAAGCAAGGTGCTGTAGCGCCGTTGACATACTCAAAGATGACCGCTTTGATGAATCCAAAGGTTAAGGGTGTCTTCGTCAATCCAGTTGGTGGCACATTCGATTGGAAGAACGCAGTAAAGAATTAGGAGAAAACGGTATGACAAAAGACGGGACACATATTTTGAGTTTGGATAATGGCTACCATTTGTGGTCACGCACCGATGGGACGGGCAAGCCAATCAAGTTGTTGACGTTGCATGGTGGTCCAGGGGCTGGACATGAGCCATATGAACGTTTTCCAGAGTTCTTGAATCCAATTGGAGTTGAAGTGACACAGTATGACCAACTTGGGGCTTGGTATTCAGATCAACCTGACTTTGATGATCCAGCCAACGTTGAAAAGTATTTGAATTACGACTACTACTTAAACGAAGTGGAAGAAGTTCGCCAAAAGTTGGGTTATGAAGATGGTGAGTTCTATCTTGCTGGGCACTCGTGGGGTGGCTTGCTTGCCCAAGAATATGCGCTCCGTCATCCGGGCGTTTTGAAGGGACTAATTATCATTTCAATGATTGATAACATTGATGATTATGTCACGAATATCAATGCGATTCGCGAAAAGGAGTTCGACGCCGATGTCGTCGCCTTTATGCGCGAAGTTGAAGAACGTGGCGAATGGGATAACCCGACCTATCAGAAGTATGCGACACACTTGGACCGTGAATACATCACACGCCACCCGAATGCACCGCATCACCAAATCAGTACGATGGGGACAGCAGTGTACAACCATTTTCAAGGTGACAATGAATTTGTGATTACGGGGAAATTGGCGCACTGGTCAGTGGCAGATCGACTACACGAAATTGAAACGCCAACCTTGTTAACCTTTGGTGGGCACGAATCAATGCCGTTGGAAGTAGCGCGTCAAATGCGTGACAAGATGCCAAATGCCCGTTTGCGTGTGACGCCAAACGCCGGCCACGTCCACATGGTGGATGACCCTGAAATCTTCTTTTATAACTTGACGCATTTTATTCAAGACGTTGAAGCGGACGAATTTGTGCCAGAATAATGAAAAACCGACATCGCCAATGAAGGTGATGTCGGTTTTACTATAGCCAAGGGAATTCAGGTTTTGTCGCGCCATAAAAGGCGGTGTCGTGGCCGCTCATGAAGGCCCAATTTTGATTGCCGTAGTCGTAATGCCACCATTCTTCGAGATAGTTGGTGAAACCAGCATTCGTCATCACATGATAAAGCAGACGACGGTTTTCGCGAATCTTGATGACGTCTTCAGATTCCGGTTCAAACTCGTAATAAGTTGTCTTAGCACGGGCGCTAATGTCATCAAATGGACTGCCCATTTCCAACAGGCGACCACGTTCATCAACGATTGAAACGTCCACTGAACCACCTGTGTTGTGTGGTGAAGGGCGGTTTGCGTTTGATGAAGGCAAGGCCACAATTCGCAACGTCGCAGCCAACGTTTGGTCGGCGTTGAATTCGGGATGGTCACGTTGCACGAAGCTTTGCATGCGATCAAATAATGCTTGTTGCGTATCGATATCACGCCAAGCGTCAAAGATAACCAACTTATAGCCGTAGGGCAGCATGTCTGCGGCATCATTCAATTTTTGTTGAATCGTTTCGCGCACGAAGATATCAGACTTCGCGCCCGGTAGTTGCTGGATAAAATATTGTGGACTAACTACCATTTTTTCAGGTAGATAGCTCACTGAAACCAGCTTTTCATCTGACAAATCAAGCGGTATGGCACGAATTTCGCCCCAGTCCCAAGTATCGCGTTGTGGTTCAATTGGATTTCCAGTAAATTCAAGCATCAGCACAGCCCCCTCTGTGAGTCATTTTGTTTGACATTCATATTTTCTTCACAAAACACAGCTAGAAAAGTAAGTGATTATTGTTATAATAATTACTACTTGGGAAGAATGTGAGAATAATTAATATGATTAAAAAAGATTTCATCCAACCCCTTAACCCAATTGTAACTAATTTGGCGCCAGATGGGTTGTTGGATTTTCAAAAGGCTGTTCGTGATATTCCGGACTTGGTTCGTTTGACGTTCGGAGAGCCTGGTTTTAACGTTGATGACGCAATTAAGGAACGCATCATTGAATCAGTTCGTGAAGACAATTCACACTATGCCGAGTCACAAGGTGAGCGTGAGTTGCGTAATGCAGCGGTTGAATACTTCAACAAGAAGTACGACTTGAACTATGATGGCGAAGACAACATGATTGTGACCATCGGTGTGTCTGAAGCGATTAACGTTGTCTTCTTGACATTGTTGAACGACAACGAAGGTGTAATCGTGCCCGAACCGGCATACCCACCATACTTTGCGTCATTGGACTTGGCCCATGGGACGAAGATTTCAATCAACACGCGTCCAACGAAGTTCAAGTTGACGCCTGAACAGGTTGATGAAGCGATGGCGAATGCCAAGGTGCCAGTCAAGGCCATCTTGTTTAACTACCCATCAAATCCAACGGGTGTGACGTATTCAGAAGATGAATTGATTGCCTTGGCTGAAGTGTTCAAGAAGCACCGCCTATGGGTCATTTCAGACGAAATCTACTCACAATTGACATACGATCAAAAACACGTATCATTGGCAAAGTTGATTCCGGATCAAACGATTTTGATTACGGGATTGTCAAAGTCACACGCCATGACGGGATACCGTATCGGCTTTATTCTTGGTGAAAAGAGCTTCATTGACTACGCCCAAAAGGTGCACGGTGCGTTGACGTTCTCATTGCCAAAGGTTTTGCAAGATGGTGCGTTGGTTGCCGTGACAACGGCTGCGGAAGTTGCTGATGAAATGCGTGACATTTACAAGCGTCGTCGTGACTGGTTGCGTCCACAACTTGAGGAACTTGGTTTCGAGATGGTTAACCCAGAAGGGGCTTTCTACATCTTCGCGAAGATTCCTGAAGACATGGGCAAGAGCGGCTTTGACTTCGCCGTTGATTTGGCAGAAAAGGCCAAGGTCGCCATCATTCCTGGGGATGCTTTCTCAGAATACACGCCTGAATTCGTGCGTATTTCATACGCTGCATCAGATGAAGACTTGGCTGAAGCAATGAAGCGCATGAAGGCGTACTTTGCTGAGCGCCGTGGACAATAATTAATTTTCATAAATAAAATCTAACCCCAGCTAAGAATTGCCTTGGCTGGGGTTGTTTTTGCATTTTTAAATTCTTTGAAAAAATGATTATAAATAAGATTTGATAAAAGGATATATTGATTATGCATTGGATTTTATTGATAGGAGTTTATATGGGCTTTATGAAAGAGGTTTTATCGCATACAACGGTGTTATCAATTATCTTGGTTGGATTACAATCAATCTTGTTACCAATGGTTAAGGGACGTTGGCCAATTTTTATTTTGCCAACGTTAACGCTAATCATCGGGAATGTTATGATTTGGTCGAACGATGACGCACAAAATCAGGTTATGGGGACGGTTGTTGTCATTGTTTTGGCAGGACTTTTGTTGCTGATGGGTTCTGTTTCGAAAGCGCGTCGAACTGGTAACCACTGATAAATCGTTCGCGATTTTCTTGTATCTTAGGTGTTGCACTGTTATACTACACTGTAACAGGAGGGCTGATAATGGAGTTTAATGATAACGAACCCTTATACATTCAGGTCGCGGATTATTTGGAAAGTGAAATTCTCGATGGCAAATACGAGATGGGGAGTAAGGTTCCAAGTGTACGTGAACTGGCGGCAGAATTGGTAATCAATGGCCGAACAGTTCAAAATGCGATTACACGACTTGTTGAATCCGGCTTAGTTGAAACACGCCGCGGGTTGGGTAACTTTGTGACGACGGATCAAGAAAAAATTCAGCGCATTCGTCGCAATAAAATTACGGCAATGACGGAAACGTTTGTTAAAAACAGTTTGGCTTTTGTCTCAATTGCTGAATTGCAGGATATTTTGACGCAAGTGGTGTCACAGTACAAGAAGGGGTAAACGGGGATGTTAGAAGTAAAGAATTTGAGTTATCGAACCGGCTTACGTCAAATCTTAAAAGAGATGACGCTGACGGTTGAGGCTGGGGAGATTGTTGGTGTTTTGGGCGAAAATGGGGCAGGTAAGACAACGTTTATGCGGGCCTTAGCGGGATTGATTCATCCAGAACATGGGGCAGTCATTAAGATTGATGATCAATCGGGCGATGTGTTGAAGTCGCTAGTGTCATTTATTCCAAACCTAAATTGGGCGATGAAGCGAGACACGGTCGCATCGGTGGCGGCTTTTTATCAGGATGCGTATGTGGATTTTGATAATGCGCGTTGGGAAGCCTTGCGTAAGGATCTTAAGATTGATAATCAGGCTAAAATCAGCAAGTTATCAAAGGGACAACTGGAACGTTTGATTTTTGCCTTAACGGTGTCACGCGAAGCAAAGGTTATTCTTTTGGATGAACCGTTCAGTGGTGTGGATGTGATGACGCGTCGTCGCGTGTTGCAAAGCTTGCTACGTTGGCTACCAGAATCATCAATTGTGTTGATGTCGACGCATGAAATTAACGAGATTGAATCAGTCATTGATCGTACCCTTGTCATTCAGGATGGGCAAATTATCGTTGATCGTGGTATTGACGAAATTCGGTCAACTGAGCAAATGAGCTTGGAACAATATTTTGTCCAGGTGGTTACGGAGAATTGAAAGGGGATTGAATCATGATGAAGACAAGCAAGCTCGTTAAGTTCATTGCGAAAGATAGTTATGAAGGGTTTCGAACATTTTTGATTGCAGTTGGTCCAGTTATGATTGTTGCGCTGGCAATCGCCTTCAAAGACAGCTGGCAAGCGGGAGGTTCTCAGCTATTTACTTCATTATGATTAGCGATTGGCCTACCAGTCATCTTTGGACAGGTATTTTATGTGATAATGGCTTATGTAAAATCAGTCCAGTCATGGCAAAATGCGAAGTTGGTTTTGCTACCTGCGACAAACTGGCAATTTGTAATCAGTAATTTGGTTGTTCGGTTGTTGGTGATTTTAATCAATGTCGCGGTTGTGACTGGGGTTTATCGTTTGGTGATGATGGCCATCGAAAAAGGATTAAACGCTAGTGAAGCTGACAATGCATTGCACTTTAGTTGGGACTTTAGTGGTGTAGCAGACTCAACCGGTGCGATTGTGCTCGTCTTTTTATTTGTTAATTTCATTGGCTTGGCGGTTAATTTGGGCGTTGCTCATTTTATGCCACGTTTCAAGTATGCCAAGGGTCCGGTTTTCTTTGTTGTCTTCTTGATTGTGTTTATTGTCGTTTCGCTAGGTGAGACCTATTTGGTAGATTGGATGGGTCTGGGCGAATGGGCAGCACGAGTGGTTGATGGCCTATTAGCACTTGGATTTTTTTACGGGATTTTCAAAATGTATACGCGATACAACGATGCGTACTAAATACCAGACAGGTGACAAGAAAAAGTTTAAGAAACGACGGGTTATTTATCAAAGTAGTAGTCGTCATGTAGGATATAGAAGTAGTACGAATGGGTTTATTGTTTAGGAGAGAAAAATGAAGAAGCGAACGAAGATTATTATTGGCGGTACTTTGGGGGTACTAGTTGTTGGTGGTGTGGTTGTGACGCAATTTGGTAAGTCAGATGAGAAGCACACGATTGCCACAACTCAGGTGCAAGAACAACCGGATTTGAAGGAATCTGGTGTGGTTCAACCAATGCAGATTCAAGAAGTCGCATTGGGTAGCATGAAGCCTGGTCAAATTTTGGTCAAGGACGGTCAAACAGTCAAGGCTGGGGACGCTTTGATGACGATGGAAGCTGCCGATGGTAAGGCGGATGTTAGTGAAGCACAGGCTGAGGTAACGAAGCTTCAAGCAGCTGTGGGTATTCAACAAGAAGCCCTAAATAATGCCCAAAAGGCAATGAATTCAGAAGATGGTGGCAGCCAAGATGCCGTGACACAAGCCAAGATGGCCTTGTCAGATGCCCAAAATGATTTGACGGCCGCACAAGTCAAGGTTGCAAACATCCAAGCTAAGGTCGCTACAACGGCCGTTGCAAAGTTTGATGGTGTTGTTGTGCTAGATCAAACGGATCCAGATGCACCAAAGCTACAAGTTTACTCACAAAAGAAGGAAGTTGTGACGACAGTTAGCGATGGTGACTACGACAAGGTTAAGCCAGATGCTGAAGTCACTGTAAACGGTGTTTCAGATCACAACAAGGAAACGACCCAACATGTCTTGACTGTCAGCGCTGTGCCAACAAAGGACAGTAACCGTAAGCTAGCCAAGTACGAATTCACGGTGACGTTGGATGACACATTCCGTTATGGTCAACCGGTGACGGTTTCACTTGCACAACACGGTATCGTTGTGCCTAAGAGCGCCGTAAAGACGGTCGACGGCCAAAAGATGGTTTACCGTGTCGTAAATGGTCGCGCGGTGAAGACGGTTGTTGATGCTCACACAGGTGATAACAATGTCATCGTTACGGCTAACCTATCTGAACGTGATCGCGTTGTAACCGATTATGATTCAGCTAAGAACGGGGAGACAATTGATGACGCTAATTAAGTTATCGAATATCAATAAGACCTACCAAAACGGTGAATCAAAGTTACACGTATTGCGTGACATTTCACTTGAAATATCGGACGGTGAATTTGTGGCGGTAATGGGGCCATCAGGTTCTGGTAAATCTACGTTTATTAACATCGTGGGGATGCTTGACCGTGAGTTTGAAGGTGATTACTTCTTTGCGGATGATGACACAACAACATTAAGCCGTCGCGACTATGCAGCTTTCCGCAACCGTAATATTGGTTGGGTTTTCCAAAACTTTAAGTTGATTCAACAAATGTCTGTGTTCGACAATGTTGCGTTGCCATTGGTATACGCGGGACGTCGCCGCTCAGATATCAAGGAAGCAGTCCAAGAGACGCTTGATCGTCTTGGTATCGGTGACAAAGGGAACAAGAAACCTTCTGAATTATCTGGTGGACAACAACAGCGTGTCGCGATTGCGCGTGCATTAGTTGCGAAGCCTAAGTTCTTGTTGGCCGATGAACCAACTGGTGCGTTGGATAGTCATACTGCCCAAGAAATTTTGGATTTGTTTATTGCGTTGAATCATGAAGGAACCACTATTTTGATGGTAACGCACGATGCCCATGTTGCCGAACAAGCGCAACGAACAATTCGTTTGGCTGACGGTCAAATTGTAGGAGGTATGTGAGATGGACCTTTGGGGAATTATTAAGTCGTCATGGCAGTCACTCATCTCTAACAAGCGCCGTTCGATTTTGACAATGTTGGGAATTATCATTGGTATCGCATCTGTTATCACGATTTTGTCGATTGGTAACGGTGTGAACAAGCAAATGGCCAAGTTCGTCTCAGCTGACAAGTCGGGGATGATTAAGGAAACCATTTACTACACGCAAGATGACTACTTTTCAAATGGATTGGATCAATCCGATGTGAACACAATCAAGAACAGCCCTTATGCTGACAAGATTGCGAACGTTAAATTGAAGCGTCTTGAGAGTGGCTCGACAACATTAGACGGATACGCCGGTGAACAGAAGTTAACGAATTTAAATGCTAAGGTCGTAAAGGGCAGTGGCGACGTTGAGTTAATTGCTGGTCGTAAGTTAGCTAAGTCAGATAATGAGCTGGCACAGCGTAATGTCACGATTGCAAATGACTTTGCAAAGAAGTATTATGGCTCGGCCCATGCAGCGGTTAATCAAGCGATTGAGTTGGGTGGCTTGAGTTATACAGTTGTTGGTGTTGTAAAGATGGGGGCAGGTTCATCAATGGAAATGCCAGCGCAAGTCTGGTTGCCATACAACACGTTCCTGGGTACCCAAACAGCTTCTTATCCAATGGTACAATTGACGATTGCAACCAAGGATAAGCCAGGTAAGGTGGCCCAAAAGGTCACGGATTACTTGCAAAAGAACGGTAGCCAAGCATCTTCTGGTAAGTACCAATTCGAAGATGAAGGTGCAACCATGGCTTCATTGCAAAAGTATGTATCTGTGATTGCCCTGTTTGTGTCAGCGGTGGCTGGTATTTCATTGTTCATCGCCGGTATCGGTGTGATGAACATGATGTACATTTCAGTTTCAGAGCGTACGCAAGAAATCGGTATCCGCTTGGCCGTTGGGGCTACGGAACGCCACGTTTTGTTGCAATTCTTGATTGAAGCGGTCATGTTGACCTTGTCAGGTGGTGTCATCGGTTTGGCAATGGGAGCTGGTTTGGGTAAGTTGATTACGGTTGTGATGGACAATCCAAACATTACAGCTGTCGTCACGATGAACAATGTCTTGATGGTCTTCGGTGTCACAACTGCCATTGGAATTATCTTTGGTTGGTTGCCAGCGCGCCAAGCATCACGCAAGAATTTGATTGAAATTTTGAGATAAATATTGAAAAAGCTTCCGAGAGCGTTCACTGCTTTCGGAAGCTTTTTTCTACGGCGTCGAATTACCAATTACTAAGGTAGGCGTAATGAGTTCAGATGCAACAGTTTCGCCGTTTAGCTGTGCCATCAATAATTTCACCATGGTGTTCGCAATCACGCCTAATGGTTGCTGAATCGTGGTTAGGGTAGGTGAGGATAACTTGTGGATGTAAATACCGTCGAACCCAATAATCCCAATTTCATTCGGGAATGACAACCCAAGTGCCTGACTGGCCCTAATTGCACCGAGCGCTAAACGATCAGTCGCTGTGACAATGCCAGTGCCGGGGGCAGGGTTGATTAATGTAATCAACTCAGTCGCAGCACACTCGTTATTTGGTAACTCATACGCTTCAATTGGTAACCCGTATTTCAACATCGTTTGTCGATAACCTGTTTCGCGATTTAGTGCGAACGGCTCGTTGATTGCGAGACCAAGATACATGACATGTTCAAAACCGTGGTTGATGAGATACTCGGTTGCCATTGCAGTTCCGACGGCATTGTCGCTGTCTACTGAAATTAGACCGGGTTCCATGCCATAGATTACCACGGGAACAGGCAGGTGCAGTGCCTCAATATCCGACCTTCGTGCACCACTCACTAAAAAGGCATCCACATTCGTTAAATCAAATTCACGGTCGTGGCGGACTTCCAATGTATAGCCGTGGTGTCGTAGGGCATCAGTTAAATGAATCAATAAATGCGCATAATACGGCTCAATTTCTGCAATATCATCAAGTAGAACGAAGGCGATGTTGTAATGCCGCTTGTTCGCCAAGGCACGGCCTGCTCGGTTCTGTACATACCCAAGCTCAAGGATTGCCTGTTGCACATCTTCCTGAATTTCTAGTGAGACTAGTTCGGGATGGTTTAAGACACGAGAAACAGTCATTTTAGAGACATGAGCTGTCTTAGCAACGTCGTTAAGTGAGACCATGAATAAACCTCCTAATCAATGAAAGCGCTAACACGCCCAACTTATATTAAGTGTAGCATACTTTCAAATGCAGGCAGAATTTAATTTTATGTTACCGGTAACATTCTGAAAACGCTTTCATTCTGTAATCAAGAGAACTATAGTGGAATTTGTAAATAAAGCGCTTTCATTTGCAGTTCACAGATAGGTTATTTTGAAATTACGAGGTTGAATCATGACAGAATCGCAAAACAAGGTTGGTAAGAAGCATCTACCAACGCTAACAATCGCGACATTGATGTTGATGACGTTTGGAAATTTGGGTACTTCCATGGCGTTCTCACTGCAAAGTGCCAACATGGGACGTATCTTCCAAACGCTTGGTGCTGATCCTACGAAGCTAGGATTCTTCTTTATTTTGCCACCATTGGCTGGAATGGTTGTCCAACCATTGGTCGGTTACTTCTCAGACCGTACTTGGTTGCCTAAGATTGGTCGTCGTTTGCCATATTTGATTTTGGGAGCTTTGGTTGCCATCGTCGTCATGGCCTTGTTGCCAAACGCCGGTTCATTTGGTTTTAAGACATCAACTGCTTTGTGGTTCGGTGCCATTGCCATCTTGTTCATGGACTTGTCATCAAACATGTCAATGCAACCATTTAAGATGATGATTTCAGACATGGTTAACGATAGCCAAAAGGATATGGCTTGGTCATGGCAAACCATCTGGGGAAACATTGGTGGAGTTATCGCCAACTTGTTCCCATACTTCTTTACTGCCATTGGTGTTGCCAACGTTGCCGCTCAAGGACAATTGCCAGCATCAGTTAAGTGGTCATTCTATGTTGGAGCAATTATTTTGGCTATTTCAGCCGCTTTCACAGTATGGAAGGTTGATGAATACGATCCTGAGACGTACGCAAACTACCACGGTCTTGATGAGCAAAAGGGCGAGAAGCAAAACGTCTTCGAAATCCTAAAGCACGCACCAAAGGTTTTCTGGACACTTGGATTGGTTGAGTTCTTTAGCTGGGCCGGTTTCCAATACCTATGGACGTATGGAACAGGTACGGTTGCAAGTAACATCTGGCACACGACGAACGCTGCTTCAGGTGCCTTCCAAGCCGCTGGTAACTGGTTCGGTGTCTTGTCAGCCATTGAAACGGTTACGGCCATTGTTTGGGGATTGATTATTTCACGTTTGAACAACAAGACGCGTAAGCCAGCTTACACATTTGGTTTGATTGTTGGTGCTGCTGGATTTGCTTTGTTGGCTACGACTGGATCAAAGACCATGTCAGCAGTTGCGTTTGTGATGTTGGGTATGGCCTGGGTTACGATGAACGCTATCCCATTCACGATTTTGACGAATGCTTTGGACGGACAACACGACGGAACTTACATGGGCTTGTTTAACTCATGGATTTGCTTGCCACAAATCGTTGCCTCAGTTGCCTCATTCGCCCTTTACCCAATGTTGGGTAACCACATGCCACACATGATCTTGGTATCAGCATTCTTGTTTGTTTTGGGTGGTATTAGTGTTTGGGCCGTGAAGGAAACGTCTGTCGAACACGGTGACAGCGTGCGCTAATCAGTAAGAGAGGGGAGCATTATGAACCTAGCAGGTATTATGCACCGTCCCGACAGTGAGATGGCGTATGTCGTGAATGAGCAAACCGTTAATATTCGCCTGCGTACTGCCAAAGACGACATTGTTAACGTTGAATTATTAGCAGGTGATCCGTACAGTTTGCGGAGCTTGCCGACTGATGAAAAGTTCTACCAAGTGCCAAAGCAGATGACCAAGATTATGTCAGATGGGATTTCTGATTTTTGGCAGGTGACGGTAACCGAGCCGAAGCGACGGTTAGCATATGCCTTCCTAGTGACTGATATGCTCGGTATCCAGAAAATTTATAGTGACAAAGGTTTCTTTAAAGTGGCTGACGCCGATTTGATGGATATGAACTTTTACTTTCGTATGCCGTTTTTTCAAACGATTGATCAGTACAACGCCCCGGAATGGGTGACCGATACGGTTTGGTATCAAATCTTCCCAGAGCGATTTGCCAATGGAGATGCATCAAATGATCCGACGGGTACGAAGTCTTGGGACTCAACGGATCATCCGGGTCGTGAAGATTTTTACGGTGGTGACTTACAGGGGATTTTGGATCACTTGGATCATCTGCAAGACCTTGGGGTTTCAGGTATCTATTTGAATCCAATCTTCCAAGCGCCATCGAATCACAAATATGACACGCAAGATTATATGACCGTGGACCCACATTTCGGGGATGCCAAGTTGTTTAAGCAACTGGTTCAAGCAGCGCATGAACGTGGTATTCGCGTCATGTTGGACGCCGTTTTCAATCACATTGGTGACAAGTCGATGCAGTGGCAGGATGTATTAAAGAACGGGCAAGCATCACCATATGCGAACTGGTTCCACATTCGTAAATTCCCAGCAACGTACACACCAACGGATAACTTTGAATTTGCAGCCGATGCAACGTATGACACGTTTGATTACACGCCACACATGCCTAAGCTGAATACGAGTAATCCAGAAGTGGTTGATTACTTGTTGAATATTGCGACGTATTGGGTCAAAGAATTTGATATCGATGCCTGGCGCCTTGATGTTGCTAACGAAATCGATCATCATTTCTGGCGTAAATTCCACGATGCGATGATGTCATTGAAACCTGATTTTTACATTCTAGGTGAGATTTGGCACACATCGCAGAGCTGGTTGGTCGGCGACGAATTTACGGCCGTTATGAACTACAGCTACACTGGTGCCATTCTGCAATACTTCTTGGAGAATGAATCAGCAGACACGTTGGTTCAAAAGATGAGCCATCAATTGATGTTGTATCGTGATGCCACGAATCGCATGATGTTCAACACCTTGGATTCACACGATACGCCACGTTTGATGACCTTGGCGCATGAAGATAAGCAACTAGCGAAAAGTATCCTCGCATTTACCTTTATGCAGCCGGGGGTCCCATCGATTTACTATGGAACAGAATACGGTATGACTGGGGAGAACGATCCGGATGATCGCAAGCCGATGGTTTGGCAGCCAGAGTTACAAGACCATGATTTGTACGACTTTATGCAAAAATTAGTACAAGTCAGGCGCCAGAACATTGCAAAGCTATCTGACGATAAAATTACCTTTGACGTGATTGGGGATCGTCAAATTCGATTGACGCGTGAAGATAATCAAACGCGCATCGTTGGGGTATTCAACAATGGTACGGCTGATTTAACGGTTGAGCAGCCAGCCACTATTTTGCTAAAAACAAATCAATCTGAGACGCAACTGGCACCAAACGACTTTATCATTTGGACCGAGCCAGTGCGCTAATTATGAGGGAATAATAACATGAAACGAATTTTTGAAGTTAGTCCTTGGACAATTACAACGCACGAATTGAATCCTGCTGACAAGCGTTTGCAAGAATCAATTACATCATTAGGAAATGAGTACATGGGTATGCGCGGTATGTTTGAAGAAACGTATACTGGTGACTCATTGCAAGGTGTCTACATTGGTGGTGTCTGGTTCCCAGACAAGACCCGTGTTGGTTGGTGGAAGAATGGGTACCCAGAGTACTTCGGTAAGGCTATCAACGCTTTGAATTTTGTGAAGGCTGAAATCCGCATTGACGGTGACTTGATTGATTTGGCTAAGACGCCATTTGATGATTTTGAGTTGTCATTGGACATGAAGGCTGGTATTTTGCACCGTTCATTCATCGTGAAGGGTGTGAAGATTAGCGTCGATCGCTTTATCTCAGTTGCCAAGAAGGAATTGGCTGACTTGCGCTGGACCTTTGTATCAGTCGACAAGGCGACACACCAATTGGAATTGACATCTTTGATTGATGCCGATGTCATGAACGAAGATTCAAATTACGATGAGAAGTTCTGGGATGTGTTGGATAAGGAAGCTGATGAAGAATCAGCCTTTATCATGACCCGTACAATCGCTAACCCATTTGGGGTGCCACAATTTACAGTTGCCGCTCGTCAACGCTTCGTATCTGATTTGCCAGCGGTTGGGTCAGTCAATGATGACAAGCAAGTCGGAAACGTCTTTGCTGGTATCGTGACGGAAACGCCTGTTCAAATCGAAAAGCGTGTCATTGTCACAACATCACGTGACTATGACACAAACGATGCTGTGAAGGCTGCCACGGATGATTTGTTTGCTGACATTGCATCAAATACCTACAACGATTTGGTCATCGACCACACAACTGGTTGGGCTAAGCGTTGGGAGAAGGCGGATGTGCAAATCGAAGGGGATGAAGAAGCCCAACAAGGTATTCGCTTTAACTTGTTCCACTTGTTTGCCACTTACTACGGTAACGATGCGCGTTTGAACATCGGACCAAAGGGCTTCACTGGTGAGAAGTATGGTGGTGCCACATACTGGGATACGGAAGCTTTTGCCATCCCAGTTTACCTAGGGGTTACTGATCCAGCTGTCGTGAAGTCATTGTTGAAGTACCGTTACCAACAAATCGAAGGGGCTTACCACAATGCAAAGCAACAAGGCTTGGCTGGGGCATTGTACCCAATGGTGACCTTCGATGGTATCGAATCACACAACGAATGGGAAATTACGTTTGAAGAAATTCACCGTAACTCAACAATTGCCTACGCCATCTACAACTACACGCACTTGACGGGTGACCGTTCATGGCTTGAAAACGAGGGTAGTGAAGTGTTGATTGGTATCGCGCGCTTCTGGGCTGACCGTGTGCACTATTCAGCACGCAACGATGCGTACATGATTCACGGTGTTACCGGACCAAACGAGTACGAGAACAACATCAACAACAACAACTACACTAACTGGATGGCTAAGTGGGTCTTGTCATACGCTTTGGAAAACATCGACGCGGTTGCACCAGAGTTCCAAACGAAGTTGAACGTTACAGCTGAAGAACGCAAGCACTGGCAAGATGTTGTCGACAAGATGTACTTGCCTGAAGCGGACGTTACTGACGTCAACGGTGTGCCACGTCACGTCTTTGTTGCGCACGACACATTCTTGGACAAGGAATTGGTGCCAGTTCGTGATTTGGATCCAAAGAACTTGCCAATTAACCAACACTGGTCATGGGACCGTATCTTGCGTTCACCATACATCAAGCAATCAGATACATTGCACGCGATGTACTACTTCCCAGATGCCTTTACGGAACAACAAAAGCGTGACAACTATGAATTCTATGAGCCATTCACGGTGCACGAATCATCATTGTCACCATCTGTTCACTCAATTATCGCCGCTGACTTGAAGATGGCCGATAAGAGTGTCGAGTTCTACGAGCGTACGGCGCGTCTTGACTTGGACAACTACAACAACGACACATCAGATGGTTTGCACATCACGTCAATGACAGGGGCCTGGCTATCAATCGTGCAAGGATTTGCTGGCATGCGTGTCCGCGATGATCAATTGCACTTCGAACCATTCTTGCCTGATAAGTGGCAAGGCTACAGTTTCCGCTTCCTATTCCGCGGTCGCTTGTTGTCAGTCGCTGTTGACCAAAATGGTTCACATGTCGAATTGTTGTCTGGTGAGCCATTGACGATTGATTTGGCCGGTGAAAAACTAACTTTGGAGGCCTAAGATGACGAAATTTTCAGAAATTAAGGGATTTGCCTTTGACTTGGATGGCGTCATCACGGACACCGCTAAGTTTCACACGCAAGCTTGGCACGCCCTTGCGGACCAAGTAAACGTGACTTGGACGCCAGAATTGCAAGAGTCATTGAAGGGGATTGACCGTATGGGCAGTCTTGAGATGATTTTGAAGGCTGGCAACAAGCAAGATGACTACACACACGATGAAAAGGTGGCGTTGGCATCTTGGAAGAATAACCACTACGTTGAATTGATTTCTGGTTTGACGCCGGACGATATTTTGCCGGGGATGGCAGATTTCATCAAGGAATTGAACGACAAGGGCTACAAGGCTAGTGTTGCGTCAGCTTCAAAGAACGCGCCATTTATTCTTGACCGTTTGCAATTGACGGATTCATTTGTGGGCATTGTTGACCCAAGTACGTTAACTGCAAACAAACCAGATCCTGAAATTTATGTGCGCGCCGCTGAGCTGTTGAGCTTGCCACCAGAGCAAGTTATCGGTTTGGAAGATGCTGCGTCGGGTATTCAAGCAATTAACGGGGCTGGCGAAGTGTCATTGGGAATCGGTAACGCCGAAATTTTGCACGACGCTGACATTCGCTTTGAGTCAACTGCCGACGTCACGTTAGCAAACATCGCGGCAAACCTCGATTAACAATTTGTACCTCTCACGAATCTCAAAAAATATCTCAAAACCAAAGTTTTGCCGTGAAGGCGCCAGTTTCGTTATGCTGGCGCCTTTTTTAGTTAATGACATTAGCAAGCTTGCCAACTATAATTAAGTAAACACAGTTTGTTTGGATTTTTATTAGAGGAGGCCTAGAATGGCAGCACGTCCTAATTCAAGTCGTCATCTCGTTTTGACGGCATTATTTATTGCAATTATTCTGCTACAGTCAGTTGTTCCTTGGCTGGGCACATTACCACTTGGGGCGTTCGCAATTGGGGCAGCGGTAACGATTATTACGTTTACTGTCGCAATTGGGGCGATGGTCTTGGGGCCTCGCGCCGGTGCGTTACTAGGTTTCGTTTGGGGTGCCTATTCACTTTGGCACGCTTGGACATCAGCACCAAGCATTGGGGCTTTGATCTTCCGTAACCCAATCACAGCGATTGTGCCACGTATGTTGGTCGGATTGATTATCGGGTACTTGTACTGGCGCTTCGTTAAGAATCGTCCAATGGGACAACAAACCATTTGGTTAGCAGGGCTAGGCGCTTTGTCAGCTTTTGTGAATACGTTCTTCGTGTTGAGTATCACGTGGATTGGCTTTACGGTCATGCACACAACGGCGTTTGGAATTCCTGATTCAGGACTTGCAAATTATTTGATTGTTTCAATTGCTGGTTTCAACGGTGTTTTTGAAATCATTGTTGGGGCAATCTTAGTGCCACTGATTGGAATTCCAGTTTTGACATTCTTTAATCGTCAAAACGCACGATAATTTTTAGACTCGGTAGCAACTGCTATCGGGTCTTTTTTTGCGCGTTTTTCATAAAATAACCATAGTTTCGTAATTTGATACGTCAAAAGAGCTTTAATGGACGCAGTTCGTTAAAATTTAGGTACAGAAGTAGATTTTGACCATGTAATAGGGGTGTTTTTGTCGATAATAGTTCCCGCTTTTTAGTACTTTTGTGAGCTAAACTATCGACAATGGTCGAAGTCTATACTTTGACAGTCTTGAATTTTAGGGGAGTTAAAATCATGAAATCTACAGACACAAGTGTAAAGGAGCGAGAAATTAATCTCGAAGATGCCGGTGGTGGCAATAAGAAGAATAAGCAGTGGCTTCGTTTTGGTGCGACGTCATTGTTGATTGCCATTGGTATGGGGGCCAATACAGGTGGCGACATTTCAGCGTCAGAAGAGACAACAATTGACGATGCTGATGCTTCTTTGGTGAGCTCATCTGACAAGGATGACGACCAAGATATTGAAGAACGTGATAAGGACGGCGACGGTTTAGACGATGAGACTGGGGAACCAGTTCCGACTAATCCTAGTGACCCAGATTCAGTTGTAGCTAGCGCAGAAGCTACGGCATCTGAAGCATCGGTCGCTGAATCGGTGGCCGAAACGCCAGTTGATCCGGTTGTAGTGGAGAGTGCGAGTTCTGAAACGAGCAGTCTACCTGAAGAGAGTGTTACCTCAAGCACTGCAGAAGTTAGTGATAGTGAATCAGTTGTCCAATCACCGGTCACAAGCCAAAGTTCATTGGCTAGTTCGGTGGTTTTGTCGACCACATCTGCAGCTTCAGAAAGTTCGGCTGAGTCAACTGATGCGTCTAGCGAGGCAAGTCAAACGGATTCTGACAGCTTAGTGAGTGTTGAACCATCAAGCGAAGCAAGTAGTGCGACAAGTGATGAGGAGTCAAGCGCATCTGATAGTTTGGTGAGCGTTGCACCCGAGAGCGAGTCGGACACCTTGACTAGTGTTGCACCTGAAAGTGAAGCTGAGTCATCTTCAGCTGAATCAGCAATGAGTAGCGCAGACTCATTGCAATCGGTTGCACCATCGAGCTCACAATCAGCAACTGTTCTGGGATCAGCTGATAGTACGACTGAAGAAACGGAAACAGTTCCTGATGGGATAACTGTTCCGGTTAACACAACTATCGAGATTCCGAATGCTGAAAGCTTTACGGGATCAGACTATGGACTAAGTAGTACGGTTACGGTCACGTATGTTGACAAGTACCTGTGGATTAATTTGCCAGAAGTGTACAACTTCAACAGCATTGATATGGACGCTTTGAAGGCCTATGCCGTTCGTAACCGCATGGTAATTTCGTTCTTGCAAGAAGGCGAGCACGAGAAGGATTCGACGACCGGATTGACTGAAGCACAACAAGCAACGTTTGATTTGTTTAATAAAGCGTCGTTTAACTTGATGCCAGAAACTGAAGTAACAAATGACGATGGCACAATTATTGTCTACTGGCCAGACTCTACGGAAGCTAGCACCACCTTCGATTCAGTCGATCACGACGATATTCGTGTGTGGGCTGAGACTAATGGCTTGGGTTGGGTAGTTGCATCTGAGGCGTGGCGTCGTATTAATACGGGGCAAACACCACCCGCTGGTGACCAAGTTCTGGACACTAGTAGTTCAGGATTGCCAAACATTATTAAAAATGATGCGAATTTGCTACGAACTTATTTCCCACTGCAGTATTTCCTTAGTGCCTCAGGTAAAGTGCAATATGTCGTATTGATGGCGCGCGAAGGAACGACTAGAGACCCATGGGGAACTACCATCAAGGGTGGTGAAACGTTGATGATTGCCGAATTTACATCGACAGGAATTATTCGTACAAACTACATTAATAACGGTCAAGTACTAACGTTAAACGGAACCACAATCACGAATAGATTTTCAGCTGGTAGTGGTGATTACAATATAACGAACTACTACAACGAAAATGGTACAACTTTGCAATCATGGACGATGCAAGGAATAACGACTAAGTCAACCTTGGCCGATGCCAACTACTACTATGCCATCGATAATGGTGATGGGACGTACACCAAGACGGACATTCGTATTCCAGTGAATACAAGTGCTGGTTCAACTGGTGATGCCAAGGTTAATACGTTGACCGGTGGATCTGGTGGTTCTTTCCCAGATGAATACATCATCACTTCTGACGTGTTGTCAGGGTACCAGCTTGTGCCATCATTAACTTATGCTTCAGGCCAAATGTCTTCTACAACAACTGGCTCAGGCACAGGAATGACACAAACGGTGCGTGGAAAGTTTATGACGAACGTATACGATCAGATGACCAAGTCTGGTGCGAACATGTATCGTACAGTACTTGATCCAAACAACCCATTTAATTTGGCGTTGGTTCGTGCGTATGGCTTTGATCTGAGCAAGGTGCCAGTCGGTGCGGTGGTCGACAAGTACGTCAACAGTAGTGGCGGTTATACGGTCACAATCGCTTGGCCGGTTGTTGATGCTAATGGTAATGAAACCGGGCAAACGTCGATTATTTGGGATACTGGTTCGAACACAATTCGTTTTGATACGAGTGCCAGTGGTGGGGCCGCAACAAACCCAGTTAAGCACTATACGATTCCGACTTCTCCACTAACATTCTATCTACAAACAAATACGTCGACCGGTGCGACTTCAATTGTTGCTGCAACGTCACAACCAACTACATCGGGTTATACATTTGCCAAGATTACTGGTGATATCTATAAAACGACTACTGGAACGCTAACTTTTTCTGCGACCGATGCATTTGGAAACGCGAATACAGTTGTTTCTACACCAGATTGGTTAGACGAAGATCGTAACGGATCAATCGATGGTGGTAGTTTCACCGGCTTTAAGAATGGCGGTTATGGTGATAAGCAAAACAGTTTCACGATTATCGGAAAGTTTAACGTTTCCGGCGTTAACTTCTACTATGTTGCTGCACCACAAATGGCAACAGTTGGGTTGAAGACGGCCGAAAAGCAATCAGATGGCACGTATAAGTTGGTCGATACTGCCCGAACTAATACGGATGGTGTTTCAAACTATAATAATAAGACGTCTGGTCAAAAAGACTCAGCCTTGCAAGGTGTGACAGGTGCCGTCATTGGTGTTGCTCGAACAGAAAGCACGGCTAATGATTGGGCGAAAATTAATACCAAGGTGCCAGGTTATACCTACATTGGGTATACGTATAACGGTGGCGCACTGCAATCGGTTCAAAAAACAGATGGTACTTATGCCATGCCGTATGAAAATTCAAATGCGAAATACAACGCGACTGCAAGTACGAGCGTTTCGAATGGTGCGATTACGGACTCATCAGCGGATGCGATTGTCTTGTACTATGCCATCGATAGCCAACAAGCTCAAATTAAGTTTGTGATGGCCGATGGAACGACAGCACCAGCAAACATCAATTTGACTGGTAAGACTGGTGAAGCCTTGTCACAAGACATCGCAAGCAGTATTCCAGCTGGATACCACATCGATACAAGTAAGACGACAACCACTGGTTCACCAGCCATGACGTTATCTGGTACGACAGTTTCTGGTACGTATGACGCCACGAATAACAATTTGAGTACGACTGATAGTAGTTTGCAAACAATGACGATTACCTTGGTTGCTGACACACAAACAGTTAAGGTACGTTATATTGACGTTAACGCGTCAGATAAAACAACTGGCTGGACGGCAGACGATGGAACCGAAATCACTGATTGGGTGCAAACGGTAACTGGTGACACTGGTAAGACGTATACCAATGTGCCGTGGGGAATGTCGACGACTGGATACGTTGTTGTGGCGCAAGATGCCGGAACGCGTTCTGGAACCTTTGATAACGATACTAATACAGACCAAACTTACTACGTTTACTTGAAGCACAACACTGTGAGTGTGGAAGGCGGTAAGGAAGGAAATGCAACGTGGACGACGAGGTCGACGGTTCGTTATCGCTATGAAGATGGCACAACGGCCGCGGCGGCTAATGTTCGAACGATAACATTTACAGCTACCGTAACGTACGATGCGGTCACAGGTGAAGCGCTATACGATACGTGGGATGCTGAAAGCTATACATTTGATGATGTGGAATCTCCGGTCATTCAAGGATACATTGCTGACAAGCTACAGGCTGGATCAGGGACTGTCACTAATACCTCTGCTGGCATCGTGGCAATTGTCGAATATAAGGCATTGGGTGCTTGGACACCAGATTTCCCAGACACAACGCCGGATAATCCGCCAACTGATGTAACCTATCCAAATGATCCGGATGATCCAACGCAACCTGATCGTACGAATCCTTCTGTACCAGTGGTACCTTATGTACCTGGTTATACACAAGAAGGACCAAACAGTACGCCGTTGACGCCGGTTAATCCAGATGATCCAACGGCTGGTTATTTGCCACCAGATGTACCGGATGATCCAACGGCTGATACGACCATTGTTTACCATGCAAATGATCAAAAAGTAACGGTTAACTATATTTACGTTGCGGACGATGGTACACGTACACAAGTGCATACCGAATCGTTTAGTGGCAAATCGAATGCGGACTATACCCACGAATTGTGGGGGTATGAGACTAATCCTGACCAATCTTATGTGCTGGTATCTAAGGACGCGGGTGCTGAGAGTGGTAAGTTCGATGCCGATGATGATACTGATCAGGTTTATAACGTTATTTTGGCGATTGGAACGGAATCGGTACCAGGTGGTAAGACGGATGATCCGAACTATACTGATTACACTAAGACGATTACGCGTACGATTAAGTATGTCGACCAAGACGGCAATCAAATGGTGGATGCTAATGGTAATCTAGTGCCAGATAGTTTCATGGAGCACACATTTACAGCAACGGTTACCTATAAGGTAAATTCAAGCGTGCCGGTTTCGGTTGAATGGCCTAACGATTCGGCAACGTTTGCAGCGGTTAAGAGCCCGGTTATTACGGGGTACGTCGCTGATGTAACGCAAGTTGATGCGGATCAAATTGATCACAATGACAGTCCTACGACGTACACGGTCACATATAAGCCAATGGGAAGTTGGACGCCAAGTTTCCCACCAAATACTGAAAATGTACCGAGTGATCCAATTCAATATCCAAACGATCCAAATAATCCAACGGATAATGAAACGCCGCATGACCCCGCTGAGCCAGGTGACCCAGTTATTCCGTATGTACCGGGTTACACGCCGGAAGGACCTGATGGCACACCATTGAAGCCGGTCGACCCAGAAAATCCATCAGCTGGTTATATTCCACCAGCTCCAACGGATCCAACAGGTGATACGACAATTAATTACACGCGTAATACGCAACAAGTCATTGTTCGTTATATCGACGATACGACTAATTTGGAGGTAACTGAACTTCGTCAAACGTTCTCGGGTGAAACTGATCAAGCCTATACGAATACGCTGTCTGATTACGCAACCCTTGGTTATACGTTTGTCAGTGCCGAAGCGGGTGCAACGGCTGGAAATTACGACCGTGATGATACGGCAACTCAAATTTTTGTGGTTCATTTGAATCACGGCACGGTGGTTGTTGACGGTGGTCGCGAAGACGATCCAAACCACGACAGTTATACGTCAACAGTTACGTCAACAGTTCATTATATTTATGAAGCTGATAATTCGACAGCTGAGCCGGATAGTGTACAGAAAAAGACGTTTACCGCATCAGTGACTTATGACGC